>Ga0302325_10013763_pt1 | contig 17246 bp, 18 predicted proteins | sample Palsa_T0_2_FD_201948 | JGI IMG/M metagenome (GOLD analysis project Ga0302325, IMG submission 201948) | Peat permafrost microbial communities from Stordalen Mire near Abisko, Sweden - Palsa_T0_2 | ecosystem: Environmental > Terrestrial > Soil > Palsa > Peat permafrost | place: Sweden: Abisko... | reverse complement strand
CGCGCTGCCGGCTTGGGTGAGTCCATCGCCGCGGCCAGCCGCGAATCCGCCACCTCGCTGCAGAGCCTCGAATCCGGCGCATTCGACGCCGCACTGATGTTGGGCCCGCTCTATCACCTGTGCGCGTTAGAGGCCCGTCGCCTGGCGGTGGCCGAGGCCGCCCGCATCCTGAAACCCGGCGCGTTGCTGTTCGCCGCCGGCATCAACCGGTTGACCTACCTGCGCGATTTCTTCCGCCTTTTCCCGCACGTGGTCTGCGAGCGAAAAGCGTTTCACGAGCAATACCTGCGCGACGGCAACCTGGACCCGGAGCACGCCCCGCCCATCGGCTTCGCGCATTTGTCCACGTGCGCCGAGTTTCGCGAGTTGTTTCAAGCCGCCTTCGAAGAGGTCGCGCTGGCGGGCGTGGAGTCTTTCAGCACCGTCTTCCAACCAGGGCTCAACGATCTGCCGGCCGAAGAGGTGGAAGCTTGGCTGGACCTCATCGAGGCCACCGGGCAGACCGCCGAGGGGCTGGGTTTCTCGGATCATTTTCTATACATCGGCCGGCGCAGCGAACGATAAGATAGAAGGACTCCCATGAAGTTCACCTTGGCAACTCTGCTGGCGGCGGCCCTGCTGGCCGCGGCCTCTCCGCAGGATGGCGACTGGCCCGTGTACGGCCACGATTCCGGCGGCACCAAGTATTCGCCGCTGGCCGAAATCAATCGGAAGAACGTCGCGAAGCTCAAAGTGGCGTGGACCTTCCACACGGGCGACATGTACGATCCCAAAGGCCGCGGCGGCAAAAAATCGGCCTTCGAATCCACGCCGCTGTTCATCGATGGGGTGCTCTATGTGACTACGCCGTTCGGCCGGCTGATTGCCCTCGATCCCGCGACCGGCGCGCAAAAATGGGCTTTCGACCCGAAGACGGACATCGCCGCCGGCTTCGGCGACTTTGCGAATCGCGGCGCATCCACCTGGGTGGATTCTAAAAGCAAACAACGCCGCCTCTTCGTGGCTACCATCGACGCGCGCCTGTTCGCCATCGACGCCGCCACCGGAAAAGCCTGCGACAACTTCGGCGTGGGCGGCCTGGTGGATCTGCGGCAGGGCCTGCGCAACCGGCCGCACTTCAAATCGGAGTACGAGGAGACCTCGCCGCCCGCCGTCATCGGCGATCTGGTGGTAGTGGGTTCCGGCATTGCCGACAACGTTATTGCGGATGCCGCCAGCGGCGAGGTGCGCGCGTTCGACGCCCGCACCGGCACATTGGCGTGGACCTGGGACCCTATGCCCGGCCAGCGCACCGGCGCAGCCAACACCTGGTCGATTATCTCAACCGATCCGGAGCGGCAACTGATTTTTCTGCCGACCGGCAGCGCCAGCCCCGATTACTACGGCGGCGAGCGTCCGGGCAACAATCTCTACGCCGATAGTCTTGTCGCGCTCGACGCCCTCACCGGCAAGATGGTCTGGCATTTTCAGACCGTGCACCACGATCTGTGGGATTACGACATCGCCTCGCAGCCCACCCTGTTCACCATTGAGCGCCACGGCAAACAGATTCCGGCCATTGCCGTCGGGTCCAAAACCGGGAATCTGTTCCTGCTGAATCGCGAAACGGGCGAGCCCCTCTTCGGCGTGGAGGAGCGGCCCGCGCCCGCGAGCGATGTGCCTGGCGAAAAAGCGTCGCCCACCCAGCCATTCCCGATCCTGCCCAAGCCACTGGTGCCACAATCGCTCACCGCCGAAAACGCCTGGGGACTCACGGAAGAAGATCGCAAATGGTGCCAGGAAATGATGCGCGGCAAGCGCGCGGAAGGCATCTTCACGCCGCCCAGCGTGAACGGCTCCATCATATTCCCGGGCAACATCGGCGGCATGGCCTGGGGCGGCGCGGCATTCGACCCGGAACATGGCTTGCTGATCGTCCCCACAAACCGTCTGGCCGCTTACATCCGCCTGATTCCGCGCGACAAGTTCCGCGGGGAAGCCAGGGAACCGGGCGTAGAGTACGCTCCGCAAATCGGCACGCCTTATGCGCTGGCGCGCACCTGGCTGTTCACCCCGCAGCGGGTACCGTGCAATGCGCCGCCCTTCGGGACGCTCGCGGCCATCGACGCGGCTAATGGTGAGAAGAAGTGGGAAGTGACCATCGGCGCGCTGCCGTGGCTCCCCGAGGAGCTGGGCGAGAAACTCGGCTCGCCGGCTCTGGGTGGACCGATCGTGACCGGCGGCGGACTGGTCTTCATCGGCGCGACCCTGGATCCGCATCTGCGGGCGTTCGACGTGGAAACCGGCGCGCTGCTATGGAAGGCGAAACTGCCCACCAGCGCCCGCGCCACCCCCATGACCTATCGCACGGCGCGAGGCAAGCAGTACGTGGTGATCGCGGCGGGCGGCCACGACGCGCCCAACTCCGACCAAGGCGATGCGCTGGTGGCGTTCGCGCTTCCCGACTGACTGCCATCGACGCCCATCACTTCGGGCGCGACATGGGCGCCATAGGGAGCGCCATCTCAATCCGGAAGCTGAGCTTCGCGTGCGCGCGGCGCAACGCCTGCTCCACGTCCGCCGGATGCCTCGCTCGCGCGAAGATGAATCCGAGGTATGCGGCGCCTTCCGGCAGCGGCATCAGCAGGTGACCGGCTTTGGCGGTGACGATCAGGTCGTCGATGCCCTCCACGGCAACGGCTTCTTCGAGCCCGGTCACTTCCTGGTACACGCCGCCGCGCGGAATGGGAATCATCATCACGCCGGAGGCTTCGCTCGCCAGTTTCAGCGCGGAGATGTCTTCGCCGATGGCGTGCCGCAGCACCAGCTCTTCGAGCGGCATGCCCGCGCCGAAGCGTAGCGCTTTCGCGCACAGCCCTCCGATGGGCCGCGCGGCCACTTCCAGCATCCAGACGCCCTCGCCATTCGAGCGCAGCTCGGCGTGGAACGGGCCATGGTAAAGGCCCAGCGCGCGCACCGCCCGCTCAACGGCCGCGCGCATGTCCTGCTGCGCCGCGTCAGACTCGCGCGACGGCGTCACGTAAATGGTCTCTTCGAAGAACGGCCCTTCCAGCGGATCAGGCTTATCGAAGATGGCCAATAAGCGCGGCACGCCGCGCGTGACGATGCCTTCCACCGCGAACTCGCGCCCCGGAATGTAGGCCTCCACTTGCAGGTAGCGGCTCTGTTCTTCGCGCGCGATTTGCACATCGGGGCTGGTTTCGAGCAACGCCTGAATGCGCGCGAAAGCCGCCACGAATTCCGCCGGATTGTTCGCGCGAATCACCCCGCGGCTGGCCGAAAGGCCCAGCGGCTTCAGCACGCAGGGGTAGGGCGCCCCGTGGGAGGCTGCCGTGGGTCCGGCGGCCAGCGCCACGCGGAAGAATTCCGGCACCGGCAGCCCCGCCGCCCGAAAGAGCCGGCGCGCCAGGTGCTTATCATGGCAAGCGCGCACCGCGGGAGGCGGATGAAACGGGATACCCAGCGCGGAGGCGGCCTCGGCGGCGAGAACGGTAGGACCGTCCCCCACCGCGGCCACCGCGTCGAACTGTTGGCCGCGCAAAGCTTCAAGAGATCCCGCCACATCGGTGAAGCGCACCGGGATGGCGCGGTCGCCCCACGGGTCGTCGAGCACGTGGCAGCGATCCGTGGCCAGCGTGAGATCCACATCCAGACGGCGAGCGGCATCGGCGAAGACGCGGATCTGGTAGCCGGTGGTGGCCGCGAACAGCAGCAGGCGCGGCACGGTTAATCCTCGGTGTGGAACGATTCCATGGTGCGCGGATTGTAGGCCCAGTGGAATTCCAATTCGTAGGCGAGAGAGCGCGCCAGGCCGTCCAGATCCGGAAAGAGCGTGGCGTGCGTGATGTTCATGCGGTACAGTTCGCGCAAACCGGTTTCGCGCACTTTTGCGGCCGGCAGAATGAATTTGGCCATCATGTTTTTCGGGTCGCGATAGGTGCGCACGATCTCTTCCATGGGCTTGTCCAGCACACCCGGCAGCGCGAAGGTGCCGGATTGCGCGATCAGCCGCCGGTTCATGGTGTCCGGTTCGCCCAGCCAGATGAACTCCCGGTCCCCCTTCAGAAAATACTTCGCGAAATTGCCCTTGCGGCGCGGGTCCATGGCGCGCGTGGTAATGGCGGGCTTGGCCGAATTCGCCGAGCGCCGGATGCCGCCCGCGCTGATATCCGTGGGGTTCAGCGCCCATACCGCGGTGTCGGTAGTGGCGCGCTCCAGCGCGAAGAAGGCCGCCACGTAAGGCGACCAGGTGAAATCGAGCAAGCGTGTGGGCGCGCCGTGATGCTGCATCAACGCCAGCCACTGGAAATCGTCGTCCGGATCGGGAGGCTGCGCCAGAAATTGATGCGCCTTGCGCTTGAATACGCGCAGGATGCGGCCCTCCTGCTGCGGCCAGGCGCGCCGGTCGATACGGAAATTGCGGAAATAGCGCGACAGGGCGCTGGCCAGCGGCCACGCTTCTTTGCGATGCCCGCGAAACGCCCAGTTGGAATAGGGCGAGCCGGTGATGATCTTCAGGAACTCGTCCCACGATTCCAGCCGGTATTGCTTGTAAATAGCGGGATTGGTGGAGCAGGCGGTTGCGCCTGCCTTCCTGGCTCTCGAAGGCGTCATCGTCCCCTCATTTTCCCATCATTTCGGGCTAACGCGTTGCCCCAATCGCAGAGATTTTGCAAGGGCATCGAGTTGACAACTGACAATATACACTTATGCTAACCAGTGATTAGGAGCTTCAAACATCGCGGCCTGAAAAGGCTTTACGAGCGCGGCGATCGCAGCGGGATACGGCCTGATCTGGTGGACACGGTTCAGGAGATTTTGACGGTCCTCGATAGGGCCGCCACGCCGCAAGCGCTCAATCTTCCAGGCTATCGTCTTCACCCGCTATGAACAAGCCGTTGCGTGCGATGTTGAGTTAATCGACTACCACTAGAAATCGAGGGAAAAAATATGCCCATGAAAAATCCAGCACATCCCGGACGGATCGTCCGAAGCGCGTGCCTTGAACCGCTGGGCCTGTCCGTGACCGCCGGGGCAAAGGTTCTCGGCGTGACTCGACAGACGCTGAATAACATCATCAATGGCAAGTCCGGCATCAGCCCGGAAATGGCTATCCGGCTAACGAAAGCCTTCGGCAGCACGGAGGAGACGTGGCTGGGGATGCAGATTGCCTATGACCTCGCGGCGGCCCGCAGCAAAGCAGGCAAAATCAAGGTGCGCCGCCAACGCGTGGAGGAACTGCACGCGTACTAAATTAGCAGTGACGTGCCAGCTTCTTCCGGGGTGCCAGCTTTGACCGTTGACCGTGAGAGGCGTGTACGTAATCGCAACTCCGGAGGGGTCGCTGAATCCCAGATGAACAATCGCCGTAGTATTGGGAGCCAGCGTCGATGCCTCTGGAACAGCGACAACATAGCGGCTGCCATTCGGCGGAAAGGTCTTCAAAAATCAAATACACGGGACCTGTCACGGCCGCCGTGCCATCGTTAGTCAAGCCGACGTCGTGCGTGTACAGCTTCAAACCCTGGTGGTAAATAATCGTGCCAGTGGAAATCGCGATGCTTTCCGTCACAATCGCGTGGCACGTACTGACAGTAAGGCCCGCAAAGGCTACGCGGCTGAAGTCCTCATTGCCCGTATCGGTGATGGTCACGCTAGCCAGCGTTTGTCCGGCAAAGGCGATCGGGAGAATGTATTCCTGGCGATCCAGGCGCTGGCCGATTCCGTTCGTCCAGGCCTGTATCGTGCTCGTGTTATTGATCGTGTTTTGACCGCCGTCGTTGTTGTAATCGCGGACATTCACGCCGCCTACCAGTGGTACTGTTGCAGTCGCGCCGCGACTCCCTGTGAAAGTGATATACACACAGGCATTCGGGCCTGGCTGGCTCCACATGGTGTTGAGCAAGGTGAAAGCCGAAGTGACGCCAGGCACACCGACCGGAACGGTGACACTGACGGTACCCGGTCCCATTTCCGCCGCGGCGCCGCCATTCCAATAATTGTTCGGGCTGGCCGGAATAGCAAAAGGGACTCCTCCGAAATTCTGACTGCCGGCCGAAAATGTGTCTCCATTAAAGATGTAAGCGCCGGGCCCCGGGAACGTCCACGGCTCGTTGACGAGGCCGATGAGATTGATCGGAATCTCCCCGGCGCGGGCTGAGGCGGCTGCGATAGGCGCATGGAGCATGCGAAGCGCAAATGACTCTTCACGTGTTTCCTCCTCCAAGGTGCGAGTAGCACAGTCCGGCGTGCTGGCCCGCTATTTTGGATAATTTTGGATTCTACATCCCTTGTGGCATCGGCGGTTCGTTAACCGCCGTAACAATTGTGAGATAGCCGTCCCTCGGATCTGTGCGGGGGATGTCGGGTAACCGGCAAGGTACCGGCATCCCTACCCCGACCCTTCCTGGATCTCGAAGCGGTCGTCGTCCCCTCATTTTCCATATTTTCCATGATTCGCATTGAAGCGTGCCGCCCCGCCATGTCCTACCAGAGATCGCCTCACTGAAGCGGCGGGCTTGACAGCGTATGGTATATTTGCCATAATCTGCATGGTGAGGATGCCCAGCCGGTTAGACCAGCCGTTAGTTCGGCCGGTCGTCTGGATCGGCAGCAGCAAGCGGGATCTTGTGGCCTTGCCGCGCGAAGTGAAGAGTTCCTTCGGTTTCAGGCTTTATGAGTTGCAGCAGGGCAAAACGCCGCTCGATATAAAGCCCCTACCTCAATTTGGCTCGGGCGTTTACGAGCTGCGGGAAGGTTTCGACCGAAACGCTTACCGGATGATGTACGTTGTGAATCTCAAGAGGGCGCTCTACGTACTGCACGCCTTCATGAAAAAATCCAAGTTCGGAATCGGTCTGCCGAAGCCGGACGCGGAGGTGATTGCCGTGCGCTTACAGCGCGCGCGCGAATTAGATAAGGTGGACTAAACGTGGCCAAAATTTCCTTTGAGAAAAGCAGCGGCAGTGTGTTTGGCGACATCGGATTCACGCCGGCCGAGGCGGCGGAACTCACCGCCAAGAGCAGCTTGATAATCGCCATCAAGGACACCATCGAGAAGCGCAAACTGACGCAGCAGGAAGCGGCGCGGATCTGCGGCACCGATCAGCCGACGCTTTCCAAGGTGTTCCGTGGCCGCATGGAGAGCGTAACCATCGACCGGCTCGCGTCCTGGCTTAACGCGCTTGGACGGGACGTTGAGATCGTCGTCAAGTCATCCCCGCACACCCGCCGCCGCGGCCGCCTGCGCGTGATCGAGGCCGCTTGATCGTGCGGCACGAGATGGCATGCGTTGCGCGAGGTTCCTTCGGGCCATTGCTCGTCACTTCGTGACAGAAGGCCCCCATATCCGGTACTGTGGAAAGAAGAAAGGGCCGCAGCCATGAACGTGACCTTGAACCTAAAACCTGAGATAGAAAAGGGGCTGAAGGCGCGAGCGCAAGCGCGGGGCGTCTCGCTGGACGATTATCTCCAGGAACTTGTCGCCAAGGAAGCGGGCGTGCCTGTCGCCACAGAACAGCGCCCAATTCAAAAGCGGTTCGATAATCTCTCCGACCTCCTCCTCAACTCTCCCTTTGCCGGGGCCGATCTCGATCTGGAGCGATCCCAAGACTATCCGCGCCCGGTTGATGTTGCATGAGCGGCTTCCCGATCGATACGAATGCTCTGTCCGAGTACAATCGGCCGGGAGGCCCCGATGCGGGCGTTAAGCGCTGGCTCGAGGTCACAGATCGGCAGTCCCAGCATGTGAGCGTCATCACCCTGGCGGAAATTCAACAGGGAATCGAACTGCTTGCCGAGGGCAAACGCCGCGCTCAACTCGAAGAATGGCTGAAGCAAGACCTGGAAGCCTGGTTTTCTGGTCGCATACTTCCGGTGGATCGCCGGGTGGCTGCTCGCTGGGCATCGCTTGTGGCGCAGGGAGCACGGACAGGGATGCCTCTGCCCACCGTCGACTCATTGATTGCTGCCACTGCGCTCGCTTACGATCTAACCATAGTTACCCGGAATACGCGGGATTTCGAGGGCGTCGGTGCAACGATCGTCAATCCGTGGGGTCTGGCGTAAACAGTTTTGCAGCTTGAGCCGCTCAGTCTGCCCGTGACCGCTCGGGCAAAGATCCTCGGCGTCACCTCGACAGAGGCTGAGTAACATAATCAACAGCAAGGCCGGCATCAGCCCAGAAATGGCTCTCCGGCTAAATGCAAGGACGCAAGTAAGATAAGTATCCGCCGCAAGCTTCTTACGGGGTGCCAGCCTGGCCGTTGACCGTAAGAGGCGTGTACGAAATCGCAGCTCCGGAGGGGTCGCTGAATCCCAGATGAACAATCGCCGTAGTATTGGGAGCCAGCGTCGATCCCTCTGGAAGAGCGACAACATACGGGCTACCAATCGGCGTATAACACGCCGTTGGACTCGATTCGTTGACGATACGCACTCCGGCCGGAAGGTCTTCCAGAATCAGATACACGGGACCTGTCACGGCCGCTGTGCCATCGTTAGTCAAGTTGACGTCCTGCGTGTACAGCTTCAAATCCTGATGGTAAATAATCGTGCCAGTGGAAATCGCGATGCTTTCCGTGACAATGGCATGGCACGTACTGATAGTTAGGCCCGCAAAGATGGCGCGGCTGAACACCTCATTGCCCGTATCGGTGATGGTCACGCTGGTCAGCGTCTGTCCGGCAAATGCGATCGGGAGAATGTACTCCTGGCGGTCCAGACGCTGGCCGATTCCGTTCGTCCAGGCCTGTATCGTACTCGTGTTATTGATCGTGTTTTGACCGCCGTCGTTGTTGTAATCGCGGACATTCACGCCGCCTACCAGTGGTACTGTTGCAGTCGCGCCGCGACTCCCTGTGAAAGTAATATACAAATACGCATTCGGGCCTGGCTGGCTCCACAGGGTGTTGAGCAAGGTGAAAACGGAATTGACGCCGAACGCGCCGACCGGAATGGTGAGGCTCACCGTACCCGATCCAAAACCTGCCGCCGCGGCGCCCGACCAATAATTGTTCGGGCTCGTGGGAATCGCGAAGGGGACGCCTCCGAAGTTCTGGCTGCCTGTTGGAAACGTGCTCCCGTTGTAAATGTAGCCCGGACCTACGAAGGTCCACGGCTCGTTCACCTGGTTTGTGATATCGATGGGAGTTTCGCCGGCACGCGCCGAGATTGCGGTGGTCAACGTGACGGCTACGAGAGAGTATGCGAAGCGCAAATAATTCCTCATGCAGTTCCTCCTCCAAGGTGCGGGTAACACAGTCCGGCGTGCTGGCCCGCTATTTTGGATTCTACGTTCCTTGCTGCATCGGCGGTTCGTCAACCGGCGTAACAATTGTGAGATACCCGCCCCTCACCGCCCGTAAATAAACCGGCTGCGGCGCGGATCTGCGCCACCGGTCAACACGCCGTCGGTAATACGGATGGCGGTGGGCGCGGAGAGGTTGGCCCAATCGCCCACTACCGTCACCTTGTGGCCCATGGCCATCAGCTTCTCGATGGTAGCTTGCGGAATGCGCCGCTCCACATTCAGCTTGCCGGGCATGAAGGCGTGGAAATCGAAGGAGGCGTACATGTGCGCGCTATCGAAGCGCGGCGCTTCGATAGCTTCCTGTGGCGACATCTCGAACTCCACCATGTTCAGGAACACTTGCAACAGCGTCTGATCCTGCAGGTCTCCGCCAGGGGTGGACATGGCCAGAAATGGCTTGCCATCCTTCAGCACGATGGTGGGGCTCAACGTCACGCGCGGCCGCTTGCCGGGCGCCAGCTCGTTGGGATGGCCGGGCGTGAGCACGAACGTTTGCATGCGCTCACTCATGGCCAGGCCCGTGTCGCCGGCGATCACCGACGGCAGCCAGCCCCCGCTGGGTGTGGCCGAGAACATGTTGCGCTGGCGATCCACTACGTTGACGCAGGTGGTATCGCGCGCGGCGATGGCCGATTCGGTAGTCTGGGGCATGCCGAGCGGTCCGCCGAATGCGCCCGGACGATGCTCCAGCGATGCGTGGTTGGGGTCGATCAGTTTGCGCCGCTCGGCCGCGTACTCTTTCGAGAGCAGCGTCTGCTCGGGGATTTTGGAAAACTTGGGGTCGCCGTAATAGCGGTCGCGATCGGCGAAGGCCAGCTTGATGGCTTCCACCAATGTGTGAATATAGGCCGGACTATTGTGCCCCATGGCGTGCAAATCGAAGCCCTCCAGCAGATTCAGGGTCTCGATCATCACCGGGCCTTGCGACCAGAAACCAGGCTTGAAAATCTCGTATCCGCGATACGTGCCGGTGCGCGGCGTATCGGTTTCCGCGTGGAAGCCGGCCATGTCGGCGGCCGAGATCAGGCCGCCGTTGCGCGCGCAAAACTCCGCGACCTCGTGCGCGATGGGGCCCTTATAAAAGTAGTCGCGAACGGCGTGCAGGCGCTCGGCGCGGCTGCCCTTGGCGGCGCTTTCGGCGGCCACCAGCGCGCGCAGCGTCTTTCCTAGGGCCGGCTCGCGGAAGATCTGGCCGCGGCGCGGCGGCACGCCGTTGGGAAGAAAGAAATCGCGCGAAGTGGGCCACAATTGCAGCAGCGGTTGCGAGCCGCGGATCCAATCGGCCATCACCTCGGTGACGGGGAATCCGTCGCAGTATTCGATGGCGGGCGCGGCCACCTGCGCGAACGACAGGGTGCCGTAACGTTCCAGCGCCAGGATCAAGCCGTCCATCACGCCCGGCACGGGAGCCGCCAGGATGCCCTCCGCGGGCATGTCGGCCATGTGGCCGGGCTCTTCCCAAAGCTCGCGCTTGCGATTTTGATAAAACGCGACCGTGGCGCGCTGCGGCGCGGTACCGATGCCGCTGATGGCGATCACCGGCTGGCCGGCCATTTTGATGAGAATGGGAATCTCGCCGCCCAAGCCGAAATGATCGAGCTCAGTGACGCCCGCCGCGAGCGTGGTAGCCACGCCGGCGTCCACGGCATTGCCGCCCGCGCTGAGGATGCGCATGCCGGCATCCACTTCGAAGTTGTTGGTGGAGCCCACCATCTCGTGCAGGCCGCGCACGGGGGGAAACATGGTCAGCTTCGATTGCGCAGAGAGTGTGACTGCGGCCAGGAATACTAATGAGCGGGCGAGGGGGCGAGCGGGCGAGGGGGCGAGGCTAGCTCTCATAGCGGTAGATCGCCTCTGCGATTGCCACGCCCCGCACTTCGATACGCCTTAGATCGGTGGTGCCGACGCCGTGCTTTTCGGCCAGCAGCAACGTATTGTCACATGTCCGGAACGGAGCTGTGCCGCGCGCGGCGCGCGGATCGTAACCCATTACCGCCGTGGCCACCGCATCGGTCGACGCCGGATTCAATCCCGCCAGCAGCACGCCGGGCTGCACCCGATGTACGCCTTTGATCCATGGCCCTTCGCCACCCGCGATGGATTCCACGCCGTCTATGATCGCCAGATCGATGGGCCGCGACTTCACCAGGTCGGCCACAATGTGCGGCACGCGGTAACCCGGTTCGCGGCTGGACGTGGGGTCCAGCTCCGGCAGCGCCGACTTGGACGGCTGGCGGCGGCCTGCATGCATGGTCTTGGCGCGGCCCGATGTGGGACTCTCGTTGGGCTCATCCACACCCGCATCGTCGCCATAAATCGACGCCGGCAACATGCCGAAACAGTTCTTCATGGAAAGCGTGACGCCGCAAGTTTCGTGGTTCTTCAGCTTGGCCATGCTGACGAAGACGTCCGTATCTTCGTATGCGTGATTCAAATCGTAGGCCGGAAAAAGATAGGCGCTGCCCGGCACAGTGAAGCGCGCGTATTTCTTGCCTTTTCCCAGCGCATTGGTGTTTTCGAATTCCACGCCGGGGGCAGCCGCCTGCAACTGGCGCACGTTCCATCCGGAATCGAGCAGATAATCTTCGAGCGGCCCGCCCGTCCCCCAAGCGCTTTCCACAAAACGGATGCGGCGCGCGCCGGCCTGGCCCATCAGGTGAGCCGTGGCGCCCACCAGCTTGGGATGCACGTAGTGCGTCGCGCCTGGAGGCCGGCCGTCCACGCGCAGCGCGGGGCTGCCCGTCATGTTGAGCTTGATGGTCACGGTTTTGCCGCGCACGATGCGATCCAGGCCGCCCAGTTGACCGAACATCGTGGCCAGGCGTGCGGTGACGTCTTCGTCATAGGAAGCGCACTTGGCGATGGCCACCGGTGCGGTTGGTGCGTTGGGCGCGCCTTTAAGCAGCGGCGCCGCGCTGATGAGAGCGATCCATTCTCTCCGAGTCATCCTTCTAGTCTAAACGTACCGTGGCGCACGCGGAAACCCGTTCGATATCCACGCCGGTGCCGCCCTCGTCCGTGGTGTAGACTTCCAGGTCCTTTTCGGCGCCTCCGGGCGTAAGCAGATGTGCGTGTTTGAAGGTTCCCACCACCTGCACCGCGACGTTTTCGATGGGGTAAGCCGAATAGTTCACCAGTTCCACCACCACTTGTTTGCCATCCGCGGTGGCCAGCACGTTGGACAGCATGGACGACACATTGAAAAGGCGCGCCCCCAGATTCTTGCGTCCGGTCATGGTCTGCACGTCGTGCCAGATGTCGTTCAAGCGGTCGAGTTCGGCCTTGTCGAGCGTGATCTGATCGCCCTGCAATGCGGACTGTCCTTTCCATCCGGGCGGCGCGGTGAGTACCGTGCCGCCCGCTCGCGCGAAGTTTTTCAGAATCTCACGCTGCTCGGGGGTGAGGGCATCGGCATCGACATCGACCGCCATGGATGCGCCCGCCAGCGAATTCGAATCGAGCCGCTGGCCGGGGATGGCGCGCAGGGGCGTGTGCTTGGCCGCGATCATGTCCAGGATGCCGCCGGAGAGCAACGCGTCGTCGTGATCCTGCACCACGGCCAGCTTGCCGTAAGATTGCAGTGCGCGCCACTCGCCGTGCGATTCAAAGAACTGCAGCACCTGCGCCATGGCGCGCCAATCCTTACTGGCCGCCGGATCGCCGCGTTCCAGCCGGGCGGAGAAGTCGTCGTCAAGCGCCAGGACCCAGCGTGCGCCGGCCATTTCCGCGTCGCTGATGGCCGCCATGTAGCGCTCGCCGGTGATCACGCTGTGGGCCGGCGGCAGGTAGCCCAGCCACACGGCGGCCGGACCCCATGCGCGCACGGAACGGATGAAGCCGGTGTTGGTGTCGATCCACGGCGAGCCCGATGGAGCGGCCTTGGCGGCGCCGTTATCCAGCACCTGGATGCCGGGCCAGACGCCTTGGTACGTGCCGACGATTGGGTCCGGACCGCCCAGCGGCATGTGCGCGCGGGAGGTCAACTCGACCACGGTCGTGTGCATATCGGCCAGCGCGTCGCGCACGCGCGCGGCGGTTCCTTTGGGAAAATCGCCCTCCAGCACGATGCCCTGGAAGCCGGAGCGAACGGCCTTGCGCGCCGCATCGGCCGGGTCTCCGCCGGGCTTCAGCACCGCCAACGCGACTAGGCCACGGTCGGCCGCGCGGCTCAGGAATTCGGGCGTGGACGAGCTCAGCAGCAGGCAATTGATAGGCGTGCCGGAGAGCAGGTCGAGCGTTTTCGGATTCGTGCCGTCCCAGCGTGCGGGAACCCAGGCGGACGGCGGCACGGAGGCCAGCAACGGGATTGCGCCCAGCAGCGCCACACACGGGGCCATGCGCAGCATCATTCTTCTACTGTACATCGGAAGCCCGGAAGAGCCGGAATCGAATGATCGGACGGCTAATGAATCAACAGCAACAGATCCTCAGCGTGCACATGCCTCCCCGGCTGCACCAGCACCTGCGTGACTTTCCCGCCCCCGGGCGCGTACACCGTACTCTGCATCTTCATGGCTTCCATCGCCAGCAGGCGGTCGCCCTTCTTCACCGCCTGATTCAATTCCACTCCGCAACAGTTGAGACTACACCCGGAATGGGCGCGCCGATCTCGCCCTGCTTGGCGGGTCCGCCTTGGGCCGCGCGGCCACCTTCAGCTCCAGACTCTTGTTGCGGATGTTCACTTCCCTCGGCTGCCCGTTCAATGCGAAGAACACCGTGCGAAAACCTTCCGGATGCGGCTCTCCCATCGTCGGAAACTTGATCGCCAGCGCCTTGCCCGCCTCCATTTCCACGGCAATTTCGTCGCCCTTCTCAACAATACTTGTGAGGAGATTAAATAACTACCGGCTAAAGCCGGTAGGATTCGATTCCGACTGAAAGTCGGGTTGCGGCGAAAGCCGCCTGAAGGGCCCCGGCTGAGAGCCGGCTCAAGGCTCGGTGCGACGCGGTAATCTTGAACCCCTGATTTTCATCTTGGCTCTCGATATACTTCTTGATCGTATCCTCGTCTACCGCACCCACGCCCGCCCAGAAGTACCCGCGCGCCCAATAGGTGTTGCCCCCATTATCCCTTTCCGGAGTTCCCCAAATTCGTCCTGCAAGCCTGCGGGGCGACCGGCCCTAACAGTACGATCACTACTTCCCTGCTCTGACAGATCTGCCGTAGCAGGCCGCGTGCGCGCTGGTTCGGTACTCGCCCATCCCCCTATTTTCGCAGCAGGAGGCTCGAAGCTGACCGCCTGAAAGGCGATAGGATTAGACCTGGAAGACAGAGCTAGGGTCGTGCTCGTTTGCGAAGCCGGTGGCGGACTTGCGCACGTTGGGGTGGCTGCATGCATGAATACGACGTGACCTTTAAGTTGATCCTGCAAGAGTCGGTGGACCTGGTGATGCGTGAAATCGCCGGCACGCCCATCGCGAAGTGGCTCAGTCCCGAACTGCCGGAGGTACGCAATACGCGCGTGGACCTGCTGGCGAAACCGCTGCCGGCGACTTGGTCCACATCGAACTGCAGAGCACCAACGATCCCAACATGGCTCTTCGGATGGCTCAATACTGCTTGCGGGTGTATCGCCTCTTCGGCAAGTTTCCACAACAGGTCCTGGTTTACGTGGGTGAGGCGCCCATGCGCATGGGAACGGAACTCCGCGGGCCTTCTCTGCAATATTCATACCGGATGGTGGACATTCGAGAGTTCGACGGCGAACGCCTGCTGGAGAGCCCCCGTTTGGGGGATAATATAATAGCGATTCTAACCAGGCTGCCGGATCTCAGGGGTTCGATCCACCGGATCATGCAGCGGATTGCGGCTCTTGAGCCGGGACAGCGGGAAGGCGCGCTCAGGCGTCTCATGATTCTCGCTGGACTGCGGAGACTTGGGCCGGTAATAGATGAGGAAGCCAGACAAATGCCAATTCTCAACGACATTATGGATCACGAGGTTCTTGGGCGCGAGTTCAAGAAAGGCCAACAACTGGGTGAACAGCGGGGTGAACAGCGGGGCGAACTGAGAGGTGAGTTGAAGGGTGAACTGCGGATCATGCGGCGGCTCATCGAACGGCGCTTTGGCTCGGTTCCCGATTGGGCGGAAGAGCGCCTGTCAAAGCTATCCGCCGCCGAACTCGAGGCGTTAAGCGTGCGCGTGCTCGATGGCGGCAGTCTCGCAGAACTGCTGCAATAGCCGCTATTCCGCTACCGTACCCCGGCATTCGCCGAAGCCGATACGCTTCAAACCTTCGCCTTCGCAGAAGCCCCGCAGAATCACTTCGTCGCCGTCCTCCAGAAATTTGCGCATTTCGCCTGTCGGCAACCGGATCGGATCGGCGCCGCGTTGGGTCAACTCCAGCAGGCAGCCGCGCGCGTCCGGCCCCGGTCCCGAAACCGTGCCGCTGGCCAGCAAATCGCCCGGACGCAAGTTGCATCCGTTGCTCGCGTGGTGCGTCAGTAACTGCGCGAGCGTCCAATACAGATCCTTCAGGTTGCCCCGGCTCAGCCGCATCGGCGCATCCATCTGCCGCGACCGGATGTAGACTTCCAGCGTCACATCGATGCCGCCGTGCCGCCGGTCTTCCGGCGAGTTCAAATACGGAAGCGGATCGGGGTCGCCCGGCGGACGTTCGAACGCCGGCGCGCGGAAGGGCGCCAGCGCTTCCAGGGTCACGATCCAGGGAGAGATGCTCGTCGCGAAGCTTTTGGCCAGGAACGGTCCCAACGGCTGATATTCCCAGGATTGGATGTCGCGGGCGGACCAGTCGTTCAGCAGGCACAGGCCAAAGATGTGCTCTTCCGCTTCCGCGATCGGAATCGGCTGGCCGAGATCGTTGCCTGGACCCGTGAAGAACCCCACCTCCAGTTCGTAATCGAACGCCCGGCTCGGTCCGAAGACCGGCTCTGCCACCGCCGCGTCCTTCGACTGGCCGCTGGGGCGCCGCACCGCCGTGCCGCTCGCAACGATCGAGGAAGCGCGGCCATGGTAGCCGATGGGCACGTACTTGTAGTTTGGCAGCAGCGGATTATCCGGGCGAAACAGGCGGCCCACGTTAGTCGCGTGATGCACCGACGCGTAGAAGTCCGTGTAATCGCCGATACGGGCAGGCACCATCATGGTGGCCGCCTCCATCGGCGCCAGGAGCGGTTCCACGGCGGCTTGGTGCACGCTGCCGGCGCGCAGCAATTCCACGATGCGCTTCCGCAGCGGCGACCAATGCGCGCGGCCGAGAGACATGAGGAAATTCAGGCAAGGCGCGCGACATGCTTCGACCGTTGCAGGGGCGAGCCCATTGAGAAGCCCCGCCTCGGCCGCGCCCCGCAGATCCAGTATGCGATCACCGATGGCGACACCGATCGACAATGTGGCCGGGCTTTCAAAGACGCCGTAGGGCAGATTCTGAATAGGGAAACCCGTGCCCGGAAGGTTGGCAGACTCAACCCAACTGGCAGTGTCTCGATCCAAAAAAGAAAATGGTTCCAAGTGACCCGATCTCGCAGCCAAACTCCCCGCCGGCATGCAACGGCACAGAGCTTCGCAACCAGACCAGCCGGGTGCCTTCCTTTCGGCTCCCCGCCGCCCCTTTTGCGGGGTAACGGATCGATGCTTCCAGGCTCACCTGCCAGCTTTTCTGGCTGGAACCGGCATCTCAAAGCGGCCTTTCACTCTCCCGAAACGACTGCCCGTTTCCAGGCCACCATTTCGAGGTCAAAGCTCCCGACCTGCCCCTTCGACACCCTGCCGTGCGTTCGTCCAGCCCGTTCGGATTTCAGTTCCCTCACGCGCTTCCGGTTAGCCCCGGTGCGCGCAAGATCGTCGCTGAAATCCCGTTGCCCGACTCCTGCCCGGCACTCCCAACCCTTCCTCGGATCTCCACTCCCCTTGGGGGCCTTTCGGACCCTTCCGGATCAAAGCGTTCGATCCGATTCCTGGCTGGAAAGTTCGCTT
>Ga0302325_10013762_pt1 | contig 17247 bp, 20 predicted proteins | sample Palsa_T0_2_FD_201948 | JGI IMG/M metagenome (GOLD analysis project Ga0302325, IMG submission 201948) | Peat permafrost microbial communities from Stordalen Mire near Abisko, Sweden - Palsa_T0_2 | ecosystem: Environmental > Terrestrial > Soil > Palsa > Peat permafrost | place: Sweden: Abisko... | reverse complement strand
CTACACCCCGGCGCAGCTGGCCCAGGCGATCACCCAGGGATCCGGGGGCGCGCTCAGCGCCTCGGTCAGCACGAGTGGGCAGTTGTCGATCGCCACCACCCAGCAGGGCAGCACGGCGTCACTCCAAGTGACGGGCGGGTCGGCCCTCGGCGACCTCGGTCTGGCCGGTGGCGCCACGGTCTACGGGACCGACGGAACGATCGACGTGGACGGGACCAGCACCACGGTCAACGATATTGCGGGAACCGGTACGACGCAGGTGACGCTCGACTCAGGTGACGGCGGGACCATCACGGCTGAGATCTCGGGCGGGCTCAGCGTCGGCACCATGAACGCCCAGAACGTCTCGGTCGGGGATGGCTCCCTGTCCTCGGTGGTCTCGGGCATCAACCAGGCGGATGCCGGGGTGACGGCGACGGCCCTTTTGGTCGGCACCGACGAGTACGCGCTCGAGGTGACCTCGAACAGCACGGGAACGGCCGGGGCGGCGACGGTGGACACCCAGGCGTTCTCGGGCTCCTCCCTCGGAGCGCTGGAGACGACGACCGCAGCCCAGAACGCCGTCGTCTCGATCGGCGGGACGGGCGGCTTCGCGGTGACCTCCCAGACCAACACGGTGACCGGCTTGCTCCCGGGTGTCAGCGTGAACCTGGCTCAGGTGAGTGCCACCCCGGTGACGATCACCGTGTCCCCCGACGGCTCCCAGGTGGTGAGCCAAGTCTCCGCGCTGGTCAGCGCAGCGAATCAGGTCCTTTCCAGCATCTCGACCGACACGGCCTACGACCAGTCGACGAACACGGCGGCTCCGCTCAACGGGCAGACGTCCTTGACCGAGCTGGCGCAGCAGGTGCTGTCCATAGTGGGCCACGCCGTCGGCGCCTCCGGTGCCGGATCGGACGGGACGGCAGGAGAGTCCGCCGGGCTGGCCATCACTTCGTCGGGCACCATCACCTTCAACCAGAGCGCCTTCGAAGCGGCGTACGACAAGAACCCGGCGGCGGTCCAGGCGATGTTCACCGAAGGGGGGACGTTCTCTCCGTCGGGTTCGGCCTACGGCGGCCAGGTCAGCGTCGCCGGCGCCACGGACGGCACGGTCGCCGGCGACTATGCGGTCTCGATCAGCCAGTCGGCGGCCCAGGCGGTGGACACGGGCTCGGCGACGTTCGCCGCGGGGACGTCGACGATCGGCGCGGCGGAGAGTTACACGGTGTCCTCGGGCTCGAACAGCGCCACCTATGCCGTCTCGGCCGGCGAGAGCGTGGCCGACGTGATCAGCGGGCTCAACGGCGCCTTGGCCGCGGCCGGAATCGACGTCTCGGCTTCGCTGAGCGGATCCCCCGGCGCCTACGGGGTCGAGCTCAGCTCGGCCGACTACGGGTCGGCGGCCACGTTCGGCGTCACCGCCTCGGGGAGTGACCAGCTCGGCCTCACCACGGCGGGGGGCACCTATGCCGGCACCGATGTCGAGGGGACGATTGATGGGCAGACGGCGAGCGGATCGGGCCGGATCCTCTCCCTCTCCGACGCCAGCAGCCCGGCGGATGGGCTCGTCCTCCAGGTCACGACGCCCGGGATCACCACCGCCACGGCACTGGGCACGGTCGATTACCAGCCCGGTCTGGCCCAGAGTCTGGCCAATCTCGCCGAGCAGGCGACCCTCAGCCCGAGAGGGCAGATTGCCGACACCATCACCGGCCTGAAGAACACGCTGAGCAACGTGACGGGATCGATCGCCCTCCAGCAGCAGCTGGTCAGCACCCAGCAGGCCACGTTGACCCAGGAGTTCACCCACCTGGAGGAGACCTTGTCCCAGCTCTCCTCGGAGAGCCAGTTCCTGACCGACTCGGCCAGTTCCTCGTCTTCGTCCTCGTCCGGCCTCTCCTCACTGTCGTCGACCTCGTCGAGCGGCTCCTCGTCAGGCTCAGGGTGAGGAGCGCGACCATGTCCGACCAGAACCCCGCTTCCGCGTATCAGAGCCACGCGGTGCAGACCGCGAACGGCCCGCACCTCCTCCTCATGCTCTGCGACCGCATGTCCGTGGACATAGCCCGGGCCGAGGTGGCGCTCGGGGCGAGTGACACCATGGCGGCGAACGAGCACCTCCAGCATGCGCAGAAGATCGTCCGGATGCTCCGCAGTGCCCTGGATCCTGACGGATTCCGGGGCGCCTACGAGCTGCTCTCGGTCTACAACTTCTTAGAGGCCCATCTCATCCGGGCGAATCTGGAAAAGGACGCCGCCCTGGTCCGGGAATGTGCCGACCTGGTCCGGCCCATCCACGAGGCCTGGCGCAAGGCGGTGAACGCCAATGAACGAGCCAACGCCTACTCCCACGTGGGATGAGTACCTGGCTGCGGCGTCGGCCCACCTGCAGGCGGCGCGCCGAACGGCCGAGCGTGGCGCGCCACCGCCCGCGCCGCCGACGCGTCCCGATGGCCCGATGCCCGACGAGTGCCGGAATGCGGCCCACACGCTCGCCCTTGGGTACGACCTCTTAGCGGAGGAGGTGGTGGCCCGCATGTCGATCATCGAGCAACGCCGCCCTTCCACCACCCGTCTCGGCGCGCGCCCCGAGCAACCTCAGCCGCGCTATATCGACACCCCTGTCTGACGGCGCCACGGCGGACCGCTTCCGGCTCGAGGGCGGGCGCCGAGAAATTTCGTCCGGCCCCTCAACTCTGAAGGCGCGGGGGCCGTAGAGAGTGGCGAGCAGGGAACGCTCAGCATCGGGCCAGGACGGCTTTCACCCTCACAAGCAGGAGGAGTTCGGCCGTGGCAGATGCCACCGAGTCCATCGGGATCTTGCAGTTCGCGCTCGATGCGGTCGTCGACCAGCAGCAGACCATCGCCAACAACATCTCGAACCAGGACACGCCGAACTTCCAGGCCGACGAGGTGACGTTCGAGTCCTCCCTGGCCCAGGCGCTCGAGGGCGGAGGCACCGCCACGGTGGAGGACTCTCCTGAGGGACTGGCGTCGGGGACCGACGGCAACAACGTGTCGCTGCCCACCGAAATGACCCTCATGCAGGAGAACGACCTCGAGAACCAGACGGTGGACAACGCCCTCAGTGGCCAGTTCTCCATCCTGTCCGACGCCATCACCGCCTAGGAGGCCCATGAGTTCCATCTGGAGTGGCATCGACATCGCGGGCACGGGGGCCGAGGTCGACCAGACATGGATCGACACCATCGGCGGCAACGTGGCCAACATGAACGACGGGGTGACGCCGGGACAGCCGGTGTACCAGGCCCAGTACGTCGACGCCGGCGAACAGGTCGAGCCGCCCGGCTCGGGCGCCCAGGGGGCCGGGGTGGGCGTCCAGGTGGACGCCATCTCGCTCGGACCGGCGACGGGGCAGCTCGAGTACGACCCGACCAACCCGGTGGCGAACGCCCAGGGTGATGTGGAGTACCCGGTGGTCGACCTCGGGACCGAGATGACCGACCTGGTCCAGGCGCAGACGTCCTATCAGGCCAACGCCGAGGTCATGTCGCACGCCACCAACGCCTACGAGGCCATCCTCGACATCAAGGCCTGACCCGATGATCCCCGCCATTCCCTCCATCCCCTCCATCGGTGCCGCCGAGTCGTCCGGGGCGGCGCAGGCTGCCGCGTCGGGCTCGGCCGCCGGCAGCGCGACGGATGCCGCCTCGTCGGGCTCGTTCGCCAACATGCTCGGCCAGGCCATCGATTCGCTCAACGGCGCCACGAACAACGCCACCAACGTCTCGCTCGAAGCCGCCGCCGGCAATGCCAGCGTGGCCGATGCCACCGTGGCGTCGACCGAGGCAGACCTCGACACCCAGCTGGCGAGCGCCCTGACCGACAAGGCGGTCACCGCCTTGAACACCATCATGAACATGCAGGCGTAACGCGGTGGCCCTCCTCCCCTTCAACAGCGACACCCTCAATTCCGCCCGGGGGCGCGCCCGTTCGGCGCTGGCGCAATTCACCGCAGGGCAAAAGGTCATGGTCGGGCTGGCGGTCGTGGCTCTGATCGTGGGCGCCACGGAGTTCATGCACTTCGAGTCGAAGCCCAACTATCAGCCCCTCTTCACCAATCTCCAGTCCTCGGACTCGGGCGCAGTGACGGCGCAGTTGGCGACGGCCAAAATTCCCTACGAATTGAGCAACGGGGGCGCCACCATCCTGGTTCCCGCCGCGGACGTGGACCAGGAGCGGGTCGCCCTGGCCGAACAGGGCCTGCCCAGTTCGGGGACCGTCGGCTTCTCGAACCTGGAGAAGAGCGGGATCACCACATCGGAATTCGTGCAGCAGGTCGAGTACCAGCAGGCGCTCGAAGGACAGCTCGAGCAGACCATCGAGTCGATCCAGGGAGTCCAGTCGGCCCAGGTGAACCTGGTGGTGCCCCAGCAGAGCGACTTCGCCATCGGCAGTCAGCCCGCCACGACGGCGTCGATCCTGGTCGACCTCACCCCCGGCACCACGTTGACCTCGGGCCAGGTGCAGGCGATCGTGCATCTCACCGCGTCGGCGACACCCAGCCTGTCGCCGTCCGATGTCACCGTCGTCGACAACCACGGCGACGTGCTGTCCTCGCCGGGGGGCGCGGCCGCCGGCAACGGGACATCCGACACCCAGCAGACCAACTCCTACGACACCCAACTGTCCGATTCCATAGAGAGCATGCTCGACCGGGTCGTCGGGGTCGGGAACTCGGCGGTACAGGTCCACGCGCTGCTCAACTTCAACCAGCAGAGCACGACGACCAAAGGTCTCCAGACCAACGCCCAGGGCCAACCGGTCACCGCCCAGACCGGCCAGACCACGTCCAACTCGACCTACGCCGGGACGGGCACACCGCCATCGGGGGTTCTCGGGGCGACCCAACCGGCCACGACGACATCGGGAAGCGGTAACTACAGCACCACCAACAGCCAGGTGACCAACGCGGTGGGACAGGTGACCCAGACGGTGGAGCAGGCCCCGGGCCAAGTGGTCAAGACCTCGGTGGCCGTCCTCCTCAACTCGGGTGCCAAGCCGAAGGTCAGCCCGGCCAGTGTGAAGGCGCTCGTCTCTGCCGCCGCAGGCCTCAGCTCGGCCGCCGGTGACCAACTCGTCGTGACCTCGCTGCCGTTCGCCAAGCCCGACACCTCGCAGGCCAGCGCGCTGGCGGCGGCCTCGGCCTCGGCCTCCAAACACCAATTCCTCGAGCACGCGGTCGAGGTCGGCGCACTCGTCCTGTTGATCATCGGCATGTTCATCGTTGCGTTGCGGTCGGCGCGGCGGCGCCCGACCTTCGACGAGATCGTCATACCCGAGCTGACCCCGATGGCGTCGCCCATGATGGCGTTCGACGACGAGGCGCACCCCACGAGCGAGCTGCCGGTGGTGCCACGCTCTCCCGCGCTCGCCGCCGGTACCGACGCGGTGTTCTCCCAATTCAACGCGTACATCGAGCAGCGTCCCGCCGAGGTGGCACGCCTGCTCCGCGACTGGGCGGCCGAACGAAACAAGGAATCGGTGTGACGACGACGACGGACGAGGCGGTGACCCCGGCGGCGACCACCGCCGTGGCGACGAGTGGCGCGGCGACGAGTGGCGCGGCGACGAGTGCCGCGGGGCCGGCGCCCCGGCCGTCCGCCGCCCTGGCCTCGGTCGGCCTCAGCAACCGGCAGAAGGTGGCAGTGCTGCTGGCGCAGCTCGGCACCCAGAAGGCGGCCCCGATCCTCAAGGAGATGACCGATGACGAGGCCATCAGCTTGACGACCGAGATGGTCGGGTTGCCGCCGCTCTCCACCGAGGCGGTGGTCGAGGTGGTCGCTGAGTTCCTGGACCGGATCAGCCGGTCGGGTCTGGTGAGTCAGGGCGGGCTCGACCTGGCACGGGAGCTCCTGGCCGAGCGGCTCGGGCAGACCCGGGCGCAGGAGGTCATGGACCAGATAGAGGGGCAGCAGTCCAGCGGCCCCCTCTCGGGACTTCTCCGGGTCGATCCCCAGCAGGCCCTGGCGGTGCTGGGCGAGCAACAACCGCAGGTGGTGGCGGTGCTCCTGGCCTACCTGCCTCCCGAAGACGCGGCGAGCCTGCTGAGCGAGCTCGATCCCACCTTCCGGGTCAAGGTCGCCAAAAGGATCGCCAAGCTCACCCGGGTGGATCCGGCTGCCATCCGCCAAGCCACGGCGCTGCTCGAAGGGAAGCTGCGCAACTCGCGGGCGGGTGGGACCACCACCCTCACCGGGGGGACCACGGCCATGGCGGAGATCCTCAACCATTCCGATCGCTCCGTCGAGCAGCAGATCCTCAGCGAGCTCGAGGGGGACGACCAGGAACTGGCCGAGCAGATCCGTTCCAAGCTCTTCACCTTCGACGACGTGGTCCAGCTCGACGATAAGTCGCTGCAACAGATCTTCCGGAAGATGGATGTGTCCACGCTCGCGCTGGCGATGAAGGGACCCCAGCTCTCGCCCGAGGCACAAGTGAGGATCCGCAGCAATCTCTCCGAGCGGGTGACCACCATGATCGACGAAGAGATGGAGGTCATGGGCACCGTCCGGAACTCCCAGATCAACAGCGCCCAGGCGATGATCGTGCGCACGGCCCGCCAGCTCGATGCCGAGGGCATCATCGTCATCGCCCGTGACGGCGAGGTCGTCGTATGAGCGTCTCCGGTCACCCCGATCCGCCCGCCACGGCACCGCGGGCACTGCGCCGGCTGAGCCACTCACCGGCAGTAGCGACGACCTACCGGAGTCGGACCGTGGAGCTCGAGGCGATGGAAGCGGATGCCGCGGCCGCGGTCCGGCGGGGTTACGACGACGGGTACGCCGAGGGTCTGGCCGCCGCAGCCGCCGTGGCGGAGGAGAGACGGAGCGAGGAGGCGCTGCGGGCGGCAGCAGCACTGTCCGCGCTGGGCCGCGCCGTGGGCGCAGCCGAGGAGGCCGAGCGCACCATGCGGGCGGAGATCCAGGCGGCCGCCCCCAAGCTGGCCTTCGCGCTGGTAGAGGCGCTCCTCGGCCGCGAGTTGGCGCTGGCGGCCAACCCCGGCCGCGAGGCCGTGGCCCGGGTGCTGGCCCTGGACGAGGGCATGCAGCCGGCGACCGTCCGCCTGAACCCGGCCGACGTGGCGGCGTTCGACGACGGTGATCTCGGCCGGGTCGTCAACGTGGTGGCCGACCCGGCGGTGGAGCCCGGTGGGGCGTTGGTCGAGATCGGGCGGGCCGTACTCGACGGGCAGCTGGGACCGGCCGTCGAGCGGGTGCGGCAGATCCTCCTCGGTCCGAGAGCGCATGATGACCGCGCTGCTTGACGCCCTGGCCGAGCCGGCGCTGTCCGCCGCGCGCCCCCGGCGTTACGGCCAGGTGACCCAGATCGTCGGCATGTCGATCGAAGTGGCCGGCCTTCCCGCCGCGATCGGCGACGGGCTCCTGCTGCTGCCCGGCGAGGACCCGATCCTGGCCGAGGTGGTCGCGCTGCGCGACGAGCGGGTGGTGTGCCTGGCGCTCGGGGAGACCGCCGGCCTGCGGGCCGGAACCCGCGTGATCGGGATGGGCGGCCCCTTGCCCGTGCGCGTGGGGCCCGCTCTGCTGGGCCGTGTGCTCGACGGGATCGGTCGCCCCCTCGACGAGGGGCCACCGATCGTGGGGTGTGACGTGTCCGTCGCCGGCGCACCGCCCCACCCGCTGCGGCGCGGCATGGTGACAGAACAACTGCCGCTCGGGGTGCGGGTGCTCGACGGTCTCATTCCGTGCGGGAAGGGCCAGCGGCTTGGCATCTTCGCCGGCTCGGGAGTCGGGAAGTCGTCGCTGATGTCGATGATCGCCCGGGGGACGGCCGCCGACATCTCGGTGGTGGCGCTGATCGGGGAGCGGGGGCGCGAGGTCGCCGAATTCATCACGCGGGACCTCGGTACGTCGGGATTGGCACGTTCGGTCGTGGTCGTCGCCACCTCGGACGCCCCGGCGGTCATGCGCATCCGGGCCGCGTTCACGGCGACGCGGATCGCCGAGTGGTTCCGGGACCAGGGCAACGACGTGGTGTTGATGATGGACTCCGTGACCCGCTTCGCCATGGCCCAGCGCGAGGTGGGCCTGGCGGCGGGCGAGCCTCCGGCGACCCGGGGCTACCCTCCGAGCGTCTTCGGGCTCCTCCCTCGCCTGCTGGAACGGGCGGGCCTCGGCGAGCGGGGATCCATCACTGGCCTGTACACCGTGCTGGTCGAAGGCGACGACATGAACGAGCCGATCGCCGACACCGCCCGGTCGATCCTCGACGGCCACATCCAGCTCTCCCGGGCGCTGGCGGAATCGAACCACTACCCGGCGGTCGACGTGCTCGGATCGATCTCCCGGGTCGCCCCGGCGGTCTCGCCACCCGAGCAGCTGCGCGCCGGAGGGGCCGTGCGTGAGTTGCTGGCGGCATGGCGGGACGCCAAGGACCTGATCGAGATCGACGCCTACGTCGCCGGGACCAACCCGGTGGTCGATCGGGCGGTCGCGTTGAAACCGCGGATCGACGCCTTCTGCCGGCAACCGGTGATCGAGGTGACCGATCTCGCGAGCGCGCGTGAGGGGCTGGCCGGCCTGGTCGCCGCTCCGGAGAGCCTCCCGTGAAGTCGTACCAATTCCGTCTGGCCACCGTCGCCCGCATTAGGGCGCTGGAAGAGCGCGTGGCCGCCGACTCGTTGCGGATGGCGCAGCGGGACCTCCGTCAGGCCCAGGCGTCGGTGCGCGCCGCCGAAGACGCCCTGGCCACGCTCGAGGCGCCCCACGGCGTGGTCACCATGTCTGCGTTCCTCTGGGTCGGTGACCAGGCGGAGCGACTCGCCGAGACCGTGCGCCAGTGTGGCGAGCACCTGGCGGCCGCGGCGGCGTCGTGCGCCGAGGCCCGCGCCGTCTGGGACGTGGCGGTCCGGCGATCGGAAGTGCTCGAGCGGCTCGGCGAGCAGGGCCTGACCCGGTGGCGCGACGAGGCCATGCGTGAAGAGGCAGCCGAGCTCGACGACCTGACGCTCGCCCGTCATCGCTTGTCGGGCGTGGGTCGGTGACCGTCGACTCGGTCAGTCTGGATCAGATCCAGCAGACCCTGAGCGAGATGCAGAGTGCGGCGCAGCCGACCACCACCGGGTCCTCCGTCGGCGCCGGCGACGACGCGTTCGCGACGAGCCTGGCCCAGGCCACCAGCGATCTGTCGGCCACCGGTGGGCTCTCGGGTGACAGCCTCTCCGGTGACGACCTGTTCAGCGAGGCCCTCGACGGGAGCGAGGATCCGCTCGGCGCGGCGGACGGGCTGACGTCGAGCGGAGGAGCCGACGGCGACTTGAACCTGATGGCGATGCTCCTCTCGGCCCAGGACGGTACCGGCGCAACGGGCATCTCGGGGGGGGACGACCTGTCGGGGTCCGACGGGGTCAGCGGCCAGGACGTGGTCAATGAGGCATCCCAGTTCGAGGGCACGCCCTATGTGTGGGGCGGGACATCGCCGCAGGGCTTCGACTGCTCGGGCTTCACCCAGTACGTGTTCGGCCAGCTGGGCGTGCAGCTGCCGCGCACCAGCGAGGAGCAGGCCACCGTCGGGACCCCGGTCGACAGCCTGGCCGACGCCTCACCGGGCGACCTGGTGTTCTTTGCCGGTTCCGACGGATCGGCCAGCTCCCCGGGCCATGTCGGGATCTACCTGGGGAACGGGGAGATGATCGATGCGCCCCACACCGGGACCTCGGTGCAGGTGCAAGCCGTCTCCAGTGCGGGACCGGTCGTGGCCATCCGCCAGGTGCTGCCCGCGGGCTCGTCGACGGGCTCGACGGGCGACACGGTCATGGGAAATGTGACGGTCCCCGGTCAGTACGCGGGCACCATTGTGGCCGCGGCGGCGAACAACGGAATTCCCGCCGCGCTGCTGGCGGCGCTGGTCTCGCACGAGAGCGGGTTCGACCCGACCGCCGTCAGCTCGGCCGGTGCCGAGGGGATCGCCCAGTTCATGCCCGGCACAGCCGCCGGTATGGGTATCGATCCCGACGACCCTACGGAGGCCATCAACGCCGCCGCAAAGCTCCTCGGTTCCTACACCGCCCAGTTCGGGTCCTACTCCGACGCCCTGGCCGCGTATGACGCCGGTTCGTCCGCCGTGGAGCGCTACGGGGGAGTTCCCCCGTACGCGGAGACCCAGGCGTATGTCCCCGCCGTCCTTTCTCTGGCCGGGCTGTCCGCAACGCCGGAGACGCTCACATGAGCGCGGCCACCTCCACGGTCTCGGCGGCTCCTCCCGCGCCGGTCACGGCCGATGCCCGCCCGACCGGGACCGATCAGGCGCCGCAGACCTCGACATCGGCGGCCCCGGTCCAGTCGTTCACCGAGGTCCTGTCGGCGCAGCGGGCGCAATCGCCGCACGACGGGGAGGACCGTCACGACGCCGATGCCAAGCGGGATCCTTCCCATGGGGAAGGGACGGCTTCGGCCAAGGGAGGGCGCCCCTCGCCCCCTTCAGCCCCGGGGCAACCGCCACCAGCGCCGCCCGCCGTGGCGACCCCGGTGACCGAGCAGGCCGTCTCCTTCGCGCCCACAGTGGCAGACCCCGCAGACCCCACAGAGCCCTCGACGCTCGCCCCCGAGGGTGGCGCGGCGATCCAAGAGCCCGAGGTCGCCGCCGGGCCCGCGCACGCGACCCACGCGCACCTGGCCACCGTGGCGTCCACGTCCACCTCCGACAGCGCACCCGGTGCCAAGGACGCAGGCGGGACCGCTGCCGCCGACGCCGGCGCGCCTGGTGGGTCGGCGTCCACCGCAGACACCCAAGCTGTCGCATGTGACGACCCGGGGGGCTCCGCCGGAGTTGGCTCGGACGGCGCCGCGGTGTCCTCCTTTCCGCCCGCCGCGGTGGGCCCACTGCTCGGGTCGGCCCCGTCCCGGTCCACGACGGATCCCCTGCCGGCTCATGCCGGCGAGGCTGGGGGACCCGCAGCCGTGGCGACCCGCGCCGCATCGATGCCGGAGGCGACCGGTGTGCCCGGACCTCCGCCCACCACTGCGCCACTACCGCACCTTGTGCCGCTGAGTCCCCCGGGTCAGTCCGGTTCGCCGCGTGCCGGGGTCGTGTCGTCCGTCGGAGGGAGCGCCGCACCGTCAGCCACGACCATGGCGCAGCAGGCGGCCAGCGCGCTCGACGTGGACGACCTCTCCGCATCCATCTCGCGCCCGTTGACCGACGGGAACGGCAACTACACGGTGACCGTGGCGCTGCACCCACCGGAGCTCGGCCACGTTCAGGCAGTGCTGTCGCTGGACGGAAACGACCTCTCGGTTGCGCTCACGGCGCAGACCCAGTACGGGCACGACGCGGTGGCGAATGCGACCGAGGCCCTGAAGGGCCAGTTGGCGCGCGGCGGGGTCAACGTCAACGTGACCCTGCGCGATCCGGGGTCGCAGGCGGGAGGGGACGAGCGCTACCGGCCCCCCACGTCCGGCAGCACCGCCGCCGCACTCGGGACGGAGAGCGCGGCAACGGTGACAACTGTTTCGTCCGGGCTCGTTTCGGGCCAGATCCACCTCGTCCTCTGAGCGAAGGGAATTCGACCATGACCATGCCGATCGCCTCCACCGACAGCTCCGCCGTCCCGGCGGGGGACACCTCGACCAGCACCGCCGACGACACGGGGACGGCCAGCCTCCTGCAGCCGAACACCTTCCTCAGCCTGCTCGTCGATGAGCTCAAGTACCAGAACCCGCTCGATCCCACCGACTCGTCGGACTTCATGAACCAGATCGCAGAGCTCTCACAGGTCGAGCAGCTCCAGACGGTGTCCTCGTCGTCGGAGATCAGTGAGGCCGCCGCCCTGATCGGCCAGTCGGTGACCGGAGACGACACGAGCGGGAACGTGGTCACCGGCACGGTGACCGGCGTCACCAACGGGACCAACGGCCCGACATTGGACGTGGACGGTGATTCCGTCGACCTCTCGGCGGTCCAGCAGATCGGAGCCGCCTCGAGCTGAACAGTCCGCAGTCACGAGCCTCGCGCTACATCATTCACCCCTCAATCAAGACACGCCCACCAGAACAGATAGGAGACCCCATGTCAGTCCGTTCTCTCGGAACTGCGGCTTCGGGAATCGACACCATGCAGACCGATCTCGACACGATCGGCAATGACATCGCCAACTCGGAGACCGACGGGTTCGCGTCGCAGACCGCCCAGTTCTCAGACCTCTTGACCGAACAGCTCCAGCCGGCTGGGGGAGCGGTCGGGGAGACGCTGGCCAGCACTAATCCGTCGGCCATCGGTGCCGGCGACGAGGTCTCGGCCATCGAGACCAATTTCTCTGCGGGCGCCGTGACCCAGACCGGCATCAACAGCAACGTCGCCATTGAGGGGAACGGTTTCCTCGTGGTGAGCCAGAACGATCAGACGTACTACACGCTCGACGGTGACCTGCAGGTCGACAGCAACGGCAATTTGGCCACGAACAGCGGCGGTCTGGTCGAGGGTTGGGCTCCAGGACAACCGACGACGTCGCCTCCGACCCCGCTCAGCGTCGTCGTCGGCTCCACCGGCCCGCCGGCCCAGACCCAGAACGTGGTGCTGGGGGGCAACCTCCCGTCCAACGCCACCGCTCCGGTGACCATCACCACCACGATCTACGACTCCCTCGGCAACCAGGTCCCCGTCACGCTCACCCTGACACCGACGGCGGCCGACACCTGGTCGATGCAGGGCACCGTCACCGGTGCGGCCCAGCCTCTGTGGACCGCACCGCAGACCCTCGTCTTCGGATCCGACGGACAGCTGTCCACGCTCAATGGCACCGCGGTCGGAACCGGCCAGACCGCCTTGGCCATCGACAACGAACCGAGTAACTACACCTGGACCGGGGCGACCGAGCCCGCCGTCGACTTCCCGGCCGTCGGCTCGGAGGGTGCGGTCACGCAGTTTGCGGACGACCAGACCATTGAGGTGACCTCCCAGGACGGGAATGCCGCCGGCACACTCGAGTCGTACTCCATCGGGTCGGACGGCGTGATCACCGGGACCTACTCCAACGGCGACAGTCAGTCACTGGGGACGATCGCCCTGGCCCAGTTCGCCAACCCCGACGGGTTGGACGACATCGGCCAGACGTACTTCACCCCCACCGTGGCGTCCGGCAAGGCGCAGCTGGGAGAGCCGGGGACGAACGGTCTCGGCACCCTGCAGGGCGGTGCCGTGGAGGGATCGAATGTCGACCTGGCCACCGAGCTCACGGACCTGATCGAGGCCCAGACCGCCTACCAGGCCAACACCAAGGTGGTCGACACCAGTTCCACCGTGTTGCAGTCGCTCGTGGAGATGTCGTAGTCGACCCCTGAGAAGCCACGGCATCTCTCGGTCGACCCACCTCTCAATTCTGCCGTCACATGGGCCGTTATCAGAGGCAGCGAATCCTCTCTTTTGGGAACGGAGCCCACGTGATCGCGGTGAAGAAGCTCGATGGATCGGTGATGCACATCAATGAGGACCTCATCGAGCGCGTAGAGGACGGTGCCGACGGCCAGTCGGCCGTGTACTTCGTCAACGGGGGCCACGTCATTGTGGCCAACGATCCGGCCACCGTGGTCGAGAAGATCCGGACGGAGAAGGCCAACCTGCTCCGCCGGGTGCTCGAGGGCCCCGACGACCCCGCGCTCGCCACGTCGGCGCGGCCGTCGGTGTCGGGTCTGACGAGGCTGAGCCAGGTGCGAAGCCAGTGACCCCGGTCGGCATCGTCATCGCCCTACTGGCCATCGTCGTCTCCTTGACGATGGAGCACGGGCACGTGGCGTCGCTCATCAAGGTGCCCCCGTTGCTCCTCGTCGTCGGGGGCAGTCTCGGGGCCACCATGGCCGGTTTCGACCGCCGCCGGCTCCGGGCCGTTCCTCGGGCGGTGCGGATCGTGCTCAAGCCGCGCAAGGGCCCGGACACCCGCGCCACCATCGAGGCGCTCCTGGCCATGGCGAAGGAGGCGCGGTCGAACCCCCTGGTGCTCGAGGAGCTCGAGACCGATGACGCCTTCATGAAAAAGGGTATTCAGCTCATCGTCTCGACGTCGGACCCGGACCGGGTGTACGAGCTGATGGCAGCCGAGATCGACGGTCTGCGGGTGCGCCATCAGACCGCGACGAAATTCTTCGCCGACATGGCCGGCTACTCCCCGACGTTCGGCATCCTCGGGACGGTCATCGGCCTGATCTCGGTCCTGGGGCAGTTGAGCTCGCCCGGCAAGCTCGGCCCCGCCATCGCGGCCGCGTTCACCGCCACGTTGTGGGGGGTGCTGTTGGCCAACGCGGTCTGGTTGCCCTTGTCCAACAAGCTCAAGCGCCTCTCGGACGAGGAGGTCTCCTACCGCGAGATGGTGGTCGAGGGACTGCTCACCATGCAGCTGAACGCCTCGACCACGGAGCTCAAAGACCGCCTGGACGCGTTCCTCCCGCCGTCCGAGCGTCACCAGGCGCCGACAGGGCCCCCTCTCGAAGAGGCTCCGGATGCAGCTGCGTGACCATGACGATTCCCACGAAGGGCGGCAGATCGTCCGGGCGCGCCAAGGGCGGGCGCGGCGGCCATCAAGAACACGAGGAGGGGAACAACGAGCGGTGGCTCCTCACCTATTCGGACATGATCACCTTGCTTTTGGTCCTCTTCATCGTCCTCTTCGCCATTTCGGCGATCGATCAGGCCAAGTTCAAAGAGTTCAAGCAGTCCGTGACCCACGCCGTGCTCTCCCACACACCGCAGGGGACCACGAAGGCCCACACCAAAGTGGCCACGAAGACCCAGCCGGTCAGTCAGCTCGCGGCCATAAAAGCGCAGCTCACCGCGGCGCTCAATGCGGACGGGCTGCTGGGCGACGTCACCCTGTCCATCAACGCGTCGGGACTGGTCGAGGGGCTCGTCGCCGACACCACGTTCTTCACGACCAATTCGGCCCAGCTCTCGGCGGTCGGCTCGGAGATCGTCGATACGTCGGCGGGCGTGCTGAAGAGCTACCCGAACGCGATAGAAGTGGCCGGCTACACCGACAACCAGCCCATCACCGGCGGGCCCTACGCCAACAACTGGGAGCTCTCGGCGGCCCGCGCCACCACGGTGGTCACGCGGATGACGGGGAACGACGGTGTCAACCCGGGCCAGGTCGTCCTCCTCGGCTACGGCCAGTACCACCCGTTGGTCCTCAACGTCTCCCCGTCTGCGCAGGCGCAAAACCGGAGGGTCAACATCGTGATCAGTCCCACCGCCAAGTTCGTGCCGTGATCGGCCTGAACCTTCCGGGGAGCGCGTGATGCCCCAGCCGACCAAGACCGTCCGCAGCCACGACTTTCGCCGCACCGACCTGCTCGAGCGCGTGAGCCTGCAGGCCATCGGCGGGCTGCTCGAGACGTTCGCCCGCTCGGCCACCCAACACCTCACCTCGGCCCTGCGCCAGCAGTGCGCCTTCACCTTGGAGAAGCTGGACCAGGTCACCTGGCGCGATCTGGCGGAGGAGCTCGAGTCCGGGATCTACTTCTTCACGTTCTCGCTGTCCCCGCTCGCCGGGCGCGCCGTCCTGGCCATCCCGATCGAAGAGGTCCTGGCGATCGTGGACCTCCGTCTTGCCGGCGCCGGCGACGACGACTTCTCCGGCCGGGTCCCCAGTGAGATCGACCAGGCGTTCCTGGCCCCGATCGTCGAGGGCCTCATCGGTGAACTGGGCCAGGCGTTGGCCCGGATCCACGCCTCCACCCCGCTGCTCGAGGCTCAGGAGGGGAACGTCCAGTTCGTCTCGATCGCCTCACCGGCCGAGATGTGCATGGCGGCGCGGTTCTCCCTCGCCGTCGCCAGCCGGGCCCCCAGCCGCGCCCTCGTCTGCCTGCCGTTCCCGATGGTGCGCATGCTCGTCGACGGTCTGGCGGCCCGCACCTCGCTCGAGACCCGCCAGGAGACCATGGCCGAGAGCACCCGCCGCCGCCTCTTCGAGATCCCCCTCGACGTCGTCTTCCAGTTCCCCAGCTTCGCCACCACGCCGGCGGAGCTGCTCACTCTGCGGGTGGGGGACAGCCTGGGCCTGGGTCACCCCAAGGGACGCCCACTCGAGGTCCGGGCCGAGGGGCTCCTCGTGGCCCTGGCGCAGATCTGCAGCTCCGGCGTGCACAAGGCATGCGAAATCACAGAGGAGGTCACACGGTGACGACACTGGAGAACACCGACGTCTCGTCGAGCGAGCCGCACACACCGGCTGTCGAGGCCGACGACAGGTTGCGCGTGCGCGAGGGCCAGTTCCGCAACGTGTCGGTCGAGGTGTCGGTGTGGATCGGCAAGACGAGGCTCTCCTTCGGCGAGCTGAGCGATCTCCGGCCGGGCCACGTGATCGAGTTGGACCAGGCGGTGGGGGCGCCCGTCGAGATCGTGCTCAACCGTGAGGTCGTGCTGGCCCGGGGCGAGGTTGTCGAGGTGGGGGACGAGTACGGCGTCCGCATCACCGAGATCCTCTCGGACAAGGCGGTCTAGGACGTGGGTGCATCCTTGCTGGCCTTCGGGCGGATGATCCTGGTCCTCGGCCTGATCATCGGCGTGCTCATGGTGCTGGCGCGGTACGGGAAGCGCTGGCAGCAGGGCGGCGGGCTCGCCGGCCGCGGCACCAAGCCCGCCGGCCGCATTGAGGTCCTGTCACGTCGTTCGCTGGGACGGCACATCTCCCTGCTGGTCGTGCGGGTGGCCCACCGCACCCTCCTGGTCGGTCAGAGCAACCAGCAGATGACCCTGCTGGCCGAGCTGGACGGTGATGAGTGGGTGGAGCCGTCCGCGGCCACCGCAGTGCAGGCTCTCGGTAACGACAACCTCCTGGCGCCACGGATGGCGTCAGGTGCTGGGAAAGATTCCCCAGGGGCATGGGATGCCTTCATGGACCGTCTGCGGGAGATGACTGTCCGGCATTAGAACCATGGCCGGACACTCCCAACGGGAGTGCACATGCTGCTGGAGAGCCCGAGGCCCGTGGAGGCCCGGCGATGATACGCGTGCTGATCGCCGCGGGGTCGAACGTCAACGTCAACATCAGTGGGCTCAAGGACCCGTCCACGTCCGTCCTCATCATCATCGTCCTCACGGTGTTGGCCATCGCCCCGTCGGTGCTCCTGCTCATGACGGCCTTCCCGCGCGTCTTCATCGTCCTGTCCCTCACCCGCAACGCCCTGGGGACGCAGACGGTCCCCCCCAACCAGGTGCTGGCCGGCCTGGCGCTGATCCTGTCGCTGTTCATCATGGCTCCGGTCCTCTCGACCATCGACCACGTCGCCATCCAGC
>Ga0302325_10013760_pt1 | contig 17248 bp, 14 predicted proteins | sample Palsa_T0_2_FD_201948 | JGI IMG/M metagenome (GOLD analysis project Ga0302325, IMG submission 201948) | Peat permafrost microbial communities from Stordalen Mire near Abisko, Sweden - Palsa_T0_2 | ecosystem: Environmental > Terrestrial > Soil > Palsa > Peat permafrost | place: Sweden: Abisko... | reverse complement strand
GAGACGGGGCTATGTCCTCGCGCCCGAGGCCGTGCTCGACCTTGACGAAATCTGGATGTACATCAGGCGAAAGGGGAGTGCGGCCATGGCTGATCGCGTCGAAGCTGTTATTCGCGAAAAGATCGGCCTTCTTGCTAAGAGCCCCGGGAGCGGACACTCACGGAAAGATTTAACGGGAGAGAGAGTCAAGTTCTTTAAGGTGTACTCTTACCTGATCGTTTACCAACCTGAAACACGGCCCCTTCAAGTTGTAGCTATACTTCACGGGCGGCGCGATCTAGAACAACTCCTAAAGGACCGTGTCGAAAGCCCTCAAAATCCCAATAACCGCTCACTCTCTTTCACAATCGTCGCTACCTGCGGCAAAATCTCATCTTCCAAATTGGGATTGTAGGCCACCCAAGTATCTAGCGCGCCTACCCGTCCCACCGGCGCGTCCAGATCGCTAAACAGCTCACTCGCAATGCGCGCAGCAATTTCCGCGCCATAGCCCCACGACAACGTATCTTCATGCGCAATCAGCACGCGGCTGGTTTTTTTCACCGACTCGCGAATCGTTTCCCAATCATAGGGCGCGAGCGAGCGCAGATCGATCACTTCTACCGATACTCCAAATTGCTTTTCAAGTTGAAGCGTCGCGAGCAGCGCCCGCTGCACCAGCGCGCCGTACGTGACGATCGTCAGATGTTGCCCCAGCTTGACGATTTTCGCCTTGCCAAACGGGATCATGTAATCGGGACCCGGCTGCGGCGAACGGTTATATGGTTCGCGGTAAAGTTTCTTGTGCTCCAAAAAAAGCACCGGGTCGTCACAGCGAATCGCGGTACGCAATAAGCCGCAAGCGTCCAGCGCGTTCGAGGGAAACACCACGCGCAGCCCGGGTATGTGGGTAAACGCTACTTCACCGCACTGGCTGTGGTAGATGGCACCACCCGTGAGATAGCCGCCAATTGGCACACGAATGACCATCGGACAGGAGAAGCCATTATTCGATCGCCAGCGAATGCTCGCCAGTTCGCTGCGAATTTGCATCATGGCCGGCCAGATGTAATCGAAAAACTGGATCTCGGGCACAGGCTTTAATCCGCAAACGGCCATGCCGATGGCGCGCCCGATAATGCCAGCTTCGGCGATCGGCGTATTGAAGCAGCGCTTCGATCCGAACTCGCGCTGCAACCCGGCAGTGGCCTTGAAGACGCCGCCCTTCCCTTTAACCTCATTTAAATATTCTTCGCGGCTGCAATCGGCCACGTCCTCGCCGAACACAATCACGCGCTCATCGCGGCGCATCTCTTCGGCCAGAGTGCGATTGATGGAATCGATCATGGTGCGCGGATCACCCTCAAGCTTCGGTTGCGTGTCAAAAATCTCCGAGCACGGGTCAACGGTATCGGAATACAGAAACTTAAACGCTGAGCCCGGCGCCGGAGGGGTCTCGCGAAGCACCTTCTGAGCCAGTTCCTGAACCTCTTCATCGGTGCTGCGAATGATTTCTTCAATGGCCCGCTGCGTCAGCACACCTTCTTGGATCAAATATTCCGGAAAGGTTTTTAAAGGATCGATGGCCGCTTCGCGCGCTCTCTCCACGCATGGTTTGTAGAGCCGCTCATCGTCGGAAAGCGAATGCGAATAGGGTCGAATCACCGATGCTCTCACCAATGCCGGCCCCCTCCCTGAGCGGCAATGTTCCACCGCCTGGCGCATCACTTGATACGATTCCACAAAATCCGTGCCATCCGCTTCAAGCCGCAACAGACCGGGGAAACCGGCCAGCAAGTTAATGATGTTGCCACCCGCCGTCTGCTTCTCCACCGGCACGGAAATTGCGTAGCCGTTGTCTTCAATCAGCACAACCAAAGGCGCGCGCTCCAAGCAAGCAATATTCATGCATTCCCAGAATTCACCTTCGCTGGTGGCGCCTTCGCCGGACGTGGCCAAGGCAATTTCACGCGAATCGGACGCCAGGTAGCTCTTCGCCAGGGCGCAACCGAGCGCGTGTAGATATTGCGTGCCGGTGGGAGACGATCCGGTCAGGATTCGCAGGCGCGCGGAGGACCAATGCGAGGGCATCTGCCTTCCGCCGGAACTGGGATCGCGAGCAGCGCCCACAGCCTGCAGGAGCATATCCTCGGCCGTCATTCCTAAGGTAAGCGCCAGTGCCCGGTCCCGATAATAGGGAACGGCCCAATCGCTGCCCGGCTTCAACGCCATACCGGCCGCGACCTGGATGGCTTCATGTCCCGCGCAACTGACCTGGAAGAAAATCTTATTCTGCCGCTTGAGCATCACCTCGCGGTCGTCAAGGCAACGCGAGAGATACATCAGGCGATACGCGCGGACGAGGGTGTCGCGATCCAGTGCGCCGTGCGGGGCTGGCGCGGTTGAGGTTAGGGGCGTAGTCACCATTTTGCATTATCGCTCTTGCGTAACCCAACTTTAACTTGCGAAGGGTTGAATCCACCGGCGAACGGCAGAATCGGGATTATATAGAATCAAAAACGGGAGAACCAAAGGACATTCATGGTTAGTACTGGAGCTGGCCTCGAAGGCGTGGTTGCTACATCATCCGCGATCTGCTACATCGACGGCGACAAGGGCGTCCTGAGTTATTGCGGTTACAACATCAACGAACTGGCCACCTACGCCTCGTTTGAAGAAGTGGTTTTCCTGCTGTGGAATGAACGGCTGCCCACCCAGGCAGAATTGGCCACACTCAAAAGCAAGCTAGTGGCCGAACGCGATTTGCCCGCGGAAGTAACCACATTTCTAAAAGGCGTACCCAAAGGCGCATCCGCCATGGACGTTTTGCGCACAGCCGTTTCGCTGCTTAGCCTCTATGATCCGCTTGCGGGCGATAGTTCAACGCAAGCCAACGTTACGAAAGCGATCAAGCTGATGGCGCGAATTTCCACACTCGTGACTTCCTTCGACCAAGTACGCAACGGAAGAGCCGTCGTTCCGGGAGATCCCTCGCTAGGCTACGCTGCCAACTTCATTTACACGTTGACGGGCAAAAAACCAGATCAAGTGATGGAGCGCGTTTTCGACGTCGCTTTGATCTTGCATGCCGATCACGAATTGAATGCTTCCACCTTTGCGGCACGCGTGACCGCGGCGACGCTCTCAGACATTTATTCCGCGGTTACCTCCGCCATTGGCGCTCTGAAAGGACCGCTGCATGGCGGCGCAAATGAAGCGGTGATTCAGATGCTGCTCAAAACCGCCTCGCCCGAAGAAGCGGTTGCCAAAGTGAAGGCCGACTTGGCAAACAAAGTGAAGATTCCGGGTTTCGGACACCGTGTTTATCAGGTGCTCGATCCGCGCGCCATTCACTTAAAGAAGCTGAGCGAAGAACTGGGAAAGAGTACTGGGCACGCCGATCTGTACGAGAAATCGAGCCGGGTGGAACAGGTGGTTCATGAATTAAAAGGGCTGAATGCGAACGTAGATTTCTATTCGGCGTCCTGTTACTACTCGCTCGGCATCCCCATCGATCTGTTTACGCCCATCTTCGCGGTAAGCCGCATGTCCGGCTGGACCGCGCACATTCTAGAGCAATACCGCAACAACCGCCTCATTCGGCCACGCGCCGATTACACAGGTGCGGAAGACGGCCAGCCCTGGGTGCCGATCGAGCAGCGCGGCTAGTCTAATAAGTTGAAGGATGCACGATCTAAATTTCTTCCGCAGCCACCTGGACGAAATGCGCCAGCGGCTGGCGACACGCGGCTTTGTGCTGGACGTGGAAGCCTTTCAGGATTTGGACAGGCGCCGCCGGCATTGCGTTACGGAAAGCGAACAGCTCAAAGCAGAGCGCAATCAGGCGACCGCCGAAATCGGCAAGCTGCGTAAAGAAGGGGTTGACACTTCGGAGAAGCAGCAAGCCGTACGTGCGATGGCCGATCGCATGGCGGAATTGGACCAGCAAGCCGCCAAACTGGATGATGAATTTCGCGACGTGCTGGCGCGTGTGCCGAATATTCCGCATGAGTCCGTGCCGATTGGCAAGAGCGAGCAGGACAATGTGGAAGTGCGGCGCTGGGGAACGCCGCGAGAGTTTTCCTTTGAGCCGAAACCGCACTGGGATTTAGGACCGGCGTTGGGCATTCTCGATATGGAGCGGGCGGCGAAGGTTACGCGCGCGCGCTTTGCCGTCTATTGGGGTTTGGGCGCGCGACTGGAGCGGGCGCTGATCAACTTCATGCTCGACCTGCATACAAAGGAACACGGCTATAAGGAAGTTTTGCCGCCGTTCATGGTCAATTCCGCCAGCCTGTATGGCACGGGCCAGTTGCCCAAATTTGCGGAAGATCTGTTTCGCTGCGAAGGCGAAGACCTGTGGCTGGCGCCTACCGCCGAAGTTCCGGTGACCAATCTATTTCGCGACGAAACGCTGAACAGCGACACTCTGCCGATCTCGCTCTGCGCCTACACCCCTTGCTTCCGCAGCGAGGCCGGCTCCTACGGGCGTGACGTGCGCGGCATCATTCGCCAGCATCAGTTTCAAAAAGTGGAACTCGTGAAGTTCACGCGCCCTGAGCAGAGCTATGAAGAACATGAGAAGCTGACAAGCCACGCCGAAGACGTTTTGCAGCGTTTGGAATTGCCTTATCGAACAGTGGTACTTTGCACGGGAGATACCGGCTTTAGTTCGGCTAAGACTTATGACATCGAAGTCTGGCTGCCGGGGCTGGACGCATTCAAAGAGATTTCTTCATGCTCAAATTTTGAGGCGTTTCAGGCGCGTCGGGCGCAGATTCGGGCGAAGAGTGGCAAGGGCAAAGCCGATTTCTTGCATACGCTGAACGGCAGCGGCCTTGCGGTTGGGAGAACTTGGGTGGCGATTGTGGAAAATTACCAGCAGCCCGATGGGTCTGTTTTGGTGCCGCAAGCATTGCAGCCGTATGTAGGGGCGGAGCGGATTACTAAAGCGGATGGGTTTGCGCTCTAGCGTCTACTCTTCTTCCCACATTCGAAGCTGATGCTCATGAAGCGCCAGATTCACCCGTTTGCCGCTGAAGGTAACGCCTTCCATCTTGAGCCGCAAACGTTGCTCGGCACCAGCTTGGCCCGGCAGTTTTATAGCGCCGCCGGCGCCCACCACACGCTGCCAAGGCAGGCGATTGGGCGGCTCGGTTCGCAGTAGACGCGCGACTGCGCGGTGATACAAAGGATAACCCGCAGCGGCGGCTACCGCTCCATAAGTGGCAACCTTGCCTTTAGGAATCGACAGAACCACACGGCGAAAGGCGGCATCGCGTGTCTGATTGCCGCGGGTCGAGTCCTTTTGAATGCGCTTAACCATCTCGCGCGAAAGACTCTGAGGATTGATTCGATTCATTTCTATCCCGCGCCGGCCCGGCGCATCTAACGATAGTATTGCCACACCAAAGGATCGCCGTCGCCGGAGTGACCGGTTACATCGGTGGCCGGCTCGTACCACGCCTGCTCGATGCCGGCTACGCGGTGCGCTGTCTGGTGCGTTCTCCGCAAAAGCTGCAGGATCGCGAGTGGGTGCATCGCGAGGGAGTGGAAATCTGCGCGGCCAATTTGAGCGATGCGGCAACTTTGGCGGATCATCTGGCTGGGTGTGATGCGGCCTACTACCTGGTGCATTCGATGATTGCGGCAGGCCGCGATTACTCGGACGCCGACCGCCAACTCGCGCTTAATTTCGCGCAAGCGGCGTATGCGGCTGGAGTGCGACGCATTATTTACCTGGGCGGACTGGGAGAAACCGGCGCGCATCTCAGCAAGCACTTGTCCTCAAGGCGCGAAGTAGAAGAAATGCTCGGATCTACCGGCATCCGGGTCACGGTGCTGCGCGCGGCGATGATTATCGGTTCAGGTTCCGCCTCGTTCGAGATTCTGCGCTATCTGGTGGAACGGCTGCCGGTGATGATAACTCCCAAATGGGTGAGCACATTGTGCCAGCCGATTGGCGTCCGAAACGTGATTACCTATCTTGTCGAAGCGCTGGCGGTGAAGGAAACTACCGGAGGCGTGTTCGATATCGGCGGACCGGAGACGATGTGCTATCGCGACATCATGCGCGTAATGGCAGAAGAATTGAAATTGCCGCGCCGCTGGATTGTGCCTGTTCCCGTTTTGACGCCGCGCCTTAGTTCGTACTGGATCCAGTTCGTCACGCCGCTCAGCCACAAGATCGGCAGGCCTTTAGCGGAGGGGTTGAGGAATCCAGTGGTTTGCCGGGATAACCGCATTCAAGCGCTGATTCCGCAACGCTTGCTGAGCGTAAGAGAGGCGATCCGAGCGGCGCTCTCAAAGGTGGCTGGGCACGAGATCGAGACGAGCTGGTCGATGGCCGGCCCGATTCCCGGCGATCCGGATTGGGCGGGTGGCAAGGTGTACCGCGACGAACGTGAGATCAAGATCGACGCGCCCGCTCGGGCCACGTTCCAGGCGGTTTGCCGGGTGGGCGGCGGGCATGGCTGGTATGCGGCGGACTGGCTTTGGAAAATTCGCGGCTGGATGGATTTGATGGTAGGCGGTCCCGGATTGCGGAGAGGCAGGCGCAATCCGGACACGGTGGAATACGGCGAGGCGCTGGATTTTTGGCGGGTGGTGGGAATAGAGCACGACCGGCGATTGTCATTGCGCGCGGAAATGAAGCTGCCTGGCGAAGCATTGCTGGAATTTCGCATCAAGGCACTCGATGACGAACATTGTGTTTTAGAACAAGACGCGCGCTTCATTCCACGCGGTCTAATTGGCCTGCTTTATTGGTACGCCGTGGTTCCCTTTCACGCCTTTGTTTTTAAGGGCATGTTGCAGGGCATCCGCCGCGAGGCATCGCAAATTGCAAAAGAAACTCCGAAAGAAGAAATTGTTTGAGCTATCAGGATTGCCGGTACGCGATCATTGGCGCAGCGGGTGGAATTGGCTCCGCGCTGGCTCGTATGCTGCGACAGCGGGGGGCTGAGCCGATTCTGTTAGGCCGCTCGGCCGAGCGCTTGGCGCCGTTGGCGGAAGAATTGGGGGCGACTTCTTTAGTAGTGGATGCCAGCCAGATTGAAGAATTGGAAAAGGCGGTTTTGTCGCTCGGCGCGATTCAAGGAATCGTAAATTGCGCCGGGAGCATTCTGCTGAAGCCGGCACATTTGGTGAGCGAGGCAGAGTGGCGGCAGACGATTGAGACGAACCTAACAACCGCGTTTGCCACAGTACGTGCCGGGGCGAAAGCGCTGGCACAAGGCGGTTCGATCGTTCTTTGCGCAACGGCAGCCGCGCGTACCGGAATACCGAATCACGAGGCGATTGCCGCGGCCAAGGGCGGCGTGATCGGGCTAACCCTTTCGGCGGCGGCGACATACGCGCCCCGGAATATTCGAGTGAATTGCGTAGCCCCCGGCTTGGTGGATACGCCGTTGGCGGCGCGCATTACTGCAAATGAAGCGGCGCTGAAGATGTCGGTTGGAATGCACGCTCTTGGCCGGATTGGGAAGCCGGAAGATGTGGCTTCCGGAATTGTCTGGCTGCTCGATCCCGAGAATTCCTGGGTAACCGGCCAAATCCTGGGAATCGACGGGGGGTTGGGGACGGTACGGGCGCGTTAAAGGAAGATCAAGATCGCCAATCGATTATCCGCAACCCTGGAACTCGAGAAAACTCGGCAGCATTGTTCGTGACCAGAGCCGCTCCCCGGCTTACGGCCGTTCCCGCGATCAGCATATCGAAAGGGCCAATTGTTACTCCTCGCTTCTCCAGTTCCACCCGTATCCGTGCGGCCGTCATCGCGGCGTTGGTGTCGAACGGAACATGCTGAATATTCTTGAGGCCCTCTTCTAGCTCGTTACGCCTTCTAGCCGGGAATTTCGACCTAAGCGTCCCGTACTCCAATTCATAGACGACGATGGCCGGAATCGCCAGCTCACTGCGAGAGGTCTTCGCGAGGCGTGCCACGATACCGGGATCGCCCTTGAGGAAATGGACGAAAACGTTGGTGTCGAGAAACGTCAGTCGAGGCTCTCTCTCGGCACGTCCTCGCCGTATCCCTTCCGAAGTTCACTGGCATCGGGAAAGTCGGGGAAGGCGCCAGCCAGCGCCAGAAACTCTGGCGGCCAAGATGTCTCCACCGACTTAGTGACTCGATCCGCAACCCACTTGCTCACACTAACTTTGGAGGCTTTGGCGGCTTTGCGGACGCGCTTCTCCACATCTGCGGAAAGGTAAATCGTCAAGTGCGCCATAGGTGTAGTATACCTTGTACTATACTGCCGCACTCTTCGAATACTGGATTCGAGATAATAGCAGCGAAGCTTTTCAATGCCCCGTAGCGTTAACCTTTTGCATGCCAGTCCGCGCGAAGTCGCCGCGGCGATTTCGCGCAGCCGCCGGGATTTTCTGCGGCAGGTCACCGGTGCGGCGCTACTGGCACCTTCTGCTATGCGCGCGATGGCAGGTTCAAACGCGAAGAAAGCCGTTGTCGTTACATTCGGGGGCGGTGCGCGAGACGACGAAACCTTCCATCCCGACGGACAAGACAACATTCCGAAAATGTTGACGGAGTTGGCGCCCCGCTCGACGTTCTTCACGCAAGTGGTGAACCGCGGCATTCTGGGGCATTATGTGGCGACGGCGAGTTTGGCCACAGGCGTTTACGAAACCTTCAATAACTTTGCGGCGGTGTCGCCAGACAATCCAACAGTGTTCGAATATTTCCGCAAAGACCTGCATCGGCCGGCCAGCGATGCGTGGGTGATTGCCCCGAGCAATGGATTCAACCGCATTGGGGAAAGCGGGCATCGCGGATATGGCAAAGGATTCGGCGCGGGCGTCATTCTGCCCAAACGGCTGTTGGCGGCAGCATTGGCGAACGGCGGGTCGGCCGACTTCAATCACTTGCTGCGCGATAACTACGAATCGCAGGCGTTCAGCCCGGTTATTGGCGGCAACGATGTTGAGTTGCAGCAATTGGCGGATATCTTCAAAGTTTCAGTGGACGATTTCATCACGCATGCCAAGAGCCTGGCCAGCCCCGACGAGCTTTCCGTTTATATTGCTCGCCAGTTGATGCGGCGGCTAGCGCCGAGCCTGCTGTGGATTACGCTGCACGATATTGATGTGGCGCATTCGGGAGCGTTCTCGCTTTATCTGGAAGGCATACGCCGGTCGGACCGGTTGTGTGCGGAAATCTGGAACACAATTCAAAGCGAGCCGGAATATGCGGGCAAAACAACGCTGTTCATTTTGCCGGATTTCGGGCGCGATTCCGATATCAGTCCGGGAGGTAACGGCTTTCAGCATCACCGCACGGGAGACCCTGCGTCGCGCACCACGTGGATGATGGTGCTGGGTCCGGGAGTGCGCGAAAACCATATCGTCGAACGGCCGGTAGATTCCACTGACTTGGTTCCCACGCTAGGATCGCTGCTCGGTTTCACGCCAAACTTGTGCCATGGCCACCCGCTGCCGGAGGTGCTCTGAGATGGGACCGGCACAACTCACCGTTGAAAGCTTTAAAAGTTATCCGCCTGAAGCGCGAGCTTTGGCGGGGGCTCATTTAGCGTTGTTGCAAAAGCTACCGCTGGGATTTGCGCCATTCCTGCTCCGGGAGATTATCGTTTTCGATTGGAAGTTTCCATACGAACAGAGCGAACTGACTCACCAGCTGGCTTATTTGACCAAGCTTACGGAAGAACAGCGTCAAAAGGAAATGGCACCCTTTGCCATGCTCAAGTTGAGTGAAAAGCTGGACAGCAGCGACTGGGTTAATCAACCCGCGCAGTTTCTGGAACAGCTTTCGGCGCACCTGTGGGCTACCCAACAGATGGATGGTTTTCGCGCGGCGTCGGAGAACTATGTGCGCAAATTCAATGCCACGATGCCCGTCGAAGAGTTGCCTGTGCCGCGGCTGGGAATTGCGGTTTTCGGCGAGGGCGTGAGTGGCACGGATTATAAGTTGTTTCGGAAACTGCGGCGAAGCGGTGTCTACTTCAGCCGGCTGAATCCGGCAAACGGCATGGAAGCCATCGCCGAGTCGCTGAAAATCCGCGCGGCGGCGCACAGTGCGCCCTACGCGCACTGGTGTATTGAAGGCGGAGCGATCACGGCTTCCCTGCCCGGCTTTACGTGCGTGGACTACGACGGACTTGCTGGCGTACGGGGTAGGCTCTCAGCCATCATGTTGAGCGCTTATGAATCGACCAGGTTCGATCCGGAAAAGCTACGGACGACGCTAGCCGCGGTAACGCCGGAAACGGCGGGGATGAAAGATTCGGGAGATGGAGCGTTAGACCGGTTTCAACTTAGCCTGCTGACGGAGGGTTCGGGGACGCAAATCTACAGCACCACCTTTGTGCAGTGGGCGGCGAGAGAAGCGTTGCGGCGGGCGCACCCGTTGACGGTCTTCACGCACTATACGCCGCGGCAGAAAGACCGCACGATGGACGAACTGCTGAACGGCGCGCAGAAAAAGGCCGTACCCGACCGGGAAGGCTCTATGATCGACGGCGACATGGGCGCCTTCTACACATGGGTAAACATGCAGAGGTTGGCAGGCGCGGAGAACGCGAGATTCTTAGCGTGGTTTGAGGGGCACAGCGAAGCCGTTGCGATCGGGCCCAGTCTGAAGCCGGGAACCGAAGATGCCGCGCCGATTGAGATGGCTGGGGTGCTAAAGCGAGTTCAGTATTCTTAAGGAGCACATGTCTAGACTATTAGGAAAAAATGTACTGGTGACGGGGGCATCCTCCGGGATTGGCGAAGCTATTGCGATTCGTTTTGCTCAGGAAGGTGCGAATGTCGCGATGAATTATCACAGCGGCCAAGACCGCGCGGAGGCGGTGAAGACAAAAGCGCTGGACGCGGCCAAAGAGGCTGGCGTGAAGGTGAATTGCTTCACCGTGCAGGCAGACGTGGCGGACGAGAAGCAGGTGAAAAGCATGTTTGCCACTGCGGTGAAGCAACTCGGATCGCTCGACATTCTTATCAACAACTCGGGCATTCAGAAGCAGTCGCCCAGCGACGCTGTGGATATGGCGGATTTTGACAAGGTGATTGGCGTGAATTTGCGCGGGGCCTATATGTGCGCGCGTGAAGCCATCGCGCACTTCTTGTCGCGTAAGGCGAAGGGTTCCATTGTGTTCAATTCGAGCGTGCACGAGATCATTCCGAAACCGCTCTATGTTTCTTATTCGATCAGCAAAGGCGGCATGGAGAACATGACGAAGACGCTGGCGCTCGAATATGCGGACCGCGGGATCCGGGTGAATGCCATCGGGCCAGGAGCGATCGTCACGCCGATTAACATGGCGTGGATTAACGATCCGAAAGCAAAGGGCGAGGTGGAAAGCCACATTCCGATGGGGCGTGCAGGCACGTCGGAGGAAATTGCCGGTGTGTTCGCGTTTATGGCCTCGGACGAAGCATCCTATATCACCGGGCAGACGCTCTTTGCTTGCGGAGGGTTGACGCTTTATCCAGAGTTCCGCACGGCTTGGTCGTCGTAGGGGTTAGGAACAGCGCCAAAGATAGCAATGCCGAAATGGCAATAAAGCCGAGAGTGGAAGGTTCGGGAGCCGAAGTGATCGTAAAGACGGCGGCGAGCGTTTGTCCCTGGCTTGGATTGCCGCCCGGGTAATCCAGCGTTATCACGTCGCCGATGAGCGAGTAGTCACTCAGGGGAAGGCTGTCGGCGTCGGCGACCAGGTGTTGTCCAGTGAAAGCGGCATCCCTAAACGTCAGACGAAAGGCGTTCGTCAGGCCTGAAAGTTCAATGAGGTCGTTGATAGTTACGCTGCTGGCGGAGAAGTTGGCTGAGATCCGGCTCGCCCCGTCATCGTAGCCAAACTCGATGGCGCTATCTGACACCGTGACCGTTGTGCCGGAAAGATTGAGGAAACCGGCGGGAACGAAACCATAGCCCGGGTCGAAGTAGTTAGACGGATCTCCGGAAAATGTGAGCGATGCGGTCACCGCCGTGCCGACGAGCGTAGCGTTACCCGGCACGGAGAGGACCGCCAAAATGACTGCCGCAGATAAGAACGTGGAAAGCTTAGTGCGCATGTATTTTCTCCAAGGGCATTACTGTGCAACAAAAACAGCAGTGGTTAGACCATCCACCATCACGGTCCCGGTTGCGTTGTTCACGGAGGAAGCTTTTGTTTGCGCATCGGGGGACAGCGTCTGCAATGGGTGCAAGGCAAGGTTAAGGCCCTTCAACTGATTGTTTTGGAAGTTGATGGTACCGAGGGTGCCGTTGAAAACGACAACGATGTGATGGTAGATCCCATAATTTCCCCCATTGGAATCCAGCTTCATGACGATGAGGCCGGGTATCTGAGAAGATCCGGTATTCAGGAAATGCAGATTGTTCTGCACTTCCGTCAATGTGGCCATGTGGAAGATCTGAGAGCTGCCGCGGATGCGCAGGAACATTTGAAAAGCGGCAGCTGCGGCGGAGATGTTTTCAGGACTGGGTTTCAAAGCCGGATTGGCTAACAGGGGCTGCATGAACGACCACTGTCCACCGTTGACATTCTGAAGCGGAAGGCCGATGCCCCAATTGTTCCACTCAAGCGCGAGTAGATTCTGACTGGGCCGATCGCCTTGATAGATCCAGTTATCTTTGCTGAACCAATCGCCCGAATTGTAGCTATTATCGTCCATGTCCTTTGAAGCGAGCAGGTCATCGCCGCCAAAGAAGAAGGGTATACCTTGGCCTAACGCGATGAGGCTCATGGCAAGAACTTGACGCCGCGTTCGCTGAGCGATGGAATCTCCGCCGGTCGCAGTCGTCCCGGGAATCGCAGACTTCAATTGAATGGCATCGAACAAGGTTTGATCGTCGTGAACAGAGCAGTAGTTTATGGCTTCGAGCGACGTGGCCGTGTAGCCTGCGGGCTGGCCGCCATAAATAACCTGGCTGCCCTTGACCGTTGCTCCGGTGCTATCGACAAATGTGAAGTCGCGCAGATTGCCCGCCAGACCAATGCGGATCCAATCTGCTTCTAAATTGAGATTGGTTTTCTGGTCGGAGAGGGCCTGTCCGAGGGTATTGGTCGTATATTGGCTCGGATCTGTGAAGAGCCCGGTGGCAAAACCCTGCACCTGTTCCGTCCCAGTGCCAAATGAACTTCCGCCGCGGATGCCGTCGCGGATGCGGTCGTTGAACGTGCCAATTCCGTAACCGTAGAGGTTTACCTGGGTCGCATTCACACCCAGCGCGGCCGTCTCGCCGTTTAGAAATCCCTCGCCGTAGAGGTAGATCTTCGAGCCATCCACTCCGTCCTTCGCGAGAGTCAGGCTCTGCAAGGCTTGCTTAATGTGCTGCATATTGTAAACAAAATGCAAGCTCATGTCGTCGAAACGGTAGCCGTCGATCTTGTACTGTGTGGCATTTTGAACTACCGTATCGATCATTAGCTTTTCAAACATGCGATGCTCGCTGGCGGTATCGTAACAGCAACTGGCGGTATCGACATTGCCATTGGCGTCCAGCCGATAGTAGTAATTGGGCACGATCTCATCGAGAATCGAGAAGATATTTTCACCATCGGCATAGGTATGGTTGAAGACGACATCCTGGACTACTCGCAAGCCTGCATTGTGAAGACCCATAACCATTTGCCGGTACTCCATCACCCTGTTATCGGGATTGAAGGCGTAACCGCCGTTGGGCGCCAGGTAGTGGACGGGATCGTAGCTGAAGTTATAAGCATCGGAGTTTTGAACGGCCATGATGGCAGCCTGCTGCTGTGTGCCGTCGGGCGGATAGCCGCTCAAATCGCCGGGCGATTGCCAGGTTGACTTATCTTCATTGACGCTGCCGGTATGCATGCTCGGCATGATGTGAACCGCCTTCAAACCCGCTTCAGCGAGCCGATGCAGATGAGTCATGCCGTAGTAGCTGGGATTGGTGAACGCGAGATAAGTACCCTGATATTCTGCGGGAACACTCGTATCGGCGACGCTAAACGAACGGACGTGCAGCTCATAAACTGAGAAATCGTTCAATGAATCGAGCGCCGGCGACGAACTCGCATCCCATCCTGAGGGCTTGGTCGACTCATCGGCCAGATCGGTGATGCGAGTTTTTACTCCATTCAGAGCGATATCGACTGAATACGGATCGGTCACGATGTTTTCAACAATCTGCTGTTGGTCCGGCACGTAGACAAAAAGGTCATAGAGGTAGTATTGACCTTTCCATGAGCTTTGTCCCTTGACGGTCCAAACGCCATTGCTTTCCTTCATGGGAAGGGTTTGCGCGGGAGTCGCGTCGTTCTCATGAGCGTAGAGCAGCAGTTTTACCGATTGCGCGGTGGGAGCCCAAAGATTGATCGTGAGTTGGCCATTCGAGAAAACAGGTCCGAGTTGTCCCGAATAATAGAACAGGTCGTCGAGGACTCCGGCATCTTGCACGCCGTTCAGGTATTTGAGAATGCCGCCGGCGGTTCCGGCTACCACGATTTGACCCGTTAACGCCTGCTGAAGGGTGCTGAGTTGAACCGTGGCCGGCAGATGGAATACGGAGTAACCCGCGAGTTGCGGATATTGCGCGGCTTCGGCCGCCGTGAACCCGCTTGAGACAGGAGTTAATGGAATGGCTGTGCCACCGGTGAGAGCGCCGGCGCTGGTGACGCTCAAACTGGCGCTAACTGAGTAAACGAGCGAGTAGCTGGAGGCAGAGCTGTAACCGCTGGCGGGAATTGCCACCGTTGTTCGGTCGATCCAGAATGCCTGATGCTGATAAAGGCCAGCGCCGGCAATTTGACCGGCACTGGGTAGCGTTGTGAATACCGTTGCATCGCCAGAAATGACCCATGCCTGAGTGTATTGGGTGACCTGTAGATACTGATTCGGACCGGGATCTTTGATCTGGCCCTCGCCGCAGTTGTTAATAATGAATCCGAGTTGGCCTGGCGGCGTGCCACTCGTCGCGGTGACTGGAACGTCGAAGTAGACACCAAAAGAATCTGTGCCGGCAGCAGCGACTTGGCTTGAGCACCAGTCATAGGTCAACGTAGTGGCGTTCCAGGCGTAAAGTCCCCAACCAGAGTAATTGCCATCGGGTCGGTAATAGTGGATGCGGACGTCGCCGGGCGGAATTGCGGTAGTGCTGGGTTGGGTCGTATAAACGGTCGCGTCACCCGAAATCACCCAGCCCTGCGCGTATTGCGTGACCTGCAGATATTGATTGGCACCGGGATCTTTGGTCCCGCCGGCATCGCAATTGTTGATAATGAAACCAAGTTGACCGGGAGGCGTGCCTTGCGCCGGATTCACGGAGACATCAAAGTAGACGCCGAAGCTGTCAATTCCGGTGATGGCGACTTCACTGCTGCACCAGGAATTGTTTTCGGTTGAAGCGTTCCAAGTGTAAAGAGCCCATCCGGTGTAGGTGCCATCCGGCCGGTGATAGTGGATGCGCACGTCCCCCGACGGGATTGGGTTCGTACCGATGGCAGGCTGGCTGTAGAAGACGGTCACGTTGCCGGAGACGACCCAGCCCTGGCTGTATTCCGTGACTTGCAGGTATTGGTTAGGACCGGGGTCTTTGGCCTGATTGTTGTCGCAGTTGTTAATGATAAAGCCGAGTTGGCCCAGCGGGCTGCCATTGGTGCCAGTGACAGGGATATCGAAATAGACGCCGAAAGAATCGATTCCGGTAATGGCGACCTCGCTCGAACACCAACTGTAGTTCACGGTGGCGGCGTTCCAGGCGTACAGTCCCCAGCCGGTATAGGTGGCGTCGGGCCGATAATAGTGGATGCGCACATCGCCGGAGGGAATTGGGTTCGTACCGGTTGCAGGCTGGCTATAGAAGACGGTAGCGTTGCCCGAAACGACCCAGCCCTGGCTGTACTCGGTAACCTGCAGATATTGATTCGCACCGGGATCTTTGAGCTGGTTATCGTTGCAGTTATTAATAATGAATCCTAGTTGACCCGCGGGTGTGCCTTGTTTGGGATTCACTGAAACGTCGAAGTAAGCTCCAAAGCTATCGGTTCCGGTGACAGCGACCTCGCTTTGGCACCAGGAGTTGTTTTCCGTAGAGGCGTTCCAGGTGTAGAGGGCCCAACCGGTGTACTTGCCGTCGGGGCGGTGATAGTGAATTCGAACGTCGCCTGCGGGAACCTGAGCGAATACTGGAAGAGTAAGCGCACTCAGCAAGAGAATGGCGAAGGGAAAGATTCTGGCCTGACTACGGCGTGTAGGTGGTTTCGACATGGGACCCTGACTAACGATCTGTAAAATACCGATCGGGACTGAGCAATTCGGTTTGACGGATAATATCACGGACCGAGGGACGGGGGCGGGCGCCAGCCAAATACACTCACGTCGCAAACCATACCACAAAGTACTTGTCATCAAGAAGTCGATGCGCGTTTAGTACAAAGAATGTATGAGAATAATTGCACTGTCGGTTGGATTGCTGATTGGAATGGCCGGCTTGGCACCGCTTTCGGCGCAGATCAAGAACGATTTAAAGACTGCCGGGGATAAAACGGGAGATGCCGTGAAAACGGGCGCCAAGGATACGGCTAAAGGGGTAAAAAAAGGCGCCAAAGAAACGGCTAAGGGCGCGAAGGTTGTCGGCAAAGATACGGGAAAAGGGGTGAAGACGGTCGGTAAAGACACCGCGAAGGGCGTGAAGAAAGGTACGCACAAAGTAGCGAAGGTGACGGCCAAGGGCGCCGATAAGGTAGCGGGCAAGACGGAAACGCCAAAGCAGTAGAGGCGAGTGTGGGCTGGCTGGGAGGCAGGGACTCGAACCCCGATACGCAGATCCAGAGTCTGCAGTCTTACCATTAGACGACCTCCCAAGAGGCTCATTGGGAATTATAACAAGGCATCCCGGTTTCGAGCCGGTCCGCTGATCTCGCGTGGTTTAGCGAGCAAGCAGCCGATCCCTGCGTTCGATCGATTTGCAATTGGGTCAGCTTTGCTATACGATTCCGAACTGGAGGATGTATGGCGCACTATCTTGTGCAAATTTCTTATGCCCCTGAAACCTGGGCGGCGCTGCTTCGGAATCCGCAGGATCGCGCCGAAGCAGTTCGCGGGGCTATTGAGAATCTCGGCGGCAAAATCGAGCAGATTTGGCTGGCGTTCGGTGAAGAGGATGTGGTCGGAGTCTTCGACATGCCCGATAACGTGGCCGCAGCGGCAATCTCGATGGCATTCAGCGCGGGCGGAGCGTGTAAGAATGTCAAAACCACACCGCTTCTGTCCATTCCAGAGGGCATTGAGGCGATGAGGAAAGCGGCCCAGTGCGGCTACG
>Ga0302325_10013758_pt1 | contig 17249 bp, 14 predicted proteins | sample Palsa_T0_2_FD_201948 | JGI IMG/M metagenome (GOLD analysis project Ga0302325, IMG submission 201948) | Peat permafrost microbial communities from Stordalen Mire near Abisko, Sweden - Palsa_T0_2 | ecosystem: Environmental > Terrestrial > Soil > Palsa > Peat permafrost | place: Sweden: Abisko... | reverse complement strand
GCTTTCCATTCCACCTACTTGAGAGTCAAACCAAGCTGTACCGCGATTGCAGCGTCGACTCGCGCCATATCATCGCTTCCGAGGGTCCCTAGCTTCGAACCAAAACGCAGCTTGCTGGCCGTCGCCAGCTGAGATGCGATCGCCTTACGCTTCTCTCCTCTGACCTCGACGAAAGCCTCCCCAGGATATAGGCGATCAGTCTTTGATGTAATTGGAACTACCTGCACCCGGTTCAGGACCAGATTGGCGGCATTGTTCGATAAGACGATTGCGGGCCGAGTCTTCTGAATCTCCCCACCCGCGCTGGGATCGAATGCAACCCAGTAAACTTCGCCACGTTCAATAGGCATCGCCAATCAGTCCTTCCACCCACTCCTCGGCTTCGGCTTCTTGCTCTTGATCGGCAGCCATTTGGCGGTAGCCGTCAAGCAGTTTTGCCTCACGCTCCCCGTTGAGTTCTCCAACCTTTTCCTCTATTGCGCCAGCAATCTCCTTGGGCAAGATGAACCAGACAGGATGTGCATTTGCCAGCGGCACTCCTTTTTTGCTCTCTTTGCTATCTCCGTTCCACCGGATTCCGATGCAATCGTTTCCGTCATACGTGAGCCGCGCGATTGACCAACTATGGTCTACTGGGCCTCGGTCAAACAGGACCTTGACTCGACTAACCTTGTTTTTGGGGGAGATCACGGTCTGCGGATCGATATACATGGTAATGGGCGGCTCCTCTTAGCGATACTCGCATACGTACGTACGTATGTCAATTCCGCAGCGGCTTCCCGGTCTTCAACGTAAACGCAATCCGCTCCTGAGTCTTGCGCTCGCCGCAGAGGGAGAGAAACGCCTCCAGTTCCAGGTCCAGCAGGTACTGCTCGCTGACCAGGGTGCCCGCAGTCACACGCCCGCCTGCCAGGATGTACGCAGCCCAGCGAGCCACCTTCTGGTCGTGCTCTGAAGCATAGCCCGCCTCGCCCATCAGGAAGACAGCAGTCTCCAGCGTGGACAGCGTAGCCGTGCCCGGAGCGGGAATCTGTGTGCGCGGCTGCGGAGCCGTGTAGCCTGCTCCGGCGAGCGTGGCGGCCTGGGTTTTTGCATCCAGCAGTTGCCGCTCTCGATTCATCGTGATGCGATCCGACGGCACAAGCATGCCCAGCGGACGCGCCTCCGCAGCCGAGCTAGAGACCTTGGCCAGCGCAATATTCTCAAACACTCGCTTGAGCGCCGTGCCCATCTCAGCCGATTGAGCAAACCGAGACGGTGGATCCTTCGGGTCCGGCGGCGCGAGCGCCGCTGCCTGGTCCATGGCGCGCAGCAGCATTTCTTTGGTCCCACCTCCGGCTGGAATCAACCCCACGCCCGCCTCGACCAAGCCCATGTAAAGCTCCGCATGGGGCTGTCTCCGCGCAGCATGCAAGCAAATTTCCGCACCTCCGCCCAGCGTCAGGCCAAACGGCGCAGCCACCACCGGACGCGGGCAGAACTTGATCGCCCGGGTCATCTGTTGGAAGGCGTGGATCGTTCCCGCCACGTCGTCCCACTCCCCCTCCTGCGCCGCCAGCAGCAGCTGCATCAGGTTGGCGCCCACCGAGAAGTTTTCCCGGTCGCTGGCAATCACAAACCCGGAAAAATCTCGTACCGCGTCTGAGTCAGGCTTGAGCGCCGAGGAGATCATTTGCAGCACATCGCCGCCAATGGCGTTCTTGAGCGAATGCAACTCGATGCAGCCAATTCCGTCGCCCAGGTCTACCAGCGAACATCCCGCATTGGCTCGGACCACGCCATTGGAGCGCCTGAAGTCTGCAACACGCGCGTGTCCCGCCTGTGCGGGAATGGATTCCCAAACACGCGTATTTGGGTTGTAGCAATGCGGTCCTTCTGTGGAGTACCAGGATACATTTTGTGCCCCGTGCCCGGCCCGTTGCTCAGTCTCGATGAGGGACTCAACCGCTGCGCTTACCGGCGACCCTAGCGCCCTCATCCTTTGAACGGTCGGCCCGACTCCTGCCGCATCCCACATTTCAAACGGCCCCAGTTCCCAGTTGAAGCCGGCGCGCATGGCGCGGTCGATCGACGCCGCGTCATCGGCCACTTCGCCGATGCGGTCCGCGGCAAAGTTCCAAAGCGAAGCCAGAAACGGCCACAGAAACTTTGCCGCCTTTTCTTTGGCCGGATCGTTGGCCAGCAACAACCGCAACCGCTCCGCCACACTGGCGGCGTTCTTTGCCATTTCCAAACCAGGGAGCACAGGCTTGGCCGAGGGCCGGTACTCAAAAGTCGTCACATCCAGCACCAGGCGCGCATCCTTGCCATCCGCGCCGCGGCTCTTCTTATAGAAGCCTTGCCCGGCTTTATCCCCGAGCCAGCCGCGCTTCACAATCTCTTCCAGAACAGATGAAAACCTTCCCTGCGTTACGCCCTGCGGGAAGTTCGCCGCCACATGGGCCAGAATGTCGATGCCCACCATATCGGCCAGCCGAAACGTTCCGGTGCGCGGCCAACCGATGGCTGTTCCGGTCAGCGCGTCAACCTCTTCGACGGTCAGCCCCTGCTCCAACATCAGGGTCGCCGCCGTAAACATCACCGCGACGCCAATCCGGTTGGCGATGAAGTTGGGGGTGTCGTTGGCGAATACCACTTGCTTGCCAAGATTCCTGTCGGCAAACGCGGCAAACGCAGCCGCCAAGCCGGCATCGGTCTCGGTGGTCGGAATGATCTCCAGCAACTTCATGTAACGCGGCGGATTAAAGAAATGCGTTCCGAAGAACCGGTCCCGATGCGAGGTCAATCCCGCAGCAATCTGTTTCACCGGAAGTCCGGAAGTGTTGGTTGTCAACACGGCATGAGGCGCGAGATGCGGCGCGACCTTCGCCAGCAGCGCCGTCTTGATGTCCAGATTTTCCGCTACAGCCTCAACCACCCAGTCGCACCCGGACAGTTTTTCGAGGTCGTCTTCAAAGTTGCCCGGCGTAACCAGCGCAGCGAGTCCCGATTCATAAAATGCAGCCGGTTTTGTCTTGCCTAGAGCCTCAAGCGCGCCCTTCGCCAGCCGGTTGCGATCGCCTTCGCCGGCCGGAACTATATCCAGCAGCAGCGTGGGGATTCCTGCATTGGCCAAGTGAGCAGCGATGCGGGAACCCATCGTCCCAGCACCCAAGACCGCTGCACGGCGAACCAGAAACGGTTGAGCATTAACCTTGGCAGTGGGAGTTGCGACCGGTGCGGCGGTACTCATGGGAGATCCCCCTCAAGCGGCTTCAATTGCATAAGCCTTCACCGCGAGGAAACTCTCGAAGGATACGGAACCGCGGTGCGAGGGGTCAAGGACAGCGAAACCCGCCAAAGCTAAACCTGCCTGCGCAGAGTTTCAAACACCACGTAGCCGATCAGCGCTGAGACGAGCGCAATCATGAAGTTCGTTGGGGTAAAGATATCGTGCAAAGCAAATGCCAAGCTCTTCCCTTGCCCGTTGGACCCCGTAAATTCGCCCATCAGCAAATTGGAATAAAACAAGAAAATAATGAACACAATCTCGATCACCGGCCGCCAAAGCGGCTTGAGGCGCTTTCGATCTCTCGATTCTCCCTGCATAGAGTCTAAAGAGTACCAAGATTCTCTTGAAGCCAGTTCCCTTTTGCGGTCAGACCCAAACTGCGCCAGCCAACAAACCGGTCAATCACTGATCAGATTGGGACTGATAAGGGCCGGACTGATCAGGCCGGCCATTGGCCCCACACCAGTTTGACCCCCTCTGGTGGTGGGCACTAGCTTGAGAGTAGGCGAGAATTGCCCTTTCGTGGAAACCGGACAAACGGATCTGGCTGTGAATTCGAACAAATTGAACAAGGAGATTGGATGCAAAGCAGAATGCGAACCGCAGCTCTGTTCCTGGGACTCGCGGTAATGGCCTTTGCCGGCGCCGGAGCTCAAGACCTGAAGAGCTTCGAGCGGCGGACCACCACCAAGGTGCTGTCCAACGGCCTCACCCTCATCATTTGCGAGCGGCCCGATGCGCCCGTCTTCAGCTACTCCACCCTCATTGACGCCGGCGACGTGAACGATCCCTCCGGCCAGAGTGGCCTGGCCCACATGTTCGAGCACCTGGCTTTCAAAGGAACCAGCCAGATTGGCACCACAGACTACGCCGCCGAGAAGGTGGCGCTCGCCAAAGTTGAAGCAGCCAACGACGCCTATGAGGCTGAATACCTGAAAGCCGTAGGTCGCGACCCGCAGAAGCTAGCTGAACTCAAAAAGGCATTCACAGACGCCCAGGCCGAGGCCCACAAATATGTAATCCCCAACCAGTTCACCGAATTAGCCGAACGCAACGGAGAAGAAGGCCTGAACGCGGAGACCGGGCTCGACGAAACCGTGTACTACTGGTCCATGCCTGAGAACCGGCTCGAACTCTGGGCATGGATGGAGAGCGGCCGCCTGGCCGACACTGTGCCGCGCGAATTTTACAAGGAGCGCGACGTGGTGAACGAAGAACGCCGTATGCGGACCGATTCCAACCCCGAGGGCCGTCTCCAGGAGCAGTTCCTTGCGACAGCCTACGTGGCGCACAACTACGGCCGCAGCAGCATCGGCTGGCCCAGCGAGGTGAGCCAGATCAACGCCACCGAAGCCATGGCGTTCCACAAGAAATACTATGTGGGCGCAAACATTGTGGTGGCCGTTGTGGGCGACGTAAAAGCCTCTGAAGCGATGCCCATGCTCGAGAAGTATTTCAGCCGCGTTCCCGGCGGGCCCAAGCCGGAGGAAATGACCACCGTCGAGCCCAAACAGTTTGCCGAAAAGACGGTGGTCATTCAAGACCCCAGCCAGCCCCTTTACGTCGAGGGTTATCACCGCCCCGATTATCGCGATCCCGACGATGCGGTCTATGACGCCATCAGCGATATTCTTTCCAACGGCCGCGTCTCGCGCCTCTATCGCAGCCTGGTCCGCGACCAGCAGATCGCCCAGGGAGCCGAAGGCGCCAGCCCCTATCCCGGCGATAAATACCCCAGCCTGTTTATCTTCGAAGCATTGCCCCTGCCCGGACACACGCCGCAGGAGATGCGCGACGCCATCCACAAGGAAATCGAGAAGCTCAAAACCGCAGACGTCACCGACGACGAACTGGCCATGTATAAGACCCGCACCCGCGCCGATCTGCTGCGCGGCCTGGCCGACAATCAGGGCCTCGCCAACGATCTTGCCGATTACCAGACACGCTATGGCGACTGGCGCGAACTCTTCCTGCATTTGGATAAGGTAGACAAGGTGACCAAGGCCGACATCCGCCGCGTAGCCAACAAGGTTTTTGTGGCCAGCAATCGCACCGAAGCTTGGATTGAGACAGAAGCCCCCGCGGCGCCGGCCCGGAAAGCCGAAGCTGACAAAGACGGAGGCGCGCAATGAGCAGTGCCCCGAAAAGGAATCGCTTGTTGAACTATTTTCTTCGCGTCTTCCTGCTTGTGACGGCCATTGCATCCTCGCTCGCGCCCTCGACACTCCTCGCGCAACAGGACAAACCCTGGGAAAAGATCCCCATCCCCAAGCTGCATGACTTCAAGCCCCAGCAGCCCAAACGAATCGAACTCAAAAACGGCATCGTGATCTTTCTCCAGGAAGATCACGAACTTCCCTTCATCTCCGGCTCGGCCACAATTCCTGGCGGCTCGCGCGATGAAGATCCGGCCAAGGCCGGCCTGGTAGGGCTCTACGGTCAAACTTGGCGCACCAGCGGCACAGCAAAAATAGATGGCGATGCCCTCGACGATCTTCTCGAGGCCAAGGCGGCCCGCATCGAGACCGGAGGCGATGAAGACTCGACCGCCGTTTCCTGGGATTCGCTCAAAGGCGATGCGGACCAGGTCTTTTCACTCGCACTCGACCTGCTCTTACATCCCAAATTCAGCCAGGAAAAGCTCGAACTCGCCCAGCAACAGGAAGCTACCGGCATCGTCCGCCGCAACGACGACGCAGCGGCAATCGTCGAGCGCGAGTCGGCCAAGCTGGTTTACGGAGCCAACGGCCCATATACCCGCCAACCCGAACTGGCCACCATCGCCGCCGTCACGCTCGACGATTTCAAGGCCTGGCATGACCGTACCATTGGCGGCAAACTGATCGTGGGAATCAGCGGCGATTTTGACCCCGTGGCCATGGAGGCCAAACTGCGCGCGGCCTTTGAGAGCCTGCCGCCAGCCAAGCCGGCGCCGGTCCGCCACGACGTCTTCGCCGGTCCCACGCCTGGTGTTTACTTCATCGACAAGGAAGATGTAAACCAATCTGACGTGGAGATCGTTGGCCTCGGTACTGATCGCCATAACCCCGACGTTCCCACACTGGCTGTGATGAATGATATCCTTGGCGTCGGATTCGCCAGCCGGCTCTTCCAGAAAGTCCGCACCGAGCTGGGTTTGGCCTATGAAGTCGAAGGCGGAATCTCCTTCGATTACGACCATCCGGGCCCGTTCAGCACCATCGTAGTCACCAAAAGCTCTTCAACCGTGGAGGCTACCAAAGCCGCACTGGCTGAGCTCGCCGGGGCCAACACCAGGCCCTTCACGGAAGTGGAACTCAACCGGGCCAAGGACAATCTGCTGAGCTCGTTCCTTTTCAAATACGACACCAGGGATAAGGTACTCGAAGAACGCGAGCGCATGGAGTTCTACGGTTACCCCACCGACTATCTTGAAACCTACAAGGCGGCTCTTGAAAAGGTAACGATTGCCGATCTGACCGCAGCGGCAAAGAAGTATATTCATCCTGACAAGCTGGCCGTGCTGGTGGTAGGCAACGGCCCTGAAATCAAACCCGGACTGGACGAATTGAACCTGGGTCCAGTGCATCCGATCGACATCACCATCCCGCAACCCGGCAAGCCGGGCGCAGACCAGAAAAAGCAATGAGAACGGCCATCAACCGCCACAATGACTGGGTGCCCCACCCTCGCCGCGCTCTTGTTTTTGCAGCTAGGGTGGGAAACCTCGAACCTCAACCGGAGCCCGTCAATGGGAAGTGATGGAGTGGAATCGAAATCGACGCTGGCCGTAGTCATCATGGCAGCCGGCAAAGGTACTCGCCTCAAATCGCGCCGTCCCAAGGTGCTTCACGAGATCGGCGGCAAGCCGCTTCTCAGCCACGTAATCACTGCCGCCAGCAAGGTTGTGCCCATCGCCGATATTTACGCAATCATCGGTTATCAGGCTGAAAAGGTTAAGGCGGCCTTCGCCGCCTCCGGCATTCGCTTCGTCGAACAGTCTCAGCAGCGAGGCACAGGCCATGCCATCCAATGTGTGAAGGATTCCATTGCCAGCTACGAGAATATCCTCGTCCTGTCGGGCGACGCGCCGCTCATTCAAGCGCAAACTCTCTCCGCACTGGTTAGCTTCCACCAGGCCCAGCATGCGGCGATGACTCTTACCTCCGCCGAGCCTGACCAGCCCACGGGCTACGGCCGCGTCATTCACCCAGGTCCGAATTCACCCGAAGTCGTGGCCATCATCGAGCAGAATATGCTCGCCCCTGACCAGTTGTCTCTGCGCGAAGTCAACATGGGCCTCTATGCCTTCCGTACCGCGCCCCTTCTTGCCCACATCGACCAACTCTCAAACAACAATCCCCTTGGCGAGCTCTACCTCACCGACATGGCAAAGGTCCTTCATACTGCCGGTGAGCGGGTGTTTGCTTTCCAGACACCCGATCCAGATCAATTGCTAGGCGCCAACACCATGGCTGAAATGATGGCTCTCGATGCCCAATTGCGCATCGCGACAGCCCGGCGTCTGATGGCCGCCGGCGTCACCATCTTCCGTCCGGAAACTTGCGTGATCGATGCCGATGTCGAAGTGGGTCCCGACACAGTCATCGAGCCTTTCGTCCAACTGCTCGGCTCCACGCGCATCGGCTCCGATTGCAGAATCCGCTCCTACTCAGTTGTCGAAGACTGCACCCTTGGCAACGACGTTTTGATCCGTCAAAGCTGTGTGCTCACGGGCAGCTCGATTGCCGACCGAACCAGCATCGGCCCCTTCGCTCACCTCCGTCCGGGTTGTGAAATAGGCGAAGAAGTCCACATTGGAAATTTTGTCGAGACCAAGAAAGCCAAACTGCGCAAAGGCGTCAAGGCCGGCCACCTCACCTATCTTGGTGATGCAGAGGTCGGTGAAGGAACCAACGTCGGCGCCGGCGTGATTACCTGCAACTACGACGGCGTCCATAAACACACCACGCGGATCGGCAAAGACGCTTTCATCGGCAGCGATTCCACCCTGGTTGCGCCAGTTTCCGTCGGAGATGGCGCCTACATTGGCGCCGGCTCGTGCATCACGCAGGATGTGCCGGCCGGAGCTCTCGCCGTGGCCCGCGCGCACCAGTTCACCAAAGAAGGCTGGTCCATTGCCCGTCGCGCCCGTTTTAAGGCGAAGCAAGAGCCGCCAGCCAATCAAGGGTAGCTGGTGGTGCCGGCCGCGGATGGCTTTGCACTACTTCCGTGAAATGCCAGGTAGGAGGAACACAAATGCCTTTGGCAACAATCCACGTTACCTTTTGGGTGAGGTCTTTTCGCCTGAAAACATTTTGCTTGCGTTTTATGAAGAGACGCATGCGAGAATTTCACATGGTGCAACGAAAATGTGGCACCTTGCACCGGAATTGGGGCGACGCCAGAAAGGTATTCCCATTCGAGGTCTCTGGGAGTAATCTCGCTTTAGAGTGGCCGATGGTTCGTTTTGAAAACGATCGACTGGACAGGATCGACAATTCCAGCCGGTACTTAATTCGAACTGTAAACTGATCACTTGTTTCAGTTTTCTTGTTTGATCTGCCTGAAACACCTTGCCGTTGTCCTGGAAGGTGGATTGGATTTGCGAGCCGAACTGGCGCTGGCGAGATTGCACGCTGGTCTTCCAGGTATGTCTTCTGGGGCTAACCGGACAGTTCGCTGCGAATTCCTTGCAGATTTGAACAAGGCATTGTTTGACGAAGCAGTTGTTCCCTGGCTGGTCCATGGACCTTCGAATTCCCTCGGGGGCCAGCAGGTAAATGACTGCTTCAGGCGTGTTCGTCTTCGGAGCCGATTTCCCGGCTGGCGAAGATCATGGGAGGATCGCGGCTTGGCACTAAACCTTGCACGACCGCAGCCGGTGCCCCCCGCACCGGGTTCACGAGCGGAGGCGGAAGGACGCGCGCCAGCGCGGCAGCATGGAAGCGCCCGGATTCTTGTCGTGGACGACGAACCCAGCATCCGATCCATGATCGGTTCCACGCTTGAACGCCAGGGGTACGACGTCCAGCTGGCCTCAAGCGGCCGTGAAGGCATGAAGATTTTGGAAACCAATGCCTTTGACCTTGTCCTGACCGATATTGTGATGCAGGATGGCAACGGCATCACCCTGCTGGAACGCATCCACGGGCAGCAGCCGCAGCTTCCCGTCGTCATGGTCACTGCAATTCATGACATCAGTGTGGCCATCGACTCCATGCGCCGCGGCGCGTACGATTATCTGCTCAAGCCATTCGAGCGCGACCATCTGGTCAATACCGTGCAGCGCGCGCTCGACCATCGCCAGGCCCTCCAGGACAGCCACAACTATCAGCAGAACCTTGAACAGGTGGTGCGCGCCCGCACCGAAATGCTCCGCCAGGCCATGGAAAATCTGGAACACTCCTACGACGTTACGCTTGAGGCGCTGGGCGACGCGTTGGATTTGAAAGACTCAGAGACAGAAGGCCACTCCAAGCGTGTAACTGCTTACACCATCGCACTGGCCCGCGCCATGGGCATCGGTCCGGCGAATATCAAGGTAATCGCGCGTGGCGCCTTTCTCCACGACATTGGCAAGATGGCCATTCCCGACGACATCCTGCGCAAACCTGGCACGCTCTCCGACGAAGAACAAGTGGTCATGAGAGAGCATTGTGCACGGGGCTACAACATGCTGCGCAAAATCCCGTTTCTCGCTGAATCTGCCGAAATTGTTTACTCCCACCAGGAACACTTCGATGGCAGCGGCTACCCCAATGGTCTGCGTGGCAGCGAGATTCCCGTCGGTGCACGCGTCTTCGCCGTCGCAGATACGCTTGACGCCATCACAAGCGACCGCCCCTACCGCACAGCAAAGAGCTTCGACGCGGCTCGGGAAGAGATTCTCCGCTGCGCAGGATCGCAATTCGACCCCGCCGTAGTCGAAGTGTTTCTCAAAGTTCCCAATGAATTGTGGCACGAACTGCGCGCCGAAATCACCAGCCAGAACAAGCGGTTCTCCACCTTTGACATTTCGCCCGTCCCGCACGTTCCCCCGGTCTGAAGCTGGCTGTATTCCGCGATGTGCAGGCACACCAGGCGAGGGAGTATCCTCAGATCTGACATTGGAGATTTATATGCCCGCACTTTCTACGCAGCAGGCCGAATCGCTGTTAACTACCCTTCCCGGCTGGCAGATCGATGCCGGTGAACTCGTCCGCACTTTCAAGTTTGAGGATTTTCGCGCCGCGCTTCGCTTCGTCAACCAAGTCGGAGACCTTGCCGAGGAAGCCCAGCATCATCCCGATATAGATATCCGCTACAACAAGGTCCGTCTGGCCCTGGTAACCCACGATGCAGGTGGCCTTACCAAAAAGGATTTCGACCTTGCCGGCAAGGCAGACAAGCTGGTCTGACTGCCCTGGTCTTCTCCCGTGAGGCGGGCGTTCATGCCTCGTCCGTTGGATCATGCTCTGAAATCCCAAAATGTGGATTTTGAGCCTCACCCTCGCTTTTTTGGAGCTTCAATAGAGTTTTTCGGTACCACCAGGCGGCTAGCAATCCTCCTGCCAGCAGCGAGCCGACAGCGACAATCCCCAGCTTGAAGCGGCTACCCGGACGCGCGGGCTCCGGCTCTTGGTCGGAAGAACTCGAAGACTCCAAAGGATTTATCATGCCAGTAAAATCTCCATCCAGTGAGTAATCTAATTCCGCTGCTGCAAGCCAGCCACGGCCAAAGGGTGGGTATTAGATGCAGGGCCGAGAAAATCGGATTACAACCAAACTCGGAAAAATAATTTAAATTTTTGTATTTGACTTCACCTGAATCTATGCTATGGTGTATATATTCCAGTTTGGGAGCCGGTAGAGACTACCGATCCTGAGTTGGAAGTAAGTTGCGTCACTGGCCTCCCGGCACGAACCGTAAAACGTTCGTGCCGTCTTTTTTTGTTTCCTTGCCATCCATCCTTGTGTGAACCAATTCCACATCCGCACCGTCGCCCTTGCCCGAATCTCGCCGCATCCGAACCCCCACAAAATCAGGATTCCGTTTAGAATTAACCCGAGAGACATTCTATGAAGAATCTTGCCAAGCGCCGTTGGATCCTCGCACTGTGTGTTTTCGCCCTCACAGCCGCCAGCTATGCCCAGTACTCGAATCCAGCCGACGATGTCCCCGCATACCATCCCTCCGCGCCCCTCAAAATCAGCGCCCTGCCGCCCATCCTTGCCGGCGACAAGCTCACTGGAGAGAACTTCCGCTACCCCTGGCAGGCGCACGTCTACCAGCAGGTGGCCAAGATTGGCAATGTCGCCTATCAGCTCCCCTGCAACTGCCGATGCGACCGCGCCCTGGGGCACACCAGCCTGCGTAGTTGCTTCGAGGGCCTCCACGGCACTGAATGCTCCACCTGCGCCAAAGAGGGGCTCTTCGCTTACCAGCAGACAAAGCTCGGCAAGACCCCAGCCCAGATCCGTGAAGCCATCGCCCGCCACGAATACGAGTCCATCGACCTTGAAAGGCAGTAAGAACGCGCCACAGAGATAGCGGAGATAGCTCACTTGAAACTTTTTCTGCGCCAGCCGCAGTTTTACCGGTCGATGCCCAGCCAGTATTGATAGACGACTCCTCCGAATCCTCCAGCCATCTCCGCCACCTTCGAGCCCGGATCCCCATAGATCTCGAGAGCGTCCACTCTGCAAACCGCCGCTAGCTTCGGGACCATCTGCTGCACCACGGCCCCCGTAAAGTGCGCCTCAATTGCAGCCGCATCCACATAGGTCTCCACCAGCCTGTGCCGCTTGTTGTCCGCGCTCGAAAACCATTCGTACCCCAGCGTGCCTGGCTCCGCCTTGCTCCCCTCAGTCATCGCCTGAGCAACGCTCTTGAACGCATCCACTTGCCCGTCGTTCACCGTCAGGCTAACCGTTAGCCGAACCACCTGCTCAACCATTCTCGTCTCCTCTTTCTGCGCAGTGTCGAAAGCTACCCTGCCACAATATCACCCCCGCTTCATGGCTGGATTTCGCCTGGAATCAACAGTTGCAGCGCAGGTCAGTTGGCCCGCCAGACTGCCGGAATTCTTTCTGCTTGACAAGCTGCCTCATACCTGTTTACTCTATGCCTGTTTGAAATAGGCCTATGACAAACTCCGCTCCTCGCGATCTGTTTCCGGGCGCACTTGAGATGATGATCCTCGAGTCGCTTCGTCGCCAACCCGCTCACGGCTACGCACTCGTGCAGCATATTCAGCAACGATCCAACAACCTCCTCCAGGTGGAAGAGGGCTCGCTCTATCCAGCGCTTCAGCGCCTCCTCAAGGCGAGGCTGGTCAAGGCCGAATGGGGCGTCTCGGCCACCAACCGCCGCGTAAGAACCTACCAGATCACCGCCGCTGGCCTGCGTCACCTTGAAGAGCAAATTTCAAGCTTCGAACAAATGTTCGAAGGCATCGCGCTGGTCCTCAATCCCGGCAAGAGCACCGCCAACTGAGAGGTCGTCCCCATGAATTGGCTACCGAACATCTTTCGCCGCCGCGCTCTCTACAACGATCTCGCCGAAGAGATGCGCCTCCATCTCGAAGAACGAACCGAGCAACTGATGCGTGAAGGCATGAGCCGCAAAGAAGCCGAGCAAGCCGCCCGCCGCGCCTTCGGAAACCGAACGGTTATGGAAGAGCGCAGCCGCGAAGTGTGGCAATGGCCCACGCTCGAATCCATCTGGGCCGATGTGCGCTATGCCGTGCGCCAGCTCAAGAATTCTCCTGGCTTTTCGATCACTGTGATAATGTCGCTCACGCTCGGCCTGGGCGCAAATACCACCATCTTTACATTCGTGAATGCTTTGCTTCTGCGGCCGCCTGCGGTCGCGGCCACGGCCCGTCTGGTGGAGGTGATGGAACGCAATCCCAAATCCTCGGGGATCGAAGCATATATGCCTTTCAGTTACCCAGGATATGTGAATCTTCGCGACCACAACCACACTCTTTCCGGCTTTGCGGCTTTTGACGGCGATCCTCGTACTGTGAGTTGGAGCCACGACGGACAGGGGCAGATGGTTTATGGCCAGCTTGTTTCCAGCAACTTCTTTTCGGTGCTCGGAGTCGAGCCATCTTTCGGGCGGTTCTTCCAGGCAAACGAAGATCAGAGCGGCCCCGGTGCACCCACCGCGGTGATCAGTCACTCGTTTTGGCAGCGCCAGCTTGGCAGCGACCGTTCGGTCATTGGCCACGCGCTGGTTTTCAACGGAGCCAGCTATACGGTCGTCGGCGTAGCTCCCCCAAGCTTCACGGGCATTCTCATCGGCTCGCGGCCCGACTTCTGGACTACTCTTGCGATGACCCCAACTCTTATTCACGATCCAGACCGGATGGGAAGTGATACTTCATACTGGCTCTTCAGCATTGGCCGCCTCAAGCAAGGAGTTTCGAAGAATGATGCGCAGGCGGACCTATCTGTTCTTACTCGTTCAATTCATTCCTCTGACCCGCATGAGGCAATAATGGATGCGAGTGCGTTCCCTGTCCAACTTGTGCCCAGCCCGTTTCGCGGCTATGTGGCTGCGTTTACCGGCTTGCTGATGGCCGCGGTAGGCCTGGTGCTCTTGATTGCATGCGCCAATGCGGCAAATCTTGTGCTGGCCCGAGCGATCGCGCGACGCCGAGAACTCGCGGTCCGGTCTGCTCTGGGAGCGAGCAGGTTCAGAATCATTCGCCAGGCTCTTACTGAGAGCCTTATGCTCGCGATGATGGGCGGCGCCGGTGGGCTGTTGCTCGCATACTGGTCCATTCCAGCACTGCTTAGCCTTAAGCCCGCCACAATACCTGTTTCTATTGAAGCTCCGCTGGATTGGCGGGTTTTCTCCTTCGCCTTTGTGGCCTCGATCCTAACTGGGCTTGTGTTCGGTCTCGGGGCAGCGTTGAGGAGCACGCGCCGCGATCTTCTTCCCGCTTTGAAGGACGAAAGGCAGCTTGCCGGTCCACGGCGCTCCCGGCTGCGCGGAAGCATTGTGATTGCGCAAATCACGGTATGCCTTGTGCTGCTGATCAGCGCCGGACTCTGCGTGCAAAGCCTGTTCAATGCTCGATCAATCGACCCCGGCTTCAGCACTCACGATATCGCGATAGCGCATCTCGATCCGGGTAGTCTTGGCTATACTGAAGCGCAGGATCGGCAGTTTTATCTGCAGCTCCTGGAACGCGTTCGCGCGTTGCCCGGAGTGAACGCTGCCAGTCTTTCGGACTACCTGCCGCTCGGTACCAGCCGCACGGTTCATGGGATACACATCGAAGGATTCAGTCCACCTCCAGAGCTGGACGGCATTCACGTGCAGGTTGCCTACGTTGCGCCGGATTTCTTCAACACCATGGGCATAACTGTCCTGAACGGCCGCGAATTTTCGTCGCAGGACATTCAATCGGGCGCGGGAAAAGTGGTGGTCAATCAAGCAATGGCCACGCACTTCTGGCCCGGACGCAATCCCATCGGCCAGCACTTCAAAGATGGCAAAGAGTCGGTTGAGATCGTTGGAGTGGTCAAGACCGGAAAGTATCGCAGCCTCGGCGAAGATCCGCTGGACTTCATGTACCTGCCGCTCGGCGCGCAGTCGCAGGAGTTTCTGGTCGTGCGCACTGGGGCCGGCGAAGAAGCCGCTCTTGGCGAAATTCGCGGCGTGATTCAGAGCCTCGATCCGAATGTGGTTCCCATGGAAATGGAGTCGATCTCGCAATATATGGCTTTGCCGCTTTTTGCGGCGCACACAACCGGAGTGCTGCTGGCGATCTTCGGATCTGTCGCCCTCCTGCTGGCTACCATCGGCCTCTCCGGCGTGGTGTCTTACTCCGTCAGCCAGCGCACCAATGAAATCGGCGTCCGCATGGCGCTCGGTGCAGACCGGCTCGACGTTGTGAAGCTAATCCTGAAGCAAGGGATGCTACTAACCGGGATCGGCATCCTTTGCGGCCTGGTTTTATCGTTCGCGGCCACTCGTGTTTTGTCCGGATTGCTCTACGGCATTAAGCCCGGCGATCCTGCCACCTTCGCCGCCATTTCCCTCTTCCTCGCCGCCGTGGCTCTTGTGTCCTGTTACCTCCCTGCTCGCCGCGCCGCCTCAATTGACCCCATGAAATCGCTGCGTACGGAGTGAGAAGTTTTCAGCTGGAGAAGCCTGCTTATGCCGACTGACCAATTGTGAGGTGTCTGACATGAATTGGGTTCCAGGGATTTTTCGCCGCCGCCGTCTCTACAACGATCTCGCTGAAGAGATGCGCCTCCATCTTGAAGAAAGAACCGAGCAGTTGATGCGCGAAGGCATGAGCCGCAAAAAAGCCGAACAAGCCGCCCGCCGCGCCTTTGGAAACCGAACGGTTATGGAAGAGCGCAGCCGCATGGTCTGGCAATGGACAACGCTCGAATCCATCTGGGCCGACGTGCGCTTCGCCCTGCGCCAGTTGCGGCGCTCTCCCGGATTCACCATCACCGCAGTCTTGACGCTGGCGCTGGGCATCGGAGCGAACGCCGTGGTCTTCAGCCTGCTGAACGCGCTGATCCTGCGGCCCGTGAATGTGCCACAAGGCCAGAACCTCTATCTAATCGAGCGCGGTTCCGAGCGTGCGCCATCGAATTCCTACCCGGACTACGTTGACTTGCGCGACCGTAACCAGAGTTTCGACGGGCTGGCGGCCACCGAGATCGACAAGGCCGGTTTGGACGCGAATGGCAATACGTATCCCGTCTGGCTTTACGAGGCGAGCGGGAATTACTTCGACATATTGGGGATTCGGCCGTATATTGGCCGGTTCTTCCATGGCTCCGACGAGCATGGGGCGAACAGCGCTCCGTATATTGTGCTGAGCTACGGGTATTGGCAGAGCCATTTTCAGAGTGATCCAGGCGTGGTGAACCGCGTTGTTCAACTGAACAAGTTCAACTACACGATTCTCGGCGTCGCCCCGCCGGCCTTTCGCGGAACGGAATTATTCTTCGCGCCAGACCTCTGGGCGCCCATGATGAATGAGCAACAGATCGATGGATTTAACGGCCTGGACCAGCGCGGAAACCGCGGCAAGTGGCTGGTGGGACGGTTGAGGAGAGGCGTTACGCCCACGCAAGCCGCCGCGGACCTGAATTTGATTGGCGCCTCTCTGGCCAAGGCATATCCAAAAGATGACGACGACATGAACTTCGTCCTGGCGCGTCCTGGATTGCTGGGCGATTTTCTTGGGCGTCCGGTGCGCGCGTTTATCGCCGGCCTCACGCTGCTCTCAAGTCTGATTCTGCTGGCGGCCTGCGCTAACCTGGGTAGCCTGTTTTCCGCGCGTGCCACTGACCGTTCCCGCGAAGTTGCATTGCGCCTGGCCCTCGGTTCAAGCCGAACCCGGATTCTGCGCCAATTGCTCACGGAAGCTGTCCTGGTAGCGTTGGCTGGAGGTGCCATGGGTATGGCGGCGGGCATATTGCTGCTGCGCTGGCTGAGCGCGTGGCAGCCAGTTCCGGATTTTCCTATCAATGTGCCGGTCAATGCAGACGCGCGCACCTATGCCGTGGCGCTGTTGCTGGCATTGGTTAGCGGACTTCTCTTTGGGATGGTTCCGCTGCGCCAGGTGCTCAAGGCCGATCCCTATCAGGGCATCAAAGCCGGAGCGGCTGCAGTCGCGGGAGCGCATCGCATCACAGTGCGCGATCTGCTGCTGGCTGCCCAGATCGCCGTGTGCGGCGTGTTGGTAACCTCATCGTTGGTCGCCGTGCGCGGAATGGTGAGGTCGCTCCATAGCAATTTCGGGTTTGTGCCGCAAAACGCGATGCAGGTGAATACGGACCTGGAAATGGGAGGGTACAAAGGCGAGCAGGTATCGCTGATGCAGCGCCGCATGCTGGATGCGGTTTCGCAGATTCCTGGCGTAACGGCCGCGGGATACGCGAACCGCGTTCCTCTGAATCTCGGTTCGAGCGATTCGACCATTTTTGCCGATACCACGACAGATTACAGGCCGTCGAATGCCGCTGCGGATGCCAT
>Ga0302325_10013756_pt1 | contig 17249 bp, 17 predicted proteins | sample Palsa_T0_2_FD_201948 | JGI IMG/M metagenome (GOLD analysis project Ga0302325, IMG submission 201948) | Peat permafrost microbial communities from Stordalen Mire near Abisko, Sweden - Palsa_T0_2 | ecosystem: Environmental > Terrestrial > Soil > Palsa > Peat permafrost | place: Sweden: Abisko... | reverse complement strand
GGGCATCGACCAGTTCGCGCGCGCCGTCGGCATCGATCTTTACCGGCACGTCGCGGCTGGCGCAATACTCGGAGATCCAGCGCACCGCTTCGCCTTCCTCGACGCGCGCCAGTTCGACGATGCCGCAATACTGTCCCATGGTTTCGCGGATCCGCTGATAACGCTCTTTGTCCTGCATCTCCATGCGGCGGACGTCGGCGGGAATGCTGATGTGGTCGGCGACAAACACCAGCAGCGCGTCGGGATTCGGATTCCTGCAGTAGTCTTCGATGGCCGCGAGCTTTTCTTCGTTCGAGCCGCGGCCAAAAAGAGTCTTCACGCCGCGCACGAAGAACACCTGAAACGGAGCCATCAGCGAAGGTGTGCGGGCGCGATCGAGAACTTCGGCCAGATCGTTTTCCGCCAGGTCGAACTCGAACAGGCTGAAGTCGCGCACATCCGCCGGCACCAGGTGTTCGATAATAGCGTCGCGGAAGCGCTTGCGGAAGAAGGCTTCGTCGCCTACAAACACATAGGCCGCGCGCAGCTTGCGCGACTCAACTTCGCTGACAAACCGCTCGGCCTGGGCAAACGCCCGCATCAGAAGTACTCCGAACCGCGTCGTTGGTTGTTAGTCCCTTCGCTTCGCTCAGGGCAGGCTAAGAACGGTCGTTGGCCAACAGTCCACAATTGACGAACAAATTGGCTAACGACCAACGACCAACGACTAACGACGACCCTCTGAAACTCTACCATCTAGAAGCCCTCCAGAATGTTGGAAACCAGGGTACGGGCAAAATCCTGGGAGAGCCGCCGGAGGGCGGGCGAGTCTTCCTCGAAAAAACTGGTCAAATCCTGCGAGACTTCATACTGCTCCCGAAACAGATAGGAAGGATTCTGGTAGAGCATCTTGCCCTGGCGGTCGGTGAGCGCGACCCTCATGCTCACCACCACCAAAACGCTGGCGGCCTGTCCGGTCGCGGAGTTGTACGTGAGCGGCGTCGAAGAAGCGGAGACTACGGTGCCGCGCAGTGTGGCGTCGGCGGCTTCGCCTGGATCGTTGAGAATGCGATAGTGCGTGCGCGTGGTGAACTCGCGCACCACGGACGAAGTCAGCGTTTGTTCAATGCGATACGTAGTGGTCGCGTTCGTGAAAGCCGGGACCGCAATGGTCTTGACGTTCTCCGGAAGCTGCACCGCACGGCCGGCCGTGTGGTATCCGCAACTGACGGTCACCGCCAGCAACGCCAACCACGCGACGCGCCAGGACTTCATTGGATTTTTCCCAGCGGGCGGGTTGGAATCATGCTCTCGGCGCATTCCACCGCGCTCATAGCCGCGACGCGCAGGTTGTCCACGGCCGCCCAGAGCCATATCCCGTTCGGCCGGGAGGACTCGGCCTTGAGCGAAACCATAATGTTGGCTTGACCCGCTGTGCTCACGTTGCTCGGCTGCGAATCGTCCTCCGCTTCCGCCAGAGCCACGTGATCTCCCGCCAGGGCTTGCGACAGCCGCTCGCGATCGACAGTCTGCTCCATCTCCACGAACACGGCCAGAGTGTGGCCGTGAAAAACCGGGGCTTGCAGCGCCATCAACGCGGGCTGCGGCACGCCCGCTCCGGCAATCTTGTGGTAGTGGCGCCGCACCCGCGCTTCAAGAGAGTCGAGGGATAGCTGCGATTTCCGGCCATAGCGCGCGACCATGTTGAAGGCCACCTGTGCATCGTAGACTTCCTTGGGCAACGGCTGGAACGACAGCAGATTCACGGTCTGCTGGTGCAACTCGTCCATGCCTTTCTGTCCCTGTTCGGACGCCGGCTCGAAAATAGTCGCCGCCGCGCTCCGAATGTCGCCCGCCTTGCGCGCCCGCAGCAGCAGCAGCGCCAGGGTCACAGCTGCAGGATGAGCGACAACACACGGAGCCGGCTGCAGCTCGGGCCGCCACATCTCGCCCCGCTCGCGCTCCACCCATAGAGAGCGCACGGTGGCGCCGGATTCTTCTTCCAAAGCTCCGGAAAGATCGACAATCGCGCTGCCGGCATCGCGTGCGCGCTTCCAGTTCTGGCGCGTACACTCCGCGTTGGCCGCAAAAAACGTAAAGTCCACGTGCGTAAATTGCTCCGCGCGCACGCTCTGGATGAAGTTGATCTCGTCTCCCGTGGCCTCGAGTTGGCCGATTGATTCGTCATCGTCGAGCAGGCGAATGTCTACCGCTGGAAAATTACGCTCGTTGAGCATCTCGGCGACTTCCTTGCCTTTGAGCGTGGCCGCGCCCACGATGGCCGCGCGGAAGAGTTGCCCGCGCGCGGAAGAGGATGGGGACGATCCCGCGACTTTTGGCGGACTGCTCATGAAGTCTGAGAAGCCTCCTTGTAGGCGGGCGGCGGAGGCTGGTTCCTGCGGCGGAAGATCCATTGCAGTCGCCAGAACACGCCGGAGAACGTATAGAGTAACGCAACCCCAAACAGCACCGGCTTGGAGAAGAACCAGATGCCGGCGAACAGAGCGCCAAAGAGAATGATCAGCCGGAAGGGATGGCGCGAGCCGAAATCGATGTCCTTGAAGCTGTAGAATCGCCACGTGCTCACCATCAGGTAGCCCACTGCCGCGACCATCGCCAGCCAGGTAATCGCCGTGTACCAGGAATCGAGCGGCGCTCCTGACTGAAAATGAACCACCGCCGCAATTACTCCGGCGCCCGCCGGAATTGGCATGCCCACGAAGTACTTCTTGCCAGGCCGCCCGGGATTGGAAGGCTGCGGGTTCGACGTGATGTTGAACCGCGCCAGACGGCTGGCTCCGGCCATCAGAAACAGGAAGCTCGCAATCGCACCCAACTGGGTCAGCTTAATGTTCCACTCGGTGAGCGCGATCGGAGGCATTAGATGAAATCCCCACGTCCACGCCAGCATTGCGGGAGCCACACCGAAAGTGATTACATCCGCGAGGGAGTCGAGCTCCTTGCCGAAGTCGCTGCTCGTGCCAGTCATGCGGGCGACGCGGCCGTCGAGTCCATCGAACAAAACTGCAAACCCGATCGCCTTGGCGGCGTTGTCCAAATGCCAGGAGGCCGAGGCACTCGCGTGCACAACCTCAAGAATGGCGTAGAACCCGGCCGCCATGTTCCCCGTGGTGAACAGCGAGGGAAGAATGTACATCCCCTTGCGCATGCGCCGCGGGCGCCTGTCATCCTGCTTCCGTCTTGACAGCGAAAGCTCCATCAGCGCACCCCTTCGGCGACAGACCGCTGCCCCGCACTTACCGGCTCGCCCCTCGGCTGCAGGTAGGCCAGTACGCTGGCCCCGCCGCGAACGCGGTCGCCGACTTTCACCCGCAGATCCGCAGCGGCGTCGAGAAGCACATCGACGCGAGACCCGAACTTGATCAGCCCGACGCGCTGGCCGCGCTCCAGCCGGTCACCGATTTTGGGATGAAAGACGATTCTTCGCGCCAGCAATCCGGCGATCTGTTTGAAGACCACCAACTGGCCGTCGCCTTCCACGCTAACGATGTTCTGCTCGTTCTGCTCCGCCGAAGCTGGATTCATCGCATTTAGAAACTTCCCGCGCTGATAGCGCGCGTCGGTTACGATTCCTGCGATCGGCGAACGGTTCACGTGAACATCGAAGACGCTGAGGAAGATGCTGATTCGGGCCCGCTTCTCGCCTCCCATCGTCACGAATGAAACGTCTGTAACTTTCCCATCCCCCGGCGAGACAACGGCGCCCGCAGCGTCCGGGATATCCCGCTCCGGATCACGAAAGAACCACAGGAAGAAAACGGCAAGCAACAACGGAACCAGGGCCCACGCTGGCTGAGCCAGCCAGCCCACCAGGACTCCAGCTGCCGTCAAAGCCAGCGCGTAAAGGTAGCCGTCTCGGACCATGGGAGCAGAAGCCAATTATAGAGCAGAGGCGAGCCCGAGTCGTTCAGGTTCCGTTAGAAAGCGCGCCAGCCCAAATTGCGTACATCCAAATCGTAAGTCCAAATAAAGAAAGGCGCTGACCAGCGCCTTTGAGTAGATAGACAAATCCCGTAGCGGCAAGCGCCGCGGTCGAATGGTCAAGAAAATTAGGCTACGTGCGTGCCGTACTGCTGGCGAAACTGGCGCTCAATGCTTTCCATCTGGTCCTTGAGGCGCAGCTTCAGCTTTTTGAGCCGAACTTCTTCCAGCTTTTCGTCTTCGCTGAGATAACGCTGTTGAGTGAGAGAATCAAGTCGAGTGGAATACTGCATATGCTCCTGAGCCAGCTTGCGGAATTCGTCGTGGCTGGTCAGGAGAGTGTCCTTCGGAGTCAGCATCCAGCAGACCTCCAAACCGGGTTCAACCGTTTTCAAGCTACCACAGCACCAGAATCGGTTCAATGCCAAATTCTGGTGCAGTCTCGTTATGAGACAGTTCTAACAAAGCCTTAGCCGATAGAGGATTGCGTGTTCCGGAGGACCCGCGTAGTAACTCTTGCGCAATCCTGTTTCTTCGAAGCCTACCTTCCGATAGAGGGCGCGGGCGCTTTGATTTGACTCGCGGACTTCCAGGAATATGGCGCGCCCATTTTGCGCCCGAGTATGCGCCACGAACTCACTCAACAAGTGCGTGCCCACGCCGCGGCGCCGGGCCGTTTCCGCGACGACGATGTTCTCCAACTCCCACTCCTGCTCGACCCGGCGCGCGACCAGAAATGCAAGGATTTGGGGCGCGGGACTTGTGGTTGTCTCCGGTTGCGTTGTTGGCTCAGCTTCCGCAACCAGCACAACCTGCTCGGACTGATGATCATCGCCTGTAGCAAACAATCCCTGATACTGCTTAAGGGGCCAGTGCGCGGCCGAGGGGCTTTGGTACTCCAGGTTCATCATGGCTCGAACGTCAGCGACATTGGCTCTTCGAACGCGCACGCTAGGAACCGATTCTCTCCAGCATCTCAGCGTCTGTGCGGCGGATGTAGTTGGCTTCCAACCCCTCGGGAGTTACAGTATCGCCGGATTGAATCTTGCGCCAGCCCAAACCGGCGACCACAGCGGCCGAGATCGGCGCCAGAGTTGAGACTGTCAACCCGGCAGCGCCCGCCGCTTCCGCGAGAACGAAATCCGGTGTCACCACCGTCCATCCTTTCGCGTGCGAGAGGAATTCGTTCTTGCTCAGCATGTACTCTCGCGGAAGACTGCCGGCCGTGGCCGGGATTTCGTACTCGCCCACGTAGACGTCGCCGCGGCCCGCATCCAGCGCGGCCATGATCTTGCCCTGCATGCCGCTGGCGAAGACGCACACCTCCAACAGCGATACCGCCGCGATCGGCTTGTTCAATACTTCAGCCAGACCCTTTACCACCGCCAGGCCGATGCGAAGGCCGGTGAACGATCCCGGTCCTGAGGCAACCGCGAAAACTCCGATGTCGTGCTTGGTGAATCCGTTGCCGGAAAGCAGCGCGGCGATCTGCGGGACAAGCTGTGCGGAGAACGTGCCACCAGACAAGGGCGCGGTCTCGATCAGTTCGACATAGTCGACATCGGCAGACCGCTCCCCGGCTCGCGCCAGCGCGATGCTGCCCTGCTTGCCGGAAGTGTCGATGGCGAGAAGAAGCATGAAGAACCCTACCCCTCGACCAACTCCAGCAGCACTCCTCCGGTGCTCGCAGGATGCACGAACACGTATTTGTGCCCGCCCGCGCCCGTCTTAATTTCTTCCGAAACCAGACGCACGCCGTCTCTCTTCAGTCGCTCAACGGCCGCCGGCAGATCCGGAACCTTCAGACAAACATGATGCAGGCCTTCGCCGCGCTTGGCGATGAACTTCGCGATCGCCGAAGCCTCCGATGTCGCTTCCAACAGCTCCAACCGGCTCTCGCCCACCGGAATCATCACCACCCGCACCTGCTCCTGCTCCACCGTTTCTTCTGGAGAAATGCTCAGGCCGAGTTTCTCGTAGATCGACTTCGCCGCCGCCAGCGACTTCACTGCGATTCCGATATGATCGATTTGAGCCATCAGCGTTTCCTAACGTTCACCTTTTCCCCACGTTGGCGGCGATCTCCTCCACCAGCGTGTACGGATCGCGTTTGTGCTCCGCCACTTCCGCCGCCAGCCGTGCCAGGTCGCCGTTTTCTAACTGCGTCCGCGCCTTTTCCAGTAGGGCATCGCGCAGCATCTCGACCAAACGCTCCTGCCAGTTTTCCACGCTCTTTTTCTGCACGAGATTCCTCTCGCGCAAATATGTCTCGTAGTTCGCGACCACGTCCGCCAGTTCCTCGATTCCTCCGCCTTGGCTGGCGATGGTCTTAACAATCGGCGGAGTCCAGCCGTCGTGGCGCATGGCCAGCGATTGCAGCGCACGGATTTCGCGCTCCACGTGCTCCGCGCCTTCGCGGTCGCTCTTGTTGATTACAAAAATGTCGGCGATCTCCATGATGCCGGCTTTAATGGTCTGCACATCATCGCCCATGCCCGGCACCAGGATCAAAATCGTGATGTCGGCCAGCCGGACGATGTCCACTTCATCCTGGCCCACGCCCACGGTCTCGATCATGATGAGGTCGCGCCCGGAAGCGTCCAGCACCGTGGTGACGTCGGCCGTGGCGCGAGCCAGCCCGCCGAGCGAGCCCCGCGTCGCCATGCTGCGAATATAAATCCCAGGGTCGGAGAAATGTTCCTGCATGCGAATGCGGTCGCCCAGAATCGCTCCGCCGGTATAGGGACTGGTCGGATCCACCGCGATAATGCCTACCGTGCGCTTGTCTTTGTCATCACCTCTGCGATAGAGGCGGGCAAGCTGATCGACCAGCGTGCTCTTCCCCGCCCCCGGCGGCCCAGTCAGCCCGAGCACGCGCGCCTTGCCGCTGTGGGGAAACAACGCCTTCAGCAGTTCGGACCATCCCGGCGCGCGATTCTCGACTGTAGAAATGGCGCGAGCCAGCGTGCGCACGTCGCCGGAGCGGAGTTGCTCAATCCATGTCTCGATGTCAGGGTTCAAGCGATCAGTGTAAAGCAGCGGTCGAAGAAGAAGAAACACCGTGGCGCCCGGTAGTCTCAGTTTCCGAGTTGCCGACCACTTGGGAATAATCGGCGAACCCTTAGCGCGTTTCAAGGGACCAATCCTGGCTGCATCCAAATCCACTGGGCTAGGACCGATATGAAGACCAATCAGATGAGTTCGGTTGGCTCAACGAGTGATTCGGCCTGTTCTCGTCCGCCGAAGGACATTTCCGGCATGCCCGTTATGCTCGCGCAATTGTCCGGGGAGGGTCGATAGTCTTGATGTCGATTGAGTGCCGGCGGTCGCGTCGTCACGAACGCGCCCGCCGGACTTTACGGGGCTATCCCGCGCTGAGCGTCAGCGTCCCCACGGTCACGTGAGGCCACAGGACGTTGTTGAAAATCAGAATCACGAGCTGCGAGTACTGCAGTTGCAGGTAACTGCCCTCCGGCCAGAACGGCTCAAGCTCCCTAACCCCAAGGCCGGGATCCGCTTTCATGATCGGATACTCCGGGATACGCACCCACTCGATCCAGAACGTTGCGCTGGCTGAGTAAACGAAAGCGTTGGGGATCGGCGTCGGTTGCATAGCAGCGGTCGCAGGTTGAGAAGGCAGAGGATTGGGCGGAGTTTGATTCGCGACCCCCAGGAACGGGATGTTGCTGACGGTCTCATAGAAACTGCCCACACCGAGAGTAGGTTTGCCATCCGGCGACAGAGTGTCCGTCGTGAGATGGATCGTAATGTGTCCAAGAATTTCCTGGTGTTCGATCGCCTCCCGCAAAACGGAGTTGGGATCGTCGATGAAGCCTTGGAAATGGTCCGGGAATGGGCCGCTGCTCTGGTAGGACAGCGGCGACCCCGCTGGCAGCGGCGGCGGTAGCGGCCCCGGCAGCGGCGGTTGATTTGGCACCAAAACGTCCGCGTTGATGTTGATCTCCGGAATCGTATGCTGGCCGCCTGCCGGGATGGGGGGCGGACCGGCAACGGCGTCGAGTTCTATCGGCTGGATCCCGACGGCCGGCGGGTTCGGCGTCCCCGGCGGGAGCGGGAGCGGCGGGTTGGTGCCTGGGTAAGGCCCGGGGAACGGTATGGGGCTGAGCCCCGGGTACACATTACCGTGAGTGCTGAAGGGTTTGAGATGCGGGATGTCCGGTTTACCCGGTCTTGGTTTCGTGCCCGGATTGGGGCCCTGCATCAGCACCGTGACCCCGTGCGGGATGCTCGCCATTCGCACGATTGCGTCCTTGTACACGATCGGTGTGTCCACGGTTACGGGCGGAGTGCTCGCGGGCGGCTTAGTGCTCGCGGGCACATTCATGAACAGCCCTGGCTCGATATGCAGCGCCTGTTTCGCGGTTGTCGAGTACCCCGCCGGCTTGACTTTGGGGCCTGGGGACGGGTCCGCGTCGCTGACCCGCTGCAGGTAATGCAGACCGTACAGGCTGAGATCGGTCTGTGGGTTCAGGCCTCGGTTGGGTACAACTCCGGGGATCACGTGGAAGTCGAAGGAGTCATGCGTCAGGTTCAGTTCGAGAAAGCGCTTGGTCGCGTTAGGGGGGTCCGTCAGTGGCGACGATTGCGGATTGTCGGGCCGCCAGATCGCGTTGAAGCCGGGCCCTCTCCAGCTCCCTGCCAGAAACGCAAGTGGACCAAGATTCAGCGCCGTCGTGATCGGCCCCTGCTGGAACCGCGGCGGCACATACGGGCCCGTGAGTTTAAACGGGCAGGTTGGACGTGAAGTTTCGTCGCTCATTTTGAGTTCTCCTGAATGGAATTCGGACGGATGGCCCGCCAATTGGAGCGGATCTGCGATGCACCTCTCTTAACGGAGCCACTGCCCTCATGCAGATAGTGTCGTCAGAGTCAGAAACGTTTCGTAGGTGCCGATCGGAGTCGGAAGATAATGCGGACCGCTTCGTTGAAGAATTCCTAAGAGAATGGCGAAGAGAACCGAGCGAAAGAAGTATCTCCAAACACAAATTGCGAGAGCTCGCTCGGTTTACGCTGAATCGCCAATGCACTCACCGAGGACCGATCAGTGCCGGTAAGTGTTGACCAGATCTTTGGTTATCCCTGCCGGATGGACGGGCAACCCGGAAACTGACCACGACCGATGCCGGTCAGTCCTTCAGCAACTGCCGCGCAATCACCAGGCGCTGAATCTCGCTGGCATACTTCTCTGCCAGCAGATAGCTTTTGACCTCAGCCGCCGAAACCCTTACGATAAGTGAGAGGAAACTATGGCCAACATGGATATGATGCCGCTTAAGCCGGAGCGTAAGGCGCAACTAGAAGAATACGCCAAGCGGCGCGGTCAAGATCCTGTCGCGGCTCTCGACGATGCTCTGGCCGCCTATCTCGAGTGGGAGCGCCAGGACTTCGCAGAAGCGGTCGCGGGGGTCGGTCGCGGCTACGAAGATCTAAGAGCCCGGTGCACCCGGCCAGCCACCGAGTTTCTCGCCGACCTGCGCCGCAAGCATGACCTTCCGAGTTGAGACAACCGCGGCAGCCGAGCAGGATGCGGACGCAATTCTTGACTGGTTGCTGTCCGAACATGCCGGGGACACTGGCGTGCGCTGGTTCGCGGCCCTGCAGGACGCCATCGCGTCGCTTGCCGAATTCCCGGCGCGTTGCCCGCTAGTGCCAGAGTGCGCGGTCTTCCCTTTTGAGGTACGGCATCTGCTCTATGGCCGAAAGCCGCACGTGTATCGGATTTTGTTCACAATCGAGGACCAAACCGTGTACGTGCTGCACATCCGCCACGGGCGCCGTCAACCACTGAAGCAGTAACCAAGAGTCAGTCCTTCAGCAACTGCCGCGCAATCACCAGCCGCTGAATCTCGCTGGTTCCCTCGCCGATCGTGCACAGCTTCACATCGCGGTAATACTTCTCTGCGGGATAGTCTTTGATGAAGCCGTAGCCGCCGTGAATCTGCACACCTTCGTTGGCGCACCTGACGGCAACTTCGCTGGCATAGAGTTTCGCCATTGAAGATTCCAGCGTCGTCTTCATGCCCGCGTCTTTCATCGACGCCGCACGCAGGGTGAGCAGGCGGGCTGCGTCAATCTCCGTGGCCATGTCGGCCAGCTTCCACTGGATGGCCTGAAACTCGCCGATCGCCTTGCCGAACTGCTTGCGCTGCTTGGAATAGTTCAGCGCGGCTTCGTAGGCGCCCTGCGCCATGCCCAGCGACAGGGCCGCAATCGAGATGCGGCCGCCGTCAAGCACGCGCATCGCGTCGATGAAACCGTCGCCTTCCTTGCCCAGCAGATTCTCCGCCGGAATCGCGCAGTCTTCGAAGATCATTTCGGCCGTGTCGCTGGCCCGCAACCCCAGCTTGTTTTCTTTCTTGCCGGGTCGGAATCCCTTCGTATCTTTGTCGACGATGAAGGCGGAAAGCCCATGCGTTTTGGCGGCGCGGTCGGTCACAGCAATTACCACCATCGCATCGGCATAGTGGCCGTTGGTGCAAAAAGTCTTTGTCCCGTTCAGCACCCAGCTATTTCCGCGGCGTTTCGCGGTCATGCGGGCGCTGCCCGCGTCCGATCCTGAAGAGGGCTCGGTCAATCCCCATGCCCCAATGAATTCGCCGGTGGCAAGTCTGCCGACGTACTTCTTTTTCTGCGCTTCGCTGCCCGCGAGGAAGATGTGATTGGAACAGAGCGACGTGTGGGCTGCGACGATGATGCCCACCGAGCCATCGACCCGCGACAATTCCTCGATGGCGATGACGTATTCGACATACCCCATGCCGGCGCCCGCGTACTCGGTGGGGAAAACCATACCCAATAATCCGAGCTTGCCCAGTTCTTTGATGGTGGCCAGCGGAAACTCGCAAGCCTCGTCCCACTTCATGACGTTGGGCAAGATCTCGCGCTCGGCGAACTCGCGGACGGTTTTCTTCAGCTGCTGCTGCTCTTCGCTCAGTTGAAAATCCAAAATGCCTCCATCTGCTGCCACCGATTTTGATTAGAACATAGCGGCAGAGGAGGGAAAAGTTACCTCAGGGACTCGGAACGGAGAGTGCGAAAAACCGCGCCAGCATTGGCGATCTCAAGCATAAAGGCATTCAACCCAACCGACCGTATGGTTTGGCGGCAAACGAATTTCGAGGTATCTCTCGCTTGGCGGCTGGAATCAGCGAAGCGCTTCGTCTGCCAGAATGAAGCGCTCGAAGACTTCATTCGAAAGCAACCGCCCGCGAGACGTCAGGCAAACCAGGTCTCCTCGCTGCTCCATTAGCCCGCTTGCGACAAACTCCACAATTGCCGATCGAGGCTCCCGCACGGATGCCTCGCCGAACTCTGCGGCGAGTTCGCGCAGATCGATGCCCCGATTCAGGCGCAGCCCGAGGAAAAAGCTCTCCTCCAAAGCGGCCCGGCGCGAGACTGCGGTTCGGTGCGAACCTGCCCCGCCCAGGTACTGTTCGAGAGAATCCGCCGGCGCGAATCGCACCGCATCCAGCTCCGGAGTGGCAGAGAGCAGCATCGCGTGCGCGTCCACGCCAAAACCAAAGTAGGGCTGCCGTGTCCAATACTTCAAATTGTGGCGCGACTCGAAACCCTCGCGCGCGAAGTTGGAAATCTCATACTGCGCAATCCCGGCCGATTGGAGGCGCTCACAAGCCACGAGATAGAAGTCCGCCATGGCTTCTTCGTCCGGAACGAAGTGCGCGTGATAGCGTTTGCCGCCCGCGAGTAGTTCGCGTCCGAGGCGCGACTCTTGGTCCACCTCCAGCAGGTAGACGCTCACGTGCGGCGCGCCGGCCGCGATGGCCTCCTCCAGAGAGAAATCCCAACTTTCGGCGGTCTGGTGCGGCAACCCTGCGATGAGATCGAGATTGATATTCGTAATTCCAGCGGCGCGCAAGCGAGCGATGTCCTCGAGCACAGTCGCACGCTGGTGCAAGCGACCGACAGCGGCCGCTTCCTGATCCACAAACGACTGCGCCCCCAGGCTCACGCGGTTCACGCCGCAGCGCAGCAGGCTCTCGATCGTCGCGCCAGTGAGCGTGCCGGGAGCGCATTCGACTGTGACTTCCGCATCGGGAGTGACTTCGAACTGCCGGCGCACCCGCGCAAAGATTCGCTCCAGTTGCGCGGGATCGAGCATCGTGGGCGTTCCCCCGCCCAGATAGATGGAATCCACCGTGCGATCAAACTGCCCTCCCATCTCCGCTGCGACCTGCGGCGCATTCTCGATGTCGGAACAAACGCGATCCACATAGCGCTCGAAGACCGCCCGCGAAAACACGTCGGAGGCGAAGTTACAGTAACTGCACTTGGTGCGGCAGAAGGGCACCGAAATGTAAACGCCGAGGGACATGTAAGATCATTATCCCATTACGCACCGCAAACCTTTTCCATCCTCCGCACGGCCGCGGCCATCCATATTGGGGTACGCTGTTAGCAGCGCCGCCGGCGCCTCTTCACCACGCGATTACCAGAATCCGATGTCTCAGGAAGAAGAAGTATTAGGCAAAGCCTACGACAGCCGCCTGATGGCGCGGCTGCTGAAGTATCTGCGTCCCTACCGCTGGCAGGTTGCGGTCGCGCTCGTTTCAATCTTGCTGAAGTCTTTCGCCGACGTGCTGGGACCGTATCTCACCAAGGTGGCGATTGATCGTTACCTGGCGCCCGCCAAGGGCGGAGCTTCGGGCTTGTGGAGCTGGCTCAGCCCGCACGCCGTCACCGGCATTGCACAGATCGCAGCCATCTATGTTGGACTGCTGGTCTTCAGCTTTTTGCTCGAGTTCCTGCAAACCTATTTCATGCAGTGGACCGGGCAGAAAGTAATGTTCGATCTGCGCTGCCAGATCTTCCGCCATCTGCAGCGGCTGCATGTGGCCTTCTACGACAAGAACCCGGTCGGCCGCCTGGTGACCCGCGTTACCACGGACGTGGACGCGCTGAATGAGATGTTCACTTCCGGTGTGGTGTCGATCTTCGAAGACCTGTTCGTGCTCTTCGGCATCCTCGGCGTGATGCTGTGCATGAACTGGAAGCTGGCTCTGATCACCTTTGCGGTGCTGCCGTTCATCGTGGTGGCGACCAAGATTTTCCGCGACAAGGTGCGCGATTCCTACCGGCGCATTCGCGTGGCCATCGCGCGCATCAACTCGTACCTGCAGGAGCACATCAGCGGGATGGTCGTGCTGCAGCTCTTCAATCGTGAGCGCAAGGCCTACAACCGCTTCTCGGAAATCAATCGCGGCCATATGGAAGCGTACAAAGACGCGATCATGGCTTACTCGCTCTACTACCCCGCGGTCGAGGTTCTCTCGGCGATCGCGATTGCGTGCGTCATCTGGTTTGGCGGCGGCGACGTGATGCGAAGCATTCGCGCGAGCAGCGTTGCGCTGAGCTTCAACTGGAAGACGCTGATCGCGTTCCGGCTGGTGCCGACGGTGGCATCGCTGGGAGTGCTGGTCGCCTTCATCCAGTACGCTCTGCGCTTCTTCCGGCCCATCATGGACTTCAGCGAGAAGTACAACATCCTGCAATCGGCGATGGCGGCCAGCGAACGCATCTTCAAGTTGCTGGATACGCGCGTGCAGGTGGTGTCGCCGGCGGTGACGAAGCGTCCTGAGGGAGCGGGGCGCATCGAGTTCGACCACGTGTGGTTCGCCTATCGCGATGCACCGGACGAATCGAGCAAGGACCATGCGGGGACGGGCGAGTCGCCGGGCCGGGACGAGCAAAGCCCGGCCGCTCCCGACTGGGTTCTGCGCGACGTAAGCTTCTCGATCGAGCCCGGCGAAACCGTGGCCATTGTCGGCCATACCGGCGCGGGCAAGACCACGCTCATCTCGCTCCTGCTGCGGTTCTACGACGTGCAGAAGGGCGCGGTCCGAATCGACGGAGTCGATGTGAAGGATATGGACCTCGCCGACTTGCGCAGCCGCTTTGGCGTGGTGCTGCAAGATCCGTTTCTGTTCAGCGGGACGATTGGCGGAAATATCAGGCTGGGCACCAAGCGCATTCAGGATGCGGATGTGGAGAAGGCCGCGGAAGACGTGAACCTTGCCGACTTCATCCGCGCGCTGCCCAAGGGCTTCGACGAAGAAGTGCGGGAGCGCGGGTCGACGCTTTCGACCGGGCAGAAGCAACTGATCTCGTTTGCGCGCGCCCTGGCGCATGAACCGAAGATCCTGATTCTCGACGAAGCTACGTCGAGCGTGGATACTGAAACCGAATTTCGCGTGCGCGACGCGCTCAGCCGCATGGTCGAAGGACGCACGTCGCTGATCATCGCCCACCGGCTGTCGACGGTGCAGCGGGCCGACAAGATCATCGTCATGCACAAAGGGCAGGTGCGCGAGATGGGCACACACCAAGAGCTATTGGCGCAACGAAGACTTTACTTTAAGCTTTATCAACTGCAGTACAAGGATCAAGAATTAAACGTGGCGCGGGCGATCACGCCTGCGAATGCGGAAGTCACCGCCAGCGCGGATGACTAGCGGTTCTGCAATCCTGATATTTCCGGCGGCTAGGCGGTCGGTACGCCGTTCCGAAGCTTATCGAGGAATACAGCAAAGCTCGGACTGCGACCTTCCATGACTTGCTGGTCCACCGAGGCAGCGATCTCTTCTGCGACGCGGGACGTATAGACTCTCGGCTCAAGCAGGTTCATCAAATGGAGCTTAGGATTGGTTATGCCGTCTGGTTGCGAGACGTCGACCTTACCCAGGCTGCGGCCCTTCAAGAACTCACGAAGCTTTTCAGAATGGGCAAAGAACCAAGCTTCCAAGTGTCTAACTGCGACGGCTACAAGCTTGGGTACTGCGACATCCTTAAGATGGGACGCCATCTCCTCGAAGGGAGCCGCAGCTTCGGCAGCATCATGGGCATCGGCATCGACGAGCACGACAAACTTATCGGGCGCCGTTCCTCGATTGGACATTTCGTACCAGGCTGCTTTGATCAGGTTCTTGGCTTGCTCGGGAGTGAGCGACGCGTTACCAGGTGGCTTCCGCACTTCGATCTCCGCGGTCTCGCGAAAGGTTCGACAAAGGTGCGGGACTGAGCGCCGGTCCGTTTCGCCCGAAACTATTACCACAACTCTCTTGGCCAACCGTCAGCCTCCAAAGCCCTTGCTTTCATAGAACTCCCCCAGCCCGAAACCTGATGCTCTGAGGGCCTCACGAACAGCTTCGGGAGCCATTTCTCGTTCAACCTTCGTGCCGCTTTCACTTCGGCGGACGACGCACACCGCTTCAGGCTCATCGAGGAAGTTCAGTAACAGTGGTGAGTGGGTCGTAATCAAGATCTGGGTCTTGTCCTTTGCCAGTTGCAGATACCTTGCAAAGGCTTCCAATGCATTGGGATGGATGTAGTTTTCGGGTTCCTCGATTCCGACCAGTGCAATGTCCTCCTCCCCTAGGAGAGCCGTCATCAGCGCAAGCATCCGGAGCGTCCCGCTCGACGCCTGCAGTTGATGTACGGGAAAATTGAGCCCAGCCTCCGTCTGCACAAAGTAGGTCCGTCCGTCATCTTCCCGCTGCCGGAACTCAATGCGCTCGGGGACGCCGAGAACGTCGTTCGTTGCAGAAACGATCCGCTCAAACACTTCGTGCTTCGACTCTTTAATAGCGAAAAGTCGGCCCGCCAGATTGTGACCTACATGGTCCAGGCGTGGTCCTTCATCGTTGGGGAAGGTAGGCCCTCGGAGGACGAGGGGAGCTGGATCGAAAAAGCCCCATCGGCTCACAAAATCCGCGACTGCCCGGCCCGGAAATGAAGTATCGACAGCCGCCGCCGCAAGGGCGCAGCCCGACTGCTGCGGCAGGGATAACTTAACTTTTGTGCTGGACTCTTCCGACCACCACCATCCTTTCCCGCGCTCACTGTTCAAGAGGTGCTTGTTCGAATCGCTTCGATGGAGCGACTCGACGACCTCGAAGTCGAAGCCCCGCTTCCTGACCTTCACTGACCACTCGAAACGCTGGTTCCCTTCGCTCACATCAATCTGGATCGAGACGGAGTCAGCAATCTCGCCCTTCCAAGCGAGCTGGACCACATTGCCGCGCGTAACAACAGCTCGCGAAAAGTCTTTTTCCTGGACTCCTTGGGCCAGAAATCGCAGAGTGTCCAAGATGTTGCTCTTCCCCGAAGCGTTGCTTCCGATCAGCAGATTCAGGGAATTGAGTCGTAGGTCTAGTTCATGCAAGCTTCGATAGTTCTCGACACGTAGACGCTCTAGCTTCATTCGACTGGCTCCTCACAATATTACAACGCCTTGGCCGAGTACGCTCCACAAAGCGAAGCTGGGTACAATAACGCGGTGCGAATCCTGATCTCAGCGGGCGAAGCCTCCGGGGAAATGTATGGGGCGCAGCTCATTGAGGCTCTGCGGCGGGCTGCACAGGGTAAGACTGCGGAGCTTCGCTCCGCTGGACAGCCGAGGGCGGCTGTCCCCACACAGGCATCTCACTCCACTCAAACACCACAGCTTGAATTCTTCGGGGTCGGAGGCGAGCGGATGCGGGCTGCGGGCTGCGACACTGTGGTCGACGCGAAAGATCTTTCCGTCGTCGGGATCACCGAGATTCTTGGTCATCTGCCGAAGATTTACGGGCTGTACCGGCATCTGATTGCCGAGGCCGACCGGCGTCGGCCCGATCTGGCCATCGTGATCGACTCGCCGGCGTTCAACTGGCGGGTGGCACGGCAGATGAAGAGGCGCGGCATTCCGGTGGTGTATTACGTTGCGCCGCAGTTTTGGGCGTGGCGGCAGGGACGGGTGCGGCTGCTGCGCGATTATATCGACAAGGCACTGGTGATTTTTCCCTTTGAAGAGAAGTTCTACCGCGAGCGTGGAGTGGATGCGACGTTTGTTGGGCATCCGCTGGCCGAACTGCCGCACCCGGCCGTCGAGCGCAGCGATTACGCCGCGCAGTTTCATGTCGATCCAGCGAAACAATGGATCACGATCATGCCCGGCAGCCGGGTGAAAGAAGTGCGCATGAACTTGCCGACGATTCTGGAAGCGGTGGCCCAGATTGGATCAGGGTATGAGTTTCTACTGCCGGTTGCACCTACGCTTGACCGCACTTTTGTCAGAGACTTAGTTGGCGAACAAAGCATCACGCTTGTGCCCGAATCGCTGCCGGCGTTGTGGCATTCGCGGGCGGCTATCGTCGCCAGCGGAACTGCTACGGTTGAGGCGGCGATGATGCGTACTCCGTTTGTTATGGTTTACCGGGTCTCGGCGCTCACTTATCTGCTGGGCAAGCCGCGAGTCAAGGTGCCGCGCTTTGCCATGGTCAATTTGATTGCGGGCGACGAGGTCGTGCCCG
>Ga0302325_10013755_pt1 | contig 17250 bp, 12 predicted proteins | sample Palsa_T0_2_FD_201948 | JGI IMG/M metagenome (GOLD analysis project Ga0302325, IMG submission 201948) | Peat permafrost microbial communities from Stordalen Mire near Abisko, Sweden - Palsa_T0_2 | ecosystem: Environmental > Terrestrial > Soil > Palsa > Peat permafrost | place: Sweden: Abisko... | reverse complement strand
AAGCCCGAACTTGTAAGTGTTGGTATTGAAGCCGAGGGTGTACGAGGAGTAGCGGAAGCCCCCATTGATGGCCAGCTGATCGGCGAAGGGCTGGTCGTCCAAGATCGGCAGGTTGAATTCAGTGAAAACTTCCGCGACATGGAACCCGCCGGAAAGCGCGTAGTTGGGTCCGTTGCTGGTGAGATCATCGATGGCCGTGAGATCCGGGTTGAATACAGATTGCTCTTCACGGTATTCCGAGCCTAAGTTGACTTGCATGCCGCTCTTCGCGGTCGGCAGCTGAACTCCATACTGGCCGAGGTCGCCGGTCAGGTTGGCCGACACGACATACTCCTTGACTTCGCCTTGGCTCTCCAACGGGGTGCGAATGTAGGCAAGCGCCGCCTGGGTAACACCGCCCGGCACCCAGACGTTATAGGGAACACAGCCCGGGGCCGTCGTGATAACGGCATTTGCGGCGCAAATCGGGCCGTTCGGGCCTTGCACGGCTTCGAGGGCATTGCCCACGAAGTTGACTTCATTAATGTTATTGGTGAATACGGGCTGATCCGTTATTCCGACTTGTGCGTAGGCGTCGTATTTGAAGCCTTCAACGATGTCGCCCTTAACGCCGACGACCGTGCGAAAATCGTCGTTGGTGAAGTCATTCTGACGACCACCCCCCTCGACATTGCGCCGTAGCAGGTAAGCGGTCAAGACACCGCCCGCGGGCTGGCCCTGCTGGGCGAGGAGCGCCGGGTTGCAGACCACCGATCTTTCCTGCGCCGTCAGCAGCGGGTTGCCGGGCAGTCCGACTCCGACTGGACCGCAGTTGATGGCCCACTGCCCGCTTGGGAGGGGACCGTTGTCTGCAAAGTCGCCGTCCGGTGCGAGCTGAGCGATCGTGTTGTTATGCAAGAACGAGACTTCCATGTAGACCTGGGCGTGGTCGTTGATGTCGTAATGCACGAACGCGCCGCCCGTGTATTTCTCGCTCGGCCTTATTTGGTAATTGAGTGGGCCGTAATTATAGAGATCGGCCGGAGTCTCGGGGCGAAAGATGCCGCTTGTCGGATCAACCGTGTTCCTCAGGACGTTGACGCCGGCAGAATTGTAGGCGAGGAACGTGCCGGTGGCGTTGGTTTCCGATCCACCGCAGACCGGTTTCCCAGGAGTCGGCCCCGCAGAAAGCGTGCAGGCGCTATAGTCAAACTTCCCCTGCAGAACCGCGGCCTGGGTGTTGTAAGTTGCATAGACTGTGGCATTGCCCTTGCCGTCGGCGAAGTTGGAACCGGCTATCAAGGCGAGGTTCTTGTTGAAACCGGTGTTCACTTCGCTCGGCGGCGTCGCATCGCCCTGCCCGGACTCGATGCCCGAATATAGCGACTCGTGGTTGCTGTGCTGGTACATGCCGTAGCCGGCGTCGATCTTCACACCCTCGTAATGGGTGTTCATGATGAAGTTGACGACGCCCGCCACCGCGTCTGCGCCATAAGTCGAGGAGGCGCCGCCGGTGAGCACTTCGACTCTCTCGACCAGTTCAATCGGAACCTGGTCCAAGTCGGCAAAGTTGCGGCCGTCCGGCGAGCCAGGAGCGAGTCGTCGTCCGTCCATCAGCACCAAGGTGCGGTTGGGTCCGAGGTCATGCAGGTCGACCGACGCCGTGCCGTCGGCGGCATTGGACATGGCGGAGTTCTGTGCCGCGAAAACCGACGGCAGTGCGTTGAGGACGTCCTCGATGCGCGTCGCGCCGGTCTGCGCGATTTCCGTCGCCGTGACTGTTGTAACTGGGCTGATCGACACCAGATTCAGCGACTGGATGCGCGATCCGGTGACAATCACTTCCTGGAGCTCGGCAGGCTGGGCAGCCTCGGCCGCGACTGTGGTCGGTGTGGTCTGAGATAAAGCCACCGGCACGACGGAAGCTGAAGCTGCGGCCGCGCTAAGCACGGCACGCACAGCTTGCTGCAATATGCGATTCTTCCCCATGGTTTGCTCCCTAACGTCTGTGTACTAAGTCGTTTAAGTTGCTCTGCCGGCACGCGCAAAGATTGTGTTGGGTCTTCCCTAAAGAACTGAGGGCAGAGCTTAGGTGAGATAATTCAGTACGAAGTTAGAAATGTGACTAAAGCCGCCACAGGTGTGATGGGACAGGGTGTCGTGGGGACGATGGCAGAGCTCAGCCGCCAAATTTTTCTGATCCACAGCACGATTGGCGCTGATGTATGTTTGCAACGGGCGGGGGTGCGCTGTCAGACGCGACAGTGTCCTGCGCCGCTTGTGCTCAAGTGCACGCAGCGCAGGAAATCTATTTCGTCCCGTTTATCGACTTATTCATCCCTGAAAATGCCAAAGCTCAAAGAGCGAGACAACAAAATCATTCAAGATAATGGTCGCTGTCGCTGCACCACGCGGCGGCAATCATGGAAGCCCATCAAGGTAGCGGCGCAATTCTTTGAGCTCATCGGCGTAATGCCCCGCTCGTCCCGAGGAGGTGCGATACAGCGGCTCACGCACCTGCCAAGCGCTGGCGGTCCTGATCGCCACGTTGCGCGCTGCGATCAACGGGAGTTGTCCCGGCCACTCGAGGCCGAGAAACGCACACAGTCGTTGCATTAGGATTTGCGGCGCTCTGATCAAGGCATCGTAGTCGAAATCGAAGATGTCGCCTGAAAACTCGGTTTTCCAGTGCGCCATTAAGCGCCGATATTCGCCATAGTAGTGACCGATGTCCATGAGATTCAAGGCATAGCTCATCTGCTGATCGAGATGCAGGAAAAATATGGACAGACAGTTATCCAAGGGATTGCGCGTCGTATGTACGATTTTGGCATCCGGAAACAGACGCTTGATGAGACCCAAGTACAAGAAGTTATCCGGGAACTTGTCGGTCACATAGGCGGCGTGCGCCGATGCGCGCAGGAGTTCTGCGCGGTAGCGCGCGGCGATCCCGTCGAGCTGCTCGGCGGATATGGTCTCCAGCGTTTCAAACAACGGCACGAATTCGCTGTTGACGATCCGCGGCAGGAAATCCATTTCACCGCCGGCCGCAACTCCGGGTATTCCCGCGAGCAATTGCTCGGCGAGAGTGGATCCGGAACGAAACATGCCGACGATGAAGATGGGTCGTGGCGGAATGGCGGCCGCATGAACTGTCGTGCGCCGCGAATCGCTGCGGATCATTCGATCGATGAACGTCTGGTGCCGGGCGCGATCATAGGGAACGACCTGCGGTCCGGCACTGGCGAGGCTGGCCTGATTGGCCGCAGTGTAAATCGTAAATGCCTCGCGGTATTCGCCTGCTGCGTCAAGCAGTCGGCCGAGCGCGAATCCCACGCTGGCGCGATCGCTCGTCGAGGTCGCGAGCTTGAGGGCCCCTCTCAGCCGGTTGATGAGCGAGCGATTGACTTCCCCTACCGGTTGCAGGTACGCCAGGCGCGCCAGCGCCTCGAAGGAGCGCGGCTCGATGGCCAGAATGCGCGCATACAGTGAGCTCGCCTCAGGCCTCATGCCGAGATCCTCATACAGATTGGCGAGATTTTGCAGCGCAGGCGTGAAGGCAGGATTGACAGTCAACGCCCGCTCCAGTTCCCGGGTCGCCGCTGGATAATCGCGCAGAAAATCGCTGTAGATGACGCCGCGATTCAAGTGCACTTCTTCCGGGCGTGAGATGCCGCTATTTAGCGCCATCTGATAGGAAGTCAGTGCCTCCCTGATATGCAATGCCTGTCGTTGCAGCACGGCCAGGTTGTACCAGGCATCCGCCAGTTTCGGCCAATGCGTCACGATCGACTGATACGCAGCGATGGCTTCGGCGGTATGGTTTCCTTGCTGCAATTGCGCCGCCTCGCGCATCATCTCGATGAAAGTGTCTTTCAATGTCGTCTCTGAAGTCTTAACAGGTGCGACCGGCGAGCAACCGGCGAAACGGCGCGCTTCGGTCCGCCGTTTTCGTTACCGCGTTCGGCGCACGCGATGCGAGCGTTTGCTCGGAGTAATCAGCAGGTAGGAGCCCAATGTGGCGCGGCGTATCGTCACTGCATCGCCCGGCGCAAGCAGCGGATCGGCCTCGTCGAGTTCCCACGCTTGGCCGTTATCGAGGTCGGCCTGGATTTTGCCCTGTTTGCTGTGCGAGAAACCGGACACACGCGCGGTAATCGAGGAGAGGCGATGTTCAGTCTGGCCGCGCTGCGCCGGGTCTAATCCGAAGTCCTCGGGCCGCTCGGATTCGGCAGGCACCGCGGGCACCGAGCGTACGCGCTCGGCGGGGGCCGCCGCGACGGGCACCGCAGCGGTCGCAGCAACTGTTGCGGGCGCTGCCGCAGCCGGCGTAGAGATCGGATGTTGTTGCGAGGCGAGCGCGTCGAAACAGCCGAGCCGCTCATCCCGGCCTGCGATCGCCGCGCATTGCGCGAGGGCGCCCTGCAGGGCGCCCAATGGGGTCGCGGCGAACGCCGTCCCCACAGCACAGACGCCGCACAGCGCCGAGCTGAGCACCAACCGTGAAAATCGGTGCAACGGGCTCATGCGAAATAATCCGCTGGAAGTTGGTAGTAGGTGCCGACCACCTCGATGGCGGCGCGGACCATCTCACGCTCCGTCTCGCTCAAAAATGGATTCCAGACGTCGAATATCAGAATCGCACGCGGCGCGTCCGACTCATTCCACGCCTCGTGCTCGATTGTGTCGTCAAACATCCAGGCTTTGCCCGCAACCAGCTCACGCGTCGTGCCGCCGACCCGAAAGCCGCAGTTGGGGGGAACGATCAGCGGCAGATGTACGGTGAGGCGGGTGTTGGTCACGCCAGTGTGCGGCGGAATCCGAGTCGCGGGGTCGAGGATCGAGAAGAACGCCGTCGGCGCGCGACCCATGACCTCGCAGCGGGGCGCTGTGGCGAGGGCAGCCGCCGTTCGCGGGCAGCGCGCCAGGTGGGCGCGCTGTGGCGTGCCTTGGTTCCACAGGAAATAGGCGCTCCAGCGGCGCGAGCGGTTCAGCTCCTTCCATTGGTCGAGCGGTACGCCAGAGGGATAGTCGATATACGGTTGCAGGCCGGCGCGATCCGAGATCAGAGCACCCGTGAGTTCCTCGCGGATCTCGTCGGCCGCCGCCTCGATCGCATCGAGCCATGGAAAATCGGCGCGCTCGAAGAACTCGATGACCGGTATCTCCGGAAAGTACATGAACGTCGGCCGAGGAAAATAAGCGCTGCGCTGGCCGCTCAATATCTCGAGACAGCGGTCCACTCGTCGCTGGGCACCCCCGTCGCGCTGCGCGCGGATTTTGGCGAGGCGCTCCTCGAGCGCCGCACCGAGCGCGGCCTGATCGGCTGCCACGACGCGCTTCGCGTGCTCGATGACCTCGCGGACCGTGGCTGGCGGTTCAGTGCCGGGGGGGATCGTCACGAGTGCGTTCTGGAAAATCCGCGCCGCATTGCGCGTATCGCCAAGATCCTCCAGGAGGCTGGCCTTCTGCAGCAGCGAGGCGAGGTGCCTCGGCTCGAGCGCCAGGGCATTTTCGAGCGCTTCACGCTCCTCCTGCCGCCGACCCAGCGCACGCAGACAGGTCGCCAGGTTGGACCAGAGCGAGGCGTGCTTCGGATCGGCCTGAGTCGCTCGGGTAAATAGCCCCAGCGCTTGTTCGGTCACGCCCCGCGCCATCATGATGACGCCGAGTTCGTTCAAGACGACGGGGTGTCCCGGAGCTTGCTGAGCGATGCGCACGAGCAGCTGCTCGGCATCGGAGGAGCGGCCGGCCGCCGCCGCCGCCCGAGATGCTTGTACGATGCGGATGACCGCAGCGTCGTCCGGTATCGCAGGGTTCGGATTACTCACCGTGTGCTCCTTGGCCGGCTGCACGGCGCGCGCAAGAATTCATTTTACGCGCCGACCACTCGGGCATTTGACAAATGCGCGCTTCAGCTTTCATTGTAGGCCGACGATGCAGCGGGCAATGACTCGTTCGTTCCCGCGGCGAGCTACGAGAGAAGCCTGTTGACCACGTCGATCGCAGAACTGGAGTTCGCTTTGTTTCGTGCTTCGGCGCTGCTGGATAAGGATCCCGCCGCCGCGGCGAGCGCGGCCGGCGAAATCCTTCGGGTTTCGCCGGGGCACGCGGCCGCGAGCCTGCTGCTCGCCACAGCCGCTCGCAGTCTCGGCGACCCGGCCGGCGCGCTCGGTGTCCTGGAAGGCTTGGCCCGAGCGCAACCGAGGTCCCCCGTGATTCACTTGGAACTCGGACGCGCCTATGGGGCCGCTGGGCGCTGCGCAGAGGCACTGAGCGCAATGCGCCGAGCGGTGGAGCTCGAACCGGAACTCGCGGACGGCTGGCGTGACCTGTCGGGACAGCTCGCTGCCCACGGCGATGCGCATGCGGCCGACGAAGCGTATGCGCGTTACGCCGCCTTGACGCCCGAGGCAGCCGAATCGTCTGAAGCGGTGGCGGCGCTGTACGAAAATCGGCCGGCGGCGGCCGAGACCTTGCTGCGACGGCAGCTCGAGCATTCGCCCCGAGATGCGGCTGCGAAGCGATTGCTCGCCGATGCTGTCGGGCGGCGCGAGGGCTATGCCGAGGCAGAATTCCTGCTGCGGGAATGCTTGGAGCTTGCGCCCGGATACTCCGCGGCGCGCTATGATCTGGCGCGACTGTTGCTGGTACAGCAAAAGCCTACCCTGCTGCCGGCGCTGATCGACCGGCTGCTGTTGCTCGATCCTAAAAATGTTGCCTATCGGGACCTTCAGGCATCCTTTCTGAGCCTCATCGGTCGGCATGCGCAAGCGCTCGAGGTTTTCGCGTCGCTGGTCACCGAGTTGCCGGGCAGCGCGGGCGCCTGGATCAATTATGGGCACGAGTTGAAGGCGGCCGGGCACCAACAACAAACTATCGATGCGTATCGCAAGGCCATCGCACTGGCACCGACCCGCAGCGCCGCCTACTGGAGCCTCGCAAATCTCAAGACCTTTCGGTTCGACCCCGCGGACGTTGCCGAGATGCAAAATGCGCTGCAGAGAGTGGATCTGCGTCCCGATGATCGAGTCGGGTTCGAGTTTGCGCTCGCCAAGGCCCTCGAGGACGACGCGCGGTACTGCGACTCTTTCGCGCATTACGCCGCCGGGAATTCGTGGTGTCGGACCGCGGCACCCTATAACCCGGACAAGTTCAGCGCACCGATCGCAAGCTCGAAGAAGCTCTATAGCCGCGAGTTTTTCGCGCAGCGTCAAGGGTGGGGGTCGCCGGCGACCGATCCGATTTTCATCGTCGGGCTGCCGCGCTCCGGATCCACGCTCCTCGAGCAAATTCTCGCCAGCCATTCGCGCGTCGAGGGTACGCGCGAACTTGCCGACATCACGACGCTCGCGCGGCAACTCGGCGACACGCAAGGGGAGTTGGACGCGGGCGTGTATCTTGACTCGATTGCATCGTTGCGTGCCGGCGACTTCAGCACCCTTGCCGCACGATATCTTGCAGACACGCGCATCTACCGCAACACCGACCGGCCGCGATTTGTCGATAAGATGCCCAATAATTTCCTGCACATCGGCCTCATTCACCTGATGTTCCCCAACGCCTCTATCATCGATGCCCGCAGGCACCCGATGGGCTGTTGTTTTTCATGCTTCAAGCAGCACTTCGCCGACGGCCAGCGATTTACCTACGATCAATCCGATCTCGGCCGCTATTACCGTGATTACGTCGACCTGATGGCGCATTTCGACGCGGTCCTCCCAGGTCGGGTTCATCGTGTGCAATACGAGCGGGTGGTGCACGACTTGCAGCGAGAGCTGCTGCAATTGTTGGAATATTGCGGGCTGCCTTTCGAGAAGGAGTGTCTGCGCTTTTTCGCAAACTCCCGCGGTGTGCAAACCGCGAGCGCGGAGCAGGTGCGGCGGCCGATATTTTCCGAGAGCGTCGATCATTGGCGCCACTTCGAGCCGTGGCTCGGCCCGCTAAAGGAAGCGTTGGGCGATTTGGCATAGCGCGAGTCGCGCTCAATGCACCTGCGCACTGTTGGCTTGCGCCGCAGCTGCCTTGTGTATCGGCGCCGACGTTCCGTCCGACCACTGATCCACCTCCACCATGTAGGTTGCGAGCGGCTCCGGAGCGTTCTGGAACTGCGGATTCAGCATGACCGGTGAACCGGAGAGATCAGCCCCCCAATCTGCGCCGTCTGATCGGTATCCGTAAAACATCAGATGCGGATGCCAGTGACCGGGCGCATCGCCGAGATTTTGCTCACGTGACATCATGTAGCACATCGCCCCGGGTTCCAGTGGCGGGATCTGTTTTTTCGCCACGGTTTGTTTGAGTCGGTCCATGATTTGAGTCTTGGGCATACCAGCGAGGATCATTTCGGTTCTCTGATAGGTAAATGGCAAGACGGACCGGACGGCAGGCGGATTGAAACAAATCGGACCGCGCATCTTGGAGTTCCAGAACTCCGGCCAATCGAATGGCGCCATCCATGACCTTTCCACGATGCACACAAATCCATTCTTGCCCTTCACCGCGGTTTCGTAGCCGTGCTGCTTTAGCACCACAATGGTCGCATCACCTGATATCGATGCGGGGGCTGCACTGCGCGCCAGTGCTATCTCAGCACTTTCAGCCATCAAATACTGCTCGAGCGGGGCCATCGTGGCATAAGCGGTCTTCGAATCCTGCGCCTGCCCGACCCCGATCAAGCCAAACGCGGTCGACACTATCAGCGTTGCCTGTGAAAAGTTCCGGCTCATAAATTTATTCCTGTTCCTCTGGATAATTGCAGAAGTTCCACCTAGCACCCCATTGTGGATGAGCAGGTCCGGCAGCGGAGAGACCCGCCCTGAGCGCCGACCTTAGTTGAGTTAATTCTAGGCGAGTTTACAAATGTGATCAAAGCCGCTTTGGTGGAGCTAAACCTGCTCAGCGCGGGGATGACGACGGTTATGTCGCCGCGCATAAAATGTCAAAGGCACCCACGCGAGCCTTACGCTGGTTCGTCCCGCATATCGACTAGGTCGTCCCGCCAAATGCTCAAGGTCATACAGCGCTGCGGCTCCGACGGCGGTATGCTAACGCATGGTCGCCAACATCAAATCACGGTCTTTTCTGCCGGGCCTATCGCTAAGCGTTGCACCCTCTAGGAGCCTCACAAAGGCTGCGGTGGGTTCCCTCCCGCGGGTGTCATTCAAAGTCTTATTGATGCTCGCGGGCGGCTTCTGGCTGTTTGTCACCTTCACGGACGTTTTGTATGGCTACAGCATGCAGGTCAACGCCGACCAAGTGTTCAAGACAGTTATGTTCATTAACTCGAATGAGCGTGTTCTGCAGCATCTTTTGCTTTTCCCGATCCTTGTTCTGTGCTTTTCCCTATCGCTGCGAATTGGATGGGCACCGGTAAATCGTATACCGGTGCAGATACTGCTGGGTGGGATCTTCGCGGCGCTCTCATACTACGCCATGGCATTGTCTGAATTCCTCATTTGGGGGGCATTAATGCCCCGGGTCGTCGTGGCGCTGTGGACCGCTAGCTTCGTTATGTTCTTCATGACCTACTGCTTCGGTATTGTGCTGGTCACTGGATTCGCTTATTACCAACGATTGCGCGACGCGGAGGTACGCAATTCGAGTCTCGAGCAAGGATGGACTAACGCGAGGCTCGCCGCGCTGCGCATGCAGCTCTCGCCGCATACGTTGTTCAATCTTCTGCACACCATTCGCGGACACATCAATAAGGAGCCGCAAGTGGCAAGAGCCATGGTCGTGCAGCTGGCCGACCTGCTGCGTCGTCTGCTCAGCGCAAGTCAATGCGACTTTGTGTCATTGCCCGAAGAGTTGACTTTTGTTCGACTTTATCTAGAGCTTCAACAGCAGCGCTTTGCGGAGCGCCTAACGATCGTGCTACCACCGGTCGCGGACCTTTCGGATCTCTGGGTCCCGAGCTTGATACTACAGCCGCTGGTGGAAAATGCCGTGGTTCACGGGCTTGCGGGTCACGAGGCCGCGGTGTTGGTGCGAGTCGAGGTGGAAGCTCACGATGGCGCGGTGATATTGCGCGTGATCAACAGCACCGCGAAGGGGAGCACAGGCGGCCCCGATGGCATCGGCCTGAATAATGTCCGCGAGCGCCTCGCCGTGCAATTCGGGGCGGATGCGTCCTTCACTGCAGGGCCAACCGCTCTCGGAGAATGGACTGCGAGGATTACGCTTCCGATGTTGAATGAATTGTCGCCAAAGCCGAGCGTTGCCAATGCTTCGGGGCACAAATGGATGTCATGATCGTGGACGATGAGCGCGTCGCACGCCAAACGGTGCGAGAATGCTGCGAAGCAGAAGCGGATCTGACTATCATCGGCGAATATGCAAACGCTGCAACGGCGCTCGCCGCGATCCGTCGTCGGTCTCCGCATCTATTATTTTTGGACGTGCAGCTCGGTGCTACTTCCGGAATGGACCTGGCGCGCTCCCTTGCGCCGCCCGCAATACCGTTAATCGTGTTCGTGACGGCGTATGATCACTATGCCCGCGAGGCGTTTGAAGTCAACGCGGTCGATTATCTCATTAAGCCATTCGATGAGCAGCGTTTTCGGGACATGCTGCTGCGAGCTCGACAACGTTACAGCACGCAGAGCGTTTCTGAACGCGAAACCGTCCTGACGAGTTTGATTGCGCAGCTCGAACGGGCTTCGCGATCCCTCAAAGAGACGCGTCCGCGCCTGCTCGCCGAGGCCGACGGGCATCGCCATATGATCGACGTCGCGCAGATCGAAGCGCTCGAAGCGGATCGCAACTACGTGGTGCTGCGCGTCGAGAACAAGACATTCCAGGCGCGCACAACGCTGCAAAATGCCGCGGAAGCGATGCGCTCGCAACCGATACTGCGCATCAGCCGTTCTTGCGTTGTTAATATCAACCATGTGTGCGAAGTAAAGCGCACATTGCGCGGCGACTATGTTCTTTTGCTGAGAGGCGGTACCACAGCTTCAAGCAGTCAAGGATTCCGCGACAAAGTCCGCGCGCGTCTTGAGCAGCTCACATTAGGTCGGATGACTGGCCTTTGACGGCTAACCCAGCGCTCCTATTTCAGAATGAATCTTCGTCGCCTGGCATGCTCCAACTTAAGATGGCGAAATCGCCTAATCTCTTCAGCGCTCAAATGGCCGAATCTACTGTACCAGGAGTGGATCGCTGCCACGCTGATTTTATACTTCGTCGCGGCTTCGTTGATGGAAGTCTTGCGCGCTTCACGCAGAATCTCCGCTATTTGGCTGTCCGTATGCCTAATGAGCCTCGTCATATAAAGCAGCGGCTGCCCCTCGCGAGCGGCTCGATTCCAAGCCTCACGCCCAAGCGCGCACGTTGCGGGCACCGGTGCGCTCTATCATTGACGGGCATAATCGGGCCCCTAGCCAACCGAGGGCTTCGATTCACCGACCGTCCACGTTACCGTGCGCGTGCGGATTGCGCCCGCTCGAGAATTTCCACGTAAGTGCGGAATCCGCCAAAATATCTTGTTACCGCGACGCACCAGGTGACCGCGAACATGATGAAGCCTGCGCGGGCGCGTTCGGATGCCGTTGCCTTCGGCGCCGCCAAAGCGATATGCCGGTAGTACCGGTGCGTGTACTTCCACATGATCGAGCAGCGGCAACTTTCCGGATCTTGCCCTTGAGCGATTCAGTTGCGCGAAGCTCTGCGGGCGGTGGCATACCCCGGAGCGGACGCCCAGAAGCAGTAGGAAGGCCAGCAGCACGGGTATATCGGTCGCAATCGTACTGAGCGCATGCCGCGTAATGGCCTGCTTTGTTGCCTGAGAGCAGCGCGCCTGTTTGTAGTACGCATCCCAGCTGCGCTCATAGCGAAATCTGAAGCATCGTTGCAGCAGATCGCCGTCTTCGCCATCCGATACGCACACCGTCGGACGATGATCATCGTCCTCGGCGCGGGGCTCCTCGCCCTCGGGCGTATCAAAGTCAAAGTAGGCCTCCATACTGCTCGCCAGCACGTCCGTTGCGATCTCTTTATCGCTCCAAAACGTGCGGATCAAGCCGCGGCGCCCATCGGTCGATGACTGGATAAAGGCGCCGCGGCGACCGGAGCATGCGGTATCCGCGGCGTTAATCGGGAACCCGTGGCGCTCGAGTTCTGCCCGCCATGGCGCCTCGCGCCATTCCACCCAAACGGTTTCCGCGGGGACATGTAGGAGATCGGCACACGTGACGGTGCGCGAGCCCTTCGAATAGGCAAGTACGGTGCAGAGCTGCGTCAGATCGTCGCTAAGCACATAACGTATGGGCGAGTGCGCCACCCGGCTCGCGAATTCAGCCGCGCCGTTTAAATGGCTCAAGGTGAAGTCGGCCGCGTCCTTAACAGTAAGCGGCGTGTGACATTGTGCGAGACGATCCACTAACTTCATTGCTCAAAGCTAGCAGGCTCGCGCCCCTTTGTTGGCAACTATGGGACGAAGCACGCTCTCTCGGGGAGCAAACCCAATTCTCCAGTGATCAGGAGGTCGAGTGTGTGGGCGCCGTCACACGAACGTGGGGCAATCCCTTGCACCGGCGTGAGAGATTACCATTCACCGGAGCGTTTCAGATTGCTTCGTTCTTTTCTCCTGGACAGCGGCATCAGCGGTAATACATCGAGTATGACGTCGCGATACGACGTACTCGATTGAATGCAGGCCCCAGAAGACAAAGTGAATGCAAACGTTCCGTGATTGGCGACTTGCGCATAGGCAATGGCCCGAACATTCAGGAGCAAAGACCGTTCAATTCGGACAAAACCCCGGTCAGCTAAGTCCTCGGCCAAGCGTTTGAGTGAATCTCGCCGAATGTAGTCGTAAGTTCCCCGGCGCATTGTCACATAGTTGCCGTGCGCTTCAATGTAGTCTATTTTTTCAACTTCCAGCGGGTATAAACGATGCTGGCGTTCACCGACTAAGAATCGCAACTTGTCGTGCGACCGCCGGGGCTCTCCAAAGTCGGGCAGTCCCAACTGCGATATGGCGGCGCGCGCGCGCGGTGACTGCCGGCGGTGCTGGGCACGCTCGAGCGATTGACTCAGACGTGCCGCGTCGACTGGCTTGAGGAGATAGTCGAGCGCGCCGGCCGCCAATGCGGCCGCCGCGTTATCCGGGCCACCGGTGACGATGATACTCAAAGGTCCAGTCTGCCGATGCGCGGCGCTCAGGAGGTCAAACCCCGACATATCGGGCAACTCCACATCGACAAGCATGACGTCCGGGCATAGTTCGTCCGCTGCTCGCAGCGCGGCGAGCCCCGATTCCGCCTGTCCGACGATCTCCACATCATCGCGCTGCTCGCACAATTCGATAAGCGAAGTACGCTCTTGGCATTCATCGTCAACGATAAGCACTTTCAGCGTCATGGTGACTCGAAGAATTGGTAAATTGCCCAGAAATAGAAGCGGTCAATTAGTCCAGTAACTAGTTCAGACAGAAAAAGGCGGTGCTGCACGCATGAAAACTCATTTGCAGAAGGAGATCCATAGGCGCGTTTAGCTGGTCCCCGGTATCAGCCGCTTCGTCCCAAAAGTCCCCAATTATTTCGCGCATCTTTCAGTGAGCGATTAAATAAACCCACCCTCTGTCTTGAGATCAATCTCCACCTCGATCATTGAAGGCACGGCTAAGCCATTCGAAGGCTTTGGCTTTTTCACCGCGAAAAGCGTGCACGCGCGCGGTGACTACGGGCGCCTCGCGTCGAGGCGCCCATCGCTTTGGGAGGAGATGCTGCGTGCCTTCGCGGGATCGCCCTCATTCCCAACCGTACCCATGATAGTCAGCGATCGCCAGACCGCCGGCGACACTGGTGAAAGGATCATGCTCCGTCACCTTGCCGGGGAACAACCCTTCCAACAATTGCCTGACGGCAACAATTTGTGAGGATCCCCCGGTTCTCACGACCAGGTCGATCCTATTCAAGGGCAAGTTCGCTCGGCCAACCACCTGATAAATGAGTTCGCTCAAGCGAGCCATCATGGGAGCCAGGATTTCGTTCAGTTGCGCTCGGGTGAAGGTTACGGACAAGTTCAATTCCGGGATTTCGATCGACGCTGATTCCCGGGTCGATAGTTCCGCCTTCGCTCTTTTAATCGCGCTGAACACACTATAGCTATAGTTGTAGTTAATGAGATCTTTGAGACGTTGGAATTGTACGGACGCTGCGTTCCCGCCCGCGATGAGTTCCGTGAGGCGCGTCTTGTATCTGTTTTGGTTGAGGGTATGGGTGATGGCCCAATTGAGAATACCTTCCTCATATTCGTTGAAGGGAAATAGCGTTTCGACAGTGCGGCCATCAATCTGGCGCGACCAGGTTTGACCTTCACCTAAAAGCGGGAACAGTAATCGGCGAAATATCAATTGATCGATGCGGTCGCCGCCGAGATCTGCGCCTCTGGTCGATAGAACCTCAAACTTTGCCCCGGAATAGCGGACCACGCTGAGGTCGAGCGTACCACCGCCAAAATCCACAGTCAGCACTGTGCCATTGCCCGTCAAGCGCCGCTGCCACAGGAAGCTCAACGTGGCGGCAACAGGTTCCGGATAGAATTCAATCGTACGAAAGCCAGCGTGCGCGCAGGCCTCCCTGAGCCTACTGACGGCCAGCGAGTTTCTTGAAGACTCTGCGCCTTCGAAGTTCACCGGGCGCCCGATGTGTGCCTGCGAAACCGGCGCACGCAACTCCTCTTCAACTGCCTCGTGTAATCGCAGTAGCACCGGGGTCAATAGCGCCACCAAGCGATACGGCCGATTGAAGACGAAGATCCGGTCGATGGCCGGATTGCCGAGCAGTCGCTTTAGCCCCAGAAACAATCGCCCGGGCAAACCGTGGTCCGTGAGCGGACCGAACACCACATTCCTGGACGTAGTCAATTCGCTGATCTCGTGCTCCGGGCTGCTGTTCTCGATTGACCTGGCTGCCTGCCCCAGAATCTCCGGTACGAGATGCACCAAACGCGCGGTGTTCTCCTGCACGTAGCGTTCGATGGCCGCGCCACCGGTAGTGCCCTCATACTCTTTGCTTAAGTGTACTGCAGTGGGAAGAATCGGACTGTTTGTCTCGATTGCCACGAAGCGCAATTGACGCCCATCGAACCAGGCTATCGTCGAATTGGAGGTGCCGAAATCTACTCCTACGCCAATCATTGCAATGCTTGTTTATGGTCATTCATGCATCCAGCTAACACTGGCCGGATCGACACTGCAAGATGAATCGAAATTGGGCCCCGTCGAGCGTGACATCTCGCTGCTGACGAGACCATTTCCGCTTACACCGAGGAGGCGCGCGAACTTTAGGCGAGTCGTTGCCTAAGGCGACTCCGCCGTCGGCTTTAGGATCGGCGGCTTTGTTTCCTTCCGCTCGAATTTCTAACGAGCGGCCGTCTCGAGTTGCCGCTCCATGGCGAAATCTTTATCCGCTCGTCTCGTATCTCGCTTGGAGTCGTACGCCAATGCGCGGTAGCGATAGGCTACGATGTCCCTCGGGTTGAGCGCTATCGCGGCCGTTAGGTCGGCAATTGCTCCTTCGGGGTCATGTTTCTTAAGAAGTGCGTGCCCGCGGCCTCGAAGTGCCTCGGCGTCTTTTGAGTCGCTCCCAAGCACGTGCGTGTAGTCCTCAATTGCCCCTTCGTAGTCGCCTGATTCCAGCCGAACGAAGGCGCGCTTCCGATAGGCAACCATTGCATTCGGATCAATCCGTATTGCTTCCGTAAAGTCAGCGATTGCGCGCGAACGATCGTGCTTAGCGGCAAAGGCTTGTGCACGGTTTACATACGCCGCAGGCTGATTCGCGTCAATCGCGAGCGCAGTAGTGAAATCCGCAATGGCAGAGTTCCAATCTGACTCTTCGAAATAAGCGACTCCCCGATTCAAGTAGGCTGACACCAACTTCGAGTCGATCTCTATAGCTCGGTTGAAATCGCTGATGGCACGGTCATGGTCGCCGCTTGCCAGATACCTGTCTCCCCGATTCTTGAAGTTCAGCGCTTCGCCTGGTTTGAGACGAATAGTGCTGCTGTACTCGGCAATTGTCTGTGCTTCCTTGCCAGAACTGTGAACGTCCGGCGCAAGCCCCGCATGGGTCGTCGAGATGCCGGGATCTAGTCGAAGAGCTTCTGCGGCGTCTGCCGCGGCGCGCTCGTTATCCCCCGCCGCCTGGAAGGCAACACCGCGGTCGCGCCACACTGCCGCATTCTTCGCATCTAGCGCAATAGCATTCGAGTAGTCGGCGATGGCGCCCACGTAGTTACCGTGCCGAACCTGGATCGAGGCCCGAACAAGATAGGCTTCCATACCGTTCGGATCGAGCCGAATCGCCTGGTCAAGGTCGGTAACGGCGTAGTCGTCGGCGCCGCGCTTGATGTAGATGGCCGCGCGATCGATATACGCGGATTTCAGCTTTGGATCGAACTTCAGAGCGTCGTTATAATCGGATAGGGCATCCGCGTCGTCGCCCTTCCGAAAGTAGGTTAGTCCGCGATTCCAAAATATATCGGCTCTTATCCGGTGATTTCCGGTCAACTGTAAGGCTGCAGTAAAATCTGCGATCGCTTGGGCGAAGTCGTTTTGTTCAGAATAAAATGCGCCTCTATTGCGCAAGGCGGCCAATTGAGTCAGATCTTCCAAGTGTCGGTCGGCAAGAAGTCTGGTGCAAGCAGCCACGGCAGCAACGAGATCGGGTTTACCGGAACTGCAACGCGCCACGTTCTCGCCGCGCCCTCCCGAATCAAAATCTTGGGCGCGACTTAAATGGAATGCGCCGGCTACGCCTAGCGCGCCCAGCGTCATCGAAATGAATGATCGTTTCATACGAAGAACCACCTTCGTCTTGGCACTCGGTCGGAACTCAGAAGCCACTACTCAATTGTGCGCTCCGGGATCGCCAACATGCTGTCGGAGGTGCCCCATTGGCTGGACGGCAGGATCATCTGCTTGAATTGCCAGCCCTCCCCGCCCTCGGCATCCAGTGCGGCTTTGATGTCCGGCACACCCTGCTTGAAGATGCCGACGCGGAATGGCAGCACAAGAGTCTTGTATTGAGACTTTTTCATGGGCTCTCCTGGAAGAAACATTGATCGAATTATATGGGACCCACATAGTTGTGGACTCACCTTCTGGACTGCGGGGGGCGCCTAGCCTCCGTTGCACCCGCGTCGCTCCGCTTTCCGCTACGCTCTCCTGCTCCGGTCGCGGACCGGCCTGGACTCGTGTCCGGGCGTTCGTCGGCGTGCGGCTAACCCATGGCGCAATTCTGGCGCGACCGCTTTCGTACA
>Ga0302325_10013754_pt1 | contig 17250 bp, 14 predicted proteins | sample Palsa_T0_2_FD_201948 | JGI IMG/M metagenome (GOLD analysis project Ga0302325, IMG submission 201948) | Peat permafrost microbial communities from Stordalen Mire near Abisko, Sweden - Palsa_T0_2 | ecosystem: Environmental > Terrestrial > Soil > Palsa > Peat permafrost | place: Sweden: Abisko... | reverse complement strand
GACGTGGAATAACGCGGTGTCGCCGGAGGGCTATACACCAAAAGGCAAAGACGACACGCTGGTGTACCTCAACCGCGTATCGCCCGGATACTTCGCGACCATGCGTCAGCCGTTATTGTTGGGACGCGATTTCTCGGCGCACGATGATGCCGGCGCGCCGAAAGCGATGCTGATTAACGAGTCGGCCGCCCGCCGGTTCTTCGCACACGCCAATCCCATCGGCAAGACCATCCGCGCGGAGACTGGCCCCGGCAGGCAGGATGTCTACCAGGTGATCGGCGTGGTCAAAGACGCCAAGTACGAGACGGTCGGCGAAGACGCACTGCCGTCGGCCTATCTGTCCTGCGCGCAGGACACGGATCCATTTCCGGAAGTCACCTTCGAGGTCCGTTCCGAGCAGCCAGTCGAGACGTTCATTCCCGCGGTGCGCGCGGCTGTCGGCGAAGTCAATCGGAACATTTCGCTGGAGTTTCGCAACTTCGAAACTCAGGTAGATGAGTCGTTGCTGCAGCCGAAAATGGTGGCCTTGTTATCGGCGTTCTTCGGTGGACTGGCGCTGCTGCTGGCCATGATCGGACTGTACGGCGTCACGGCGTACGGCGTCGCGCGCCGCCAGGCCGAGATCGGCATCCGCATGGCGCTCGGAGCGCAACCCGGCGCCGTAATCTGGCTGGTCCTGCGCGAAGTGGCGGCCATGCTGGCCATCGGAACGCTGCTGGGCCTGGCCGCCTCGCTGGCCGCCGGACGACTTGTCGGCAGCCTATTGTACGGCGTGAAATCCCACGATGCCGCGCCGCTAGCCATCGCCGCCATAGTGCTGGGGATCGCTGCTGGCGTTGCGGCGTATTTGCCCGCGCATCGCGCCGCGCGCCTCGATCCCAGCGCCGCTCTGCGCGAAGAGTAGGGCGGGCAATTCTGCCCGCAGCCGGCTCTTCCGCGAGCCTCTGGAAATTGGCCATCTCTTGCCGATTGGCAGATCGACGTGGCGCACGCTCTCAGCGTGCCGCGATGGCACTCATGCCATCGCAGGCGGGCGTAGCCCGCCCGGGGCGAGCTTCGCCCGCCCGCGCCGACAGGAGTGTCGGCGCGGCAGGCCGAGTGCCTGCGCCACATCGCATAATGGAGCGTGGCGCCGTTCGTCCCGCTCTTCAAGAACCCGCACATCCAAACCGTCGTCGCGCGCGGGTTGCCGCGAGCCTCCGGTGGCAAACGCTTCCCCGTTGAGAAAAGGCTATATCGTACGGAGCCCGACGTCCAGGTGCTCGTCGAGACCCAGAAGCCGTCCACCGCGCCCCGCGGCGATATAGTTTTGGTGCACGGCCTGGAAGGATCGGCCAGCGCCGGCTACATGCGCAGCATAGCCCTATGCGCAGTCCACGCCGGCTATACAGCCCACCGTTTGAACCTGCGAACTTGCGGCGGAACCGAGCACCTCGCCAAGACCACGTACCACGGCGGGCTCACCACCGATCTGCTGGCCGTGCTGCGGGCCCTCGCCGGCGACGGAAGCGCGCCGCTCTGGCTGGTAGGTTTCTCGCTGGGCGGCAACCTGGTAGCCAAGCTGGCCGGCGAGTTAGGCGACGACGCGCGGCCGCTGCTCGCGGGCGTGTGCGCCGCCTCCGCGGCCATCGACCTGGCGGCCTGCGCCCAGCGCATCCACCAGCCCGAGAACCGCCTGTATGAGGCCCACTTCCTGCACTTGATGGGCGCACGGGCCCGCGCCGTGTGGGGCACCACTTCCGCGGACCTGCGCGGCATTCACTCGATCATGGAAATGGACGACCGCATCACCGCACCCCACTGCGGATTCACCAGCGCCGCGCACTATTACCGCACACAATCCGCCAACCAGTTCCTGGGCCGCATCCGCGTGCCCACCTTGTTCATCGCCGCCAAGGACGATACCCTCATCCCTTTCCGGATGTACGATCACCCGGCATTCCGCCAGAATCCCTGCCTGCGGCTGCTGGCGACCGAATACGGCGGGCACCTTGGGTTCCTCGCCAAGGGGCGTCCCCGTTTGTGGCTGGATCACGCGATAATAGAGTGGATAACGGAGGGCGGAACAAACCACCCGTGTATCTCGTCTGGAATTTGAATGCGAACTAACGCTTCCTTCGGCGAGGCGATCACCGGCGCGGCGCTATCGTTGCGCGGCAGCAAGCTGCGCAGCTTCCTCACGCTGCTGGGCATCATCCTGGCCACTACCACGCTCATCGCCGTCATGTCCGTGATCGACGGCATGAACGTGTACGTGGCGCAAAACGTGTCCAGCATGGGCGCCGACGGCTTCAAGGTCCGCCGCATCGTGATGATGGGCATGTGGGACCCCAAGAAATTCCTGGAAATGATGCGGCGCAATCCCGAGCTCACCAAGGAAGAATTCGACTTCCTGCGAAAAAATACTCACCTGGTGCAGGAAATGGGCATGGCCGTGAGCCGGACGGTTTCCGTGCACTTCGGCAAGGAACACCGCGACAACGTGCAGATCACCGGCGCTACCCCCAACATCGGCGTCATCTCCAACACCGTGCCCGCCGAGGGCCGCTTCATCAGCGAGCTTGAAGACGAGCGGCGGGCCATGGTGGCCGTGATCGGCAACGACCTGAAAGACCAGTTCTTCGGGAGCACCAATCCCATCGGCAAATCCATCGTCGTGGAGGGCCGCCCCTTCGAAGTGATCGGCGTGGCTAAAACCAAGGGATCGGTTTTCGGCAACTCCCGCGATAACTTCCTCATGATCCCGGCGGAATCGTACTTTAAGATCTACGGCGCGCGCAGCGGCATCGAGTTCGATTTGATGGCGGCGGATCACACCGTGCTGCAGCAGGCGCAGGACGAAATCAAGGTGCTGTTGCGGTCGTACCGGCACTTGCACCCCAAGGACGACGACACTTTTGGCATGGTCAGTTCGGATTCGCTCGTCAATGTCTGGGATCAGTTGACCGGCGCGATCGCGGCTACCGCGGTGGGGGTGGTGTCGGTATTCATGGTGGTGGGCGGCGTGGTCATCATGAACATCATGCTGGCGGTGGTCACCGAGCGCACGCACGAGATCGGCATCCGCAAGTCCGTGGGGGCGCGCCGCAGCGACATACTAAACCAGTTTCTGGTGGAATCGGCCATGCTCTCGGCGTCCGGCGGAGTGATCGGGATCGTGCTGGCGTGGATCGTGGCCATCATGGTGAAAGCCTTCACCCCCGTGCCCATGCACGTCCCCATCAGCGCTATATTCGTGGGTGTGACGCTGTCGGCAGCGGTGGGCTTGTTCTTCGGGATCTATCCGGCGCGGCGCGCCGCCGCCCTGGACCCCATTGAGGCTTTGCGGGTGGAGCGATGACACTAGGATCGTTAGGTTCGGGAGTAGCGTTAGCTTTAACCACGGTACGGGAGCACAAGATGCGCTCGTTCCTCACGGTGCTGGGAGTCATCATCGGTACCGGCGCGGTGATCGGCGTAGGTTCCATCATCGCCGGATTGGACGGAGCCATCACCAACATCCTGAAAAGCTTCGGGCCGAACACCATCGTGGTGCTGCGCGGCAGCGGCTTCGGCGGTTTCACCCTGGAAGAGCAGAAGCGCAAAATGCTGACGCGCGACGACGCCGTGGCCATCGCCGAGCGCTGCCCTTCGGTGGAACATGTCAGCCCCTACCTGTTTTCGAATTGGGACCAGATCCACAAAGCCCGCTACAAGGGCAATGACAACTATCAACTCGATATCGGCGGCACCGAAGAGGGCTACGCCGCGGGTGGCACCGTTATGATCCAGGGCCGCTTCTTTACGGATACCGAGAGCCGTCACCACATGCCCGTCGCCGTGCTGGGCGAAGATCTTGGAAAATCCTTTTTCCAGGGCGTGGACGCGGTAGGCAAATGGATCGAACTGGATGGGCACGCGGTCGAAGTCATCGGCATCATGGAGCGGCCCGCGGCGTCCTTTCCGGGGCAGGACGATAACCGCATCCTGCTGCCCTATTTCACGATGCGCAAGCTCTATCCCAGCGCCAACGAAAACATGCTGATCGTGATCGCCCGGCCGGGCCTGCTGTCGAAGGCGCAGGACGAGGTGCGCACTATCCTGCGCATACAACGCAAGGTGCCCAACGACAAGCCCGACAACTTCTCGCTCTCCACCGCCGAGCAGATGATCGAAGATTTCCATCGCATCACTGGCACGGTGGCGTTGGTGATGGTGATCCTGAGCTCCATCGGGCTGCTGGTGGGCGGCATCGGAGTGATGAATATCATGCTGGTTTCGGTGACCGAGCGCACGCGCGAAATCGGCATCCGCAAGGCGGTGGGCGCCCGCAAAGCCGATATCATCGTGCAGTTCCTGACGGAGGCGGTGGTGCTGACCGGGATCGGCGGCGTGATCGGGCTGTTCCTGGGCTGGTGCGTGTCGCTGCTGGCGGGCCTGATCTTCAAGAGCCTGCCGACGGCCGTGCCTTTGTGGGCCGCGGTTTCGGGGATCCTGGTGTCGGTGGGAGTGGGGCTGTTCTTCGGCATCTGGCCTGCGGGCCGCGCCGCGAATCTGGACCCTGTCGTGGCCCTGCGCTACGAGTAGTCTGGCGCGGGACAGTAGTGACGGGCCAGTTCGCGGAAACTCTCCACCTGGCGCCCCTCCCACGAGGCGTCTTCGCCCAATTCGCGCGCCAACAGCCTAGCCGCGCGCGGAGCCATGCGGATGGCGGCCCGAGCATTCAGGAACAAGGCGCGCGTGCGCCGGGCGAGGATGTCTTCCAACGTTCTGGCCATTTCGTGACGGGCCGCCCACACCACTTCCGCGCCCATATAAGGAAGCGCCGGATCGAGCGGCTCGGCGAGGGCCGGCTCGGCGCGCATGAGTTCCTGGATCGCCGGCGCGTCGCAGCCGTATACACGCAGGGCGCCGAATTCACCGGCGTTCGCATGGAAGCCGTGCAGGCGCAGGCCCTCGGTGACGCAAGGCCGCTCCGGCAAACGCGCCAGCATGGCAGCCTGATTGACGCAATCTTCGGCCATGTGGCGATAGGTGGTCCACTTGCCGCCGCAGATCGTAAGCAGGCCCGAATTCTCGATGTGAATCGTGTGATCGCGCGATAACGCCGCAGTATTGCCGCTGCCCGCCGCCTTCACCAACGGGCGAATGCCGGCGAAGACGCTCAGGATATCGCCGCGCGTGGGCTTATGCGCGAGGTACAGCGAAGCGGTCGACAGGATGAACTCGATCTCCTGCTCCATGGCCACCGGTTCGAGCGATACATCGGCCACCGGAGTGTCGGTGGTGCCGATCAGCGTGTGGCCGTGCCACGGAATGGCGAACATCACGCGGCCGTCGCTGGTGTGCGGGACCATGATGGCGCTGTCGCCGGGCAGGAACGAGCGATCGAAGACCAGGTGAACTCCCTGGCTGGGCGCGATCATGGGCGCGGTCGAAGCATCCGCCTGGCGGCGCAGGCGATCGCTGAAAGGGCCGGTGGCGTTGATCGCCACTTCGGCTTGCGCGTGGAACTCCTCGCCGGTTTCAGCATCCCGCGCCATCACGCCGTCAATGAAGCCTTCGGAATCCTTGGTCAGGCCGGTCACCTGCACGTAGTTGAGCAAAGTGGCGCCCTGCTCCCAGGCGGTGGCCGCCATGTTGATGAGCAGGCGCGAGTCGTCGAACTGGCCGTCGAAGTAGATGACGCCGCCACGCAGTCCTTCGGTGTTTATAGTGGGCAGACGCTCGAGCGTCTCTTCCTTCGAGAGAATGCGCGATGCACCGAAGCCATACTTGCCGGCCAGCAGGTTGTAGACTTTCAGTCCGATGCCGTAGAAAGGCGCTTCCCACCAATCGTAGTTAGGCACCACGAAGGCGCGGTCGTGGACCAGGTGCGGCGCATTGCGTAGCAGCAGGCCGCGCTCGCGCAACGCTTCCATGACCAGCGAGATGTTGCCCTGTTCGAGGTAGCGGACGCCGCCATGCACCAATTTGGTGCTGCGGCTGGAGGTGCCTTTGCCGAAATCGTTCTGCTCCAGCAGGAGCACGCCGTAGCCGCGCGTGGCGGCGTCGATGGCCACGCCGACGCCGGTGGCGCCGCCACCCACAACGACGATGTCCCAGCGCCCGGAGTGGGCGCGGAGGCGGCTGAACATTTCAGCGCGGTTCATATGCGGCTGGCTCAGCGGCTAGTATAGCGTGGGCGGAAGCGCGCTCCTTGGGTCATAATTGGAGAAGCATGACGGTGGCGCAAATTGAGATACCGGAGACGGAGATCGCGGGTTTGTGCGGCCGCTACGGAGTACGCCGGCTGTCTCTGTTCGGTTCGGTGCTGACAGACCGCTTTACGGATGCCAGTGACGTCGACGTGCTGGTGGAGTTCCGCCCGCAAGAACGCGTCGGCTTCTTCAAGCTGGCCGACATCGAGGCGGATCTGGGCACGCTGTTGGGCGGCCGAAAAATCGACCTGCGCACGCCAATGGACCTGAGCCGCTACTTTCGAGACGAAGTTGTTCGTGGCGCGCTGGTCATCTATGCCGAGTCCTGAAGCAATCCGCCTGCGCCACATGCGTGAGGCTGAGTCCCGAGGTTCGGCAAGCAGTTCCCCAAGATCCCCTACTCGAGAGCGAGAAGCGTCCAGCTTCCTGAACCAGCAAGTCTAACCCCAGGCGGTTTTACGCGAGTGGGGCAGCTCCTTGAGCTGCTGCGGGCTCCCAGCCCGCTTCCGCCCGAGCGGCGTGGGACGCCGCCGCAGCGCGGGGCGCTGCCCCACAGCTAAATCACTGGCTCTTGAAGCCTGCGATCGCCGCGATGCCCAAACCAAGCACGCCCCCGATACGGCTAAACCAGCCCAGGAACGGCACCGGCGGCACCGATCTGCGTAGCGCCCCGGCGAGTTGGATCAGCCGGGCGTCGCCGTAGGCCCTCCCTCCGTCATAGACAACTGTGCGCGCATGCCGCACCGCGTCCAGAATTCCAGCCTCACTTACTTCCTTCGCGAAAACGTAAGTGCGGCAAAGACCCACTGGTCCCAGTCCGTGGTAATCGGAGTCGCCGATGGCCGTCAGCGGCGCGCGGCCATAAAACTGGCGTAACTGCCCCGCCAGTTCGGCGCTCGCATAAACCAGCGGATGCAGGACCTCGGCGCCATCCAGTTCCGCCATCGCTTTCGCATCGTAGGCCGGCCAATACCGCGCGGTGGGATGGGCGGCAATGGCGACACCGCCCTGCCGATGGACCTCTGCAATGGCACTGGCGACCGGCTGTCTCCAGCCGATGGTGTCCTGGATCCCGATCGCCAGCAGGTGATACCGTGGCGACACAATCTCTTCACCGGTGAGCACCACGGGACCTCCCACCAGCCGGGAGAACCAGCGGCCCACTCTGGATACCCACACATGGTTATGACCCACGATGGCGATCGCATCGAGACCTTGGCGCCGAGCCTCGACGACGGTATCCCAGGGCGCCAGGGTGGCCCAACTCAAAGGGAACGCGTGGACGTGAAAATCGGCGGCCAGCACGTGGTAGCCACCCAGCACCAACTCGCGATGCGGGGGCGGCGAATCGGCGATGGCGCCGGCGAACATGGATGCCGCCAGCAGACCGGCCGCGGTCCAACGTAGCGCGGTCACCATCCAAGCCTCGCGGCCACCGCCGGCGGAATCGCCGGGCCGCCGAAGATCGCCAGGATGATGGTCCAGGAAATCAGCCGATGCAGCACCAGGTCTCGGCCGGCGCGGGCCATACTCCGGGCGAGAGCGAACCGGAAAAAACAGAAGTCAACGTATGCCGACCAGAGCAGGGCGAAGCCGCCCGCGCCGTACAGCCAAATCGCATTGGTGAGAGCGAAGGCGCGGATGGGTGGGGTGAAACTCCAAATAGCCGAGAGGCCGATTAACCAGAACAACCACGGGCCGTGGCCCGCGAAGAACAGATCGATCGCGCGAGGGAATGCCAGCGTACGCCCACCGCGCCCGCAGGCCGCCGCGAGTCCTACCATTTCGGCCAGCGGCACGAAGCTCCAATAGACGGTGGCTGAGCCGGCCAGCCGCGGAGTCAGCCCGGCGGAAGTAATGAGCGACATCGTGCAGCCGAGCACGAACGCCACAAACAGCGGCCTTCGCAAAGCGCGCCAGATGCCGATGGCGGCGGGTTGCCGCGCGCGGGATCGATAGGCAGCCGCTGGACACAGCGTGACCCACATATCGCACGAGCGCACCATGACATCTTACGACAGCCGCCCGTGGCTGCGCCGCCCGCCAAATAGCGCTACAGTGGATCGAGAGGAAACATCCGCATGCGCATCTCCCGTCTCCGAATCGCCGTTCCATCGCTCTTGCTGCTGGCCACCGCCGCCTTTGCAGCCGACGATCTCAAACCCGAAGCCATCCTGGACAAATACGTCGAAGTTACCGGCGGCAGCGCCGCTTACGAGAAGATCAAAACCGAAGTAGCCTCCGGAACACTCGAAATTTCAGGCATGGGTCTCAACGGGACTCTCACCAACTATCGGGCGGCTCCCAACAAGAGCTACACCGTCATCGACCTGGCGGGCGCCGGCAAGGCTGAAGAAGGGTCCGACGGAAAAGTGGCCTGGTCGATGAACGGCATGGAAGGCGCGCGCATCAAGCAGGGCGATGAACGCGCTTTGGCCTTGCGCAACGACGCCTTTCACATGGAAACCCGCTGGCGCGACTTCTTCAAGAAGACCGAATTGGCGGGCTCCGAAGATGTGAACGGCAAGCCTTGCTACAAACTGGTTCTCACCCCCAACGAGGGCGCTGCCGAGACTCGTTATTACGAGAAGAGTTCCAATTTGCTGGTGAAGATCGTGGTACCGGTCACTACCCCCGAAGGCGCCGCGACCGCCGAACTCGGGCTGGGCGACTATCGCGACGAAGGCGGCATCATCACACCTCATACCATCTCGCAGAAGCTTCCCAACGTCGAGGTTCTGGTTAAGATCACCGAAATAAAGCGAAACACGGAAATTCCGGCTAGCCGCTTCGATCTGCCGGCCGAGATCAAAGCGCTCATGACCGATAAGGGCGACAAGAGCGAGAAGAAGTAGGCCGCGCCCAGTCTATTTGTGCAGCTTGCGGGAACGCAGGTAGGCTACCAGTTCGGCCGGCCGGTCCGTCTGAATACCGGTTGCGCCCCGGTCCACGGCATCCTGCCAGTCCGCCGGTTTGTCCGCCGACCACAGGCGATCGACGTAAACATCCACGCCTGCGCTTTTGGCCACCGCGATGGCATCACTGTCGGCTTCCGGCATGATCTTCAAGGACGGCGACAGTGCCTGCACCTTCTTCAGGAAGCCGGAGCCGCCATAGATCGCGACGGCACTCTGCATGTCCGCCTTCGCCAGGGCGGCCGCCAGATCGGCGGGCGCGATATCCTTGGAATCCACGTAGACGCCGATTTTGCCGTGCGCCAGAGCGAGCGCCTCGTCGAAGGATGGAACGCGCGTGCCTGCAAATTGCGGACTGAACTTGGCGCCGGCATCCAGCGCGCGAATCTGGTCGAAGGTCAGGGAGCGCACCGGACCATGGCCGTCCGTGGTGCGGTCGACGGTTGCATCGTGCATCAGGACCAGGCGTCCGTCCGCGGTGGTGCGCACGTCCAGTTCGAAGAAATCCGCGCCGGCATCGATGGCGGCTTGAAAGGCCGGCAACGTGTTTTCAGGATGCGCGCGGTGCTCGCCCCGATGAGCAATCACGGCGATCTGCGGCGCGCAGGGGGCCGCGTATAACATCGCCAACAGGGGCAGATATAGACGTTTCATGTAGGCTCTGCGCGCGATGGTATCACGTGTTGTAGATTAGCTTTCATGCGCTCTCTGAAGTGGGTGGCCGGGTTATCGGCGATATGTGGCTGGCTGGCGCCTGCCGCCATGGCGCAGCGCCCCGTGGTGGAGATCAAGGTCGCGGGAAATGCGCGGCTGGCGCCGGCGGCCGTGATTGGCGCATCCGGACTGCGCATCGGCCAGACGGTCAGCCGTCCGGAACTGGATGCGGCCGCGCAGAAGATCTTCGATACGGGCTTCTTCTCGAGCGTCAACTACCGGTACGACCCGAAGGCCAATGGATACGCGGTCACGCTCCAGGTCTCCGAAGAGCCGGCGGGCACCCTGGTGGAACTGGATTTCCCGGGTCTGGATGCGGAACAGTTGTGGCAACAGCTTAAGTCCGCCGACGGACTTATCGACCGGCAGATACCGGGCAATGAACGCGCTTCGGCTTACTTCCAGCATGTTATTGAGACGGTGCTCCGGAAATCGAATCATCCGGAAGAAATCGTCATGAATACGGAGGCCGACTTACATAGCGGCAGGACGGTGATTATCTGCCGGCCGGCGCACCTTCCCAAGGTCGCCGCGATGCGCTTCGAGGGTAACGCGGCGGTCGGCGACGGCGCGCTGCAGGCGGCCCTGACGAAGGTTGCCATGGGCGAAGAGTACACGGAACGCGACTTCCGGCGCAAGTTGGAGCTCAATGTCAGGCCGATCTACGAGGAGCTGGGACGCCTCACGGTGGCATTTCCGCGCGTGAAAATAGCGCCCGCAGGCAATGACCAGGTGACCGTCACGGCCGAAATTAACGAAGGTCCCGTATGGCGCCTCGGCAAAGTCGATTTGACCGGCGACGCTCTTCCCGAGGATGCCATGCGGGACGCCGCGCAATTCGCGCCAGGCGCCCCGGCGAACTGGAAGCAGTTTATGGGGTGCATCAACAGCATGGAGAAGGTGCTGCGGCGCGACGGCTATATTACGGTGTCCTCGAAGCCGGTGCGCGCGTTTCGCGATACGGGCGAGATTGTGGATGTGACCATTGCGGTCAAGAAGGGCCGGCAGTTCCGGTTCGGCGAGTTGCATATCGACGGCCTGGATTCAGGAACGCAACAGCGCCTGGCCGGGCTATGGAAACTGCCCAGCGGCGCGCCTATGAACGAATTCTACGTCACGGAGTTCCTCCACTCGGTGCTTCCATCGCTGGCTGGCAAGTTCAAGACAGTGCGCTCGGATATGCACGTACGGGCGGGTTCGACCGTGGCAGACGAAACCATCACTTTCCGTTGAGGATTAAGCCACGGCGATGCTTCCCGGCCAATGAACTCAGTGGCGATACCCTCGAGTTGAGCAGGAGTGCGAGATTCCCACGCTTCATCAAAGGTGACGCCCGAAGAGGAAAACCTATGTCGCTACAGCGCGCTTTACTCCTCTGGAGGCAAAACTACTAAGGCTCAAAGAGCGCCGGACTGATCATGACCGCATCATTCGGATGCTCGCACAATACAGGCGGAAGTATTTAGGTGCCGCTGCGTTCCTCCACTAGAACGCCGACACGCTTCGCCAGCAGAAGGAGATTACCCCGGATCATGCCCCAGCGGCGTTCGAGCCATGGCCCGCGCGGTCCGGGCGCCGGCCGCCGGAGGGAATGAGGCCAGCGCTATAATGCCGAGAGTATGTATAACTCTTTCTTACATGATTGCCGGGAATGTGGAGGCAAAGGAACGGTCCATGGACGCATCTTTTGGGACAAAGACCAGCCGAACTATGCGTATCACCTTTCCTGGTCATGTTCTGCCTGTAAGAAGGACGGGGAAAAATACCTTGGCGAAATGATGTGCCGCAGGGAATCGGAGCCGCTCGAAACCGAATATTAGACCCGCGGAACGCCGCGACTGGACCAGCGTCAGGATCGACTGATGCGGGTTCTGGAGAAGCGTCTGCGCCGCCTTGAGGAAGGGCTGCCGCCGCCGGGAACGGCAGAGTCGCCGCACCGTCACGAGATTGCGCTCGACATACAGCGTCGGCGCGCAGCACGGCTGGGCTTACGTGAGCCGGAAGACGTTCCAGAACCAGCGTTGCAGCCCGGCATGTCCCTGGCCGAGACAATAATCGCCGCGCGCGTGCGCAGGCCCTTACCGACGGCCTGCACGTTCGTGAACGCCAACGCGAGAGCGCGACCATGACCAGCAAGAAACTCGCGCGGCGGCTGGAACGCCTCGAAGCCGACATTTTGCCCGCCGAGGAAAAGGTTATTATCCTCCAAATCCGGGGTATCACACCGGAGCGGCAAGTTTTGAGCAGCTTCGAGTTGAAGGTTCACATACCGCAGCAACCTCCCAGGAAGATGTGGCGGCGAAGACCATCGCCACGCGCTTGCGAAGACTGATGGAGTAAACGCAGGCCTGAATTGCGTACGCGCCGGCCAGAAAACCTCTACCGATGTTGACGAACATCGTCCCCCCCGTTCTTGATGGGTTCCCGATACGCCTACTATTCATCCGCACAGACAGACTCGTGATCCCCTTAGCCGGGATTTCGGACTGGGCCCTGTTCAGAGTTGGGCTGACTGCAAAACGGTAGCTGCGGTGCTGCGTAGTCGTATGTCTCATCCGGGAAATTAGGGGGAAATGTCCAGTTATTGGGTTTGAAGTTTTTGATGGCGATCGACTCAGCAAAGACTTGCGAGAGTTTCTCGCATTGTTACAGCGGCATCCGGGTGACAGCGGTCTCGCAGTTCGATTACCATGGCAACGCGCTCGTTGGGACTTAACCCGGCATCAAAGAGTGCGTCCGCCTGGTCTGCCTCAGCGGCGCGATCGAAGACTCGAACCACCTTCTCCACAACATTCATTATATGGCTTTGGCGCTTGCGTTGCGGCGCGCCTCCTGCGATGCTGGCGGGCATGCGGATCTCTCGCCGAAAACTGTTGGGCGCGGCCACACTGGGCCTGGGAGCGTTGCGCGCGGCAACGCCCGCGGGCCGCAAGCTCAAGGTGATCGTCACGGGCGGACACCCGGGCGATCCCGAATATGGCTGCGGCGGAACCATCGCCCGTTATGCGGACCAGGGTCACGACGTGGCGCTGCTCTATCTGAATCGCGGCGAGAAGAGTTGCCCGGAGCCGGCTGCGGAGGCCGCCGGCAATGTGCGGGTCGCCGAGGCGCGTCGCGCATGCGAGATCCTGAAAGCGCGCCCCATCTTCGCCGGCCAGTGCGATGGTCACGCCGTGGTGGACGCGGCGCATTACCGGCAATTTCAGGATTTGATCGAGGCCGAGAGCCCCGACGTATTATTCACGCATTGGCCGATCGATGGACATCGCGATCACCGCGCCATTTCCACGCTGGCTTACGATGCCTGGCTGGCGCTGGGCAAGAAGTTCGCCTTCTATTACTACGAGGTGTCGGATGGAGAAGATACCCTGATGTTCTCTCCTACGGACTATGTGGATATAACGGCAGTCGAAGGACGCAAACGCCAAGCATGTTATGCGCACGCGTCACAGGCCCCGGATAAGTTCTACGCGATGCAGAGCCAGGTCACGCGGTTTCGCGGCACGGAGAGCGGCTATCTTCACGCGGAAGGATACATCCGTCACGCGCAGAGCCGACACGGGCCGCTGCCATGAGCAAAAAAACAAGGCGGCCTGGGAGGCCGCCGCAGGCCGAGGGCCTGCCCCACTAATTATGCGGTCTTCTGCCCGTTGGCGATTTCGATGGCCTTCTTCAACAGCGGGTCTTCCTGTTGCTTGTGCTCGGGCTGGTCCGGGGTTTCGGGCAGAGGCTCGCCATTCTCATCGAGTTCCACCTGGGCCTCGGGCTCCGACATCACCGTCTCAGGGGTCACGCCAACATCCTGGATGGCCTTGCCGCTCGGCGAATAGTACTTGGCCACCGATAGAATGATCGCGCCGCCATCTTCCATGGTGACGGGCTTGCGCAGCGAAGCATCGCCGTAGGTCCGCTCACCGACCAGTTCCGCACGTTTGTCTTCCATCAGGGCAGCAGCCGCGATTTCGGCGCCATCCGCCGTGCCCCGATTGGCGATAACCACCAGCGGCAGCTTGGTGATGTCCTTAGCGGGGTCCGCCTGGAAATCCTGGCGCGGCACTTTCTGGCCCTGCAAATAAGTGATCTCGCCTTTGGCCAGAAACAGGTTCGCCAGCGCGATACCCTCCTGCGGCCCGCCCACGGCGACGTTTCGCAAATCCAGGATCAGCTTCTGAGCGCCTTTCTTTTGCAGAGATTCCACCGCTTCCGCGACTTCCTTTACCTTACCCGGCGCCAGGGTTTCAGGTTGAATGTAACCGATATTATCCGGCATCATTCGTCCGATCACCGCGGGATACACGATGTTGGCGCGATTGAGCTTGATCTTCTGTGGCTCCGGCCGCCGCACGCGCACGACCGTCAATTCCACAGAGGAACCTGGATCGCCTTCGAGCAACAGGCTGGCGTATGCCAGCGGCATGTCGCGCGTAGCCACCCCGTTCACGGTCTCCAGCATATCGTTGGTCGCTAAACCAGCCTTGGCCGCGGGCGATCCGGGAGTAACCCCCACAATGCCCACGAACCCGAACTTCTTGGCCAGCACCAGACCCACGCCGGCCTTGTGTGCGTCCTTGTTCTTTAGATAGTCCTTGTACTGGTCGGCGTTGAGATAGCTGGCGAAGGGGTCGACGGATTCCAGCAGCCCATTCAAAGCGCCCAAGGTGACGCTCTTCATATCCGGTTCTTCCACGTATTCGCTCTTGATGCGGTGCAGCACTTCCGTGTAGACACCGAGTTGCGGATACGGCCGGTCGGTTGATGCGCTTCGCGCGAGCACGGTGCCCAAAACCAGAAGCAACATGACGCAGGTGGAAGTCGTGACTACCAGGTATTTGATACGGCTGTTCATATATTTCAAAATCTATTTCAAGATCTGCGGGAACCCGAAGCCATTATAGCAGGCAACCGCTCCTTCCCGGTCGCGGTTCGGAAACGGCCGGGACGGGAAGCACAGACGGCACGCTTCATTAGACGATGGTCAGGCGGATTTGGTTGCCCGGTGCACTTTTCGGGCGGCCGAATGCCGCACCCCCCGGCGGTGGGTGTGCCTGCGGGCCACAGTCCGGCGGATAGGGATGGTTCGTGGGGCGCGGGCAGCTGTCATCAAGAGGGTTGCGGTCGCCGGGGCGGGAAGCGGCAGCAATGGCTCGGCCATTTCACGCACTTCGACCTGCGCGCTCAACGCCGACGGAGGATCCACGAATGTCGCGGCGGTGGTGACGCTGGGCTGCACCGCACTGGTTTCCGGGGCCTTAGGCTCCGTCATCACCGGTTGGGCCGGGCCGCCGGACGATTCATGCTTCAGCACTTCAGCGATCGTCCCAGTGGCTTGGCCCAGGTCGACGCGGGCGATGTTGTGGTTGAATAACGCGGCAATACGATTGTCGCGCGCGCGCTCCAGACGCGTTTGCGCGTCGGTGACTTCAAGGCTGCTGGCCACTCCGGCCTCATAGCGGCGGCGGGCCTGCGTGAACTCGCTCTGGGACAGCGCCAACCCGGCCTCCGCCACCTTCATTTGTTCCTCGGCGGAGTGCAGACTGTCGAGAGCCATGCGGACTTCCAGTTCGGTCTGCTCATGGAGGTCGTTGGTGCGCACGCGCTCCTGGCGGAACTGCGAAGAGGACTCGGAACGGCGCGCGTCGCGGCGGCCACCGTCGAAAATGGGCACGCGCACGGCGATGCCATAGTCGCGGGTTGGCAGCAGCGACACAAGGGAGCCATTCGTTCCGGTGGTGCCGTAGTCGGCATAGGCGAACAGGTTCGGCAGACGCTCGTAGCGAACCGCATTGGCGCTCAGCCGGGCGGCGGATTCGCGTTCGGCTTGCGCCTTCACGTCCGGACGGTTCTTCCAGGCTTGGGCCTGGGCCTGTTCGACAGTGATGGCGTCCACCGGTTCGTAGCTCAACTTGTCGGTGAGTTCCAACTCCGTGCCCAAATTCAGGCCCATGACCCGCAGCAACTGCAGATATGCCTTGGTGCGCTCATTCTGGACCACCAATAGATGCTGCTTCTCATTGGCTAGCTGCACTTTCGCGCGGGTGACTTCGATGCCCGTGCCGGTGCCGGCGACCTTTTGGTTCTCCGACTGCTTCAAAACGGCTTCCGCCAGTCCCACGTCGGCCTGATAGGCTTCCACGTCGGCATTGGCGCGCAAGGCGGCTAAGTAGGCTTTGGCCACCGTGGCGGACACCGAGTTATCGGTATTGCCGCGGTCGCTTCTGGCGGCGCGCAGCGCGGCGCGGGACGATTGATAGCGGCGGATGCTGCTTAAGTCGAATACGTCCTGGGTGAGATGGGCGCGCACGTCCACCGAGTTGAAGGGGCCCACCACGCGCGGGATTTTGTCGATGATGTCGTTCAGCAGCGCTTTCTCCGTTGCGGCCAAGGGGCCCGTCAGACCGTTCTCGGCGCCCAGCAGCGTGTCGCTGGTGGCCAGGTCCAATCCCAGGGCCGCCAGGCTCTTCATCGCGGTGGTCTGCGAGGCTTGCGCCTCGATATCGGGCAGCAGCGCGGAACGCGCCTCGGTGGAGCGCGACTTGGCCTGACGGAGGTTCTCATCGGAAAGCTGGATGTAGGTATTGCCTTCCGGAGAAAGCGCCAGTTCCACCGCCCGCTTCAGGGTCAGTTGCAGCGGACCGCGCTCCGGCGGACCCTCTCCGGCCGGGCATAGGAATGGCATCGTCAGAAGCAGCGGCAGTAGTAACCCTCGGTGCATCAAACTCTCCTGTGACTGCATAAGTTGGGATACCGGCGTCTAGCATGCGCCGTAAGAAGTTTAACATCGATATAAGTAACGGGAGTTATACAGTGCGAATTATTTTCGATAGAATTGAAACTGAAATGGTTAATGTTATCGAGGGATTATGGCGAACGTAGAGACACTTATCCTCAGGTCGCAGTTGCTGGACCGCCGGGGCCGCCTGGAATCGGCCCGCACGGCGCACCCGGAGGCGGACCACCTGGCGCGCCTGCTCGACGAAGTGGACGCGGCGCTGGAGCGGATGGACCGGGATGTGTATGGCTTGTGCGAGGCGTGCCACGACCCGGTGGAACCCGAAAGGCTGTTGGCCGACCCGCTGATGCGCTTCTGCCTGGCGCATCTGACCGCGCAACAGCAAGCCGCCTTGGAGCAGGATCTGGAAATGGCGGTGCAAATCCAGACCACGCTGCTGCCCAGCCGCAATCTGCGAACCGGCGCGTGGGAGGCGTATTATCTTTATCGGCCTCTTGGCCCAGTCAGCGGCGACTATTGCGACCTGATGCCTTCGGCCGGCAGCGGACTCCTCTTCATTACCGGCGATGTCTCCGGCAAGGGCGTCGCTTCGTCGCTGCTCATGTCGCACCTGCATGCCATTTTCCGCAGCCTGCTCTCCGTGGGGATGCCCATCGGCACCCTGCTCGAAAGGGCCAACCGCGTGTTTTGCGAAAGCACTTTGCCGTCGTTT
>Ga0302325_10013753_pt1 | contig 17251 bp, 16 predicted proteins | sample Palsa_T0_2_FD_201948 | JGI IMG/M metagenome (GOLD analysis project Ga0302325, IMG submission 201948) | Peat permafrost microbial communities from Stordalen Mire near Abisko, Sweden - Palsa_T0_2 | ecosystem: Environmental > Terrestrial > Soil > Palsa > Peat permafrost | place: Sweden: Abisko... | reverse complement strand
TTCCGCATCTTCCCTTCCCTTCCCTTCACTCACAAACTCCCACATCTCTTACGATTACTGTCTAAGGCTAAGGATGTAGAGGATACATCATATACCCCCGTTAAGAATTCTAGAGCGCGAAATAACACAGCACAACACGATGGTCAATGAGGCCAGAAGAAGACTGGCGGGCCCAAATCGGTGGCAAGGACGCAGCGGAGAAGTATGCGAGAGGAGAAGATATTTGAATTACCGAAAAGAAAGAGGTCGTTACGTAGTAGCTCGCTATATATACTCATCTATCTCCCGCAGAAATCGAAGGAAGAGCAGACCATGAACACCAACCTCAAGCTTTTTGGCGCAATCTGAACATTTAGCTAACAAGGTAGATCCGGCCTTCGTATCCCTGCAACACATCCTCCGTCCCATCAACACCCTCTACGTTGCCCACAAGTAGCTCAAACTTCCCTCCCACCTCGGGCCTCTCAAACACCTGCTCCTCCCCGGTGAAATTGCACACAACAACCGCCCTGTGTCCCCCAAACTTCTTCCCGAAAACAAAAGTCTTTTCGTCCTCCATCTGCCACGCTTCAAACGCACCATGGATGAAGAGATCCTTGTACTGCTTCCTCGTCTTCAACATCCTCTTCCAGAAATTCAAGACAGAGCCAGGGTCGTGGAGTTGAGACGCGACGTTGATGTCCTTGTACGAGTCATTGACGCGCATCCAGGCGCCGTCTTTCTTGCCCGTGAAACCCGCATAGGCACTATTGTCCCACTGCATCGGCAACCTCGCATGGTCTCTCCCAAGGATCTGGATAGATTTCATGACGTGCGCAAGAGCCTTCGGATCATTGTTCGTGCGTTGCGCAACAGAATTGTAGTAATTGACCGACTCGATGTCTTTATAATCCGAGATCGGCCAGTCCTTGGGCGCGTTGATCATGCCGATTTCCTGCCCCTGGTAGATGAACAGCGTGCCAGTGAGCGCACACATCATTATCGCGAGCATCTTTGCGCTCCGTTCGCGCCATTCGGGAGCGTCGGACGCGTACCGCGATACGGAGCGTCCTTGGTCGTGGTTCTCGCAGAAGGCGGTTGTCCACCCGTCGCTGCCTTCGATGAAGGTTTGCCATTTGCGGATCACTTCTTTCATCTCCGGGAGTTCGTAGCCTTCGTATTCGTACTTGTGTGTTTTGCCGATTCCCAAATCGACGATGTCAAATTGGAAGACCATGTCTAGCTGTTTGTCTCCAGAGCCAACGTAGCGTAGAACGTGTGCCGGGTCTGGCGTGTGGGGAAGCTCGCCAACGGTCATGGTGTCGTATTTTGAAAGAACCTCGGTGTGCATCTCGCGGAGGAATTCGTGCATTCTCGGTCCATTGCAGAACAGACCAGAAGCTGGTTGCTCGAAAATCCCCTGATCAATGACTGGCGCATCAGGGAGCTCCGCTCCTTTCGAATACATGTTCACAGTATCCACTCTGAATCCATCTACTCCCTTTTGTAACCAGAATTCCATGGCAGAGTCGTAGATCGCTCGTCGGGTGGTGGGATTCTCCCAGTTGAGGTCAGGCTGCTGCGTAGCGAAGAGGTGGAGGTAGTATTCTTGAGTATGTTCGTCCCACTGCCATGCACTGCCGCTGAAAAAGCTCCGCCAGTTGTTTGGTGGCATTCTTGTCCCGTCCGCGGCATACTTCGCAGGTCGCCAAATATACCAATCTCTCTTTGGGTTGTCTTTCGAGCTTCGTGATTCCTTGAACCATTCATGTTCATCGGATGTGTGGTTGACGACGAGGTCGAGAATTAGCCGCATGCCCCGCGAATGGCAGGCTTCGATCAGGGCTTCGATGTCTGCAACGGTGCCGTAGGGTGCGTAGACGGCTTCGTAGTTGGAGATGTCGTAGCCCATATCGTACTGTGGAGAGTCGTACATTGGAGAGAGCCAGACAATGTCAATGCCTAGGTCTTTGATGTAGTCGATCTTGGAAACGATGCCGGGAATGTCGCCCAGGCCGTCATTGTTGGAATCTTTGTAGCTAGCAGGGTAGATCTGGTAGACAACACCATCTTTCCACCAGATACGTTCGGTAACCGTCATGATGGTTGTTGAAAGTGAGGTAGGAATGAATTGGAAGAAAGAAGTAGGCAGGTTTGCAGATTTAGGGGAAGGGGGTACGGAAAATATACTTGGAGGAAGGGGCTGCAAAGGAGGGAGCGACGAAATACAGCGAAGAAAAGTACTTGGTCAACTGACTCACATACTGCTCACCGCTGACAAACTCACGATGGTACTGCAGCGTCATAATTCCCGAATGGCAAGATCGTCGATCCCTCTGAGGCATGATAAGAGAAGTACCTCTGTGAAGGTGGGGTCCCATCTATAGTGGGGTTGGAGTGGTACTTCTCCATACCGATATACGCGGGGGGGCGAATTAGAGACCATGGAAATGTACCACGAGTTCAATCTCCGGAAGGATCAATGCTGGTGGTGCCTATTTTGTATTCGATGTGTTCGGGAACAGAGGTTGTGGAGTGGCATGTCGTTGTTTCTCTCGCTACAATTTTCGGTCGAGAGTTTTGACCGCATGGGGATCTGTGTGGATCTGCACGTGATATTGGGTTCCAACCTCCAACTCGAAGTATTCTACCGAACATTTCCCCTCTTCTAGCTTCAGTCCAGGAGTGGGATGGGGAATTTCGAGTGGTTCGATTGCGGCACCTAACCCAGAACTATCAGAAATGCCACCACCGCATGCAGCCACAGCCGCAAACGTCCATCAAGAATCACCATGAAGCTGCCCCTAGCCGACTCTCCAAACCTTGGCATCACTCACCCAGAGCCCTCGGAATGTCTCCCACTCTGGGCTTCCACTGCGTCGGAGTGGAAGGGTGGCCTCACAACTGAGGAATATCTCGAGGAGTCGATGTATCTGGCTTCTTCGCCAAACTCCACACATTTGCATGCGGACTGGATCTTGGTTGACCTCAACCTTCCCGTAGATGAACGACAGATCTTGTCATCATGCGAGACGTTTTACAGGCGGGCTCTGGTTCATCGACCTGGAGAGAGTGTCGAGGAGGCAGTAGTCTATGGCATCGCGAGTGTCTTTACAGCTCCAGAGTACAGGAGGAAGGGATATGCGAAACGAATGCTGCAAGAGATCGCAGCGATTTACGTGAAGCCATATTGTGCTGCGACTATCCTGTTCTCTGATATCGGGAAGAAGTTCTATTCCGAGTTGGGATGGCATCCTTTGCCTGGCAACTCACATTTGAAGTTTCCTGCCCTGGCGGGGACTAAGGAAGCGACCCCACTGTTCGAGTCGGATTTGGGGGACCTGTGCAAAGACGACGAGATGATGATCCGCAAGGCTATGTCTTCGAGAGCCCCAGACAGGAAGACGAGAATGATAATGATCCCAGATCACAGGCAAATGCTGTGGCATCACGTCAGAGAAGAGTTTGTCTGCAAGAAGTTGCTTGAGAAGTCTCCTAAGGTGAAGGGTGCTATGGCTGGGAAACCTGGTTCGAGGGTGTGGGTTATCTGGACGCATAAGTTCAATGGGAAGCCAGAAGATCTCGAGGCCGGAAGCACGCTCTATATTCTGCGATTAGTGATCGAGAAGCAAGGCCCCGAGGGGAATGTGTCGGCCAAGGACAGAGAAGACGTGAAAGAGAACTTGAAGATCGTGATTCGGAGTGCTCAAGCTGAGGCCGTGGAGTGGAAGCTGGCAAGTGTGACGATGTGGGGTCCAACTCCTTTGATGAAAGAGCTGGTGCATGAGATGGGAATCCAGTTTTCTGATATGGAACGGGAGAAAGAGGGGATTGCTAGTTTGATGTTGACCGAGGGAGGCGGTGAGGAAGACGGGGTCGAATGGTTGGCCAACGAGAGGTATTCCTGGTTGTAGACTTGTAGTTTTTCAAATGCGCTCTGCGGTTGCTCTGCGGTTAATACTCTTTAACATCACGAATTGATGACTATATGAAAGAGAAAGGAGGTTGAGTCCAAGAATGAGCTGAGGCTGAGACTGAGGCTGAGAATGAGCCGGGACTGAGACTAAGACTGAGATTAAGATTGAGATTGAGATTGAGATTGAGATTGAGATTGAGATTGAGACTAAGGCTGAGAATGAGCTGAGACTGAGACTAAGAGTGAGACTAGGACTGAGATTGAGACCGAGACTAAGAGCTCTTTGCTTTCTGCACGTGACCCTGAGCGGGGACCGATCCCAGCCCGGCATTCTGGCAGGCATTTGGAAATCACAGCTTCGTTACCCGCGCCGGGGGCTTGACCACGCATATGCAACAGCAAACGGTCCAACGCGCAAACACCGCCTATCCATTAAACACCGCTTCAGCTCTCACCTCAAGCTTGTGAATCGTGAATCGTGAATCATGAATCGTGATCACGCATCTCGCGCCTCAGTTCGAGCGAAAAATGCTCCGAGAGTTTTAGCGAATGAAAAGTTCGACCGAAAGTAATGGCGATACTTTCGGCTGCCCTAGAATACCGCCGATGACGACGGCGGGAAGAGGCTTGTCGGCATGGACAAGGGCTCACACATTAGGCAGATACTCAGGAACGACGGGCCAATCTGATTCCGCCCTCTCACCACGTCTCAGCCCCCAGGATCTCCTCTCGATGGCCATATCGGTCTTGGTCTGGAGAAGATGCACCGTCGTATCGACGGGTTAGTGGGCTCTTGGTGCGTTCTTAGGTTGATCTTGGTGCGTTCTTGGGTTGATCTTGGTGCCTTCCATTGCCCAAACTCGGTCTTGATCCCCTGGGGTCGATCTTAATCACGTCGCTGCACTTCCTGTTTCCCAGCCAGCAACATCTTCACCTGCCCAACCCCTCAACATCCATCCATCTATCGTGGCTTTCCATTGCTACGAATATATTTCTAGTTAATCGCCTTAATTTTCATTTTCATTTTCATTATTATTTGTATTTGTATTTTCATTTCCATTCCATTTCCAGACAAATAGATACTCGTGCAGCGCAAGTCCCGGCGCATCCTGATCAATCACACCAGCCAAGTCGAGATCAAAAAGAAAACGTTTGCGCTATTTTGTAGCTTCACCTATCCCTATTCGACGCCCCCTCCCCCCTTCCCCCTTCTCCAGACCCCAATCACCACCCGCCTTCTGGGAATTGACCGAACGATTTCCCCCTTCTCCAACTTCTCCCGTCCCTCCTGCAAGGTCAAGGCGTGATCAGCACACAACCAGTCAGAAAGCTTAATCCCATTCCAGCCCAAGCCAGAGAGCGCGAGCTGATCACGGTGGTGGCGCCATACCCCGGACTCCCAAACTGTCGCTGAATCTCTGATTGGTTCCTGGGGTTCGGCTGCTTCTTCTATCTCGCCCATTGGTCAATTGACCTCGGATTTCTTGTCCTCGACATCTCTACACTTCACCTCTCGTTGTGCCTCCAAGATATAAAGAATCAGTTCATCCCACCATGGGGTAGAACCAGACAGCAGCATCTCATCTCATCTCATCCTCATCTTCTCCTCGCACCTCTCAAACCTTCACTCCTCACAACCACCACAATGCGTCGGAGCTCTCAGATCGAGGAAGTCCCTGTGGACAACAATGCTCTCCATCCCGAAGACACCGTCGTTCGAAAGGCATCTATGGCTGTTGAGAACTTTGCTGATCTCTCAGCTGAAGCCAAAGATGCTACCAACAAGGAACATCAGATGGGTTTCATGCAAGCTATCAAGCTGTACCCAAAGGCTGTCGGATGGTCCATCCTCCTTTCCACTGCCATCATTATGGAAGGCTATGACGTTGTCCTCTTGTCCTCCTTCTATGCCCTTCCCCAATTCAACAAGAAGTACGGCGTCCTGACAGCCGATGGTACCTACACTGTTCCCGCGCCATGGAAATCCGGCCTCAGCAACGGTGCACTCTGCGGTGAGGTCCTAGGTCTCTTCATCAACGGTATCGTCTCCGAGAAGTACGGTTACCGCAAGACCATGATAGCTTCCCTCGCAATGATGATCGCATTCATCTTCATCCCATTCTTCTCCCACAACATCCAGACACTCTTGGTCGGCGAAATTCTCTGCGGTATCCCGTGGGGTGTTTTCCAAACCCTCACCACTGCCTACGCCTCCGAAGTCTGCCCTGTCGCTCTCCGCGCCTACCTCTGCACATATGTCAACCTCTGCTGGGTTATTGGACAATTCATCGCTTCTGGCGTGCTTCGTGGCGTCCTCGGCCGAAGTGACCAATGGGCCTACCGTAAGTCAAATCTCATACATTAGATATACTGAATGCTGACTTGATTCCAGGCATTCCCTTTGCGATCCAATGGCTGTGGCCTCTTCCCATCTTGATCGGTGTCTTCTTCGCTCCTGAATCACCATGGTGGTTAGTCCGCCAAAATCGCGTCGCTGATGCAAAGAAAGCTCTCCTCCGCCTCACCACCCGTGACGACCCCACATTCAACGCCGACGAGACCATCGCCATGATGACCCACACCAACGAAATTGAAAAGCAAATCTCAGCCGGAACATCCTACCTCGATTGCTTCCGCGGTGTCGATCGTCGCCGTACCGAAATAGCCTGCATGGTCTGGATGGTGCAAACCCTTTGCGGCTCCACCTTTATGGGCTACTCAACCTACTTCTACCAACAAGCCGGACTCCCCACCACCTCCGCCTTCGACCTCTCCATGGTCCAATACGCCCTCGGCATGATCGGCACAATGGGCTCCTGGTTCCTGATGGCCCGCGCCGGCCGCCGAACCCTCTACTTCTACGGGTCCTGCGCCCTGTTCGCCCTCCTCCTCATCATCGGCCTCACATCCATCGCCCCAGAATCCAACATCGCCTCCCGCTGGGCCATCGGCTCCATGCTTCTGATCTTCACTTTCGTCTACGACTTCACTGTGGGCCCGGTCTGCTACTCGCTCGTCGCGGAAGTCTCGTCCACCCGCCTGAAAGCCAAGACCATCGTGCTCGCACGTAACTTCTACAATATCGGAGGTATTGTCGTCAATGTTCTTACCACGTATCAACTTACTCCTAAACCAAATGGATGGGGCTGGTCCGCGAAGAGCGCGTTCTTCTGGGCTGGGAGCTGTGCGCTTTGCATCGTGTGGATCTTCTTCCGCTTGCCGGAACCGAAGGGTCGCACGTACGGTGAGATGGATGTCTTGTTCGAGCGTGGGATCCCGGCGAGGAAGTTCAGGGATACGAAGTTGGATATCTTCCGTGGGGATCATCTTGCCCCGCTCGCGGAGGTGGATTCCGTGAGTGAGAAGGAGGCGGAGAAGGTGGGGGTTAGTATGGTTGAGAAGATCTGATTTAGTAGTGCGGAGGGTTGATAATAGAGGAGTGGAGTGGAGTGGAGATGTATTCTATCTCTCTCTCTCTCTCTCTTAGGACGATTCAGATAGATGCGTTACGATTAGAAGTTAGCCAGCTTCACGATAGATTCCACGAATAGAGATACCACCTTCATTCACATTCACAATCACATTCTCCCTCCCTCTCCCCACTTCCTCGCTTTCCTATCTTAGCTTATTTATCTCGCCTATCTTCTCATCTGAGAATCTAAATTTCTCCTCCCTCCCTCCACTGAAATTATTTCTTCTCGGAGCTATATAGACTAGGCAGTGAAGTCCTACCCACTAAACCCCAATCATATACTAGTCATAGCTTTAAAATCCTTTTTGTAATCCTGGGTAAAAAGTCGGAATATAAACATATTTATTTATTCGAAATCAGTATTTCTCTCTTCCGTTTCTGTCTCATTATCCGATAACCTTACAGGGTAAACATCGCTGTCAAAGGAGCTATGTCATCCTACTTACATACCACCTAGTAGTTTCCCAGGATATGCTTTCCTATTATTGCGTAAGGCGGAGTGCACATAAGTAAGTAAGTAAGCATAAAACGATAATCCACCGTCTCGAAGTGTAGAGATGGAGATGAGAAATTAATGGAATGGCGGTGGAAGAGTTACCTCTCTAGACAGCAGCGGGTAAATCTAAGACCTAGATCGCGTTACTGGGAGAGAGATGGACGAGAGTCATGGTGATGAGGTTGTGTGGGCGGGTTGGGCGGTAGGTACTGTAGATCGTTCGTTGTATTTCGCAAGATCGAAAATCGCGACGAGGGAAATGGTGGAGTTCCCAGACGCTTTGGTGTTGTAGTAGTCGTTGTTTACTTTTCAGCAAGCGTGGTGTTGGGGAGAGAGGGGGAAGTCGGAAAATAGGGTATTATAAAAACTATATTAAACTCGCCATTTTCATCTTCGCTATTCTACGAGCGTACAGGGGCTCAATGTAAGAGCGAATTCTGTTTCGGGTTTTCATCGCAATACTCAGTTAGGAGTAACGAGTGGCGATGGTAAGTTGTAAGTTTGGGCTGTTCTGAGTGGGAAGATTTCGAATTTGGTCAAGTTTTTTTTTTTTCACCGTCAAAGGACTGCTTGTTGTCAGTTATCATCTGCCACTCAAGAAGATGCTCCGAACTTGCAATTTCTTCCATGCAAAAGGGGAGAGAAGATCTATCTAACCAATACCTGGATTCTGCTGCCGATTTTATTAGATAGTCACAAATAGTGCGGGTATCGATAAGTTCAATAGCGTATGCTTCTCGTAGGAAACTTGTTTCCAGAGAGGTAATCCTGCTGCTGCGAGGCATGTCCACCAAAAAGTGGTGGGCGTCTTAAGGATTCGAGCACAATAATGATAGCTATAAGGTTAATATTCGACATTTTACGATCTGAATCGCACTTAACTCAAGAGTTTAAAAAAACACTTTAGCAAGATGGCCTTACTTATTATTCGACCGATTTACGACTTTAATAATCGCATGAATAGCGTTGATCGAGCCGACTAGTTGGACGGCTAAACGAGCACTTATAGAAACAGCCAGTCTTCCGGGAAGAAATTGTGACGGAATTATCGGAATCTTCACCTCGTCTAATAAGCCTTAATGTTTACGTTTATAAAAAATCACCTCTCCGACTTGTAATAATCGAGGTCTTAGCAGCTTAACACTATATTATCACCGGAGGGTTAAAGCGTGAACACTGCTACTTCTGTCGGTATAAGGCGGCGCGGGGAGTGATATTAGCTAGCAGGATCAAAAAGAGCTATAGATAAGGTTTGTTTGATTTGCAGGCTGCCTTTATGCATTAAATGTTGTCCTGAATATTAAAAATTATAATGCGCTTTACCTTCCTTTATTTTGATGGTTTCTTTTATAATTATATTTAATTTTTATATTGATTAACTACTTTAAATTATATCCTGTCGAATTGACCGACTTCACCTGGAAGGGATATAAACAGAGGTTCTGTCGCTCATTAAATAGTCTATTTTGATTTGACCTTGTACAAGCTCTATTTTAGCTCCTTTTCGATCATGGGACCTCCGGTCACCTGCCTCCCAAATTTCACAGCTTAAATGTGTTGTCTTGAAAGTTGGCTCTGGTCCCTCTCATACGCCAATACGAGCCATTCATTAATGGGAGTCTCCCATTGATGAATGAACCTCCCATTGGCCAACGGGAGTTCCGAATGCGAACGGGAGGTCCCATTAACCAATGTCCATTAGCGTACTGGAGGTTAGGGGGTAAAATTCGCAAATACGTCTCCAGTTACTCGGCCTTCCGATTATCCTTTGATCTTCACACAGATCTCTTACTCGTGATTCAAATGCCTTTGTTTTAAGCTTTAAAATTAATTAGAAATAGAAAATATGAAGTGAAATTGTAAAAAAAAAGTTATAAGGTTTTCCGGCTAATTAATCGACCTTCCGGTGCGCATTTCTAGGGTCAAATGATCATCATCTCCTACACGCCAGTTTTACACCAAATAACGATGAAACTCGTTTGCCGATTGCAAATATTCGAGTGAATATCAAGGGATATAAGCAGATATACTCTTAAACCTCACAAACTTCACCTAGCACGTGACGTCGGGGACTACGATAGCTTCAGGTTCTGGTACTTCAAGTGCACCTGGTGAACCTACAATTAGGGATACGAGGGCTGCAGCGGCAAGGGGGAGGATGGCACTAAATAGAGGAAGAGGGAGGGCTTAAGGCAGAGGATTAAGGGGGGGGCGTGGTACTCGTAGCTAAAATAGGAATTGATGATGCCACTATTGATGAAATATAGCTCCCGAACCTCCCATACGCTAATATCATTGGCTAATGGGACCTCCCGTACGCTAATGAACCTCCCATTGGCCAATGGGAGGTACATTCATCAATGGGAGACCCCCATTGATGAATGGCTCGTATTGACGTATGGGAGGGACCAGCTCAAATGGAGCATTTCCCTTTCCACAATACCTCAACTCTCGAGACGATACGTATTTACAAAGTTCCTGCGCATTCTAAAAGCTCAAAGATTCTCCACACGGGATAAGACCCAGCCGTAGTCGTCGAAGAGATGATGTGCTTTTCTACTTGCCCAGCCCATGAATGGGTCATCACTGCACATTATTGCTTCCTCTGATTGGCCAGCAGACAGCCTTAATGAGGTCTGAGCAGGTTTGTCTAGTGATAGCGTGGTGTATGTTCGATGCGGAGTCTCGTCCGATAGTGTCGGAGGGTCTTCTTGTTGGGGCGAAAGCACGAGGTTGTGAGCTTCGGCCAAGCACGAGTTGCTGGAACTTGAATCGGTTGCAGGAAATACCCGGGCATGTGCCTCTTGTCGAGCACATACTTCTGTGCTGTCCCTAGTCTCGACATCTGAAGGGTAAAGATCGCCCTCGAGGACTGATCCGGGATAGACGGGGTAGTTACTGCCTGAAGTCCACGGAATGGGACCGACGGGATCGTTGTCTGTCCAGTACCAAGAGTCGCTGTTGCTAGCCATATCTGCGAAGCTCAACAGGGAGTTCTGTGCTTGAATAGCCAAAGGATCCTGCTCGAATGTGTCCCAGAACACATCTACTTCGGCCAGAAATGGGTTGGTCTCGGTATGGACTCCAGCCTGAGGAACATTATCTGATCCGGTTCTGTGTACAATATCAGCGAACATCTTCTGGCGTTGAAAAATAAGACGATTCATACCCTGTATTTTGTTCAGCTCTGTCTGATATACTAGTCTTCGTGGTGGATATGGTCCGAGATAGGCTGACTTGGGAAATCCTACCCCTCAATGTGCCACTCTCCTTTGGACTGTCGTCTGCTGCTTTCGAGTGGAGTTTGTTCTGGGGACACTCATCTGGATCGCACTGTAGATGTTCAGAAAGGCGATATAGTAGTGCAAATCCTAAGCTAGTAACTCACCGTTGTCTTCGAAGCGCGATGCTTATCACAAGCATTGCCCCTATTCTCAGCTACTTTCCGACGCTTCACCGGGTCATATGGCTGTCTTTTTCTCTTCTCAAGTTCTTGGCCATTAGACAGACTCCATGTTGTCATCACTCCACCTCCTCTGACTTCGACTAATGGTTCGAGGTTCTGAGCTGGGTTCTCACTGCGAGACGGTGCTCGGGAGGACGCTCTTGAACGACCCCGCGAAGACGCTCGTGATGACGGTCGCGAGGGCGTTCGTGGTGCGACTGCCACCTTCCAGTTTTTCAAAGATGCATGTGCGGCTTGTATAGGAGACACTGGGACCTCTCTCTTCTTTGCAAGGCTGGCTTGCAAGTCATTCTCCGGCAGCTCGCAAACGAATTGAGTACCCCGCTCTGAGTCGAAGAACTTCCTCAATGCCGCTTGCATGAGCTGCAATTCTGTCTCTAAGGTTGGGAATGCGTATATCAATGCATCTTTCAATGCCTGGGTACCTCTCTTGGGTTCGAATTGTGGGATACCGTGCTGGTCACGGAAAACCCGGTACGTTGGCGGGGAACGAGTTTCGGCTTCCATTGTGAGATAATTCTTGTTGAGATCGATTGAAGGTGGTACAATTCCTATAAGAACGAAGGTATATATGAGCTATATATTTTCTATATTAGTATTTCTTTATGTGAGGCATTGAGAAGATTGTAAGCTGAACCAGTGGGGCTGAGTCGGAGTCCGGAAAGAGAATAGCTGCTAGTCCCGATTAGGTGACCGAATTTGATGCATGTCGTCTAAAAATAAACCGTCCAATAGATTTCGAGATATAAACGAACACTAGGATTCTTTCCTTTCTCTAAAGTCAACTCTAGAAGCTATTGCACACGTTTTAGATATCGGCAGTGGTGCCAGTGCCGTTCGTCGGAAAGGGGTACCAGGGAAGGATGCTGTTGACTCATCAACTCAGTGGCGGGATGATCTCAATCTCTCAATCGATACGAGGCGGCGAGGTCACGACCATCTATATATCATGTCAAGATCACCATGGAAATCCCAACATCGTCGTTCACTTACAAACCACTGGACTCTGAGCAAGGTGACTCCTTTCGGCTCCTCAGTCTGTTGCCAGGATTCGACAACTCCCCGATCGAGTATATACTGTCACTCACAAGGCGAAGTACACCAGTCCCGCCTTATGAAGCACTTTCTTATGCATGGGGAGACCCAAGTCTAACCAGCGTCAATGGATCCTTGTTGCCAATTACTCAAAATCTGGAGCACGCGCTTCGGAGCCTGAGATCGGATTCTCCAAATGGCGGCGTGGCTCGCACTCTCTGGGTCAAATGCAATTTGCATCAATTAGTCACAGGTTTTCGAACGAAACAATCATGTTGCTCAAATGCACGATACCTACTCCGGAGCAAAGCTTGTTGTGATCTAGCATGGTAATGCCAGTGACGACAGCGATGTCGCGATAGCATTCATAACGGATATGTATGAGAGACTTGCTTCGAGTGGAGAATTTTCTAGAGACTCTATCCGCTCTGGCCACTGTCTGGAAATTGACTTTCGAGACAGAATGGAGGAAGTTTTAGGGTAGGAATCTGACGATGGATGGGAAGTGGTGGCCCGACTCTTGTCTCGGGCTTGATGGCAACGGGCTTGGGTTGTCTAGGAGCTTGTCGTTGAAAAAAATGCAATTTGCTATTGTAAGACGTCAACTGCGTGGCCGGCTATGCGCGCAATCATTGATGCTATTGGAAGCGGTATGTCGATATCAATTTCCGAAACCTCTCACCACTCCAGGGTATATGGCGCACTCGACAGGTTGTGTGGGATATCATACCTCCGAAGTTTATTCTTAGAAGATGGGCACCTAAATCTCTAGATCCTGCTACTTCAAACCCGTCCGGAGGCTTGTGCAAATCTACGGGATAAAGTGTACTTTACGCTTGGAATGATGAACTAGAAGATACAAGAAACATTGCATCCCGATTATACCAAGGTCCGTCTCCCAAGTCTTTACAATGGCCATTGTAGCAGATGTCTAGGATTCTGGGGACCTTAATATACTCAATCTTGGGGATCATAGCATACCATCCGGTGATATGCTGCCGTCTTGGGTGCCAGACTTTCAAATTATGATCAAAACATGGAGGTTTACCAACTACACACCGGAGCCAGAATTCTATACGTCAGCGAGGTTGAATCCTATCACTTTCTTGAAAGATTTTCACATCGTGCATACTGATGGCTTCTTCATCGATGCAATCGTAGACACTTGCGTTCAAAACACTGATGAGGCATTGGAACCGCTGCCACCCGCGCATCACGATAGTTGGACTTGGAACATCCAGAAGATTATAGCTAGATTGATTGGCGATGGCGGAATATGCACTTTAATCCAAGGAGAAAGGTTCAGATCTCCAGAAGATCTTCGCCGAAGCGTAAAAAGAACGATATACGATTTTATGATAGCCGGGCAGATCTGCACTCTGACGGATTGGGTACAATATGATGTCAGATATCCCGACGAAGGGCTTCTGAAAGCAGATCCCGAAATGAGCCATCTTCCCGGCCGCCTACAACGAACAAGCGCCAGAGCCATTGTATGACGGTATTGTCAAACCAACCAACTGGAAAACAATGCTCTTTCATGCAAAAAACTAAACAATTGGGTGCACCTTGATACCTTTTAAGACAAGCTATCTGGGTCTCGCATCTACAGCTACTCAACTTGAAGACCAGATCATTGTTTTATTCGAACTCCATGAACTGGCCATTCTGCGACTACAAGATGATGATACTTTTGGATTTGTTGGGACAGCCTATATTCACGGAATCATGAGAGGGGAGGCTTTGAAGGGCTTGGCGCAAGGCGTATTTCGACAACAACGTGTGAGTATTCGATAACGGTAATAGCAGAGCTGTCGCGTGCTCCGTAAGCCGAGCTATGCCGCTCTCCCACACAATTTTATTCCTAACTCAAAGCCGCAGAATTACGTTTCGTGGCAAAATTCTCCCCACGTACTGATTTATAATCGGTGTGCTTGAACACTGCAGCATTAATTGTCTAATAAGTATGTTCTATTTCCATACATTTCAGATCAATTATGAGGCTATCTTCATGCACGTGTTGTCACTTCCACAACAGGACCCGAAGCCATTGACTGGTCCTTTATCCTCACCGCTGACCTCCGTCTCGAATGATTTGCAAGGACATCGCCAGAATCCAGACGCCCAATCAGGGGAAAGGGCTGCGTCCCCGAAGCCATTGCAAGGTTTTTTTGTCCTCATTGAGCTACTCGGCAATGCTGCACTATTTGTTGTCATGCTGCAAGTTGACAAATTTCGCAAAGTGAGGCTGTCCATCCACACGTGTGAGCTCACAGCAATTGTGAGGCTGCAAAAAAAGTGTGGGGTTGTGATTGTTGTGGGGTATGGAATGCGAGGCTGCCCAATGTGAGGCCATATGCAGCTGCGGCATCATGCTCGTTCTTGCGATTGGAGCCACGAATCAAGTGCAGAGGCTCTTGTGTAACCAACCAACAGAATTCAGCTGCTTCATAACACTTGCCACTTGCTGTTCTTTTGTTTCAATTGAGAGATCCTGACTATCGAATCTTCAGCTAAGTTGAGAATTACTATTTCGCTGCACGAAATGGCGGAAACAGTAATTTCTAATCCAGCTGCGGCACCGGACCAATTGGAGATCCGACAATCATGGTACATCACGTAAGTCCTTCTAATTCAAAAACTAAATTTCTTTCTAACAACTTGAATGCTGTAGGTCCATGCAAAGCGCACGTGTTAAGGTCATCGTTGGAAATACCAAAGAAACCTTCAAAGTACCGTCTAGCTTATTGGCGCAGTACTCCACTGCATTTAAAAAGCTTTTGAACCCGTTGAACGACTCCGGTGACGAAATCACACTCACAGACGTTACGGAGTCTACCTTCAAAGATTTCTTCATCTGGCTGCATGCCTTCGAGCCCACCGTTCTCCATACTGGGAGCCACGACTTGGCACAAATTGACGGAGCACTTAACCTCGCCGTCTTCGCCGAAAGATACAAAGTGTATCACCTACGCAACCAAGCTTCGGATGTCGTGCGAACAGCACTTCAAGATAAACGATGGAGCATCACACCAGACTTGGTCTCAGCGGTTTACAAAGTTGCTCCGGCGGGCTCGGCTCTCAGACACTTGAGCTTCCAGGGCTTTGTTGCATCCAAGGATCGGAATGATTCTACCATTTGGGAAAGCGCTTTCAAAGAATCGGATCTTGGTTGGGATTTCTTCCGGTACAATAGTGGCAGCGAGTTGTACACCCAGGGAATCGAGCTTGGAGGGGCGTGTCGATTCCATGACCACTCGGATATTATTCGCGGTTGGCAACTTGAGGATATTCCTGACTGTCCATACCCCCATGGAGCACCTCGTTCGATACCAAAAGTCGTTGTGTCGGCCTCTGTTTCAGTTCCTGCCGCTAGTGGCGTCGTTGTGGAAGACATTGTCAGTGAGTCAGAAGCCAAGCCAGTGAATAAACCGCTGCCATCTGTGGAGGAGGTCGCGGAGCCTGAACCGGTGGAGATCCAGCCTCCAGAGCCATCTATCTTCGAATCTTCAATGGAGAATTGGGCAGCTAGTGAGGCGACTGAGACGGACGGAGTTGAGCTAGAGAATGGAAAATTTCATCCACAAGAGGGACCTCTTGCTGAAGAAAACACTGTGGCCTGGGTCAGCAAGACGGACGAAGCAGAGCCTGTGGAAGTAGCAAGCTCAGTCGCTGAGGAGGAGTTTTCCTACACTCCCGTTAGGAATGCAAGAATGGTTGTGGTTGAGGACAAGCCGACTGAGTCGAAGGTGACGCTAAGGAGAGTCTCAGTGGTGGAGGATAAGCCGGTGGAGGAGAAGGAGCCAGCCGTTGAAGAGGCACCGGCGGCAGAAACAGCCCTGGCATCGGAGGAAATTGATCAAGCTGCTGTATCTCCGTCGTTGGAATCTGCGTCGATGCAAAGATTGGATTCGGTCATGTCAACTGTCGAACCGCAATCACCCAGCTCGAAGAAAAAGGGCAGGAAAAACAAAAATAAGAAGACGTAGCAAGATAGTGGTGGGTAGTTATGAAGCTTTTCCTCAACGAAAAAAAAATGTTTTTGGAAATTGAGTTGCGCGTAACTCTCGGCGTTGTTCTGAACATGATAAGATTGCTGAGTATGAAGTGCTCTGGCCTTATGAATCTGCATAATTTATTCATGCCTGGTCCAGATTGACAGCTATGGACAGTGATAAGTGTGCTGTAACCAGACTTGGCCATGGGTAAAAATGGACGTACCCACAGTTTTTAATGGATGGTACCCTACCTAGTAGAAATCAGGGTGGATGGATACCCAGGTATTATAAATTAATTTTCTCTTTTTTGAGTGCTATATGGGGTTAGTAAGCTCGCTGCTCTTGCTCAAGTGCTAACCACCCTCGGCTCACCCTCGGCTCAGTCGACTCGCCTGAGTAACCTGAGCACCTGAGCACCCTAAAAGAGCACCAGGAGCCCCTAGGCAGCTCACCTAAGCAATCAATGTGTCAAAGAACCACTCTAACTACTCTAATTACTCGAGTAACTACTCGTACTCTAAGAGTAGAGTATGAGTAGTAGATTTTGGGATTAGAGTAGAGTAAGGTAGAGTAAATACTCTAGAGTTACTCGAGTAGTAAGCATATGACTTAAGATTTCTACTTTATTTTAAGTTTTATTATATAATTTTAGTTTATACTTATTGCCTTTTTATAAACAAGCAAGAATAGACTTAGGTTAATATATAAACTAATTTCCTTTATAATAAATTAGTTGTGGCAAGGGTTACTAAGAAATTAGATGGGGGGTTCGGAAAGCAAAGGGGAGTTGCTAAATTCCAAATATAGTAAGGTCTTATTTAAGCGACGGGGGGCGTACCCGAATAAGGTAAGGTGCCTCGCTTAAGTCATGTGCATATCACGTGCGCCA
>Ga0302325_10013752_pt1 | contig 17251 bp, 8 predicted proteins | sample Palsa_T0_2_FD_201948 | JGI IMG/M metagenome (GOLD analysis project Ga0302325, IMG submission 201948) | Peat permafrost microbial communities from Stordalen Mire near Abisko, Sweden - Palsa_T0_2 | ecosystem: Environmental > Terrestrial > Soil > Palsa > Peat permafrost | place: Sweden: Abisko... | reverse complement strand
CGAGGCGTTCCAAACGGAGCGCATCACGGCCAGTCACGCCAACCTCATCGCACGGCTCCCGCAGGAGAAACAGGTCGAGGCCTTCGCGCAGTGCTGGCGCAAGGACTATCAGGACAAAGAAGCCCATCTGCTTCCCGCCAAATACCTCTCCGCATGGATCGCCAACAACGTCTATCTCCCGCTGGACGAGTCCCCGTTCGACCGAGAAGATTCCACCCTCAACCCCGACTCTGGAGCTTGCTCCAACTGTCCTCGTCGTAGCGGATACAACACTTCCCTCTTTTCGGACGTAACTGGCGGCGACCAGTGCCTGGACGGGACTTGCTACCACATCAAGCTGAACGAGCACGTCCGCCGCGAGGTACTTGCGCGGCCTGAGTTAGTGCAGATCGAGACAGCCTTCCGCAACCCCAAGGAGCGGCAGCCCGAAGCCCTCTCCCGCAACGAGTACACCGTAGTGGATTTGCCCAAGGATGAGAACGAGGACTCCGAACCCGTCACGCCCTGCGAGGCGTCGAAGACGGCCATCGTCGTCTATGGCGAAGGCGCAGGAACCACTCGAACCGTCTGCACGGACCCAGACTGCCCCGTCCACCATCCCCGCCGAGTCGTTCCCATCGACCCCGACGCCGAGGCTAAACAGAAGCAGTACGAAAAGGAACAGGGCCGCCGCAAGCGGCTCATGAAGCAACGCGCCGAAACCTTAGACCACATCCTCGACAGCGCAGCCGCCACCTTCACCGCGCCACAGCTTCGAGTGCTGATCCGCGCCCTCATCCGCATTGACTCCTACCACTTCGCCGACGATGTAGCCGCGCACTTCGTCAGAGACGACGAGAACAACCAGCAGACCGGAGAGGAAGTGTTGCTCTCCGTCGTGGACGGACTGGAAGATGACAAGCTCTCCGGCTTCGCTCTCCGGCTCGCCCTCACCGGCCACGCGGGTATTCCCCGCGAGAACGAGATCGACCATCTGGCCGAGGCTGAAGCTGTCTTCGGTCAACAGCAGCCCAAAAAGGTTAACGCGAAGAAGGCCACAACCAAGAAGACCGCGCCAATCAAGACCAAAACCGCAAAGAAGAAGACCGCCAAGAAACTCGCAGCCTAACCCGCAGAAGGGGGCCAGCAATGGCCCCGCTGCTCCCCCCGGAGGAGACCATGTTGCAATTCACCTACAAGCTGAAGCTCACCGAGCGGGTCAAGGCCAAGTGCAGTCGCCATCCCCGCTACAACCCCGTGAAAGATGGCCGCGCCGGTATCCGCGGCGGCTGCTCTACCTGTTTCTCGCTCTACAACCTGCACCAGGCCCGCATCGCCCTCGACGCCGCACAGCGCGAGTTTGTTCGCAGAGCCGGTCCGTGGGCGCGGCAACGCGAACCCCGCCAGAGGAAAGCCGCCGACGCAACCGAGGAACCTCCCTTGCATCCTTAGAACTCAGATAGAGAGGCTGCGTGTGCGGATCGTTGGAAGTGATGCAGTCGAGAGTGGACACGCGGCCTTGCGGACGCGGCGGGGCCGTTCGCCCGGACGACCCAACCGCTCAAGGAGAGCTACCCATGAACACGAACACTGCTGGCTGTCCCCCATTTGTAAGGTCTTGGGTCTTAGGGTAGGCCGGTATAGCCTCCGCAGCCGGCTCACGGCTACAATGGTTGGGCTTCACCAGCCATTAACGTGGACCCCTTCAATCGGCGCATCCTAGCTGAGGACCTCGTTCGTGTCCGCCGCCCGGACGAACGGGAGCGGTATGCCGCTGCGCAGAGACAGGCCCGCATTGACCCCAATCCCCACCAGATTGACGCGGTCATCTTTGCGCTCCGGCGTCTTCGCGAAGGCGGTTGCATCCTCGCGGATGAGGTCGGCCTGGGGAAAACGATTGAGGCCGGCCTGGTCATTGCCCAAAGCCGCGCTGAAGGCGCCCGGCGCATCCTGCTGATTGTGCCCAAATCCCTGCTCGGACAGTGGCAGAGCGAGCTGCTGGAGCTCTTTGGCATCCAGTCCCGAGAAAATGACGCGAATTTCGTAGCACCAGGAGTGTATCTGGTTGGCCGGGAATTCGCCGGCAGCGAACGCGGCTCAGCCTTTTTGGGCGCCGCCCCTCCCTTCGATCTCGCCGTAATCGACGAAGCGCATGAAATTTTTGCTGGGTTGCACAGGAGATACGGGCCGGACGGAATCTACGACGAAACGTCTGAGGAAGCGATGATGGCCCACCGGGTACGCGGACTGCTCCGTACCACGCCAGTACTCTTGCTGACGGCAACCCCGATGCAGAACTCGCTGGTCGAATTGTGGGGCTTGGTCCAATACGTCGAGCCAACAGGCACTCTGCTCGGCGACCTCTCCACCTTCCGCAAAGTGTTCTGCGACGAAGACGATCGAACTTTGGTTCGTGGCCAGGAACACGAACTTCAGCGGCGTCTTGCCATCGTTCTGCAGAGGACCCTGCGCCGTCAGGCGCAGGAATTCCTCGACCGGCCTTTCACCCAACGGCGCTGCAGGTTATACGAATACACGATGAGCGATGCGGAACGGTCGCTCTACGACGACGTGACCGAATATCTTCTCGATCCATCGCTCTATGCCTTTTCCGGTAGACAACGGCGGCTTCTGCTGATCCAGTTCCACCGGCGCATGGCTTCTTCCATCGCTGCGCTCGGGGCAAGCTTGGGAAATGTTGCCGCCCGCCTTCGCCGCCTACAAACGGGCCAGCCGTCGGAGGAGACCATGGTCGACATGCTCCGCGATCTTGAGGATGAGGCCGAAATCGAAGAGGTTTCAGAGGACCAGGCCCAACCTGTACAGCCCGCAACGCTTGCCGGAGAACTGGTCCGCGTCGAGTCTTTTGTTGCTCGTGCGCGATCGCTGCCGGATGATGCAAAGGCGCGGAAGTTCCAGGAAGCAATTAAGGTGATCGTCGACCTGGGGCGGAACGGTCGAGGCAGTGGCAAGGCGGTGGTGTTTACCGAGTCGATCACCACGCAGGATTATCTGCGAGGCCTGCTGCTGACCACTGGGATGCGCGACGACGAAATCACGTTATTTCGTGGGGTCAACGATACGGACCGTGCGCAACAAGCATATGCGCGCTGGAAAAAGGAGGAGGGCGCACGACTGCCCCCAGGAACAACGCCGACTCGCGAAGTCGCGGTCCGGCTTGCGCTGGTACACGAGTTCCGCACCCGCTCCAACATTTTCATCTCCACCGAGGCCGGCGCGAAGGGATTAAACCTGCAATTCTGTGAGACGGTCATTAACTACGATTTGCCGTGGAACCCGCAGCGGATCGAGCAGCGTATTGGGCGGTGCCATCGTTATGGCCAGGAGCGCGACGTCACGGTCATCAATTTCACGGCTAGCGACAACGAAGCGCAGCGCCTGACTTTCGACATTCTGAGCCAGAAGCTGGATCTGTTCGGCAAGGTTCTCGACGCATCCGATAACGTGCTGCATGAGCCGCGGACCGACAACCCGGAGATGCTAGTTTCTGTCCTTTCGATAGAGTGCGAGAGCGACCTCCGGAGTATCTACAGCCGGGCCCGTACTGCCGACGAGGTAACGCGCGAAATTGCCGCACTGCGCGACAAGATTTCGGAACGGCGGGAAGCCTATGAGAAGGAATACGAGCGGACCTCGCAAATCATCGAGTCGCGATTTGACGATAAGGTCCGCAGGGTCTTCAAACACCTGCGGGAAGACTTACCCAGCGGACTTGCAGACCTCGATCGCGACCTGGCCGACCTGGTGGATGGATTTCTCAGCGCACGCGGGGTCGCCTACCGGCGTTACGACGAAGGTGGCCGAGTGATCTTCGACATAACGGAAGGTGTTGCGTTGCCTCCCGAAATGGGGCTGGCTCGGCGTTTCGCGACCGGGGACGCGCGGAACCTGAAGGACGCCGAAGCGCTGAACCTGCTGCACCCATTGGTTCAGGCAGCCATCACGGATGCGCGAGCCGCGTCGCTTGATGGGTCGATCAAGCTGCAGCTACCGCCCACCGCTTCCGGGGGTCTTGCCGCACTTGCGGGGAAAAATGGGCTCCTCTGCGTGGTGCTCGTGGACTATGCAGGCTTCGAGCCAGTGCAGAGCCTGGTGGCGGCAGCCGTCGTTGCCGGTACTCCGATCGATCCCTCGCTGGCTGCGGAGATCCTCCGCTTACCTGCAACAAAAGGCCCGGCAATCGAAAGCGCAGCGGACGTACGATCGCTCGATGATGCTGTGGAAGAGGCGGTGTTCGTCGACCAGCGGCGAATCGAAGAGCGCGAACACCAGCACTTCGAGCAGGCAATTGGCCAGCTTGAACGCTACGTTGAGGACAAAATCCTCGTCTGCCGCCGGGAGCGGGCGGGCATCCTGGAAAAGCTACGCTCCGCGCGGGCTCGGCGTGACGAAGTTGTCGGCGCCACGGCCCGCGACCGGATTGAAGCGGATATCCTCCGCCTGGCGCACCGGGAAGAGACTCTCGACCGCCGTGTCGAGGCCCTGGAATCCAGAGAGGACGAGGTTTACAAAAGATGGCGAGGAAAATACTACGACCTTCGTTACCAGGCGCCGGGGGTGACCCGCTTGTTCCAATCGGCGTTCGAGATCGCCCAGCCGATCCCGGAGACATCGTGCTGAAGCTGCTGCACACTGCCGACTGGCATTTGGGACGGCGCTTTCCGTCCTTTCCCAGTGAAGGACAAAAGAAACTGTCACGAGCACGTATGGATGTGGTCCAGAAGATCCTCGAAGTAGCGCGGCGCAATGCGGTGCACGCCATCTTATGCGTGGGTGACATTTTTGACGATCCCGACCCAGCCGAGGACTTTTGGCAGGGACTGGCAAAGATATTTCGAGCCCACCCCGGTGCGAATCCACCGCTCTTTCTGGTTCCAGGCAACCACGATCCGTTAACGCCTGATTCGGTTTGGGCCCCTGGCCATCCCTTTCGCTCGCAATTGCCCGAATGGGTCCACGTCGTCGACCGTGACGACTTCATGTTTGAGCTCTCGCCCGCGGCGATCCTATACGCGCGACCGTGCCGATCCAAGGCTGGTGAGAGCGACCTGGCCATGGCGCTGCCGGCGCGTGAAGCCGGTGATGAGCGCCTGCGGATCGGTTGTGTTCATGGCAGCACATTCGATGTCTCCGGGTACCAGACGAACTTCCCCATCAGCCGGGATGCGGGCGTACAGCGGGGCCTCGACTACCTCGCCATTGGTGACACCCACTCGTTCCGCGACGTCACGGGAAATCTTTTGGTGCCAACCGTGTACCCAGGGGCTCCCGAACCCACCAGCTTCGACGATGGCGCTGCCGGCCATGTTGCCCTGGTGGCGATGTTTCGGCGCGGATTACGTCCCCGGGTGGATGCGGAGAAGGTCGCGTTCTGGCGCTGGCTTGATGTACGCTGCCGGGACATGAACGATCTGCGGAACCTGCTGACCACACCGGATCTCGAGCGGCACGTGGTCAGGTTGCACCTCGATATGACGGTCTCCCTATCGGAGGAAAGTGAAGTGGAGCGGATTCTGCGCGACCTGCGCGGTACCGACGCAACCCACGGACGGGCTGGTGTGGTGGTGGAGGATCGGTCTGGTCTGCGGCTGCACGCCGGTTCCGGAGACGCCTTCCCCGAGGATCTTCCGCCGGTGCTGAGGGATACGGTGGCGCGGCTCGACCGGCTCATCGCAGAGTCCACCGAGGAGTCTGACAGAGCAAAAGCGACCCTGGCGCTGTCCCATCTTTATAAGCTGCTGCAGAGCCGCGATCCGATAGGCGGCCGGGTATGAAACTCATTCGCTTGCGGGTTGAAAGCTTCGCTGCGATCGGCAATGTGGACGTCGAGTTCGGGCCGGGACTCAATGTGCTGTACGGGCCGAATGATCTGGGAAAGTCGACGATGGCCGAGTCCATCCGCTTCGCTCTGCTGCTGCCCCACTCCTCGACCCACGCCGAACCCTATGCCGGATGGACGGGCGGGGGCGATCCGGTGGTTGAATTGACTTTCGAAACCGAAACTCAACGGATCTGGCGTGTACGCAAGCAGTTCGGCAAGCCAGGCTCTTCATTGCTGGAGGAATCGAGAGATGGCCGGGATTTCGACGAAGTGGCGCGTGCGAGGACGGTGGACGGCAAGCTGCGAGAGATCCTGCGATGGGGCATTCCTGAGCCTGGCGGTGGGCATGCCATTAAGGGCCTGCCTACCAGCTTTCTCGCGACCGCGCTGTTGTCGACGCAAGCGGATGTGAGCGATATCCTTAGCCGGAGTTTGCGGGACGATCCAACGGGCACCGGGAAAGAGCAAATTGCGGCAGCGTTGCAGGCGGTCGCGCAGGATCCATTGTTCATCGAAGTGCTGAGAAAAACGCAGGAACGGTGGGAGGTGGCCTTCACGCCCAAAGGCGACAAGAGTACCGCAAAAGGGACCGTCTTCAGAGAGGCCGCGGAGCGGCTGAATGAAGCCAGAAATGAAAAGGAACGCCTGCAGAAGATCGTCGACGACTCAGAGGGCGCAGAGCGCCAATTGCGCGACCTGAACCTCAGAAGAGCCGGCAAGCAGGAGCAATGGGCAAACGCGATCGCGCGCGCCGCTAGCCTGCAGCAGCTTGCCCAGCAGGCGATGGAACGTTCCGCCGCGGCGGAGTTGGTGCGGCTCGCGGAGCAGGAGGTTGGACGAATTAAAAACCTGGGCACCGAAGTGGGAGCAACAGAGGCTAGAGTTGCTGAGCTGACTCGCAAGGTGACAGGAGCCAGAGAAGCGGTGGACACAGCACGCTACCGGCAAAGGGAGTCGGATGCTGCGCTCGCATCCGCGCAAGAAGCCGTCCGCACAGAAGAAGCGGATCCCAGCGAAAGCAACACCAAGCTCCTGCTTCGCAGGAGCCAGGCCGATCAGGCGACAAGCGAAGCACAACAGCGGATCGACACTCTGTCAGGAGTGAAAAAGTTGGCCGATGCGGCGCATGCAGCCGAGCTTGCGCTGCGAGACCAACAGTCGCATGCGGACAAAGCCAGGAAAGCCTCGTCCGAGGCAGAAAAGGGGGAGAAGAAGGCAAAGGAGGACCTTGATCGAAGCAGCCTGCTTGAGCGCGCCATGGAAGTCCAGGCGGCCGAGAAGCAACTGAGGGCTGCGCAAGCCGCTGTAGATAACCAGGGTGCTTTAGCAGGCCGCTTCGAGCAGATTTCCCGCGAACGCGCGTCTCTGGCTATGCAGCGTGCAGCGATCACCGTGCCGTCTCCCGCCACGCTTGCGCCGATGCGTAAGCTCGCAACCGAGCTGGCCACGGCGCGGGGCGCACTGGACGTCGGTTTCGTTGCGATCGTTACCCCGCATCGTCCTCTCGATCTGACGTTACAGAGGGACGGAGCAGCGGCCGATTCAATATCGACTGCGCAGGCACAGGAAATCGAGGCTAATTCGGAGCTGGAGATTGGCATCACGGGCGTCGCGACGTTCCGGGTGCGTGGCGGCCGGCGTGAAGCCCAGGCCCGCTGCGCCACTTTGGAGAATCGCTGGGATCAGGAAGTTGCCACGCACCTGCTTGCGGCGGGCATCAGCGACCTGGACGGCCTGAGCGCAAAGGTAGCGGAAGCACAAGAGCTGGATGCCGCCATCAAGCAAAAGGACACAGACCTGAAGTCCCTGCAGGAGCAGATCGCTCCGCTCTCCGGAGTCGCAGACGCATTACGCCAGGCAGCCGATCACGTCCAGGCCCGCCGGGCAGCGCTGGGAGACGCGAAGTTCGAAACGCTGGCCGAAGAGTTAGCCGCCCTGGGTTCCGATGCGACCGCGAAATTAGTCCGGCGGCGACAACAGTTGTTGAAAGATGTCGACGCGGCGCGTGCTATCGCCAACCGGGCAGCCAGGGACCAAGATATCGCCGAAGAGCGTACAAGGCAGTTGCAATCGGCGCTGGAGACAGCCATCTCCGCCCGGGATCATGCATTGCAGCCTTTTCCCGAAGGGGTAGATGCCGCGCTGGCCACCGCCCTGGCTAGACACGCGGCATGTGTCACCGAGAAACAGAAGGTCGCCAGCGACTTAGCGTCATTGGACAGGCAGATCGATGCGAGAAAAAAGCGAATCGACGCGGCCCAACGCGATGCTCGCGCTGGTGCGGAGAAGGCAAGCGCAGCAGTCAAGGCCGCGCAAGAGGAGCTGGAGACCGCCATGACTGAAGTGGCATCCCAGAATGGTCGTTTGATGGAGTTGCGCAAACTCCGCGACGCGGAGAATCTTACGGCGGCAGGAGACAAGCTTCGCCAAGCGGCGGAGCACTACGACGCACTTCCAATCCCTGATCGAGTGGCGAGCAACGACGAGGTCATGGCAGCACAAAGCGCCGTAACTTCTCTGAAATCGGAGCTTGACCTGATCGAGGGGAGCATTCACCGGGCCCATGGCGCGCTAGAGCAAGTGGGCGGCGCAGTGGCGCGTGAGCGGTTGTCCGATGCGACGGATGCGTTCGAGTTAGCGGAGCGTATGGAAAGGGAAATCGAGGCGGAGTACGAGGCGTGGAAGCTCCTTCTGGAGCAGATGAAAGAAGCCGATGCAGCCCAAGCTAGCAATCTGGGGCTCGCTCTGGTACCGGCCATCGCAGATCATTTCAACGATCTCACCCGGCAACGCTACACTACCGTGAAGCTCAGTGCACAGCTGGAGATGGAAGGCGTTGTCGCTGCGGGTACTTTGAGATCCGCTTCGTCCTTGTCCGTGGGGACCAAGGAGCAACTATCTACGCTTTTCAGGTTATCTCTGGCGGAGTATTTGCATACCGCGATTGTCCTTGACGATCAACTGGTACAGAGTGACGGTTATCGGATGGACTGGTTTCGCACGTTGCTCAAGGAGAAGGCCCAAACGTTTCAGATCATCGTCTTCACTTGCCGCCCCACCGATTACCTTACGCCAATTGCGCTTGTTCCGGACGGGAGCCCTTTGCCTGTAGATATAGACGGTGCGCGCGCGATCGACCTGGGGCGGGCGCTCCGCCGACGTTAGGTAGCGGCTTAGGATCAAATTCATGCTCAGAGATTTTCGCTGTTCGATTGGCAAGTTCAGCTACGCGCGCCGGACGGCTTCACGTTCATTTGATTGCACCCGTGCACACCGCACGGAGGGTTCGCCGGGAAAATTTCAGCGCTAAATTCTCCTCGTGTTTCCCTGTAGGCGCTTCAGTCATTGCAATTAAACTACTTAGCGTTCTTCTCTCGACCGATCTAAGCCGAATCCGAGGCCCCGATAGCATTTGCTGACTTTTCCAGCCCTGAAAACACCTGGAGCCCGGACTCGTCTTCACTCTCCTTGGGCCGTAGAAAATCGTCACGTTGAAGAGCGCCCTGCGCAAGGCCTTTCTTCCCCTCCATAAGCTCATCAAGAAGCTGATCGAAGGTCCGGGCAACCCTGCCCGTCCTGTCCTCCAGGATCGGCAGGTAGACATGCACTTCCTTGAATTGGCCCAGTCGATAGGCACGATCCGTTGCCTGGGCTTCGACCGCAGGATTCCACCAGCGGCCATAATGAATGACGTGATTCGCCTCGACAATCGTTAATCCCACCCCGGCGACGAAGGGCGACAAAACGAGCACATCGAATCCCTGCGACTCGCGAAAGTCATTGAGAATGCCGCTTCTTGTTTCTACGCCACTTTTCCGCAGTCTGCCTGCCCTTGGCGTGTCCCCGTTTACAACGCGGACCGGCTTTCTGAATTCGGCACTTAAAACGCGTGCAAGGATACGCTGCATGTCCTTGTGCCGCGCAAAGACAATCGCTTTTTCTCCCCGTTGGTGAACCCGGTGCAGCACAGAGAGTACTTCGCGCAGCTTTGACGATTTGGTCTTAAGTTCATCGACCGATGCATCGTCTCCGTCGCCGTCGAGCAGCAGAGGGTGCTGGTAGAGTCTTGCGAACCGGTGCAGCAAATCCAGCTTCCCCTTGGTTGCTCGCGCGGCACTGAGGCCTTCAACCAGGCTCAGGTGCCTTGCAACCTCCGCCTCAGACATCACACATTTGAGCTTGTGCTCATGCTTCTGTGGCAACTCCAGGACCTCGTCCTTGCTTCGCCGCAGCAGGAATGCGTTGGGCCTCTGATAAAGAAGGCGTGACTTCAGGCCTGCATACATGTCGCTGCCGGCACGCTCGTAGGTACGGGAGAAATCCTTAGCGGACCCCAACAGTCCCGGCTGCACCGTATCGAAGAGGTTCCACATATCCAGAAGCCGGTTTTCAACCGGTGTGCCGGTACACGCGATCCGGAAATCTGGCTGCAGGGCCTTCATCGCATGAGAAATTTTGGAATTCGGGGTCTTGTACTCGTGTGCCTCGTCGGTCACAACAATGGACCAGAGAGACTTGCCATTATGGCAATAGGCGAAGCTGAATTCATAGTCGCGCACAGCCTCGTAATTGGTGATGACCACCTGATTGCGCTGGATGCGATCCAGGTTCAGGATGGGCCTTGCGACAATCTCCTCCCGTGCTTCAGCGTCCTTCCGTCGATAACCCTGGAGTTCTGGGCCATAGAGTGGCAGCACATTGCCGAATACTTCGCCGTTATCAGCGAAGAATTTCTTCATCTCCTTTTGCCAGGTCTCCGTTTCAAGAAGTATCAGCGGGGCCACGATCAGGATGGGGCGAAACGGAGGCTTCGGCCGGGACAGGTCTGGAAACCGGCCTGACTCAATGCACCATGCCAGGAACGACAGGATCTGAAGCGTCTTGCCCACGCCCATGTCATCGGCAAGGAGCACCCCTCGCCTGTCCTGAATCCGGGTGCAGGTTTGCAGCCAGCGAACCCCTTCCTGCTGGTGATGCTTGAGGTCGAAACCATTGCGAAGCGAATCGGGGCGCTCGAATGGCTTCACGGTAGCATCGTGCCGGGCCAGCTCGGATTGCTCAAGGTAATTCTGGCGAACATATTCGTCATGGGTTTCGATGAGAAGTGTCTTCTTCGCGGGCTTTTCTTCGTCGGATTCCTTCTCAACATGCGGCTCTTTCGCCGATGATCCGCCGCTCGACGAGTGGTCGCCGAAGAGACCGGACATCGGTCCCTCTTCAAGGTTTGCCTTGGGGATGGGAACAAACTCGAATGTTCCGATTCCGGTGACTCTCTCACCATAGGGAAGGTCCACATCGCCGGTCACGCCGTCGAAGATGGGTCTCGGGTCGTCTTTGAGCTTTTGCTTGACCTCTCCCGTCACACGGCGCACCCGCTTCATACGCTCCAGCACCTGGCGCTGCTTGTCGGTGAGAACGATGCGCAGCTTACCCATGCCGGGCTGATCAAGCGAATAAAATCCTTCGACCTCACTGTTTCGATCAAACACGGTCCGGAAACTTCCGTTATCAAGCTCGGGACAGGTGGGGATGAAACTGAGGGCACCGTCCTGGTCCTCATAGAGGTCGAGGCCGATGGAAGATGGAACGATCACGTCGTTATTCGATAGCGTCGCGTCAAGGGCGGCGTTGACCTCGCGCGACCAGCGCTTGATGTTGGCAAAATCCAGCCAGCTTCGTTGCGGCCCCTTCTCTTCCGGGGCAAGTGCGTTGAAGGCATCCATCGCCTCCAGCAGCGAATACATCCGCTCGTCAAGCCGGAAGACCTCTCCTGTGGCAGCCCGCTTCACATAGAAGCCGAATCGCTGGAGCGGAACCAGTGCGGCACCGAGCACATACTGATAACGGTATCGAAAGTCGGGACGGCCAACGTCGCTCGTGCGATCAATCTTGAGGAGAAACGGGCTGGGCGGCGCAAATGCCGTAGTGAGGCGGAACTCTTCGGTCTCTATCTCGGGGAAATTCCCGTAGGGAATTCTAACCGCTCCATCTTCGACATTGGCCAGTCCCATTTCGAGCAGCGACGCCACTTCATAAGCCGTTCGCCTGCCGGCGCTTTGCTCGCGCGTATCGGTGGGCCACGTCTCAGGCCGGAGCCAGTCCACGGGTATTGTGCTCGTGACGAACAAGCTTTCGGTCTGAGCGTTGAGGCTCACTTCTTTACCGAACTGCTTGAGTACCAGGCTCATGGGCGAATTCCCAGCTCTGCGAGCATTCTGCGCGCCTTTGTTTCCCACCGCTCCAAAGTATCCGTTCGATGCCAAATGCGATTTTCGGCCTCTTCTCTGCGCTTTAAGTCCTCGCTCAGGTGAAAGGAATTGGAACGGAGGGTCACGCCGCTTCCTTCGAACTCCTTGCGCTCGTATATATACGCCGCGTTGCCTGTTTCGCTGAATTCGATGACAACATATTCGGTCCCATACCCTTCAAATACCATGAGAAACGCGCTGGTGTTTCCGCTGGAAATGGTGGAATAACTGGGAATAGTCTGGGCTCTGCTCGCGCGCACCTTACGGCGATCCTCCACAGACACCGCCACCTGAAAGTCTCTGATCTTGCCCTGCTTTTTCGCATACTCCAGCCAGAACTCCGCCCTTCGGCGGTTCGTATCGTTCTTGGGAACGAGCGTGTCGAAGAAGAACTGAAGAGTATCCTTGGCAAGCCATGCAAGGAATTTTTCCTTCGTCTCGAAGGGCATGGTGCGCCAGTTCGATGCGCAATATGCCATTCGTGGGTCGCCTAGTCGCTCGTCAGAGTGGACTTGGCCTACTAGCGCGGACTGAAAAAGGGGCATACCATCCGCTAGCTTGCTCACAATCAACGTTCCCATCGCTCTTCTGTAACCCTCAGCACTCAGCGCCGGCGTAAGCAGGTTTGTCGAGAGCCATTGCAATTCCTTGAGTGCGGTCTCCTGCCCGATGCGAATATCTCGCTGAACCAGCTGCCGGACCGCTGCGGCCGTTGCCTGTTCGTGAGTCTGCAGCGAAAGGGAGGCCGACGGCTCAATTAGGTACTCGGCGCAAGACTGTTTCACTGATTTCCGGTCGCGGATGATGATTTCGCCAAGCCGGCGAGAAGCGTCTGCGGAAAACAGAAACGGGGAATTGCGCCATTGTTCGAGCATCTTGCTGTTTCGGGGTATGCGCCCCTTGCCCAGCATGGTTAGGATCAACTTTTCTGCGGCCTGGGGCTCTTCCATCGAGCGCCACTGGGCGAAGTATGCCTGCACAAAGCCATTGAAATTGATCCATCGCTTCAGTGCGTCAGGGGTTGCGCTGAGCGCGCTCACAAGCCGCGGTCGCATCGCGGTTTTTGGGGAAACGCAGAGAGTTCTCACTTCCCGTGCATCCAGCCTGGCGAGGTCATAACTGACAGCTCGCCATCTCGCCCAGACTTCCTCCGCGTCGAGGGGAGCCTTCGGCGATGCCACTTTCTCGAATTTCGCTTCGAGCGCCTCAACGGTCCGGCCCAATTGCCGCAGGTACGGCGCTGGATCGACCGTACCGGACAGCAAGGTTTCCTCAAACTCGCGAATATCCAACGTGAGCCGTTGAAGTTCCTCGCTGAGCTGAATCATTGCGGAAGCCTCCGGCTGACAGTTTCCTCATCACGCGCTTTGACCCGAATCCTGAAAATGACCCGACGGCTTTCATCATCCGTCTTCTCAGGGTCCTGCTCGCCCCGGCCCGTTGCGGAGAGCTTTTCGAGAAAGCATGACCGGTCGGTATCCTGCCCTTCTAGGTCGGCCAATGATTCTTCTACAACAGCCATCGAGCGATCCTGGCTTAACTTCAGATTGTTGTTCTGGCTCTCCTCGGCGGTTCGCCCGTACATTTGTCTGTCCGTGTGGCCCTCGACCACTATCGAGTCGATGCTGGAGCGGAATTGGTTACCGCAAAGGACATCAGCGAACGCCGGGATATGTGTGCGGAGAAATTGCTTACCTGCGTCCTGGAGATTCGCCTTCTGCGTCTCAAAGTGCATAAGGTCGCCGGGTACGATCACTAGAATGGCGTTGCGGTCACGCGGGTCAAGACGGATTGAATTCTCATTGAACCCTTGCGGATGCCAATCCTTCTTTAATTCTTTCAGCAGCAGATCTGTGAGAGCGGGGTCTTTGCTGGCAGTATGACTGATGAAAACGAGCAGCAGGAGAATGAAGATGACCATCAGCGAGGTCATTAGGTCCGTCAGCGAACTGCTCAGATGATCGGAATTACCGTGGTCGTCCATTTGAGCGCTCCACCGCCTTTGAGATCACATCCCCGAGTTCCTCCAGCTGGCTCCCCAAATCCTCAATTTGTCCGCTGAGCAGGTTGGCGGCCTTCGGAACCAGCTTGTCGGCAACCTCGACAATCTTCGTGAAGTTCCTCTCCACGCTCTGGTTGTAATCCCTGAGACCCGCGCTCGTGGCCTGCATGATCTTAGCCAGTGGCTCGTGGAGATTATCGATTACCTGCTTGTATTCCGTGACCGTTCGCCGGTACTCGCCAAGCAGCTTTTCGTGAAGCTCAAGGGATACCTTTATCCCACTTGCCGTCAGCGACAACTGGTTTGCGACCTTGGTGTGGTCCCCGCTGATCGCCCTGAGCGCATCCGACTGGCCGACGAGTCCGCTCGTATACGCCTGAACGTTGCGGCTCGCATCGGCCATCTGCGCCAGGGCGCTCGCGTTTTGCGTAAGGAGATTGCTCATGAAGGTCTTTGCTTCCAGCAACGCCGCGCTGGCCTCCCGGAAGTCCTGGCTCCGGTTCTCAATATTGGCGAGAAGGGCTTCCAGCCGTTTGGCGGTCGCTTCGGACCATGCATCGGTTTTCTCAATGATGGTGCTTGCGGATTGTTGGGAATGGCTAGCCATGTCCTTGGCCGCGTCCATCATGTCTACCGATAAGCCGGTTACCTTTTCGGTCAAATCGCTGACAACGCGCGTGAGCTGGGTTTGCACGTTGTTCAGGTTCTGCTCTGCCGTCTCCTGAAGCTTATTCATCAACCCGTGCATGAGGGCGTTTAGCGCTTCGGTTTGCTCGCGACCGGCCTTCAGCTGATCGGTCGTCGTTTCCTCGGCTTTCGCAATGATCACGCTCAGCGCGGTCTGCATCTGGACAAACTGGGCGTTCATCTCGGAAATGACCTGCCGCGTCGCCTCAAGCGTGCCCTGAACGTTCCCGAATTCTTCCCTGGCCGAGCCGGATAGCGCGTCGCGAAATTCTCTTCCCATGTCGGACAGCGCCTGGCTGATTGACTGCTCCAGCGCTTTGGCCATCCGCTCAAACTCGCCCGTCACAGAATCCTGCTTTTGCGATTCGAGCCGAACGATTGCGGCCAGAAGTGAATCAAGTGACCCCGCCATGCGGTCCATCGTCGGACTGAGCAGGTCCTGCATCTTTTCGGCAACCCCCGAAGACATTTCGAAGGCCAGGCCGGGAACCACCAGACTCTTGAATTTGTCTACGAAATCGCTGCTGAAGTTGCTGACGGAAACCGCCTGCTTTGCAGAGAAAAGATGGATGTCGAGCAGGATTCGTGTCGTGGACAGGAATGGAATCGAATCCCCGATTTTCGTCAGAAGGTCCTCGTAGGCCTCGCGCAATCCGCGGACCACTTGCTTCTCAATGAGCGTGAAGGCAATGCTCAGGAGAAGTGCGACAATCGAAGTGAGGAACTTGCCTGACAGACCGTTGATTAGCGTGTCAATTCCGCTTATTGGCTCAATCGAATTGGCCTTGTCATAGTGAACCCCGAGGAGTCCCAGGAGGATTGCGACAAACGTAAGCGTCAATCCGGAGCCGGTAAGAATTCCAGGGAAGGCGCTGAAGTTGGCAGCGTGGAAGTTTCTTCCGACCACGACCTCATAAGGCATGACCTTTCGAGGTCTCTCAGTTAGAAACCACCCCTCGCGCTCTTCCGGGCTTCTGTATAGGTCCAGGCACTGCGAAACTCTTGCCCACCATTCCCTCGGCAAACCTTTGAGATTCTCGCCAGCAACACAATGAGCGTCTTTTCGCTCCAGGCTTAGACCGTTCTTGCTTTCGCCTTCTTCGTTTTCACGGAGGCCATCTAATGTGGCTGTCAGACTTCGTAGGCCCCGGCGTACCCGGCTGCTCGCTAGGAAGATGAGACCGATATACAAAAGGAACACGACGAACAAGGCGGCGCAACCGAGCAGGATGAGGCTCGGAGCGTTGTGCAGGAGATTCCCCAAGGGCGCAATAATGGAATCATGCATCGAAACAAGGACCTTTCCCGGACATCCGGTGGGCTATCCCACTCAGCTTCACTGACTTTCGGGGCATTTATCACGGGTCAAGACATTGTACGTCCTGAAATGGGACGCGAGAATGGCGGGGCGCGAAGCTTCGGACGGAGACGGTCAGCCGGGGCAGTCTGAGCCGGAATTCTTCGGTCCAACCCGTCCCGATGCAGAAACAATAGCTTGGCCCGAGTAGGGTGCGCTGCCTGCGGGCTGGGCGGTGCTGCGGTTAGGGAACGGGCATAGTCCGGCCGTAGCGGCCTCCGCCTGTTTAACGGCCGTCTTAGCCTTCCGTGCCAGAGTACCTCACGCAAGCCTGTTCGTGCTGGCAATGGCCGCCCTGATTACATGAAAGCCAACAGCAAAAGCCTCTAAGGAGCTTCGCTCCCCGCGCGTGCAAGGGGTTTCCCGCAGTCTTCCGCGCTGCGCTTGTGCAGACCTGCGCTGCGCTTGCCCTTGCGTCTCCGCCTTCAGCTCCGCCCACAAGGGTGGGTGATTCCCCTCCCCTTGCGCTTGCTACCCACACCCGGATGGCCGGGGGCCAAGGCGTGCCTGTGAGAACAGCCACAGCCAAACGATTCAAGAGCCAAGGAGCAACCAACATGAACAACGACAGAGCACAGGAACTCACCGCAAAGATCAACCAATCCATCACCGCACTATGCGCTGAGACCGACGCCGCCATGCAGTCAGAAACCTATCTCTCCTGGCTGTCCACCGTAAGCCGCTTCTATAAATATTCCTTCGGTAATTGCCTCCTCATCTGGTCGCAAGCCCCCGAGGCAACCCGCGTTGCCGGGTTCAACACTTGGAAATCATTAGGCCGATTTGTGAAAAAGGGCGAAACCGGTATCCGCATCCTCGCTCCCATCGTTCGTAAGGTGGAAGAGGAGAAAAACGGCACCACAGAGAAGGTATCCCGACCCTTTGGTTTCCGTACCGTATCGGTCTTCGCTCAGGAACAGACAGACGGCCAACCACTCCCCGAGCTGAACACCAACGCCGCAGAAGGAGGCGAAACCCTTCTCCCGCTGCTGGAGAAGGCAGCGGCCCAGCTAAACATCACGCTCGTTTACAAGGCTATCGCCGGTAGCGCAGAAGGCTATAGCAAAGGCGGTTTGATCGAGATCGAGGAGACGTTAGACACCCCCGCACGTTGCGGTGTAATCGCCCATGAAATC
>Ga0302325_10013751_pt1 | contig 17251 bp, 19 predicted proteins | sample Palsa_T0_2_FD_201948 | JGI IMG/M metagenome (GOLD analysis project Ga0302325, IMG submission 201948) | Peat permafrost microbial communities from Stordalen Mire near Abisko, Sweden - Palsa_T0_2 | ecosystem: Environmental > Terrestrial > Soil > Palsa > Peat permafrost | place: Sweden: Abisko... | reverse complement strand
ACGTCAGCCAGCAGCGCGATGCCGGCGGAGTTGACCAGGATGTCGACCGAGCCCAGCGCCTCCACGCACCCCCGCACGACGGCTGCCGGGACGCCCGGCTGCGTGATGTCGGCCACCACGAACTCCATCCGGCGCCCAGCGGCCTCGATCAGAGCCCAGGTGGTCCCGTCGTCCTCGGCCAGGCCGACCGCGAATACGTCAGCGCCGGCCTTGGCCAGGGCCACCGAGAAGGCCCGGCCCAGGCCGGTGTTGCCGCCGGTGACCAGGGCGTTACGCCCGGCGAGAGAGAACAGGTCGAGGCTGAAGTCGGCGATGTCCACAGGTCAGCTGCCATCCGAGGTGGGAGGTAGGGCCGGCTTGGATCGTTCGTTAGGTTAGCGCGTGCAGCTGGCGGCACGGGAGGCGGACGGATCGAGCCGTCACAGTAGGTAGCGTCCCGCTCGATCGGAGGAGTATGCATGCGCAAGGTGGTGCTGTACGAGCTGCTGTCCCTCGATGGCGTAGCCGAGGACCCGGACAAGTTCGTCATCGACTGGGATGGCGCGATGGATGCCAACCTCGCCGCTGTCATCGCCACCCAGGACGCGGTCATTCTCGGCCGTCGCAGCTATGACGAGTGGTCTGAATTTTGGCCAGGCAGCGAGATCGAGCCGTTCGCCACGTTCATCAACGACGTCGCAAAGTACGTCGCATCTTCCACGCCGCTCGGGCGGCATTGGCACAATGCGACAGCGATCGAAGGAGGGTTGGTCCAGTTCGTGCAGAACCTCAAGAATTCGTCCGGCGGTGACATTGGCGTCCACGCCAGCATCTCGGTCGCCCAAGCGCTGCTCGCAGCGGACGCCATCGACGAAGTACGACTCGTCGTCGCACCGGCGATCGCTGGCCGTGGGCGACGACTCTTGGAGGGACTGCCGCCGATTCGCCTCGAATCGCTCCGTAGCGCGACGTCGCCCAGGGGTTACCTGCTTGCCGACTATCGCATCTCGCGGTGACTCGGCTCGCCCGGAACTCACAAGCAGGCCATTCGCCGACTCAAACTCGATCTTAGGCGACGCCGGCTGTCCCCTGCGGCCGCAGCCGGCGCTCTTCTAGCAATTCTCGAGGGCGATCGGCGGTCTGGTTGGCTGTGATCACGCGAGGCAGGCGCCAGTACCGGGCGGAATGACACCACCAGCTGGCGAACGCTGTCGAGTAGAGTTGATCAGGTCCCGCACTCGCCTGTCGGCTCGGTTCATCTCAGGCCTCCAGGCTCGGTCCCGTCACTGGCCGTGCTGACCTCCAGCCGCAAGCGCCTCCTCTGCTGAGAAACCCACCAACAGCGGCCTTGTCATCGACTTACGGCCGTTACACCCCCGATGCCCACCGCCGGCTGGTTGAGCCTCATGGATCCGCCGGGACGAGTGCTGAGCTGCGGGGCGGCTGGGAGCCGCCCCGCAGCCCGACTAGATGGAGCGGTTAATCCCTGTTGCCGAGGCCGGGTAGGACTCGCGTGCCCTCTCGCTGGACGGCCTGAAGCGAGCTCGGAGAGAGCCCTAGCAGCTTCAAGATCGTCGGAGCGACCTGGGTCGTTTCCACCCTGTCGCTGGACCAGCCAGGCTGGACGGTGCCCGGCGCATAGACGACGAGCGGAACGTCCCGATCGCCCGGGTTGTCGCCGCCATGTTCGGCGATCTTCGTGCCGGTCGTATATATCGTGCCTACCTGCGCGATCCCGAACACGTCTGGGTGGTGCGGGTCGGACTTCGAGACGCCGAAGAATTTCGCCGACTGCTGGCCGGCGAAGATCTCCCGCAGCCCAGAGTGCTGGACCGTGATGGTCTGGCCGGCGTAGTTGACCGCCGGGGCGGAATGCGTCCACAGGTAGTTCTTGACGAAGTCAGCCGCCGCCTGCGAGCGGTCCGACAGCCACCACAGCAGCCCGTCGTCGTCGGCCTCTTGGACGACCAGCGTCGGGCTGCCCGGATGCTGTGCGGCCCAGGCGGCGTTGACGCCGGCGATGATCGGAGCGTCGTTGATCCGCTGCAGCTGGCTGTTGTTCAGCGGCGACTGGCCGTGCTTGGCCGTCAGGATGATCGCCGTCGAGTCGCCCTCGCCGTCGGCCTGGATCGTGTCGTCCATCCGCTGCAGGGCGTCGTTGACGTAGTCGAGCGCGCTCTGGAGCAGCGGGCCCGGCACCTGCTGGCCGTCCACGGTCACGTACCCGCCGGCCAGCTTCGGGCCCTCGGTGTATTTGCCCTGCGCGTTTGGGCCAATCAGCACCGCCGGGGAGCTCTTCAGCTTTTCGGCGGTCGAGACTACCTGGAAGTTCATCCCGTAGATCGCCGGCGTGCCGACCCTCGGCCCGGTGCCAGAGTGGTCGTAGCCGTTGATCCAATTGATGACCGCCTGGACCTTGTAGGAGTCGTACTGCTTGGTCGCGGCGTTGTCGTCCGTCCACGCACCGTCGACCGGGTACGGCACGCCGTTCGGCTCGACCGCCTGCGAGTCGATCTCCGGCGCGAAGAAGTCGTCGATGCTCATGCCGTCCGAGCCCGCCCCGTTGAACGACGCGTAGATCGCGTGCTTGTCAGACCACGCCGTTCGCAGGCCGGCGTTGTGGATCACCTGGAAGATCGTGTTGACCCCCGGGTAGTCCCACGGCTGAATCGGCTTGCAGGTCTTCGGGTCGACCGGGTACGTCGCCGGGTTCAGACCCGACTGCGGGTGCGGGCTCAGGTTCATGATCAAGGCCGGGTTGGTGTCAATGCCGCCCGGGTAGATCGAGCCGCCCTCATCGAACGAGGGGAACGTGTTGCCGCTCCCGTTATTGAGCAGGTCCGGCACGGCGGGAAGCTTGTCGTCCGGCGAGTCGTAGATCACGTCGCCGCCCGGGACCGGCCCGGAGCAGTTCGTCGTCCCCGGCGGGAAGACGCCGTGGCTGTACTCGTCGTCGTAGTAGACGCCGGTGACCTTCGGGTCGCCGCCGGTCATCAGTGCCGTGCCGCCCGGATCGGAGTCCGACGGATCGGCGGTCTGCGCGTCGGTGTATTCCCGGCCGCCGGTGGCCAGCCGCGCGAGCTCCGAGTTGGGATGGGTTGCGACGTACCAGTCCAGGTCGGACTGGTGCATGCCGTCGACCGAGATCAGGAGCACGTGCTTAATCTGAGCGTGGCCGGCAGCGACGGCACTGGAGGGAGACAGCACCAACGGCGTCGCGATCGCCAACGCAGCGACTCCCACCATCGCAAATTTCGTTCCCGAGTTCAAATGTCCGCTCCCTTCGCCAGAATCAATCTCTGGAACGTATGGGCCGCGTCCAAACGGTTCCTTACCGTGCGATGACCTGTATATGTCGAAAATATGAATTCAGTGGACGATGCGACTGTATTAACAGTGTAATCAGCGAGAAATCCACACCTTTGAGCGCGTTCCATCCGGGAGGGTGTAGACGGCAGTCCTCGAGGGCGCTTACAGTCTTTGAGGTAGAACTTGGTGGCGCCCCGAGGGTGCCATTAGCACGCGTGCAGCACTGATAACGCTAGGCGCCTTCGAGTGGGACTCTGTGCCAGAACCTTCACCAGAACCCCGGTCCACTTTGCACTGCCGAATTGAGCCGCATTTGGATCAAGGGCGGCGCCGCTACGCGGCACCGCGTCGGCGCTTCCCGCGCCGCGCTCTGGCCTTAGGAGGCCCGCTCGCGCGGGCACGCCGACCGACCCGTCCACCGGCCGATCAACCAGGCTCAACCGTCACACGGGACGCGACCAGGAGGTTGCCATGCGAGGACAACTCAAGGCTCTGGTGATAGCGGGAGCGATGCTCCCGGCAGGCCTGGGCCTGGCACCGTTGGCATCCGCGAGCGCCGCCAGCCCCGACCAAGTGTCCATCAGCACGGCCGTGTACTACAAGAATCACAGTTATCAACAGAAGCTGGAGATCATCGCGTCCGATACCAATACCAGCGCAACGCTTACCGCGTACGTGACGTCCACCGGACAACAGATCGGCCTGCCCGAAGGGGGCGGACAGCCTTCCAAGCTGGGGGCTGCGCCGGAGACGGCCCGAGGACTACGCCGGATGGTGCTCGACGCCGCTTCCCTGCCCGCGTTGCCCGAGGCGTCCGCGCCTGAGGCACTCGAGCCGCCCCGTACCAAGAAGTCAGTCCTGCTCGCCCTGTACCGCGCTCACCCGCACTACGGAGACCGCAGCAGAGCAACAGGGTCGCCGCCGAGTTAGCCGCGCAGGCGGAGGCTTAGGCGCGCGGGCGGAGCTTAGGCGCGCAGCGAACCTTCGCAGCTCGGCACGGCACCTGTCGCTCAGTACGTGGAGAAGTAGGAGCGTCGGGAGCCCGTGATAACGGGCTGCCGACAGCTCCGCGCCGATCCTTCGTGGTCAGAACCTGCGGGATTAGAGTGGCTCTTGTGCGGGCGGGCGAGATCGTTGCGGCTGCTGAGGCAATGCTTCGGCGGCAGCATCGCGGTTGCCGTAGGTGTACCGACGAGAGTGGAGCATCGGCGTCGGTGCGACACGAGTCGACGTGGCGGCGATCAACGGCCGCATCACCGGGTGTGAGGTTAAGAGCGCTCGCGACAACTTCGGGCGGCTGCCCTCACAGGTGGAGTTGTACAGTGCCATCCTCGACACCGCAGTGCTTGCTGTTGAAGGACCGGCTGCTGCCGAACGCGCGAGGCATCTGCTGCCGAACTGGTGGGGTATCTGGCTGGCTCGGCCGACGTTGCGAGGTGCAGTTCTCGGGTCTCCACCGTACTAAGCGGTGCGCGCGACGAGGTCGAGGCTGGTCTGCCACAGCCTGGCCGCGGCGGCAGTGTCGTGGGAGGCCGGGCTGGAGGCCTTCGGCTTGCTGGCGGCGAAGTACGTGCCGGTGACGCCCTCGACTTCGGGGGAAGAGGCCAGGTAGATCGAGGTGGCCGCGCCGTTCTGCGGCGTCTTCAGGAAGAGCCGGATCAGGGGAAGGAAGAGCTTCCACATCGGCAAGGGATCCTCGGCGGCGAACCCGGTACGGACCACGCCCGGATGCGCCGCGGTGGCGGTGACGCCAGTGCCAGCCAGGCGGCGCGCCAGCTCGTAGGTGAACAGGACATTGGCCAGTTTCGACTGGCTGTAGGCCTGCTGGCCGGAGTAGCGGCGCTGGCCTTGCAGATCGCCGAAGTTGATCTTCCCCGCCGCGTGGGCGCCGGAGGACACGGTCACGACCCGGGCCGGGGCGCTGGCCTGGAGCCGGTCCAGGAGCAGGGCGGTGAGCAGGAACGGGGCGAGGTGGTTGACGGCGAAGGTGTGCTCCAGGCCATCGGTGGTGACGTGGCGGGTGGCCCAGAACCCGCCCGCGTTGTTGACCAGTACGTCCAGCCGCGGGTACGCGGCCAGGACCTCACCGGCCAGCCGCCGCACTTCGGCTTGGGAGGACATGTCGGCGGGGAAGGAACCGTCTGGCCGGCCATCGGGCCGGTGCTGATACCAGCCATCGCTGAGTCCTTTACGCTGGGGGTCATCTGCTCGCCCGGGGTCCTTCCGGCGACCCGCCGCCGCTTGTGGCCCGCACCGTGCGCGGACCGGTCACCAGGATGGCGTCGGCCGGGGCGGTCATGGAGAGCTCGGCCATCGGGTTGGGTGGCAATCTGGGAGCTGGCCTGCGAGGTTCTCGAAGTCGTCGTCTGTTCCCGCTGGCTGTCGCATCTGGGCGACGATCCGGAAGGCGAGAGGGTCGCACCCGACGGCAGCGAGGTGCTCGCGGAGCAGGTCGGCGGCTCGGTTGACATTGCCGGAGGCCGCGGTGCGGACGACCTCGATGTGGTGGCGTTCCCAGTTCATCTGCCCGCGGCTGTGACGTTGGCCTGAGGTTCCGGTGATGGCGTCGAGGTCGGCGAGGGCGAGCTCGAACGCCGGGTCGGCTTCGACGGCATGGCGCAGCGCTGTGGCGGCCCGGCGGCGGTCGGTGGCTCGCTGTGCCTGCCGGTACCACCCCGCGGCCCGCAAGCTTGCGGTGACCGCGCGGCCGTGGTCCTCAAGGGCGGGCCCGGACGCGCCCAGGTGATCATGCTGGCCGACGGGCTGACCTTGTGCTGGCTGCATGAGTCCCAGTGTGCTCGGCTGGCCTGAGGCGGCGCTGAGGTGACACTGAGATCAACCGCCGCGAAGCGCGAGGCGGGCCGCGAGCGCGGCGACATCCGGCTCGTCGGTGAAACTGGTGAGACTGCCGTACGGCAAATTCCGGATGCGCTGCTGAGCGAGCGCGACCAAGGCTCCGGCGTGGGGGCGGGTCGGGTCGGCGAGCGCCCTGACTGCGGCTACGGCGGTATCGGCGAGCAGTTGTAGGCCGGGTCCCCGCTGGCGGCGGCGGCCTGGCAGGCGCTGCGGCGATGCCGGCCAGGATGTTCAGCGGGTCGACAGACAACCAGACCTCCCCTTGCGTGCCGAAGCGCTCGACGCTCAAGCGGGCGGCTTGCTCCGCGCCATCGAGCCGTCCCAGCAACGCCAGGTTCCAGGCCACTCGCAGGCCCGGTAGCGGCCAGGTGATCATTGGTCGCCGGTGTTCAGCTGGCCTTGGCTGCATGACCATCAGGCTGCCCGGGTGGTCTGAGGCGGTGCCGAGGTGCTGCTGAGGTCAGCCGCTCAGCCAGCGGCCAGCGAGAGGCGGGCCGCGAGCGCGGTCACATCGGGTTCGTCGGTAAGAGACCGATACGTCGGCCCCTGGGCGCGCCGCTGGGCGAGGGCGACGAAGGCTTCGATGTTGTGACGGGTCGGGTCGGCAATCGCCTTGACCGCGGCGGCGGCGGTATCGGCAAGGAGTTGCGCGGCCGGGTCCCCGCTGGCCGAGGCGCCTTCGGCGGCGTCGGCGGCGAAGACTGCGGCATCTGCTAGGTGGCCGGCGGCCAGCGCGCACCACGCCAGGCCCGCGAGCACACGGGGCTGCCCGGAGGGCAGGTCGACCTGCCGGTAATGCCCGCCCGCGGCGTCGAGCAGGGCCCGGGCCCGTGGCAGGTCACCGAGGCGACGGGCGACCGCTGCCTGGCCGACCTTGGCGTCGGCCGACAGCCACGGGTTGAAGCTGCAGGCGATCGCGTCGGCGTACAGGCGGTCAGCTGTAGCGTCGTCACCTTGCCCGGCCCGCAGCGCGGCCAGGCGGGCCAGGCTCTCCGGCACGTATATGCGCTGCCCGGCGGAGCGGCATCTTTCCAGGAGCGACTCGTAGGCCGCCAAGGCGCCATCGCGGTCCCCCCGGGCCTCGGCGATGCCGGCGAGGGTGCTGAGCGGCGAGACCACAAGCCAGACGTCCCCCTGGGCGTCGAAGCCTTCGACACTCAACCGGGCGGCTGCCTCCGCGTCTTCCAGCCGTCCCAACGACACCAGGGTCCAGGCGAGTACCATGTCGTGCCCAGCGAGAAGCCACCGGTGGACGGACGGTTCCAGCAGATCGTGAACCTGGCCCAGCACGTCGAGTGATCGTCCGAACTCGTGCGCACGTACCAGCACCGCCGCGCAAACCACCAGCGCCTCCGCCAGGCGAACTCGGTCGTCGCCGATCCGCAACGCAGCGACGGCCGCCTCACATTCGATGATGCCCGCCGCCGGGCTGGACGACATGCACACGAAATAGCCGCGCCAGACGTGGGCGGTCGCTCCCAGCTCGCGACGGCACGGCCCCTTCGTGCCAAGCGCGTCACCGAGCCAGCGCGCTCCTTCGGCCAAATCGCCGTTGATGTACCACAGCCAGGCCATCCCCGACGCCAACGACAGCGCAGCATCAGCGTCGCCCGTTGCGACGTACCAGTCGAGCGCGGCCCGCAAGTTGCCCAGCTCGGAGGTGAGGCGATCCCGCCACATCGGCCCGGCGGCGCCGCGCAGGCCATCGTGGGCATCCTCGGCCATGTGCAGGTAGTGGGCGCCGTGGCTCGCGCGCATGGCGCCGGCTTCGCCGGATTCACCGAGCCGTTCCCTGCCGTACTGCCACAGCGTCTGGAGCTGGCCGAACCGGGCCTCAGCATCGGTGCCGGAGATGGTGACCAGGGACTTGTCGACCAGTCGGCTCAGCACATCGAGGATCTGACCGGCCGGGACCTGGTCGTCGGCGCAGATAGCTTCGGCTGCGGCGAGGTCGCAGCCGCCGGTGAAGATGGCCAGCCGGGCGAAAAGGCGGCGTTCGTCCTCGAACAGCAGGTCGTAGCTCCAGTCCACCACCGCCCGCAGCGTTTGCTGGCGGGGCCGGGCGGTGCGGGCGCCGCCGGTGAGCAGCCGGAAGCGGTCGTCGAGTCGTTCGGCCAGGATGGCCAGCGGCAGCGCACGCAGGCGGGCGGCGGCGAGCTCGACGGCCAGGGGCAGGCCGTCGAGCCGGCGGCAGATGTCCTCGACGACGTCGCCGACCTGCCCGTCGGCCAGGAAGCCGGGCCGCACGGCCCGGGCGCGATCGGCGAACAGCTTGACGGCGGCCGGCGGGGCCAGCCCGCCCACGGGCACCAGGACTTCCCCGGGGATGCCGAGCGGCTCCCGGCTGGTGGCGATCAGCCGGAGGCCGGGCACCGCTCCGAGCAGGGTGTCGGCCAGCGCGGCCGCCTCGTCGATGACGTGCTCGCAGTTGTCCAGGACGACGACCAGCGACCGGCCGGCTAGGTGGCGCACGATGAGCTGCGTTGTCGATCCCGCGGGCTGAGGGCCCGCGAAGGCAGACGCCTCCAATGCGCTCGCCGTGGCGGGCGCCACCTCGCCGGCCTGGGCGACACTGGCCAGCTCGACGAGCCAGGCGCCGTCTCGGTGCTCTTCGCGCAGCGCGGCGGCCGCCTCCACCGCCAGGCGGGTCTTGCCCGCCCCGCCGGGCCCGGTCAGCGTGACGAGCCGGCTGCAGCGGAGCGCCTCGCGTAGCTGTTCCAGCTCGGCGTCGCGGCCGACGAAGCTGCTCAGTCGCTCCCTTAGGTTGCCGGCCGCCTTGGGCGGCGCGGCCGCTCGAGCCGGAGCCGGGCTGGCTGCAGCGCTAGCCGGGGCCAGCGACGGGTCCTGGGCCAGGATCCGGGCCTGGAGTTCCCGCAACGCGGGGCCGGGGTCGATGCCGAGCTCGCCGACCAAGCGGTCGCGGACTTCGGTGTAAGCGTGCAGGGCCTCGGCCTGCCGTCCGCTCTGGTACAGGGCCAGGATGAGCAGCTCCCACAGGCGCTCGCGGAGCGGGTGCTCCCGGCACAGCGCCTCCAGTTCGGCGGCGAGCTCGCCGTGGCGGCCCAGTCCCAGGTCGGCTCCGGCCCGGGATTCGATCGCCACCAGGGTCAGCTCGTCCAGCCGCGCCCGTTCGGCATCAAAAAAGCCCGCATAAGTGAATTCGGCCAGCGGCTCGCCCCGCCGCAGGCCGAGGGCCTCACCCAGGGCGGCTGACGCTAGCACCATCTCGTCGCCGGCGGCCAGCCGCCGTCCTTCCGCTACTAGCTGCTCGAAACGGACCACGTCGACCTCATCGGGACCGACATCAAGGGCATAGCCGGCTTCGGTCGTGATGACAGCCGCCGTCCCGAAGGTGCGGCGCAGCTGACCGATCTGGGCCTGCAAGGCATTGGCCGGGTGGGCTGCTTGCCCGTCGCCCCACAGCACGTCGATCAGCCGGTCGGCGCTGACCGGCTGCCCCCGCTGCAGGGCCAGCAGGGCCAACAGGGCCCGCTGCTTGGCCCCGCGGACCGGCACCGGCGCGCCCTCTTGCTCCGCTTCGAGCTCGCCGAACAGCCGTACCTGCATGAGGCCACCATAGGTCCTGCCTCAGCGCCACGACAGTGCCGCCTCAGCCGCCGGGCGCAGGCTGACCTCCAGAAGAACCACTCAGCTCGAGGGAAGGACGAACAATGATCGAGCGCAGCACCTCACCCAAGCGCTACGGCTCGACGGTCGCCGTCGACGACGCCTCCTTCGCCGTCCGGCCCGGCCGGGTCACCGGTTTCCTCGGCCCGAACGGGGCCGGCAAGTCGACCACCATGCGGATGATCCTGGGCCTGGACACGCCGAGCTCCGGCTCTGTCCTGGTCAACGACCAGCCGTACCGCGCGCTGACCGACCCGCTCCGGTCCGTCGGCGCGCTGCTGGACGCCAAGGCCATCGTTGGCGGCCGCAGCGCCGCCCATCATCTGCTCTGGCTTGCCGACAGCAACGGCGTCACCCGCCGCCGGGTGAGCGAGGTGCTCGACATCGCCGGGCTCAGCGACGTCGCGGGCCAGCGGGTGGGTACCTTCTCGCTCGGCGGCGCCATGGTCGTGACCGGCCTGGACGCCGCCGCGATCGGCCAGACCGCGGCCGCCCACGCCATCACCCTGCTCGAGCTGGCCACCCGCAGCGCCACGCTCGAGGAGGCCTTCTTCGACCTGACCCGAGACGAAACCGACTACCGCGCCGGCCAGCTGGCCGGCTCAAGCAAGGGGATCTGACATGAGCGCGATCACTGCCATCACTGAGAAGCCCACCGATAACCCTGTCCGGGTACGCCAGCGGTTGCTGGCCGCCTTCCTGCCCGTCACCGCCGCGCTTTACATCAGCTGCGAGGCGCTGGACCCCAAGGGCACCGACCAGGTGGTCACCAATACGGCCACCGCGCTGCGGCTGCTGCCCATCGCGGCGGCCCACTCGTCCCAGCTGTACCTGTCGGGTTCGCTGTCGGTGCTGGCGCTCGGCGGCCTGGCGGTGTCGTATGCGGCCATCGCCAAGCTGGTCACCGGGCGCGGCTGGGTGATCGCCACGATCGCCGCGCTGCTGGGCGGCCTGGGCGCGTTCGCCGGGGCCATGCTCAACGTCCTGGTCGGGATCAGCCTCGCGGCTACGGCCTCAGCGCACATGACCCAGATAGCGGCCGCGCAGTTCCTAGTGACCAGCTTCGGTTCCTGGCCGGCTCAGGCCGCCGGGTACGTCTACTTCGCCAGCGAATACGCCGCGCCGGTCGTCATGGGGTTCGCGCTGTGGCGCAGCCGCCGGGTGCCGCGCTGGCTGGCCGTCTTGTTCACCGTCGGCCTGGAGGTCGCCGAGTCAATGGGCGCCATCGGCCCCAAGGTCGTGCTGTACATGCTGCCGTTCGCCGTCGCGATGATCCTGCTCTCGGTCCGGATCTGGCAGGCCGCCGCCCGCCCGGCCCCGGTGACCAATCCGGAACAAGCCGGCCACTCCGGCCAGCTGGCCGACTCGAGCAAGGGGATCTGATATGAACGCCGTGACTCACACCTCCACGACCCGCAGGATCGGCCGGGCGGAGTGGACCAAGCTGCGCACCCTGCCCTCCACCTGGCGCACCGCCGCCCTGACCGCGGTCATGCCATCGGCTTCGGCGCGGCCGTGGCCTACTCCGAAGCCAGCCAGTGGCACACCATGACGGCCCAGCAGCGCCAGGTCTTCGACCCGGCCAGCGGATTTTCGCCGGCCAGCAGGCCCAGGTGACCATCGGCCATCCCGGTGTGGTGCAGGCCATGGTCTTCGGGGCGCTGGCGGTGAGCCTGACCGCCGTCATCGGCGTCGGTCTCGGCGGTGTCATCCGGCACACCGCGGAAGCGGCCACCACCCTGTCGATGCGAGCTAGGTACTCCCGCTGCGCCTCGGGTCACGCCAGGCGTCCGCTTCGAACCACCAACGCTTGACCGTCTGCACCAGCGGTGTCACGTCACCTTGGTTGCGGGCCTGTTCGAACGCCGCATCCAGATCCTCGTCGTACCGCTGGAGGATGTCGCTATCGGCGTTGGCGGCCAGCACGGCCCGGATCGCCGTCGGCGTGCAGGCCGGGCGAGGCAGAACCTGAGATTGCCTGGCATGCGGCGCAGTCATCAGCAGCTCTCCGATAGGTCGCCGTTTCGCCCAGCATAAGCGCGTCCGGCCGACAGACAGCAGCCCACATCACGTTCCCTGCCTGCGGGCTGGGCTAGCACCTGGATCGTGGCGCCGTGGAGGCGGGGCGGTCTCGAACAGGGTGGTGAGCATCTCGGCGGCCCGTTCGGCGCGGTCGAGGGGGATCCAGGTGTACCAACTGCGGGTGTCGCGATCGTAGCTGCCGACGCGGCTGATCTTTTCCGTCTGGGCGCTGAACTCCTGCTCGGGCACGCTCGTGTTGGAGAAGAGGGGACGGAGGTCCGATGGCAGGCAGGTGCCGGGGCACTTCATTGCGCCGACGATGCTGATGGAGATGCCGGCCTCGCGCGGCGCATATGACTGCACTATGCAGTCAGCGATGATAATATGCATTCATGACTGCGCTTACCATCCGAGACGTGTCCGAAGACGCCGTACGCACGATGAAGATTCGCGCGGCTCAGGCCGACCAGTCTTTGCAGGCTTACCTCCGCAGCTTGATTGAGCGCGAGGCCGCCAGACCCACTGTTGCGGAGGCTGTGGAGCAGGCCCGGAGGCAGGCGACCGCTGACATCAGCACCGACGACATCCTCGCCGCAATCGACGAGGGACGAACCGGACGTTGACCGTCATCGACTGCTCGGCCATGATCGAACTGCTGGCAGCGAAGACGCAGACAGGAGATGCAGTCGCTCGCCGGGTGACCGCAGCGCAGACCCTGTATGCGCCGTACGTGCTCGACGGAGAGGTCATCTCAGCGCTTCTCGGACTCATACGCGGAAAGAAAATCTCGGAACGAGACGCCGACGCCGCGCTCTCCAACTACCGCGCGTTCCCCGTCGAACGGCAGGACGTGCTACCCCTGTGGCCTCGCTTGAAGAGCCTTCATGCCAACCTGTCCGCCTACGACGCTCAGTATGTCGCCTTGGCCGAAGCCCTCCACGTCCCCTTGATCACCGCCGACGCGCGGGTCAAACGCAGCGGTGTAGCACGATGCGAGGTCGAAGTCTTCGACGTGCACACCTGACAGGCGGAGTTTGCGGCAGCCGTGCGTGGCTGGTGGGGCGAGTGGGGCTCGAACCAACGACCGGCGGACCGGTCCGCCAAGCTCACTGCCATCCGCGAGCTGACCAGCCAGGTAAGCCCCAGGCAGTACGTCCTACTGGCGGCCGCGGCGCTGCTGGCCGACGACCCGCGGCGGGCGGTCATGCTTCGGGATCACGCAGAAGACACCCCGGAGCTGCTGGGCCGGGGAACAGCTCTGATGGTGATCACCTCACTGCTCGAGACCGGCCAATGGGACGACGCGCTCGAATACGCCGGACGTGCCCGCACCCTGACGGCTATCTACCATGAACCGGTCGTCCACGCCTCGGTCATAACCGCTGCCGCCTACATCGCGGCCTGCCGCGGACACAGCGCGGCGGCCGCCGAAGATGCGATGTCGGTGCTGGGAATCTCCGGCCTGACCGCGCGGTCATCGATGACCGCGCGGGCCAATCACGCGATGGGCATGGCCGCGCTGGTTCAAGACCGGAATGACGAGGCATTCGACTGGCTGCGCCAGCTGGCCGCAGACGGGCGGGCGGCGCACAATCGCGAGGCCCTGTTCGGACTGATCGATCTGGCGGAGGCCGCCCGACGTACGGGCCGGCGGGCCGAGGCCAGCCGGCTCGTCGAGGGAGCCCTAGCCGGCACGCAGGACGAACTGTCTCCGCGGCTGCTCCAAGTAAGCGCACTCTGCCGGGCCCTGCTAGCCGACGGTACCGCGGCCGAGGAGCACTTCCTGAAGGCGCTCAGCGTAACCGAAGGCGACCACGTGCCCTTCGAGCGCGCCCGCGTACGCCTCAGCTACGGCCAGTGGCTGCGCCGGGAGCGGCGCGACAAGGACGCCCGTCCGCACCTGAACGCGGCCGCCCACGTTTTCCGGCTGCTGGCGGCGACGCCCTGGCTGACGGCAGCGATCCACGAGCAGCGGGCGGCCGGGGTGCGGTCCGGCTCCTCACCGGCGGATGCCCTGTCGAGCCTGTCCCCCTCGGAACGGCTAGTCGTCCTGCTCGCTGCCGAAGGTCTCACTAATCCCGAAATCGCCGCGCGCCTGTTCGTTTCGCCGCGAACGGTCGGCGCCCATTTGTACCGGTCTTTCACCAAGCTTGGCGTATCCAATCGCACGCAGCTCGCCGCCTTCGCCCAGCCCTCCCGCGCTTGAACTAGCGCACCGCGGGACGGCACTGCCGACCAGGCCTTGCACAGCGCTACACACGAGGCCTTTTCGCCGGTCACTAACCCGGGGCCGCTGGCAGCCCCGCAGGCGAGAAGGCCATATACCGAACGCTCCGGAAGCAGCGTGGCGAACTGGTCCCGTAGGAGCTCCAGCAGCCATGATGGGATGGCAGCCACACGGACTCGTGTGATTGCGAAGCATAGAGAATTCCGAGGATCACCGAACCTGTGCCTGCTCTGCCTCAGGACACACCGAAGCCCCGCAGATCACGCCGATCCGGGCGAGCCTTAAGCAAGTCAGCGCCCCGCCGGATCGCCGAGGACCGGCGGGGCACTCGCGGGTTCGGGTCAGAGCTCACCCGCGATCGGGGCGAGAGCCCAGTCGAGAGCGAAGTCGGCGACGGCTTCCCAGCCGGCTTCGCCGCAGGTGTAGTGGTCCCGGCCGGAGAACACCTTGTGCGCGGCGATCGCGGTGGAGTGCTTGGCGTTCTTCTCGTAGTTGTGCCGCTGGACGACCGGCGGCAGAATGTGGTCGCTGCCGCCGGAGATGAACAGCAGCGGGGCCCGGTCGTCGTCGGCGAAGTTGAACGTCGTCGCCGCGTGCGGGGTGACCGCGGCGAAGCCGCCCTGAAACAGGACCTTGGCCGGCGTGGGCGCCGCGTAGCGGTCGTAGGCCGCTTGGGCGGCTTCGGGGTCCAGCGTGTTGGTGAACGCGTAGTGGAACTGCTTGGGGGTGAGCACAGACGCCCTGTTGATGTTGGCCGGGTTATCCAGGGCCAGCAGGACCGAGCGGACCTCCGACAGCGGCATCGCGTTGATGCCCTTGACCGCGGCGCCGTCGATCGACACCCCGGCCAAGCCGAGGCCGTTGCCCACCAGGAGCTGGGCGAATGTGCCGCCGAAGGAGTGCCCCATGATGACCGGGGCGGTGTTCAGCTTGCTGACGTAATCGGTCAGGTAGTCCATGATCTCGCGGACGCCGACTCCGGCCACGGCATCCGGGTTGTCGCGCAGCGCCCGCAGTCCGGCCTCTCCCTGGCCGATGCCGGGGTAGCCCGGCGTCAGTACGGTGAAGCCGCGCGCTTCGTAGCGCTCGACCCAGTGCTCCCAGGCGAACGGGGTCATCCACAGTCCGTGGATCAGGACGACAGTGCTGGTGGACGTGGACGGGGTTGTCACTGGCTAGCCTCTTTCTTCGCGGCAGACTTACCTCGGATTTCTTCGCGGCAGACTTACCTCGGACAACCCCATACTGTCGGCGCAGTGACCGAGCCGCACAATAGGCCGCTTGAATAGGTGTAGTGAACATCGTCGAGTGCAGGCCGGTGTCCCACCGATAAGTGTCCAGGCCTCTGAGACCGTCCCCGGCGCGGAGGTCGTGGTCGACTCGATCGGCAAGACCTTCCGGGCGGCCGGCGTACGGCGGCGCTTTGGCGGCAGCTAGGCGCGCCGCGGGTAGAGCAGCGCGGTGACAATAGCACCAGCCGCGAACGGGACGGCCAGGAACGTGAACGCGACGATGTCGCCGTGCACAGTGGCGGACGGCAGGCTGACGTGCGGCACGTTATGGGTCAGGTACCTCGCGGCTGCGCTGGCGGCGATCGTGTTGAGCAGCGCGGCCCCCAGCGAATGCCTCGGCCACCTGGTCCTCGGCCTGCAGCGGGCTGCTGGCCACGGCGAGCACCGCCCGCAGGCAGGATCCCGCGACGTGCGTCCAGAACAGCGTGGTCAGGCCAGGTCTGTCCTTGACCGTCAGCCTGCCTTCGCTCTAGGGACCCCAGCGGAATCAGGCAACACCCCGGCGCGGTTGCTACGGCATGACTGCTCGCGGGGCGGCAGGCGTGCCAGGATGGACAGCAAAGCCCGGAAGTCCCGTACTGGAGGCAGCGCGATGATCGCTCAGCCAGCCGACCGCATCCCGGCGACCGGCCCGGACACCGGGTCGTACGAGGTGATCCACCTCGGCGGCCAAGCCGCGGTGGTGGTACCGGTGTCCGACTTCTTGCGCTTGCGCGCCCTGGAACAGGCCGCCAGCCAGCAGGAGCTAGAGGACGCCGAAGACAAGGCAGCTCTGGCGGACTGGCGTGCCCGGGAGGCCGCCGGACAGACCTCATACGTAACGCACGACGAGGCGCTGCGGCGGCTCGGCCTGGCAGGGTGAGCCTCCAGGTCATCTGGGAGGCCCAGGCGATCGACCAGGCCGCCGGGTTCCTCCGTGACGACCTCGACGGGGTCCGCGAGATGCTCGACGTGGTCGCCCAGCTCGCCGAGGAGCCCCATCCTGCTGGGTCGTTCCCCTATGGGTCACCTGACCGACGGCGGCTGCGCATCGGCCGCTACCGGGTGATGTACGACATCACTGCTGAGACGGTGTCGGTTTGGCACCTCGGCCGCGGCTGGGCCGGAAACTAAAAGTGGGGGCATTCCGCAGATCGACGGCCTAGAGCTCGGGTGAAGGGACCGGGACGATAGATGCATCCGTCGGCTCTCGGGCGTTATCGAGGGCGCTAGCACGATGCAGTCGTCCCTTGCCAGCCGAAACGTTTCGAACTTTATTCAGGTGACAATGCGGTGGGGCGGGTGGGGCTCGAACCCACGACCGGCGGATTATGAGGAGCCTGGCCTGGCGCTCTGGGCGCGCTGCCTGCACGGATACCACAGATCTAAGCGGACATGACGCTCATTGCACCCACTTCCGCCCGTAACTCGGTCCACGAAACGGTCCACGGCTCACCGCGGCCATCGCCTCATGCCGATCACATAACGTCACCATGGGCATGCGGCCACGCCGAGCCTTCCCAGGCTGACCCGGCCAAGGACCAGCGCAGCGCACTGTTTAGTTGGGGTGGCCTGAATGAGGGCGCAACCGTTAGCCGGAACCGGCCAGTCCGCCCCGGTCACTCGATCGTCTCGGTGTGGACGGTCGCGCCCGTCTCGTCCCTGTACCTGGCCTGGATCCGGCCGCCGTCGAGGTCGAACACCGCGAACCCGAACAGCGCCCAGTCCTGGCCGCCGCTGCTAAGGAAGCCGCTGGGCTGCCACGTGCCCGGCGGCGGGATCGGCGCCCCGGCGCTGTGGGTCTGCAGCACCGGCACGCCGCCGTGCCCGATGCAGCTCAGGGAGCGGACGCCCTGGTCGGGCGCGAACCCCATGCACCGGTGCTCGTGCCCCCACCACCAGGCGGTGATGCGGCCGCGGTCCAGCAGCGAGCCGAGCTTGGCGGTCAGCACCGGGCCGA
>Ga0302325_10013748_pt1 | contig 17254 bp, 12 predicted proteins | sample Palsa_T0_2_FD_201948 | JGI IMG/M metagenome (GOLD analysis project Ga0302325, IMG submission 201948) | Peat permafrost microbial communities from Stordalen Mire near Abisko, Sweden - Palsa_T0_2 | ecosystem: Environmental > Terrestrial > Soil > Palsa > Peat permafrost | place: Sweden: Abisko... | reverse complement strand
AACCTTCGCGCAGCGCCAGGTCCAGATAGGCGGCGTCATATACCGTCAGGCCGACGCGCCCCGCCAGCCGGAAGATCGCGTTATACGACACCGGATCCGTGAGATGGATCTTGAGGTCGTCCAGTGAACTGAGGAACTCGCGCGCGTGGGGTTCGTCGATACGGCCGCACCTTAGGCCCATCAAAACGCTATTGCGGACTTCGTAGGCCCACAATCGCGGCGCGAACGCTTGCAGTGAAGACGAGACGGCGTAAAGGACTGCAATGCTGTAGGCGGCCTGTTCATCCGGGAAGCACCAGGCGGAAGCCAGCGATGCGTCGATAACCAGGTTGGCCATCTATGGGCGGCCGCGATCGATGTAGTCGCGAACTGTCCAGCCTTCCGGATCGGGCTTGACACTCTTCTGGAGAGCGAGGATGCGGGCTACCGCCAGTTGAACCTTTTCATGGAATGGCCGGCGGTCGTTCACGGCCGCTTCTCCGCGCGCCAGAGCCTGCACCCATGCTTCAAGAGTCAAACCCTGTGCCGCTGCCTGCCGCCGCAACAGCGCTGCGCTCTCATCGGGCAGTTCAATTGTTTGGCTCATCGGTACGGCACTCCCGTTTTTAAGCATAGCGCAGACCGTCTAGCCCACCCAATCAACCGCCCAACACCACGAAGGCGACATTGCTTGAGAGCGTGGCGCCGTCTGCGACCACCTGAACCGTCCCGGTAGTCGCGCCGGACGGAACCGTGGCGCGGATGGCCGTGGGAGACTCAAGGGTGAAAGCCGCCGGCGTGCCGTTAAACGTGACGCTGGTCACGCCTGTCAGACCGTACCCCAGGATCGCGATTGTCGCTCTTGCCAATCCGAAAGTGGGAACGGTCTTAACGAAGGAGCTTAGCCCGGTGGACAAACGAAAGACCGTTCCATCGCCAAGGCCTCCAGATGAAGTGGTCCCATACAGGTTCCCGTCGGTGTGTTGCACCAATCCACCCGCCGGGTACGCCCCGTGGGTGTTGTCGAAGTCGTAGAGCGTGGTGAGCGCGCCGCTGGAAGTGATTTTGAAGATCGTGCCGCAGCCCCCAGGGCAAACGATGGTGGAGGTCCCACCGGACTGCGTTGTCCCGTAGAAGTTCCCGTCGGTAGCTTGCACTAACGTTCCCGTCGGGTTCCCGCCGTCGGCGCCGCCGCTGAACGTATACAGGACTACCGCTGTGCCCGCGGCGGTGATTTGGAACACCGTGCCGTATGACGTCCCGCCGTACTCCGTCGTCCCGTAGAGGTTTCCGTCGGTTCCTTGAATCAGCCCGCCGATTGGAGTGTTGCCGTCGGTATTGTCGAACGCGAAAAGTTCTTGGAAGGTCCCCGAAGGTCTGATCGAAAAGGCCGTGCCTGCCCGGTTCTGGCCGTCTTCCGACGCCGTTCCAAAAAGCTCTCCATTTGCCGCCTGAACCAGACCGGCTTGTGGGTCCGCACCGTCTTGCCCGCTGAAACTGTGCAGTGTGGTTAACGTTCCACCCGGAGAGATCTGGAAAATTGTACCGTGATCGCCACTGGACCCGCCGACAGCAGTCGTTCCGTAAAACATCCCATTGAAGCCCAGTACCAGCGGAGAGACCGGCAGGCCGTCGGAACCGCTGAAGCTGTACAAAGACGTCAGATCTCCGCTTTGGGTGATTTGGAAGACGGTGCCGACGCCGTAGGTTCCCCCGCTAAACGTCGTCCCATAAAGTGTCCCGTCGGCGACCATCGCCAACCCGGCGCCCGGATTGGAGCCGTCGGTATTGGAAAAGCTGTGCAGAGTTGTTAGCCCGCCCCGCAGGTTTATCGCGAACACTGTGCCATAATTGGATGCCCCGCCGGTATTGGTTGTCCCGTAGAGCTTACCGTCAATGCCCTGTACCAGAGACACGTACAGCGGTTGCTGCGTTGCTTCCGTTGAAATTGACCAGGGTGGTAAAGTGGTCATCGTATAGCGCGTGCGCGGCGAGCCCAGACATTGCGCCGAGCAAGACGAGTGCGCGCGCGAAGAGCTGTGGCATCGGATTCCTCCTGCCACGATTCTAAGCGGCTCATCGCAGGCTGTCAATGTTGCGTACCTCCCTTACCGAGAGCCCGCCTTCAGTACCGATATCCGGAAACACGGTACCAATTTCCGGCCTTCCCAGCCCAACGCCGATGCTACACTCATACACGAATCGCACGAAGGCGCGGATACGATGTTGAGCAGGTCATGGCTGTGCATTTCAATGGCGACGGTTTTCACATTGTCCGGATGGGCGGCATCGCCTGTCTCGTTTAACTCCCCGCAAGTCTACGAGCCGGCTGGTTCCGGCGTGGTGGCCGCGGATTTCAACGGCGACGGCAAGCTGGACCTGGCAGTCCTCGCAAGCCAGTCGCTGGCTATTTTGGAAGGCAACGGCAAAGGCCAGTTCCGTCCGAAAGTCTCCTATAGTTTGCCGGATGGCATCGGCGGTGTGGGCATAAGCCTGGCTGCGGGGGACCTCAACGGTGACGGCAACCTCGACCTGGTGGCCCTCCACAACACTTCGACCAACAATGTTGCGGTGTTCATGGGCAACGGCGACGGCACGTTTCAAGCGCCTTCGTTTTATACGGTCGGCGTATTCCCCGAGACCGTTGTGGTGGCGGATTTCAATGGCGACGGCAAACCGGATTTCGCCGTGTCCACTTACGAGGTTTCGAATATCTCGATCTTCTTGAACAATGGCAATGGCACGTTCACCCCGGTCACCCCGATAGCCGTGAATGCCCAGAGCGGCTTTACAGCGGCGGATTTTAACGGCGACGGCAAGGCCGATCTGGCGGTAACCACCGGAATCATGCTGAGCAACGGCGACGGTACGTTCCAGCCTGCCCTGCCCTATCCGGGGGGAGACACGATCGGCTTCCCGATTGTGGCGGACTTCAACGGCGATGGAATTCCCGACCTGGCGGGGAACACGCAAGGCGACTTGGGCGTGTTTCTCGGCAAGGGCAATGGCGCCTTCCAGCCCCCTAACGTGCTATCCGGCTGGAGCGGCGGGCCTTTTGCCATCGGCGACTTCAACGGCGATGGCAAGGTGGATCTCGCGAGTACCGGTTTTAACAGCGCTTATGTATTTCTGAATAATGGCCAGGGCGGCCTCACGCCGCCGGCGATGTCCGCCGAGGCCACCTACGGCGTGGAGGCCCTGGCTGTCGGCGACTTTAACGGCGATGGCAAGCTGGACATCGTCACGGCAGGTTCCGGGACTACAATTCTCTTGGGTAACGGGCAGGGTATGTTCCAGCAGCCGGTCAGCTATCCGGTAATCGGGTCGAGCGACTTTCTTGCCGCCATCGTCGCCGCCGATTTGAACGGAGACGGCCGGCCCGACCTGTTGATGTCCGACCTCTACAGTTCCGCGGTCTCGGTGGTCTTGAACCAGGGACACGGCAGCTATACGCAGGGCGCCATCTACGGCCTGCCGTACCCGCCGTCATCGCTGGCAATCGGAGATTTCAATGGTGATGGGAAGGTGGACGTGGCCGTGTCGATGATAGTGGAAAATCAGATCGCCGTGCTACTGGGCAACGGCGATGGCACCTTCGGCGCGCCGGTTATCTACGACGGAGGCCGCGCCCCGGCATCCATCGCCGTGGGCGATTTCAACGGAGATGGCAAGCTGGATATCGTGTCCGCCGGCACCGGTATCTCGATTCTCCTGGGTAATGGCGATGGCACATTCCAGGCGCCCACGCATATCGCGATCGGGGGCGAAATATATTCCGTGGCCGTGGCGGATTTGAACGGGGATGGCAATCTCGATATCGTAGCGGCCAACACCATAGCCATCGCCGTACTGCTCGGCAACGGCAACGGCACGTTCCAGCCGGCGCAGTATTTAGCCTCCGGCAACGGACCGTATTCGGTGACCGTCGCGGACCTGAATGGAGACGGCAAGCCGGACCTGGCGGTGGTCAATCGCACCGACACCACCAGTTCAGTGGGGATTTTGCTGGGCAACGGCGACGGCACGTTCCAGCCGCCAGTGGAGTACCCGATCTCCGGGAATCCCGCTCAGGTGACCGTGGCCGACTTCAATGGCGATGGCCATCCCGACTTGGCGGTGCTGTGCGTCGAGTCCTTTATAGTCGCAATTATGTTGGGTGACGGCCAAGGGCACTTTCAGAGCGGCGATGACGCCCCGCGCTTCCTGGCGCCCACCTATCCGTATGCGATGACCGTCGCCGACATGAACGGAGACGGCAAGCCGGATATCCCAATCAACGCTTCCGATCCCAACGGCCTGGGGATCCTGACGAACACAACACCATACTAGTGGGGCAGGCCCGTGGCCTGCGCGGGTCCCTTGGGCCCGCTTTTCTTGGCGGCCTGGGAGCCCGCCGCAGGCTGGGAGCCTGCCCCACTCTTCACTTCTTCGCCCCGTTGAACGACCGCTCCACCATATCGTGCACGTCCGTCGAAACGCCGTGGTCCCTCCAAAGCCACCGCATCATTTCCGGAAACACAGTCTGCAGCATCTTCTGCCCGTGCCGCTGAATCCCCCACGAGTAATTCACCTCGTAGCCCTTCTCTGCAAGCGCCTGCTCGATCCGGACATTCTGATAGAACCAGTCGCGCCGCTGATCGTAAGTGCCATCCGCCCGCAGCCCCCGGTTATCGTTCCGGCCATCCACCAGGAACACCCGCAGGGGCTTCCTCTCGCTCTTGCGGATAATATCCGGATACGCGTCGCCGCCGCGAATGTTGGTAAAGCTGCCCACGTTGCTTAGCACCTTGTGGAACTGGTCCGGACGCTCCCACGCCACAGTGAAAGCGGCGATTGCGCCCGAGCTGGACCCGCCGATGCCATGCCGGTCGGGGTCCTTCGATATGTTGTAGCCCTTGTAAAGCACCGGCAGCAGCTCATCCACAATCACTCGCGCGTACTTATCGTCCAGCGTGTTGTACTCCGTGGGCCGGTTGGTGGTCTTATCGCCCCATTCATGTGCGTCCGGCTCCGGCTGCTCGGGCGTGCGGCCCGGATTGATGAACACCCCGATCATCACCGGAATCTCGCGGCGGTAAATCAGATTGTCCATCACCACCGGCGCGCGAACATCGCCTTCGGGCGCCATGAAAGCCTGCCCATCGTTGTAAATTATGAGGCTGGCCGGGACGGCCGGATCGTATTGCGCGGGCACGTAGACCCAATACGTATGCTGGGTCCCCGGATACGCTTGGCTCGGCAGCGTAAACGGCCCCCGAATCTCGCCCTTCGGCACGCCATCCTGTGGCATGGCATCGGGCGCGAGCTTGTAATAGAGGTCCGTGTTCGGGGATTCGGCCATGGGCGGTCGCTGGGCCGGCGGCTGCGCCCATGCAGCGGTCGCCAGCATCACCAACAGCAGATTGCGTTTCATAGGTTCGCCTGCCACCATAGCACAGCACCAGAGCCGCGACCGTAAGGGGGCGGTCCGCTAAAATGAACTTATGTGGCGTTTGGCCATCCTCTGCCTGGCTTCCACCGCCGCCGCCCAGACCCTGCCCGAAATCCTGTCCCGGGTTTCTGAAGAAGCGGAGGTCTTCCGCCATGTCGCCCCGCAAGTGTTGTCCGAAGAGACCCTCACTCAGCGCGCCCTGAAAGCTCCCCCGCGCTTCCATCCGCGCGCCGGGGCGGCCGCCGCGCAACCCATCCTCCCCACCTGGCAAACCCGCGAAGTTGTCTCGGAATACAGCTTCGGCGCACTTAAGGACGCGCCCGAGTCGCTGCATGAGTTTCGCCAGGTCACCACCGTCGATGGCCAGGCCGTCTCCTCCGCCGCGGCCGCCCGCCACTCCCTGGCCCTAGGCTTGGCCTCCTCCGACGACCACGCCCGCAAGCGCATGCTGGAAGACTTTCAGAAGTACGGGCTCACCACCGCGGTCGTCGATTTCGGCCCCCTGCTGCTGCTCTTCACCAAGCGCGAGGCCGCCAACTATCGCTTTGAGCTCGCCGGAGACGACCGCATCGGCGCAGATCGGGTCAAAATCGTCGCCTATACGCAGGTCGCCGGACTCGGTCGCATGCTGGTCTTCCAGGGCCACCGCGCCATCCATCAGCCCATCGCCGGCCGCATCTATGCGCGCGTGCCGGATGGACTGCCGCTGCGCATCACCATCGTGGAGAGCCGGCAGACCGGCAAAGGCCTGTTCCGCGATGAAGCCATCGTAGACTATACCCTCAACGCCAATGGATTTGTGGCGCCCGCCGCGGTCACCCACCGGGGCTTCGCCGCCGGACAACTGATCGTGGAAGACGAGTTCCGCTACGCGCCCTTCAAGAAGTTCGGCGCCGATGCCGCCATCAAATTCGACGTGCAGCCATAATCCGACGAAGCGGATGAAAGTGTTTTACAGCGCCACACAGACTCCGCCGAGCGCTCCTTTGATGGACACGACCCGGCCGGCCGGCCTATCCGCACTGTTCGGCGGACAGGCGACCGATCGCGATTAGTGTCGCACCGCCAGCGGCAACGTGCCGAGGACGCGATAACATATTAGACATGCGCAAAAGATTGCTGATCGCCCTGCCGCTGCTGTGGCTGCGCCTGCCCGCGCAGGCTCCGCCGGATGACCCGCGATACACCGGCGACGGCCAGCTCATGCGGCCAGACAACTATCGCGAATGGATCTATCTGAGCTCCGGTCTGGGGATGACCTACGGCCCTGCGGGCTCCGCCGCCGCGCCCTCTTCCGAGCGATTCGACAATGTCTTCGTCGCCCCCCAGGCTTACTTTGCCTTTCTGCGAACGGGCGCCTGGCCGGACAAGACCATGTTTGCTTTGGAAGTCCGCAACTCTGCCAGCAAAGGCTCCATTAATAGCGGCGGCCATTACCAGGAAGGCTTCGCCGGATTGGAAATCCACCTCAAAGACACCGGGCGCTTCCCCACAAAATGGGCTTTCTTCGAATTCGGCGGCTCCCAACGGACCTCCAAGCCGTTTCCTGCCAACTCAAGCTGCCAGACGTGTCATGCCAAGAACGGCGCGGTCGACGAAACGTTCGTGCAGTTCTATCCGACCCTGCTCCCAGTGGCCACGGCCAAGGGGACGTTGACGAAGTGAGTAAGAAAGCCTCTCGCTCAGCGGCTGGCATTCGGACGCCTGCGCCGGCGTCTCACGGATTCACCTGGATCCTGCCCATCATGCCCGCCTCCGCATGATGCAGAATGTGGCAGTGAAACACGAATGTGCCGGCGCTCCGCGCATCGCGGAAATCCATGCGCAACATCACCGTGGGGTAGGGGCCGGCGCCTTCCCAGGCCGGCACTGTCACCGTATCCCGCAGTTCCGGATTGAGGAGTTTCTTCCCGTTCACCTGCAGAAATAGAAAATGGATGCGGTGCATGTGAAACGTGTGGATCTCGCCGGTGTGGTTCGCCACAATCCAATCCTCCACCGCCCCTACCTTGGTGACCACGGCCGGCGGGCCGGACGGGTTGAACACCTTGGGAGTCTGTCCCTCTACGGTCAAGAAGAACCGGGTGGGGCCGGTGGTGCCATTGGTGGCATCCGCGAAATACAGCTTCCTCACTGCGGTAGCGCGGCCTTCTGCAAGCATCTTGTCCGCGGCCCAAGCCGGCCCAGGTTCCGCCGGACGGGATGCACCCCCACCCAACGCGGGCGGCTCTTGCGCGCCGGCCATAGCCACAATCTTCGCCAGTTCCTGCGCCGGATTCTCGAACCCCGTGCGCCCGGTCTCGACTTCGGATTGCATCAGACGAGCCGCCTGCCCGGCCGCGGGGCCGGTCACGATAAACTCCGCCCGGCCGCCGGGAGGCAGCTCGATGCTCCGCAGCTCCACGCTTTTCCTGACCGGGACTCCGTCCAGGGCGATCAGCTTCACTGTCTGCGCGGTCTTTTCAAACATCACGTGCAAAGCCAGAAACGCTTCCGAGGTGGCATTGGCCACGCGCCAGAACTCCTTGCCGCCCGGCTTCATCCGGATCGCTGGCGACGGCCGATGGGGATACATTGCCGGCTCGAAATTGAGGCTCAGCCGATACTCGCCGGGCGGCCAGGGATCCGGATCGTCCTCGTCGTCGAACTGCTGCCGGATAATCAATATGCGCTCCGGAAGGCCGGCCACCTCCGGTTTCACCTTCTCCATGCCGTTCACAATCAGCGCTCCCGAGGCTCCCCCATTAAGTTGTAGGGTCGCCGATCCTTGAACGAACGGATGGTACCAATACATGCCCGGCGGGTTGTCCTTGGGAATTTGAAATTTGTACACAAACGCCGGATCGGTGTTCTCGATGGTGGTAACGGAGACTTCGCCTTGATGGCAATCGGGCAGCAGATTCAGGCCATGAAAGTCGATGTTGGTGGAAGTGGCCGCCACGACGCCGCCGGCGCAAGCATCGTGCGGAGTTGGGCTGGGCGCGGCGGGGCGTGTGTGCGGCGGCACATACGATAGGCGGTCGGTCAAGGCCAACTCCAGCCGGTCGCCGGGATCGAGCCGCAAGGTGGGAGCTTCCACCGGTCCGGAACCGGCTTCGTAGACGTAACACACCTTGAGCGATTGTTCCAGCATTTGCCGGCTGCGCAGCGTGAGCCCGGCTTTCAGCACGCCATCGGTCGCGATCAGATCCAGCGGATTCTGCACCGCGGTGCCCGCAAACGGGCGCGCCGGGCAGGCGCTCGGTTGCGCCAGGGCGCCGCCGAGTCCCAACCCACATGTCCAAACCGTCAGAAAATACCGGCCAATCGTATGCATCGTCGTCCTGCGCCCAAGACGCTAGAATGGCCGGGGCGGGTACACTCCTATCGACAGCAACGCCGATGCGGGACTGCCCGCAACGGGCGAATTAGCCGTTTCCGTCAGCGTGCATCCGGTTCCCGTGGATGTGAACCGCAGCACCCCGATATACGACTTGCTGCCCGTCGCAAACTCGGGCACGTAAACGAGACCGCCCGCGCCCGTGGCCAGTTCCGTCGCTACCGCTCCGGCGTAAGTAAATTTGGTAAAGAAGCCTCTCAGCGGGCTGGAAGTACAACCCTGCCGCACCTTGCCCGTAGTCTTGTCGAAGAACGCTGCGGTGACCCGTCCCCCGGAGCTGTTGGACACGTACAGCACGCGTTCATCCGGGCTCAGCCGCACGCTGCTGGAGTTCCACGCCGAACCCAAACTGTATACCGCCGTGGGAGTCAGTTTGCCGGACGAGATATCGGAAACTTCGACGGCCGCCGCCGTGGAACCGCCACCGAAAATTGCGTAGTGGCCATCGCGGGTGATGTCCACGGCATCCGGCGCGTGATCGTCCCGCGAGCCTGTAGAGTACTGCGCGTCGCCATTCGAAACGGGCATCCCACTGGAAATATCGAAAGATTCGATGGAACCGTCGCCGTAAGCGACCACCATCATGTTGGCATGGATCGCCATACCCTCTGCCAAGCCGCCGTTCAGGCCTTGCGCGTGAACGTCGCCTATGAACTGCAGCGTGCAGCCGGGCTGCATCTGAAACGCGCCGATATTCCCCGCGCCGGAGAAGGTGGCGTATAAATGGCCGCCGCTCATCGCCAAGCCGATGCCGTTGCGGTCGAGCCGGTTATCGGCGTGGGAGCCGTGAAACGTTCCCGCCAGCTTGCGCGTGCTTACCTGAATGCCCGCTATGCTCTCGGATTGCGCATTCGTAGCATACACGCAGGCGTCCCCCCCACCGGACGCGATCAACACTCTGGCAGCCCCGAAGTAGCCGCCCGCGATACCGTTGCCGCCTGTGGAAACGCGCGTGGGGCCGGCTAAACTGCCGTCCGCGCCGATGGCGTAGAAACTGACGGTGCTCGGCGGAAACACGGTTCCCGTGTCGTCGTTGGCCACCAGGAAATGCACTGGCGCGCCGGCGCCGGAAGCCAGGGCGGCGATACAAAGCAGGGCCGTGGGGCAGGCCCATGCCGGGCACGCCCTGCGGCGGCCTCCCAGGCCGCCATCTGCTCGGGTCCAGTGAATGGCCAACCTCTATTGCACCGTCACGCTGATATCGTCAAGGTACATGTAAACATAGTCGGGGGAATAACCATTGCCGTGGACCGCGAAATACACCCGAATGGTCTTTCCCTTGTAACTGGTTAAATTATATGTGACCTGCGTCCATGTCTTGGTGTTACTGGCCACCTTAAGCACCGTCGCCAGAGTTGTACCCGAGGTGTTCTCGATCAAACATTCCTGATATGCATAAGAAATCGTATCGTTAGTCCCGGGCCAGTACCAGAACGTGAGCGTTGCCTCTTTCGCCGTGCTCGGAATCGTAATAGTCTGATAGATGCTGCTGTTTCCATTGACCTCCGGCTTGCTGGTCTGGCCCAGCAAAGCGCTGTAGCTGCCGGAGTGCACCTGCGCGGTGGTCACTGTGGGCAGCACCTCTCCCGCTACCGTCCAATCGGTGAAGCTGCCGGTTTCGAAACCGCCATTCTGAATCAGATTCGACGAGGCGCCGCTGACCGTAAGACTTACCGTAGTGTTCGCCACGACCCCGCCGAAGCCGGTGCCGATGACGTTGATGGTGTAGGTCCCCACAACCGTGCTGCTGGCCACCGTCAGCGTCAGTACCGACGAGCCCGATCCCGGCGCGGGAATGCTCGACGGGTTAAAGCCGGCGGTCACGCCGGTAGGCATGCCGCTCGCCGACATCGCGATGGCGCTATTGAATCCGCCGGAGATGGTTGCCGTGATCGTGGATGTCCCGTTAGACCCCTGTTGCACAGTGACCGAGGTAGGACTGGCCGTCAGCGTGAAACTCGGCGTGCCGCTGGAGGAAACCGTCAACGAAACCACGGTCGTTTGCGTGACCCCGCCGCCCACGCCTGAAATCGTGATGGGATAGGTCCCCGCGGCCGCGCTGCTGCTCACGGTCAGGGTCAATGTCGATGAACCCGATCCCGGCGCCGCAATTGTCGACGGGCTGAAGCCGGCGGTCACGCCGGAAGGCATACCGCTGGCCGACAGAGCGATGGCGCTGTTGAATCCGCCGGAAATAGTGGCCGTAATGCTGGATGTCCCGTTGGATCCCTGCTGCACGGTGACTGAGCTGGGATTGGCCGCCAAGGTGAAACTCGGCGTAGAGCCGGCGGAAACGGTAAGCGCCACCACGGTCGTTTCCGTGAGCCCGCCGCCGACTCCCGATACGGTGATGGGATAGGTTCCCACGGCCACGCTGCTGGCGACTGCCAGCGTCAGTGTCGACGAGCCCGATCCCGGCGCGGCAATGGTCGACGGACTAAAGGTGGCGGTTACGCCGGTAGGCTGGCCGCTGGCCGACATGGCAATGGCGCTATCGAACCCGCCCGAGATGGCTGCCGTGATCACAGACATCCCGCTGGACCCCTGCTGCACCGTGACCGACGTGGGATTCGCTGAGAGCGAGAAGATCGGGCTGGTGGTAAAGGTGAAACACTGCGTCAGATTGCCCGTGGCCGGATTGCCGTCCCGCGGCGGGAATGGCGCGCCGTCGGTCGAGTTGTTTGTCAGCGGAGTGCTGGTGTCGAACGTGTGATTGATGGAGGCCAGCGTCGGCAGCCCGTACACCGCTTCAATGAACTTCAAAAACGAACCGTGGTCCTGAAAGACGGTGTCCACGTAGCCTTTCTTGGCGTATGGCGATATCACCAGCATGGGCACGCGCACGCCGGGACCATAGGCATCCAATTGTTGCGGCGCGATGTGGTCGAAAAAGCCGCCGCCCTCGTCCCAAGTCAGTAGAATTGCGCTGCTGGCCCAAGCCGCGGAAGCCTGCACCGCCTCGATGATGGATTGCATCTGCCCCTCGCCGGTCTGAATGTCTTCCGGCGGATGCTCGTCGTTGGGCGACTCGTTGGTGATGAATACCACTTGCGGCAGCGTGTTATTGGTGCAATCCGTGAAAAACTGGCTTTGCGATTGGTTGAGCACATTATTGGGGCCGCCGGTCGCCCAATTCGACCACAGCGCCAGGTAACAGTAATTGTTCGGGACGCCGAAATTGTAATTCTTGAAGCTGATGCCGTAAGTTGTCAGGATATCCAGGATGCATGGATAAGTGGACGAGTCCAGCGTGCCATTGGTCTCGATGCAATCGCAGCAATTTCCGCCGCTGGTTCCCGAGTAATAGATCATCCGGTTGGGCTGCGTCTCACTCAGCATTCCGCCGCAATAATTAGCGCACAAAGTATACTCGGGAAACAGCGAGTAGTAGTAAGCCAGGTCCGTCGACTCATAGTAACCCAGGGTGTCGATTCCACCCGCCGCGTACCACCCGTTCATCGCTCCGTTGGCGTACCCGGTATGGATGGCGTTCCAGTCGTGATTGGGGTCGGTGTTATTGTCGGTAAGGGTCGTGAAATGGAAGGGTGCATGACCCGAGCTGGTGTAGTTGGCCGGTATTCCGTACCCGCTCGGCAAACCCGTGTAGCTTCCGAAATAGTGATCGAACGAGTGGTTCTCCTGGCACAGGCAGATGATGTGGTTGATTTGTGGAATGCTGGTCCCGCGTTTGGCAAAGCCGGTCTTGGGCCGTTTGGGGCTCTGCGCGAGCAAAGGGGCTGCCAAACCGGTTAATCCCGCGCTGGCGAGCTGCCGGAGAAAACGCCTGCGGGAAAAATCTCTGCGCGAGATTCGGCGGATTAAAGAAGGGCTGTCATGCTTCTCCACGATCGTAACCTCTCTGTCTTAAAAATTGCCGCCCGACGCCTCTGCGGCGGCGTAGCAGGTAACGTAGCAAGATACCCCCCTGCGTTGCAAGGCGTGGCCGGTGTTTTCGCTACAGAATTTTGCGGAGATTGTTTACAGAATCGTTACGCGTGCCGGCGCCGGTTAAAAACTCCCCATTTCGCAGGTTTAAACTTTCCCAGCCCCGGCGGGCGAACGGCATTCCGGGCCGCCCGGTAATCGTCTGGACGTCAGTTGCCGGTAGCAATCTTGAATATTGTCCCAGTAGCGGGCGGCGGCGAATTCAGCGAACCGGTGATGCCAAAGATGGTTCCGTCCTGGTCCACGATGAGTGGGTCCAAGGGTACCTGGCCGTTGGTAAATTGATGGAGGAAAATGGTGGTCCAGGCGCCGCCGGGAGTTGCGGGCGGCTGCAACTCGAAGACGGCGCCACCTTCGGGGTTTTCGAGCGCGCCATAAAGGTTGCCGTTGTGGAGAACCAGTTGCGTATCGGGATGAGCAGAGGGGAAGCTCCGCAGGGCCGTGTAAGTCCACTCCTGGCCGGGCGACGCAGGCGGCGTCAGCGCATAGGCCTCGCCGATACCCGCATACCAGCCGGGAACTGTGCCATAGGTTGTGCCGTAGATCGTGCCGTCGCTTGCGAGAGTCAGCATGTTGGGATTATCGGCGGCTAAGTTGAAGCTGTAGATCTCGGTCTGGGTCCAGGCTCCGCCGGGAGCGCGCGGCGGGGCGAGCTGGAACACGCTGCCCCTTTCCGCTTCCCCACCAAACGCGGTAGTGCCGTAGAGGCTTCCGTGTGCGGCGGCGATCAGCGAATCCGCCCCGTTTCCGATTTCGGACAGAAGCGCTCCGGTCCAGGTAAAAACCGGCGCCGCCGGGGCCAGCAACTGAAGCAGGGATCCGTCCGCATAGCCGCACAGAACGTAGAAAGAGCCTTCCGGTCCATTGACCAGGAGGCTTGCGAGTGGTCCGGCACCTTCGTATGGCTCGCTGTTGAAGCTGTATGCAACGCTTTCGGCCCATGCCGCCCCGGGTGACGCTGGCGGCTGCAGCTCGTACATCGCGCCGTAGCCGTTCGCGCCACCCGACTGGGTTAAGCCAAAAAGCGTCCCCTTGGCGCCGCGGATCAGGGGGCCCGCAGGCGAGCAGGCATCGCCGGTGTCCCCGGGTGTGCCGGCGAACGTATACAGGACGGATAGCGTCCACGGCTCGCCGGGCGCGGCTGGCGGCCGCAACTCAAACACGTTGCCGCACGCTGTGTCGGCGGTTACCCCATAGAGGGCGCCGCCGATAAGCGCCAAGCCCGTTGGGATTTCGCCGGTGAAGTTATACAGGGTGGTGAATTGCACCTGCGCTGCGGCGGGCGACGTACCTAGCATTGCGGCGAGAGCGGCAGTAAGAGCGATCATTACAGGTGTTTTCATACGATCATCCGTTGGATCCATATAGTTCCGTGTATGGGCTCCCTTGGTCCGTGTCGTTCAGCGTCGCCACGAGGCTCCCGAAAAGAGCGGTTGGGGTTGTCAGGTTAAAATTGATGGCCAGGCACCCGTACTGAAAGTTTTCCGTGGACGTATTGGGCTGGAACCGATAGACGTACATTGGAGTGACGACCGCGACCATGCTGCCGTCCCCGCGCACGGCCCAGTCGAACTCTGTTAGGGAGTTTATGGTTTGCTCAGGGTTCTGGGTTATGGTGGTCAGGGGGATGTTCCCCCATGTGAACGGTCCGGCGTAGTTGCTCCAGATCCAGGCAGTGTTCACTGGCGGCGTCGTAAAGGCTTGGCTGACGAATATGTAGTAACCCACGCTTGCGCCGTAGACATCGATGCAGGACGCCGCGAGGTATATGGCGTTGCCTGTGTCGCCGGGCGGTGCTGCGGCGACCATAATGGCGGGCTCGCCCCAACTGTTGCAACTGAGCCCAGGCGTTACGGTCGAGGCGGCGCTGGTGAGGGTGCTGAACGGGAGAGCCTGGCTGCCGGACGGAAAAGCGCCGGAACACGAGCTTGGCCCGCTGCCCAATGTCCAGCCGAGACCGCCGGGTGAACCGGCCTCGCTCACCATCAGGCAGCCGGTGCCGATCGCCGTGGTGTCTATGCCGTGGCCTTGCTGCACCCAGTACATCAGATGAACGGCGAACCAGGTTTCGGTGTATGGTGTAGCCGCTGTGTTCACGAATGGCCAGAAATTGGCGACCTCATGCGAGGAGAAGCACGTTGCCCACGTAGGCTGCCCGACATTGCAGGTGTTGCTGCAATTGTATTTCATACCGTTGATGGGCGTAATGCTGCCGGAGCAGTATGGCTCCGACGGAAAAATGGGGGTGATCGGGGGCGAGCTGCACCCCGCGCCCGAGCACCAGGCGTTCCATCTGGCGCCGCCGTTAGCGCCCGCGTCGGCTTGGCTATAGGCCAAATGGATTTCGGAAGTGGTCGTATTGCTGCAGGAGGGGGACGGCACGCTCCAATCGTAACTTGGGTAGGAGTAGAGCATCCAGAGGTCCGTGCCATAGGTATCGGCGGCGAGTTGTTCCGCGCGCATGCTCGGATCTCCGTAGCCCGAGAACAGGAGCGGCGCGTGTGGGGGATTGCACTGGTCTATTGAGCCGCTTGGTGAATCGCCGGGTATGTCATTGTCGGCCTGATCTGCCAGGCTGATGCAGTTCCCGCTCACGCCGTCGCAGGTCAAGCTGAATGCTGTGCTCGGGTTGAACAGGGTGAAGGCGCTGGTGGATACCGGATCGGTAGTGTTGGTATTGCCGGCATCGTCCGTCGCGGTGATCGTCAGGTAGGTGTCGTCCGGCGGGGCAGCGCCGCCACTTCCGGTCCAGAGCCACATATACGGGGGACTCGAGACCGGACCGCCCGCCAGGGGGTCGCATGTGGATCCGCAACTGCCGTTGGCGCTGATGTTCAGTTGCGCGCCGGCGGAACTGGATGCCGTATAGGTAACCCACTGCCCGACGGTGCCGTTAATATTCTGGCTCTGCACCAGCGTCTCGCCGGTGGGGTCAAGGATGCCCGTTGGCGAGTTCAGGGTAACGGTCGGGGTATTCGGGAGGATCAGAGTCATTGCGTAGGGGGTGCTCATGGGGCTCGGGTAATCGTGGGCTTCGCAGACTACCCGGTACGCCGATTGCACTGAGTAGGCGCCGTCGGTGGAAGGCAGCATGTAATGTGTCTGCAGCGAGTTGACCCACTGGGTGCAGGTGCCGGTTATGGTGAAGCAATACTCTAGGTGGCAGGTCTGGTCACCGCCTACCGAACCGTCTATGCCCGGGGGGGGAACCTCCAGTTGACGATACTGACCCGCGGGTCGCATGTGTAATTACCCGCAGCGTTGCAAGCGGGGGGAGCCGCGAGGGTGAACGTGGGCGCCACGATTTCCTGCGCGGCAGCGGCGGCGGCGAGGAGCAACACGAGCGCGATGAGCGAAGCGGTACGTTGGGGCGCCATAAACGAACCGTATCACAGGCGGCGCGCCTTTTGTAAAGGATAAACAGGTCTTTTATTTCTAAATTAAATAATCGCACACACATAAACGTACTGCGCGATACATCAACACGCACCAAGCTTCACCTCCTCCGGATGACTGACGAATTTTCAAATCGGCACTTTGGGTTATTGCACAGCCGGCGAGAACGCGCGATCGATACTGGCCCGATCAGTTCGGCGGCTGCTGGGCCTGCGGTTGGGTTTGCTGCGGAGTCGTCTGCCCGAAGCCCGCCGATCCACTGAACAGGCCATTCGAGACGCTGTTGCCGCCTGCGCCGCCAAAGCCGGAGGACCCCGCCGCCCCACCCATTCCGGGTTGCTGGCCGGGCATGCCCCCCATCGACTGGGCCGGCGTGCCGGGCGCCCCGCCATTACGCGCTACCCCCGTCAGGCCGCGGTCCTTGCTCTGATCGTAGACGAACTCCCACTCGTTATACTTCTTGCGCTCGTTGTAAACCGCAATCGCGGGTCCCGTGGATTCGCTGGCCACCCCGGCGATGCCGCCTCCGATCTGCGTGCCTCCCATGCCCGGCAGTCCCCCGGACGATTGCATAGCCGGTTGCATATTGGATGCGCCGCTGACACCAGGATCGCCTCCGCCCGACCCACCGTCGGCAGTCTGGCCTGTGGGGCCGGTCGCCCCGCCGCCCAACGCCGACTGTCCGAATCCCCCCGCCGATTGTTGTGCGAGCCTTTGATTCCGGGCATCCCGGTTGCCCAGCGCATCCCCATGGCCCGGCAAGCCAGTCACGCCCGCCGGCAAGCCCGGGCTGGCGGATTGGCCCAAAGAGGGCGCCACATACACACTGCTCCCGGACGACGGGTCGCCATTCTGGCCGAAGGATTGGCCCAACGAAGGCGCCACATACACACCGCCGCTGGACGACTGGCCGCCGCTCTGACCGGAATTCTGGTTCGGCGACGCACCAGGCGTCCCGGCCGGTTGAGTTGCCGGCGCGGGGTTGTAACCCGGCTGACCCGGGTACATGCCCGGCTGCTGCGGACGCCCGGGCGGCGCGGCCGGAAGGTTGAGGTTGCTGTTGCCGCTGCTATCGATTGGTGTGCTTGCCTGGTCCTCGTCCGCCGGCGCGGGCGGGTCGGGCG
>Ga0302325_10013747_pt1 | contig 17255 bp, 9 predicted proteins | sample Palsa_T0_2_FD_201948 | JGI IMG/M metagenome (GOLD analysis project Ga0302325, IMG submission 201948) | Peat permafrost microbial communities from Stordalen Mire near Abisko, Sweden - Palsa_T0_2 | ecosystem: Environmental > Terrestrial > Soil > Palsa > Peat permafrost | place: Sweden: Abisko... | reverse complement strand
ACGGTACGAGACTTGCCGGAGAATTTGACGCGTGCGCCTTTGGAGCTGGGATGGAGGCCATCGAGGGCGAGCAGGATGCCAGCCTTGGTGAGCTCTTCGTTGAACTTGCCCAGCTCGGCCATGAGCTGTGGATCGGGGAGGGCGCCTTCTTTTTCTGACTCTGCGGTTGCTTTGACCATGACCATGAATCGCATTGCGAAATCTCCTTTGGGTTGAGCGATGGTTGGGTGGTTTTAGCTATTTGTTGGCCAACCAGGGAACTCAGATTGAGAGCGCAGTCGGATCGCAGTTGCTCGCTATCGTACTGGCTCTCTGCCGATACGTCGAGCGGGGTGTGGCCGAATCGACATGAGAACGGAATTTAATTAATTATTTTTTGGGGAGACGAAGGATGGTCCAAATTGCTGATTCTATTGATGCAGATTGAGCATTCGGTTTAGTTCTTCGCGGCTGGGCCGGGTCTGGACTGTCCGAACTCTTCGGCCAAATTCTGCATGAGGTAGCCGTGGCGGAGATGTTTGGAGAGGACTTGTTTGGTGAGGTCGATCTCTTCGATTTGTGCGGGAGTTAGCTGCTAGGGGTGCGGATTTTCGAACATGTAGCTGACAGCTTCGGCGATGGCGTCTGCCTCGTCTTCGTGGGCTTGTCGATGCGCTCGAAGAAGCTGTTGATTGCTAGCTCTTACGGTGAAGTGCGTCACAATTCTTGCCGCCCATAATTCGATTGAGTAGACAGCAAGCCCCTCGATCGGCAACGGAAACAAGTGGGCTGAGTGGGAGAGGAAGTGACGGATGCGGGGGGATGCGGCGTGGGATAGTCGGCGAGCGGGCGCTGACAGAGGGGCAAAAGAGAGACACGCCGCCGATTGGCGAGGAAGCCGAAAGAGCGAATGCGGACCAAGCCGCGAGGCAGGACGTTGGGTGGTTCAACTTCCGGCTTGACTGTTATCCCGGAGCGAACCATCCGTCCGTCTTGGCCGCCTGCGAGTGTGTTCGTTCAACTTGGCGAAACAGACGACGTCATTTTCGCTCCTGAGAAACTGGGGAGCGTGCCCTCGGTATTTAGTGGCCGACCCAAGCGAGGCCGTCGGGTTCCCGCCCGGCTTCGATGCGGCCCACAACTTCGAGCGAGTGCAAGTCGATTACGGCGACGTAACCGTCAGGCGAGCAGGCCAGGTAGGCGCGCGACCCGTCGGGTTGCATAAGAATTCCGGCAGCGCCTTCTCCGACTTTTATACGTTTCAGCTCTTTTCGGCTGACTCTACCGAGAACGGCGACATCAGCCTTGCTAAGGCTCGAAATAAATGCCAGCTTGCCATCTGGGGTAAACTTCAGCCGGTTTGCTCCCTTGACGTTGGCGGCCAGAGTGTAGATGACCTTCTTACTCGGCACATCAATGATAGAGACCGTTCCATCGTCGGCGTTGGCGACCCAGATTTCCTTGCCATCGGGAGATACGTCAAATCCCTCTGCCCCGCGACCGACGGGAACGACGGTTTCGTTCCAGTCTCCACTCAACGGCCCCATTGTCGCACCACCGCTGATCTTTTCAATGATGCTCACGCTGGCGGAACTGACGTTCGTGGTGACAATCTGGTTGAGGTCGGGGGAAACGTAGATCATGTGGGTGCGATTTTGCCCGGTGCCCATGATCCAATCGACTCTCTTGGTTGCGGGATCGTAGCTGCCGATTGCCTTGGCAGCCTCAGCCGTAAACCACGCTCTGCCGGCTACGAACGCGAGTCCGTGCGGGCCGCGCAGAGCGCCGAGATCGATGGAGGGCAAGACTTTCGTCGCAGAGAGATCAACCACGGTGAGCGTGTTGTATGCGCCGCCGCCGTAGTTAGAGATGTATGCGGTCGTTCCGTCGGTCGAGGCAATCACTTCGTGCGGATCAGGGCCAACGGGCAATTTGGCGGTTACTTTCAGGCTGGCAGGGTTGACGATAAGAAGCGTGTTGTCCTCTTTGGCAAGGATTAGCAGAGCACCGTCTGGAGCAGTTTGGGCATCGAGACCGCGAGCTCCCAGCAATACGACGACGAGAATGAATAGCAAGGTGTTGATCTTCATGACCATCGATCTCCCAACACATAATATCTCTCGATATCATCGCTTTGTGGAATCGATCGCGAATATTCCCCGCGGCTTGTGCCTTCAAATTCCGCTGCGCCGAAGCGGTTCATGTTTCCCCACGAAATGGTGAAAGTTGACTCCAGCTTGTCGATTGCCAGTTGTGCGCGCTGTCGATAAAGTGACAATGGATGTCGCGAAAACGCGAAATGGCAAGCGCACCTGGTCGCCGTAATCCTTCATCAGCTGGAAGTGGCGCCGACGATCCCATTGCAACTTCCGCATATGTCCGATCCCAGACTGGTTCGGATCGGAGAAACGCTCATGAGGGATCCTTGCGACTGTCGAACGCTTGGTGAGCTCTGCCGGATGAGTGGAGCGGGGAAGCGGTCTGTCGAAAGGCTGTCTCAACAAGAAATCGGAATGACCTTTGGGAAATGGCGGCAGCAAGTTCGGCTTATGCAAGGAATGCGGCTTCTGGCCGAGGGCGCAAAAGTCACGCATGCGGCTCTGGAGTCTGGTTATGGTACGCCGAGCGCGTTTACTTCCATGTTCAGAAAGGCCTTAGGAATTACGCCGAGCTAATATTTCAGGTAGACTCGGAACTTCGGAGTGTTGGCACTCCGGAAGTTGGCCAGAAACGCGCTTCGAGGACATTGGAGCTCGGTCCGGAGTCAGTGGAATGTTCCCACAACCGGACTTCTGGCCCGCGTCGTTGAAAGTTTGTTCGGGGCCATAACTTCCTGCTTGCCGTCATCCAGGTACAATCCGCAGTCGCCAGGCTCATTGCGCCCGTGGTCCCGACAGGTGCTAGTCTGAAGTAGCAGCCGATGCACAACCGTGAAATCCAGGCAGCTTGGAAATATCACGATGGCACGAAACACTCCTATTGGAGTATTCGTAACCATCCTCACCTCTTGGACTGGGCGAATCGGCCGCAGTCGTTCAAAATCTACCCAAAGATAGAGCCTCTTCCACTGCCGCGGGACGTGCCGCAAACAGGGGTAACCGCACTCTCTGCAATCTCAGCACCGGCGGTTTCGTCGCGGGCTGATTCGGTTCCTGCCCTTCAGGATCTAGCGCGCCTCCTCTATTTCTCCGCAGGGATTACCAAACAGCGTGCCTATCCAGGTGGAGAAATCTACTTTCGCGCCGCCGCTTGTACCGGAGCCCTGTACGAGATCGAACTGTACGTCGTGACGGGCGATCTCCCAGGCCTGGATGCCGGCGTGTATCACTTCAATCCGGCGGATGTATCCCTACGGCTTCTGCGAAAAGATGATTTTCGCGGAAACCTGGCTCAGGCGACGGCGATGGAACCCGCGGTGGCTCATGCGCCCGCGAGTATCATTTGCACCGGCACTTACTGGCGGAACGCCTGGAAGTACCAGGCGCGCACCTATCGCCATTTTGGTTGGGACAACGGCACCCTGCTGGCAAATATGCTGGCGGTTGCGGCGGCTTCGGGGCTGCCGGCCGAGATCGTGGTCGGGTTCGTGGACACCGAAGTGAACCGCCTGCTTGATCTCGACACGCGGCGAGAGGTTTCCTTGTGCCTGGTACCAATCGGCCGCACATCCGAGCGTTCGCTGCCGGAACCGAAAGAGGCTCCGGCGCTCGGCTTGGAGACGATTCCGCTTTCGCAGCGCGAGATCGAATATCCCGCCATGCTTGAGATGCACGACGCGTCTTCGCTTGCGTCCGTAGAGGAAGTAGCTCAGTGGCGCGGGAAGCCACCAGTCCTTCCATGTTCCCCTCTGGCGGGCGAGGCAGTTCACCTCCCGCGACTGCCGGAAGAAGAACAACCGAAGGACACGATTGAGCAGGTCATCTTGCGCCGCGGCTCTACCCGAACGTTCGATAAGGCGGCATCCATTACGCTGGCACAACTTTCTACCATTTTCGACTACGCCACGCGAGGTCTTCCGGCTGATTTCCTTAAGCCCCCCGGCGAGCAGCTCAACGATCTGTACCTGATCGTGCATTCGGTGCAGGGGCTCAAGCCGGGCGCTTACTTCTTCCGGCGTGAGCAGAACACCCTGGAGCTTTTGAAGGACGGGGAATTCCGCGCCGAGGCCCATCACCTTGGGCTGGAGCAGGCACTGCCGGCGGACGCCTGCGTGGACATCTTTTTTCTCGCCGATTTAAAACGTATTCTGGAGCAATACGGGAACCGCGGCTACCGAGCCGTCCAACTCGAGGCGGGTGCCATTGGTGGCAGGATCTACCTGGCTGCATATGCCGAGCACCTGGGCGCGACCGGGCTGACCTTCTTCGACGATGATGTGATTAGCTTCTTTTCACCGCACGCCAGAGACAAGACAGCCATATTCCTGCTTGCGATTGGCAAGCCGCTGAAACGCGAACCACAGTAGGGCCAACTCCCGGATATGCCATGAAGTGACAGCCTTTTCCTATTTAATTGTGAGAGATCCCGGCTAGCCTGGTTCCCGGAAGGCCGTTTGGATCAATATGGCTGCGATCAGGCGGAATCTTGGTGTGCTTGAGCCAGCCGCCATTCGCGTGGCGGTAGAATTCGTCACCGGGCTTGACCGAGCGGTCCATGTCGGCGACGACAATGCCGTGGGCGGGCTTCAGCCGATAGCCGACACGTCTGGTATTTGGAAGCTCCGTTTGGCGCTCGCCGACGGTTATGGGCGGATGACGGGCTACCCGCAGGCTAGGTCTGCGGACAAATGAAATCTCGCTGATTCCCCCCAGAAGTCCGCTTCGGGGAGGTTGCGCTCTCCGACGACACAAGAATCTGACCGACGATCTCTCCAATTTCATAACAAAGAGGAAAAAGGCGTGTCATCGAGCCGGCCCAGTGTGGGCCGGCTCGATTGGTTGGCCAAAATCAGATCGCTGCCTTGTCTTATTGCACGGCAAAGATCGGATCGTTTCGCTATTTTAGACGGCCGTCATGGTGCCACCGTGATAGTAACTGGCGTCTCGTTCGTGAGTGATCCAGAAGTCCCGATCAGCTCGATGGTTGTGGTTCCGCTGGGTGCGCGTCTGGAAGCGCTCCAGGTAATGGTCACCGTCACGCTGCCATTGGCCGGCGGCGTCACAGGGTTGGCCGAGGCCGTCGCCGATACGCCACTGGGGAATTCATTCACGCTCAAATCGACTGCAGCATGGAATCCATTCACGCTGGTGACGGTGAGAGTGGTGGATACACTGCCGCTTTCATCGATCGTGAAAGAAGAAGGCGACAGCGACAGGGTGAAGTTCTTCGTCCCCGAAGAAGCATTGACCGTGAGCGCGATGGTAGCGCTGTGAGTGGTTGAACCCGAGGTTCCGGTGATCGTGACCGAAGCCGTGCCGACCGTGGCGCTTGAGGAAGCGGTCAGCGTGAGGGTTGATGTCGCGCTGCCATTGGCCGGCGGAGTGACCGGATTCGTTGAGAACGCCGCCGTCACGCCACTGGGCAGGCCACTTGCGCTCAACGTCGTTGCCGAGTTGAACCCTCCCGTACTCGTGATAGTGATCGTGCTGGTTCCGCTGGCGCCTTGAGTTACCGTGACCGAAGTCGGCGATGCAGCGATGGTGAAGTTTGGCGTCGCCGTCGAATTCACCGTCAATGCCAAGGTCGTGGTGGCAGTCAAACTGCCGGAGGTTCCAGTGATCGTCACCGTGGCCGATCCGGTAGTCGCCGTGCTGCTCGCCGTCAGCGTAAGCACGCTCGTCCCGGTGGTCGGGTTTGTGCCAAATGCCGCCGTCACGCCGCTCGGCAAACCAGACGCAGACAGAGTTACGCTGCCCGTAAATCCGTTTACATCCGTGACTGTGATCGTGCTGGTGCCGCTGCCGCCTTGCGTGATCGTTAGACTGCTCGGCGAATCCGACAAGGTAAAGCTCGGCGTCGACGAGCCAGCGAAGAGATTGATCAGGCCCGTGGTGTTCGGACTGCCCCACCCGGTGCACAGATCGTAGCCGGTGATTCCCGAGTAAGTGCCACAGCTGCCGCTGGTGATGTCGTGGAAAAGCGTGCTGTAGCTGGAACCGAGAGCCGCCGGATAAATGATCGGGTTGATGAAGCCGATCGAGTCGCCGTTGGTTGCGGCCTGTTCATTGGCCAGAGCCAGGTAGCCGGCCCACATGGGCGTGGCGAAACTGGTTCCACCGTAGTCGTTTGCCGTACAGGTGGTTTGGTCAGCGCAAACGTAAAAGGTAAAGTTTGCGTTGGCCGCGACGTCGGGCCCGTTCCGCAACGTGGTGGAACCGCGGTTCGACGACGTGATCACGCCCGAGAGCTTCTGCCAGGAGGGAATCGGGATGGAGTCCGGCGAGATGCCACCGCCGCTGTCTGCCCAGGCGGTTTCCGATTTCCAGGGGCCAGCCGCGCTGGCTGTCGTCAAGTCAGTCCCGCCGACCGAGACGATATTCGCATCGTCGGCTGGCCAAGCCTCATTCGACGCAGACCAGGCCGAACTGTCGCCGGATGCGGCAAAGAAGTTCTGGCCTTGCGACGCCATCTGCTCAAAATACGGGTCCAGAGTGCTGGGGTCAGCCGGTGTCCAGCCCCAGGAGCAGCTGATCTGCTTGGACAAAGGAGCGGCGGTAGTTGAAACCATCGCGCTGATGCAGGCAGTGTCGCTGATATTTCCTGATCCATTGGCCAGGACGTCGCCGCAGACGTACATGTAGAGCATAGTGGAGCCTGGAGCCATTCCCATCGCCTGCGTCATGTCGAGGGTCTGTTCAGTATCGTCACACGCGCTACTGCCGCTATCTACGCAGCTCGTGCCGTACCCGCCCGTGGAAATAAGGGTGGGAGTGTAAGGTTTCGTTTGCCCAACGTTCTTGTAATATGTGGTCAGATCGGCCAAATCGGTGCCCGCGAATTCGAACAGGGCGATGTTCTGGCCGGAGCCGGTAAGCGCCGTTCCCTCGTAGTAGGCCGCGCGCATGTCGCTGCCCAAAAAGGAAGCCGATGGGCCGGACCCGGTAGTGGCATGAGGCACAACCTTGTCGGGATCGATCCCATGGGATTTCGCGTAGTCGCTTTTCTTGACATACATTGGATGCGGCTTGGAATTGTTATCCAAACCGGTGATGTGCCAAAGCTGGAAGGGAAGGTCCACGGTTGGCTCGCGGTCCACGGCAAAGAACGTGCGGTCTTCGGTGGGGTCCTGATAGATCCCCATGGTCACATGGAAAGCCTTCTCGATGTTCGCCACCGTGCCGATGAGCCTTAGATCCCTTTCTTCGCGAGTTCCGTTGATGACCTCAAAGCCGCTCGCTTGAGCGAAAGCAACCAGCGCGTCCCAATCTTCCTGGCTGGGCCCGAATCTGGCGGTAAACTCCTGCGGGGTGAGGAACTGATGGTAAGAGGGGCTGGTGGGGTCGTTGACTTCCCGGACAAAATTTTGCAGCCCTGCGCGATCGCGCAACGCTAGGACCATGTCGAAGTGTATGGACCGCGTTGCCGGGAGTTGACCAACTAACGGCGCCTGACCGTTGGCAACTACGTCGCGCACATGGCGCGTCAACAGGAGCTGTGGTTCGGCCTGGGCTAGGGTGTGGGCAAGAAACACAATCGCGAGGACTGTGATCGTGGGGGAGATGGATCTGAATCTGCGGAACATAATCCTCCTAGGCAGTGCTGTAATTACCCCGTGCGGTTCGTCCGATCTCCATGGCAACATGTGCCAGGGTTTCGCGCTGCCGGTAAAGGGGGCGGCAGCGTTTGCAGCCGGCTAAGCCGATTGCATCCGGGTGCAAAATGCTCGATCGAAGCAATCGAAGACGCCGCATCCATCCACAATTGCAACCGACGAAGCACTCAAAATCTTCCCGAAAGACGCGCTAACGCTACAACTAGACCTGGGCCTCCGTCAAGATTCATAATGGTTTTCCAATGGAATTCATCCTCTATCGGGAATCCAGGCGGGGTCGAAGCGGCAGATTACTACAGTTGGCTTCTCGTGAGGGGGCGCGCGCTCATTTTGCGGGAGACAGTTTCCGAACTATGCCGGAAGCTCGATCCCCGTCACCGTTGTCCGAGTCCATCGCTCTCTAATTGTGAGTCTTAATTACGGATCCGACGAGGATGCAGATCGAACCGTGATTGTGCCCGAAAACCAGCTCACCCGTGTGACCTTGGGAACCTGGTGGCACTTGCCGGAGTCTGTTCACCATGACAGGTCGCGAGGCCGCGCATGCATGACGTGAAGCCGCACATGGTAGGAACCGCCACAACCTACTTGCTGCGTTTTGGGGTCTGTTTGATGGGGCTATACCTGACGGTGGCCTGGGCATGGCAGCGGGCGCAAACGCAAGAGTCCGCGCAAGTTTCATACTCAAGCTCCAATTCCAGGCCGGCCGACAACCGACTCTCGGTTACCGGGACCGTCGTCAACTCTCTGACCGGGGAGCCCGTCAGAGGCGCTATCGTGTCGATCCTCACCGACCAAGTCGCCGGAAATATCAACGGACAAACGGGATTCTCGACCCTGAGCGACAACTCCGGCCATTTCCAGTTTGACGGCTTGGGAGAAGGGCGCACGTTGATCAGCGCCACAAAACCAGGCTTCGGAAATCCTTCTCGCGGTCAGCTTGAGAGAGCCTCCGTACAGATCACTCGCAACGTTGCGCCTGTGCTGCTGAGGATGAATCCTTCGGGGGCTATTTTCGGACGATTGACAGGTAGCGATGAGCAGCCCCTGGAAGGCTTCTTCCTGCATGTGCTTTCAAAACAGACGGTGGGCGGAAAGCAGCAATGGGTTCCTTTCCCATCCCGGACAACAACGGACGACAACGGTAACTTCCGCATCGCAGGACTGCCCGCGGATACGTACTACCTGCAGGTCGCGCAAGATCAGCAAACCACACTAAGCAGGCGAGGAGTTCCGAATCCGCGCGCACAGAGTTATGCCGAAGTCTTGTATCCGGGCGTCGCGGACTTTAATTCGGCAACCCCAATTGAGGTGTCTGGCGGCCGAGAAGTTGAAGCGAACTTTTCCATTGCCGCAGAACCGCTCTATGAAATCTCCGGCATTGTGAGCACGCAGGAGAACCTGAATTCGCTGATCCTATTTTCCAGAAAAGCAGGCGATGGTTACGACTTCGTCGAGAATGCAATGGCGCAAGGCGGCAGATTTCAAATCAAACTTCCCGCGGGGGACTTCAGCGTAACGGGATCGACTTCCACCGGGATACAACTGACAGCTTCCGGCTTGGTCATCAGTTCCGATGACCCGAACCTGAATATTGCTCTCGGTCCTGCTCCCTCGATTCGGGTGGAGCTGCAAACGCAAAACAGTTCAGGCAGCACGCAGCAAAACACTCCGGGGGAGCCAGGCTCAATCGGAATGAACCTTCAACTGGTAAGAACTGCGGGGCTTCCTGGGCCGGCGGGCTATTGGTGGGCGCCAGGCCAATCGGACGGATTCCAGGGCGTTGCTCCCGGCGTATACACGGTTCAAGCCAATGACCCAACTGGGACGTGGTACATAAAATCGCTGCGCAGCGGAGGCATCGACTTGCTCAGTGAAGACCTTACGGTGGTGGAGGGAGCGCAACCGCAGCCCATCGAAGTGACACTCCGAGACGACGCGGCGAGCGTGCGCGGAACCGTAGCACCTACCCAGGATATGGCGCAGGTAGTGGTGTTGTTGGTGCAGCCACGCGGCGCGAGAAACGTGATCAAAGTGGGCGGCGCGTTCCAGGGAAAGTTTGAAATCGATAGCGTCGCTCCCGGCGATTATTTGCTTCTGGCCTTCGACGGTGTGGATCGTCTGGAATACGAAAATCCCGAAGTGCTCAATCCGTATCTTTCCAAGGCGGAGCACATCACTTTGCAACCGCATGGGATCGCGAACGTCAACCTCAGCCCCTCCCCCACAGGAAGGTAGAGATGTCTCTTCGGACGATTCTGTTTTTCCTGCTTCTTGCCGGTGCATGTCAGTTGCCGGCCCAAAACCTGCCCGGCAAATTCCGCATCAGCGGAAAGACGGTGAATGCCGTAACCGGTCAAGTGCTGGCTGATACTGAGGTTTCAATCATCCAAGCCGAGCAACTGGAGACGATCCTACAAAGGATGCTCACGACCGATGATGGGAGTTTCTCTTTTGCGGGCTTGGAGCCAGGGAAGTATCTGCTGCTAGGGCAAAGAAACGGTTTCAGAAGGCAAAGTTATGAACAGCACGGCATTTTCTCGACTGCAGTGGTGGTGGGCCCGGGCCTGGTTTCCGAGAATCTGGTCTTTCGGCTTCGTCCAGACGGCCGAATCGTGGGCAGGGTCATCGATGAAAACCAGGAACCCGTGCCGAACGCAATGGTGTACCTGTTTCGCAGTGATGCGAGCGGCGGATTCAAGCAAATCTTTCAGAGGGCCCAGGTTTCCACAGATGATCGTGGGTGCTACCGTCTGCCGCATGTCGAGTCGGGCAGGTACTATGTGCTGGTTTCGGCGCAACCGTGGTTTGGTCCGTTTGCCCAGGCAAATGCAAACGGTAATCAGTCCGCGGTGGATAAGGCGGCTTTCGATGTGGTGTTTCCCGTCACGTTTTATCCCGGAGTCGCCGACGCCGGGTCGGCATCTCCGATTGTGTTGGAAGAAGGCCAGGAATTCACCGCGGATTTTGTTTTGAATGCCGTTCCCGGTCTGCATCTGCGCCTCAATCATCTCAACAACTCTGCTGAGCAACCGAGGAGTTCGAGACTGGCCGCGAGAGTGTTTGGAACGGAGATTGATCCGCTCGGGCAGAGAGAGACCCAGGTCGATGAAAACACTCGCGAAATAGTAGGCGTGGCTCCGGGTAAGTACGTGCTCGATGTCGAGTCGTATGGTGCGGTCAGGGAAAAGCACGCAACGGTCGTGAATATGTTTACTGATATGGAGTTCGATGTGGACGCCGCGTCGCCTGCACCGTCCATCCGGGGCGTTGTTCAAAAGAGTGGCGGTCTGAACCTGTCATCCCAAGCGTCTGTGCTGCTTTGGAACCCTCGAAGGAATGAGGTATTGCAGGCGCCCATTGACGACAAGGGACAGTTCGAATTCACCGCTGATCTCCTCGCGCGGGGAGATTATTCCGTTTTCGTGGCGAGTGGCCTGAACTCGACCATCGGTGGTTTAGCCGCGACGGGCACGCAAGTCGAAGGACAGACGATTCGGGTTACTGCTTCTAAACCGATCGAGTTGAGAATCGAATTATCCACCAATTTATCGACGATCAACGGAATCGTGCGGCGAAACAACGAACCATTTGCCGGAGTAATGACCCTTTTGGTGCCTCAAAGTCCGGAAAAGAATCTGCCGCTGTTCCGGCGGGACCAAAGCGATAGCGATGGCACATTCACATTGCACGATGTGCTGCCGGGTCGCTACAAGATTCTGGCGATCGAAGACGGCTGGGAAGTGGAGTGGGCCGATATGGCGCTCTTCAAGGCCCGTTTGGACCGTGCCCCGAGCCTAGAAGTCGCACCGAACAGAACATACCAGACGACAGTAAATGTGGAATGAACGCCGAAAGAGCGACATTATCGTCCTACTGGAAGAATCCATGTTTGACGGATCGATTCGGGCAATGAGTCCCACCCCGATGAAACAACCGTCAGTCAGATAAACGTCGCTACAGTTGGGACCGCGCTTTTTGAGAATCCAGGCAACCGCCGCTGAAGGACAATCGTAGTCGAGCCGCCGCAGGGCCCCGAGTTCCGCTTGACGGATTCCTAAGGCACCGTCCGGCAACACGAGAAGCTGATCTTGAAATTCAACCCCGCGAGGCCCATCTTGACTCGTTCTGCGGACAAGACCAAAGGCGAACGCTGACGTTGGCACCGATCCGCACGCCGGTGCTCGGGCCTCGCTTGCCCCGCTTCCTAGAAGGTATGCCCGACGAGATGCAAGATGTGAGCAAGCACAAAATGGGCGGCCTCGGCGACAGCCAAGTCGTTGTAAGTTATTTGTGCGCCTTCATTGGGTAACCAGCTCCTCTTTGGCGTCAAGTTCGGGATCCTCGAATCGACGCCATTTGTAGAAGGCGATGGAGACGATCCAGCTCAATGCGAAAAGTCCGACAATGAAATATCCGAGCGTGCCGAAATTGTCGTTGAGCCTGGCCACGGTTCCCCAGAACCATCCTTCGAGATGAAGGTGCTCGCCCAACAATCCGAGGGTTTCAATACTTCCGACGACCAACGCGACCATGACCGAAACGGAGGTGATCGTAATGTTGTAGTAAAGCTTGCGGATGGGTTTTACGAAGGCCCATCCGTAGGCGCCTAACATAAGGATGTTATCGGTCGTGTCGATGAGCGACATTCCCGCCGCGAAGAGGACTGGGAAAACCAGGATCGACCAGAACGAAAGTCCCTTGGCTGCCTCAGCGGCGGAGATGCCCAAGAGGCCAATCTCGGTCGCGGTATCAAATCCCAGGCCAAACAGCAAACCCAGCGGATACATGTGCCAACTGCGGTTGATCATGCCGAACATGGGACGAAATATACGCGCAAGGATCCCGCGACCAGCAAGAAGCATATTGAAATCTTCTTCCGTGTAGGGTTCGCCGCGGCGAACCCTGACGAAGGCGCGGTAAATTGATTTCAGAACGATCAGGTTGACTAGGGCTATAGCAAAAAGAAAAAACGCTGAGGCCAGAGTGCCGATTACCCCTGCAATGTCTTTGAGGGTATCAAGGCGATGTTGGAGAGCGAGCGCCGCTCCCGCAATAGCCGCCGAGCCGAGCACGACAACTGTCGAATGACCCAGCGAAAACATGAAACCGACCGCGACCGGGCGCTTCCCGTCCTGCATCAGCTTCCGCGTTACGTTGTCAATCGCCGCGATATGATCTGCGTCGACGGCATGACGCAATCCAAAGCTGTAAGCGAGCAATGCGGTGCCCAACAGGACGGGGTAATGGTGGAAAGCGATGCTTGCCCACAACCACGCACCGACATTGAATACGAGCAAAATGCCATAGATGGCCACGATCCGGCCGCGGAGGTTGTCAGCAGCATCGTTGAATAAGGTGCCCAGCTGTGGCGCACCTGGGATCCCTTCGGATCCTTGTCGTCTGCCTTTGGTCTTCATAATCTCGATCAGGCGATTTGCATAAAACCTTGAAAATCTGCGTTTCAGAAAACGAACTTCGCCACGAGTTGGACCAGGCGAGGCGAGGCGGCACTCACGATCCTGCCGAAGTTCTGGCTGTCGTCCACCTGTCCGTCCACCGCGGCAGGACCGTAGAACTGAGTATGGTTGAAGGCATTGAACGCCTCAGCCCTGAAAGCAAGAGCCTTGCTCTCGGCCACACGCACATTTTTTTGGAGAGTGAGATCGAAGTTGTCGATACCCGGCCCATAAAAGACTCGGCGCTTGGCATTGCCCAGTGTGCCGTAGGCTTCAATCGGAAAGAGCGCCGTATTGAAGGCCGGCCTTCCATTGCGGCCGTTGGTGTTGATCTTCAACGGGCCCGGCAATTGTTGCGGAGTGTCGAGCAGATCGTTGTTGATCCCATTGCCCAGTGTGCCTAGCAGTGAGTTGTCGGAGTTGTCCGTCAGCGTTACGGGGAAGCCGGTGGCGAAGCGTATCGTTCCTGACACGCTCCAACCATCGGTCAGACGATTGGATTTGCGCAGCAAACTCGCGACCGGCAACGCCAGCGTAGAGCTGGCCACAAACGTGTGTTTCTGGTCCCACGCAGAGATCGTGCGTTGCTGCCTGGGGTTCCGCGGATCGATCTGCTCTCCAAGATTGGAGCCTTGATCGATCGATTTCGCATACGTGTAGCTCAGCAGGAATTGCGAGCGGTTACGCTGATAACGCAGAGTGGTTTCAAAGGCGTTGTAGTTGGAGTTGGCGACGTTGCTCTGCGAGGAGTTTTCGCCGTAGTTTTCGCTGGAAGTGATGGGCACGCCGTAGGTGTTCTGGTCGCCGGGGAGATTGCGGGTTCCGTAGATAGGTCCGCCGGATGCGTTGGTATAGGTATTGTCTTCACCGAAGGGGCCGCAGTTCTGGCTCGTCAGTTCCAGGCACAGCGCAGGATTGCCGAGGTTCGCGTCAACAACGGCAAGAATGCGGTGTCCCTGGTTGCCCACATAGCTCATCGTCAACAACGCGCTTGCGGTGAGTTGGCGCTGGATCGAGAACATGTAGTTGTCGATGTAGGGCGCTTTATCATTGTGGTTGAAGAACGGATCCGCGGCCAGCGGCGCGAAGTTGGCCCAGTTCACGGATGTGTCCGGGTTGGATGCTGAAACCTTATGCGGCGGAAAGGGGAACGGAAACCGTTGCCCGTTGTTGACGCCAGTGGCAGCTGTAATGAACGGCGTTGCAAGCAGCGGTGGGGCCGGGCTGAGGTAGTTGTAACCGAAGGGCGGCACGCCGTACATGACGCCTGCCGCAAGACCCGGAAACTCGGTGTAAAAGATGCCATAGCTTGCCCGAATGCTGCTCTTGCCGTCGCTCCCAAAGATCGTCCTCAGGAATCCACCATCGAATCTTGGCGCATAGGCGAGCCCGATTCTGGGCGCGAAGTTCTTGTAGCCCGTGGGCGCGAGTGTCTTTGGAATTCCAGGGTCGCCGGCGACCACCAACCCGGGAAGCGCCCCGGGATAGAGCGTGGAGGTTGCTCCGGGAATCCAGGTCTGGATTTGGTTATATTTCTCCGAGAAGGGCATGATCACGTCCCAGCGCAGGCCCAGGTTGATGGTCAGATCGTTGCGCGCTCGCCAACTGTCCTGTCCGTAGACGCCTTCATAGCGGTTGCGCAGATAAAGGGGCGAACCGGACGACTGGGTGAAGTTGCTCGCGACACCCAGCAGCAAATCTGCGAACGGATCCCCGGTTTCGGTCCCGTTGATGTTGAACGTGCCGTTGAAGGTGCCGTTCGGATAGTCGTTCACCTGGTCGATATGAAATTGTGCGCCAACCTTCAGGTTGTGCGCACCCATGACCCGTGAGAGCCCGTCGCTCAGATAGTAAGTGTCGTTGATCTGGGTCATATTGGTAATCGGAACACCCATGACCAGAGTAGGGAATGTGATGTTCTCGACGCCTTCAAACTGTGGTGCCTGCAAATCAATTCCCGGCCCGCCGTTGGCGCCGGAGGCAAATCCCTGGGACGCCAGGGTTACGCCGAGCCCGCCCTTCGGCTGTCCGATGATGTTTGCGTTGCGAAGGTAGCCCACATGAAACTCGTTGACGGTGTTCTTGCCGATCACCTTGTTATCGCCGAGCGAGAGTAGTTGCGCGCGCCCGATGTACAGCGCATCGAAGCCGGGTATGCTGGCTCCCGCCACTGAGCCGGGATAGGGATTGTCGAGGTGATAATCATCGATGAAGTAATAGCCTGAGACCTGGCCGAGGCGGCTGTTGACGTCGATGCGCGCTGCTCCCTTGTCATCGCGCACGGTCTCGGCAAACGCCGCGGAAGAGTACTGGGTTGCACCACGGTTGGGGAGTGGAATGTAGGAAAGCAGACTCGTACCTGGCGCCGACCAGAGAGTTTGCGGAATTTGCCCATTCGGAAAGACTGCGGGTCTATTGGGAGAGCATCCGGTCGACTGAGGAGAATAAGGGTCTCCTGCCTGAACTGTGCTACCCAGGATGCTTGCTAGATAGGGACCGCTGACACATCCGGTAAGGTCGTTGAAGATGCCGTTGTGGTTATCGGCAGCTGGCACCGTGATTAGGCCTGTGGGAATGCCTTGAGTGGTATGGGTTCCCTGGTAATCGGCGAAGAAGAAGGCCTGGTCACGCTTGATGGGGCCGCCGGAGGTGCCGCCAAACTGATTCTGCCGGAATGCCGCCTTGGTCAGATCGAAGTAGCCTCTGGCATCAAGGGCTGTGTTGCGCAGAAACTCGAAGGCGTCTCCATGAAACCTGTTGCTTCCCTGCTTGGTGATGACGGTGACCACACCGCCGTTGTAGTTTCCGTACTCGGGGTCGTAGTTGTTGGTGAGCACACGGAACTGTTCGATGGAGTCGAGATTGGGAATGACGGAAGTACCGCCATTCATATGTTCCTGAACATCGATGCCGTCTACCATGAATCCATTCGAGGATTCGCGCTGGCCGTTGATGGAAAGATTGCCCGGATTCTCATCGCCCGATGGATCGAGGCTGCCGGTGACGCCCGCCATGATCACAGAATTGGGCAACAGGGTTGACATTGGAGCCACTCCCGGTTGAATCGCCAGCAGATCTGTATAGCTTCGTCCGTTCAGAGGAAGCTCCGTCATCTGCTCGCCCGATATAACCTCGCCCAGATGGGTAGACACGGTATCGACCTGCGCCCCCAGTTCGTCGGTAACCGTCACGCTCTCCGATTGAGCGCCAACGTATAAATTGACATCCACTCGCAGAGCTGAGTCGGTGTCCACCGCAATATTCGGCTTTTGCTCGGTCGTGAAGCCAGTAGCGGTGATCGTGAGATCGTAGTGGCCGACCGCGAGGTTGGGGAAGGAGTAGCGGCCCTGCTGGTCAGCGAGGGTCTGATACGCCGTCCGCTGAGCGGTGTTTACCAACTTGAGCGTAGCTCCTGGAATCACGGCTCCGCTTTGCTCTAAAACACTGCCAGAGATACTGCCCCCGGTTGCGGCCCATGAAGACACCGCCGCAAGAAGAAAGAACACAGACGAAATTAGAAACTTGAGCCCGTGCATACTACGATGCGGCCTTCTCCAGATGCGGCTGCGTCGCAAATGACATGAAAAAGTGCGTCGCAAACCCGTTCCATTTCGCCGCCGCTAGCGCGCGAACGAAACGTCATAGCGATCTTTGATCCTGGGCATATTACGTCCCCACCGTTCGTGCTACCAGTCGGAAGGACACGACGTCCGTCGGGATGACACGAAGTTCATAATCGTGCTACAAAGCTGATGAAATGTAAACCCGATTTGCCGCTCTTTTTGGAAAATTACTGGGTTCTTTGGGACTTTCCCCGTGTCCCGCCAAGGGGATTCCCGGTGGTTGGCTCAACGGTGTGTGTAAGGATGGTGCGAATCAGTCTTGGCAACATTCATCATTCGCTATTCCTTCATCGTGCTTCCTGTTCCTCTTCGATACGATCAACCAATGCTTTCCCGCGTACGATAAATTCGCCCCCCTGCAGTGTTTCCCGGGGAAACGTGGCGAGGCACAGCTCGCGGTACCCGTCTGGCATACGCCGAGCTATCCATTCTTCGTAATTTTATAAACCTAAAGCATTTTTAAGTTCGTATTGCTTTCGACCT
>Ga0302325_10013746_pt1 | contig 17255 bp, 19 predicted proteins | sample Palsa_T0_2_FD_201948 | JGI IMG/M metagenome (GOLD analysis project Ga0302325, IMG submission 201948) | Peat permafrost microbial communities from Stordalen Mire near Abisko, Sweden - Palsa_T0_2 | ecosystem: Environmental > Terrestrial > Soil > Palsa > Peat permafrost | place: Sweden: Abisko... | reverse complement strand
ACCGAGCACGGCGAAGCGCTCCTCGTCGGTGATGGTGCCCTCGTAGGCGATGTGGTACAGCTGATCCGGCTTGTTGTCGGCCCCCAGCTCGGCCACCAGAACCTCCACCTCGAGGGGTTTCATCTCATGGGTGAAGACGTTGCCCAGATACTGCGCATAGAGATTGGCCAGCGACCGGGCGTCGACGTCCTCCCGGCTGTAGGCGTACCCCTTCGTATCGGCGTGACGGACGCCGGCCACGCGCAGCTGGTCGTACTCGTTGTACTTGCCCACGCCGCCGAAGGCGATGCGATCGTAAATCTCACTGATCTTGTGCAGTGAGCGAGAGGGGTTCTCGGCCACCACCGCGATCCCCTCGTCATACGTGGTGGCCACCAGCGAGCGGCCACGGGCGATGCCCTTTTGCGCATACTCGGCCCGGTCCTTCATGACCTGTTCGGGGGCCACGTAGTACGGCATGCTCATTGGGCACGCTCCGCCACTTTGCGGGCGATGAGGGCGCCGAAGCGTTCGGCCACCTCGGTCTCGGCCACCTGGCGGTACCCGTCGGCGTCGACCACCGCGATGAGCGGGTAGATGCCGCGCACCAGGTCCGGGCCGCCAGTGGCGGAGTCCTCATCGGCTGCCTCGTACAGGGAGAGAATGGCGAGGTCAACCGCCTCGTTCTGGGTCAGCCCCTCGCGGAATCCCAGTTTGATGGTGGTCCGGGCATCCCGACCGCCCGATCCGGTGGCCTGGAAGTCGGCGTCCTCGTAGTGACCGCCGGTCACATCGTAATTGAAGATGCGGCCGATGCCGCGGGCGGTGTCGAAGCCGGCGAAGAGCGGGACCACGGCAAGGCCCTGCATGGCCATCGGCAGGTGCTGGCGCACCATCTGTGCCAGCTGGTTGGCCTTGCCCTCCAGCGAAAGTGTGGCGCCCTCGACCTTCTCGTAATGCTCGAGTTGCACCTGGAAGAGGCGGACCATCTCGACGGCCATACCGGCCGTGCCGGCGATGGCCACGGCGGAATAGCGGTCGGCCGGGAAGACCTTCTCCATGGCGTTGTGGGCGATGATATTGCCGGCAGTGGCCCGACGGTCGCCCGCCATGATCACGCCATCGGCATAGCGCAGGGCGACCACGGTGGTGGCGTGGGTCACCGGGAACGGCGGCTGCCCGTCGTTGCTGGCACCGCTGGAGCGTGGCCCGGAGCGCAGGTCACCGCCCGCTGTCATTCGCAGTAAGCCGACGAAGTCTGGGCCCGGATCGCTTTGCGGGGGGAAGAGAGGGAGCGCCACTGGTGACTACTGCCCGCCCTTTTGCACATAATTGCGGACGAACTCTTCGGCGTTGTCCTCCAGCACCTCATCGATCTCGTCCAGCAGGTCGTCCAGTTCAGCCTTCAGCTTCTCGCCGCGCTCCGATGTCGCCGGGGCGGCCGCCGCGGCCGACTCGGCGTCGGACTCGGTAGTAGAGGTGCGGTCCGCCGCCGGGCTCTTTCTCTTCTGCTCTTGTTCTGCCATCTTCGTTGTTCCCGTCCTCGTTGGTGCGATCGTCCTCAAGCAATCAGGAATTCAGCCGGTTCAACAGATCCGCCGGCCCGGTGCTCTGAGCCAAAAGCGCGCCTGTGTGTTCGGCCGTTCCCTTCAATGGATCCATCATAGGGACGCGCCGGAGGGGGTCAGTTCCTATGTCGAAGACCAGTGAATCCCAGTTGGCGGTGACGACCGCATCAGGCCAGCGGGCCAGACACTTGCCCCGGAACCAGGCCCGGGTGCCCGGCGGCGGTTCGCCCACCGCTTCGGTGGATTCGGCCACGGTGACCAGGCGCCGCATGCCCAGACGCTGATAGATCGACCGGTCGGGACGCAGGTCGTGGTACTGAAGGGCCAAGGCGGCCACGCGCGGGTCGCCCCACCCGCAGGAGTGCCGGTCCTGATAAGCCAGGAGCAACTGCTGTTTAGCCACCCAGTCCAAGGTGTCGCTCAAGGTGGTGGGGTCGGACTCGAGCCCCTCGAGGACGGTCTCCCAGTGGTTGAGGATGAGGGCCCCCACGCCGTCGTCTCCCCCGTCGTCGCCCAGCGCCGCCAGCCCTTGCTCGGCGGCATACTTGCGGGCCGCCCCGAAGATCTCCCACTGCATTTCGAGGGCGGTGGCGGTCGAACCGTCGGAAAGGGTCAAGGGAGACGACAGGGAGAGGTCGGCGGAGACCTGGTGCAAAGCCCGCACGGGGTCGGCCAGGGCCAGGTCCCGGGTCGGGCCGGCCTCGTCTTCGACCATGGCCAGGACAATGGCCGTGGTGCCCACCTTGAGCAGGGTGGCGATTTCGGACAGGTTGGCGTCGCCGACAATGACGTGCAGCCGCCGGAACCGCTTGGGGTCGGCGTGCGGCTCATCGCGGGTGTTGACGATGGGGCGCTTGAGTGTCGTCTCCAACCCGACGACCTCTTCGAAGAACTCGGCCCGCTGTGAGATCTGGTACTCGACGGTGGACGAGTTCAGGGCGGGCGTCTCGACGCCGACCTTGCCGGCCCCCACATAAATGGTGCGGGAGACAAAGTGGGGCACCACACCCTCAATGACCTTGGCGAAGGGGACCGCCCTGTCCATCATGTAGTTCTCATGGCAACCGTAGGAGTTGCCCTTGCCGTCGGAGTTGTTCTTGTAGACGATGGGCGAACCCTGGTCGGGCATCCGCAGCGCCGCCGCCGTCATGGCCCGGCGCAAAATCTCCTCGCCGGCCTTGTCGTAGACCACGCACTCCAGCGGCGTCAGGCACTCGGGCGTCGAGTATTCGGGATGCGCGTGGTCGACGTAGAACCGGGCGCCGTTGGTCAGCACGGTGTTGGCCAGGTGGGTCTCGACCATCGGGGCGAGCGACCCTTCGCGGGCGAAGCCGCGGGCGTCATTGCCGGGTGTCTCGTCCTCGAAGTCCCAGCCGATCTTCTGCTCGACGTCGGCCGCGTAAGCGTTGACCAAGACCGACGAGGCGGCAATGGGATTCTGCTCGGGTCCGGGCGAGTGGATTCCGTACTCGGTCTCTATACCGCAGACCTTGGTGATGGCCACTTACCGACCCTAGGCCCTTAGAGGTACTGCCCGGTACCCACCCGCTCAATTGACCGGCCACCGTGCACCTCGCGGTCCTCGGTGAGCAGGGTCCTGACATAGACGATGCGCTCGCCCTTTTTGCCTGAAATACGGGCCCAATCGTCCGGGTTGGTGGTGTTGGGCAGGTCCTCGTTCTCTTTGTACTCCTGGCGGATCGACTCCAGCAAATCGCTCGTCTTGATGCCGCCGGACTCGCCGGCGATGACCCGCTTGATGGCCAACTTCTTGGCCCGGCGCACAATGTTCTCGATCATGGCCCCCGAGGCGAAGTCCCGGTAGTAGAGGATCTCCTTGTCGCCGTTCTGGTAGGTCACTTCGAGGAAGCGATTCTCGTCGTCCTCTCGATACATCTCGGTCACGGTCTGCTCGATGATGGCCAGCACGGCCTTGTGGACATCGCCCCCGCCGAGCCGGGTCACTTCCTCCTCGTCCAAAGGGAGGGTGGCCGTGAGGTAGCGGCTGAAGATCTGGGCGGCGGCCTCCTCGTTGGGCCGTTCGATCTTTATCTTCACGTCGAGCCGGCCGGGGCGCAGGATGGCCGGGTCGATCAGGTCCTCGCGGTTGGAGGCGCCGATGACGATGACGTCGCGCAGTGACTCCACTCCGTCGATCTCGGCCAGCAGTTGCGGCACAATCGTCGACTCCATGTCGCTACTGATGCCGGTGCCACGCGTGCGGAAGAGCGACTCCATCTCGTCGAAGAAGACAATGACCGGCATGCCTTCGTCGGCCTTCTCCCGGGCCCGTTGGAAGACCTGCCTGATCTGGCGTTCAGTTTCTCCGACGTACTTGTTCAAGAGCTCCGGGCCCTTTATGTTGAGGAAATAGCTCCGCACGTTGGCGTTTCCTGTCGTCTCGGCCACCTTCTTGGCCAGCGAGTTGGCCACGGCCTTGGCGATGAGCGTCTTGCCGCATCCGGGCGGGCCGTAGAGCAGTATCCCCTTGGGCGCCGGCAGCGAGTACTGGGCGAACAGTTCGCGGTGCAGGTACGGCAACTCGACGGCGTCGGTGATGGCCTCAATCTGGCTGTCGAGGCCGCCGACGTCGGCGTAGGTGATGTCGGGCACCTCTTCGAGGACGAGCGACTCGCTCTCCAGCTTCGGCAGCTTCTCAATGAGCAGCTGTGTGCGCAGGTCCATCAACAGCGAGTCACCGGAGCGCAGCTTGACGTCGAGCATCTCTTCGGAGAGTTCGGCCACCCGCTCCTCGTCGGCCCGGGCGAAGACGACACAGCGCCGCTTGTCTTCCAGTTGCTCCTTGAGGGTGACCACCTCCCCCGAGAGCTCCCCATCCCTGACGAGGACCACGTTCAGTGATTCGTTGAGCACAACCTCATTGCCCTTGCGCACCTGGCCGGGGTCGATGTCGGGGTGCAGAGCCACGCGCATTTTGCGGCCGGAGGAAAACACGTCCACCGTGCCGTCCTCATTGACGCCGAGAAAGGTGCCGTAGGCGGCCGGGGGCTGGGTGAGCTTCTCGACCTCTTCACGCAAAGCGGCCAATTGCTCCTTGGCCTGTTGCAGGGTGAAGGTCAGTTTCTCATTCTGCGAGGTGGCGTGGGCCAGTTGCCCCTTGCTTTCGAGCAGGCGCTCTTCGAGGGCCTGGACCCGTCCCGGGGATTCTTGGAGGCGCCGGCGGAGCGCGTGGATCTCATCTTCGGCGTCGGCCAGCTCGGCGCGTAACGCGTCGGCCTGGGCCTCGGGATCCAGGGCGTCGGGAGGGGTGCTCACTGCTCGCCACCCTAGCCCTGCCGATGGGCCGATTGGCTCCCCCGGGTGTTCCTCCCAACGGTGGAACAGCTCAGTCCGGTGCGGCGACTACAATATTGGGGCTTGTGCTGTCGTGTTGACGGCGCGCAGGCAGTCTCAGTACGGTCACGGCGGCCGTTGGGTGGTCACGCTGAGGGTGGCACGACAGAGGAGTTGGGACAACGACATGAAGGTCTGGATCGACCAAGATCTGTGTACGGGCGATGGCCTGTGCGAAGAGATCGCACCGGCCGTGTTCACCCTTCTCGACGATGGCCTGGCCTACGTCAAGGAAGCCGACTCCATAAAGAGCGACCCCGGTGGATCGGCCGGCATGGCTGCCGTTCCCACCGACCTTGAAGAAGCCGTCCAGGAGGCCTCCGAGGAGTGCCCCGGCGAGTGCATCTTCATTGAGAACGACTGATTCATCGAGAACGACTGATTCATCGAGAACGACTGATTCATCGAGAACGACTGATTCATCGAGAACGACTGAACGACCCGTTCAGCGCGTCAGGAGTCGCTGAGCCGGCGGGCCGTGGTCAAGAACCCGGTGTGGCCCACCATGCGGTGATCTGGACGCACTGACCTGGCCTCCACGTGCCAGGTACGCCGGATGATCTCTTGTGTCTCGGACATGCCGAAGGGGACTCTTTCGTCATCCAGGGCCTGGCGCAGCAGGGCCGTCTGGTTGATGGTCGGGAGATAGGACAGCAGAATCCCACCAGGGCGCAGGGCGGTGGCGGCGGCGGCGATCACGTTGTGAGGCTCGGGCATATCGAGCAGGATCCGGTCAAGGCCCGTCTCGTCAATCCCCTCGGTGACGTCCCGAATCTCCACTCGGTAGGGCATGTCGGGCCCGAGAGCGGCCACCACATTCGCCTTGGCCCGCTCCGCGAAGTCCTCGCGCAATTCGTAGCCCACCACCGATGCCCCGGCCCGCAGAATGGTCATGGACAGAGCTCCCGAGCCGACCCCGGCTTCCAGCACCCGTTGGCCCGGCCCGATATCGGCCGCAATGAGAATTGCACCGAGATCCTTGGGGTAGATCACCTGGGCCCCGCGGGGCATCTTCAAAATGAGATCGCTCATGGTGGGCCGCAGCACCAGGAATTGGCGCCCGGTCGACCCGGTGATGGTGCGCCCTTCGTCCCCGCCGATGATGTCGTCGTGGACGATGACACCGGCGTGGGTGTGAAATGTGGCGCCCGCCACCAATGTCAGCAGGTAGCGGCGCTCTTTGGGGTCGATCAGGAGGACCCGCTCCCCCGCGAGGAGGCTGGCGGTGGGCACGGGGCTCAGCTCAGGATTCAGGGCCGTCAGCGGCACCGGCACCGCCGCCAGGGCTGTCGCCAGCCGTCGCCACCGAAACCGAGGGCAAGGCCGGCGTCGTGCGGTCCCGCACCGAAATCAGCACCTGCTCGCCGGGACGAATTTTCAGGGACGTGACCAGGTTGCCTTTGTCGTTGAGCGTGCGGCGCAAGACGAAAGCGCACGCGGCGGCCACGAACCAGGCCCAATTACCGGCCAGACCACGGCGGAGGCCGGTGCGGAGGAGGCGGCGGAGGAGCGTATCCATGAAGGGAGCTAGAGCCGCCGGATCTCGACCACGGCCGAGCGGCTGCGACCCCGGCGCCGGCCGGCCAAAAAGGCCAGGGTGACCAAGGTCAGGGCAATGGCGCCGGCTACGGCGAACCCCTTGGGCGCGGCGGCCCGCGCTGAAGCCTCACCCTGCCCCACCACCTGGGAGTAGGCCGCCTGGAGATCCTCTCTGGTAATGCGCCGTCCGTTGGTCCCTGGCCTTGCCATCAGCTACTTCCTTCCGTGATCTCCGACCCTGTGTTCTGCGACTCCAACCCAGCACTCTTGGCAACGGCCGCCACCTTGGGCAGTTTGCGCTCCCCCGGCCCAGCCGTGATGCGCCAGGCAGCCACACCCATGACAGCTAATCCGAGCAGCACGACCACCATGTAGGGCACCCACGACCAGTCTCCGGTCAGGGCACTGCCGGTCTCCTCTTGGAGGAGTCGGAGCACACCGATGAGGAGCAACAAAATCCCGATGGCGATGAGGAGTGAACCGGCCACTCCGGCGGCGATGAAGCGGCCCAGGCCCTTGAGGGGCTCCAGCGTTTCTTGTTTGAGGTAGTCAATCGTGAGCTTGAGGGCGTCGTCACCGGAGCGACGGAGCCCCCGATTGCCGTTGTCCGAGGTCAAACCCAGTGGTGCCATGAGGCCCGTCATCCTGGTCGGTGGACCCGGGCGGTGCAAGCACCGCAGGCCAACGATCAGGTGCGCTCCCGGAAGATGTAGGTGGAATTGGCTCGGGCCACCAGGCGATCGGGCTCCTCGGTACCAGATCCGGTACCAGAGCCGGCCAAAATGCTGGCCTCCACGAACGCCACCGTCCTACCCCCCGAGACCACCTCGGCCGTACACCAAAGCGTGGCGCCCGGGGGAACCGGCGCCAGAAAGCTGATCTTCATTTCGGCGTTGGCGGCGAAGACCTTGCGCCCTTGGACGAACGTCACGGCGGCGGCTCCCATGGCCGAATCGGCGAAGGCTCCGAGGAACCCGCCCTGCATGATGCCGGCCGGGTTGGCGAAGCGCTCATCTGCGGTCATGCGCCACGTGCAGCGTCCCGGCGTGGCCTTGTCGGTGCAGACCATGCCCAGCGTGAGGTCACTATTGGGCGGCACTTGCATGCGGTGACGGTCGGGTGACACTGGGCGTAAAGCTAGGCGAGGAGTGGGTAGGGTTGGCTATGGCCCTTTCACCGTCGTTACCAAGGGTCGCGCGCCCGCTGGTCGTGCAGGATCCTGCCCTGGTGGAGTTGGGCATCAACGTGATCCGCGGCCTCGCCATGGATGCGCCGGAGCAGGCCAATTCCGGTCACTCGGGCACGGCCATGGCCCTGGCGCCGCTGGCGCACGTGCTGTGGACGCGCATCATGCGCCACGATCCGCACGACCCGCACTGGCCCGACCGGGACCGCTTCGTCCTGTCGAACGGCCACGCCTCGATCCTGCTCTACGCCCTGCTCCACCTCACCGGTTACGACCTCTCGTTGGAGGACATCCGCCAGTTCCGCCAGTGGGAGAGCCGGACGCCGGGTCACCCCGAGCACGGTCATACGGCGGGGATCGAGGTCACGACCGGCCCCCTCGGCCAGGGCATCGGCAACGCGGTCGGACTGGCCATCGCCGAGCGCTTCGTGCGCGCCCGTTACGGCGCCGACGTCTGCGATCACCGCACCTTCGTCATCGCCGGCGACGGCTGCTTCATGGAGGGCATCTCGCATGAGTCGGCTTCCCTGGCCGGTCACCTCGGCCTGGGCAAGTTGATGATGTTCTACGACGACAACCACATCACTATCGATGGGCCGACCGAGCTGGCGTACAGCGACAATGTGCCCGAGCGCTTCGCCGCCTACGGCTGGCGGGTGGTGCAGCTGGGCGAGGCGGCCAATGACGTCGACGGTCTCGAAGCGGCCATCCGTGCCGCCATGGAGGCGCCGGAGGATGGGCCGGACGCCCAGCCCACTCTCTTTGTGCTGCGGAGTCACATCGGTTGGCCCTCACCCAAACTCACCGACACGGCGGCGGCGCACGGGAACCCTTTCGGGGCCGAGGAGATCGCGGTGACCAAGGGTCTGCTGGGCCTACCGCCCGAAGAGTCGTTCTGGGTCCCTGACGATGTGCGCCAGTTCTATGGCTGTGAAGTGGCCCGTGGCGAGGCGACCCGGTTGGAGTGGCTGGCCCGTTTCGACGCCTGGGACGGCGACCGGGCGGCCTGGCAGGCGGCGCAGTCAGGCCACGGACTGCCCGGGTGGTCCGACGCCCTGCCGACGTTCGAGCCGGGCACCAAGCTGGCCACCCGCCACGCCATCAACCAGTGCATCAATGCCACGGTGGGCGGACTGCCCGGGCTCCTGGCCGGTTCGGCCGACCTCACGGGGAACAACGGGGTGGCGGTCAAGGGAGCCGAGCAGCAGACGAAGACGACGCCGGGTGGGGTCCAGCTCCACTACGGCATCCGGGAACACGCCATGGGCGCGGTGATGAACGGTTTGGCTCTGCACGGCGGCGTTCTGCCGATTGGGGGCACGTTCTTCATCTTCTCGGACTACATGCGGCCCTCGGTGCGCCTGGCCGCCCTGTCGCGGGCGCACGTGATCTATTCGTGGACCCACGACTCCATCGGTGTGGGCGAGGACGGTCCCACCCATCAACCGATTGAACATCTGGCCTCACTGCGGGCCATGCCGGGCTTGACCATCGTGCGCCCGGCCGATGCCAACGAGACCGCCCAGGCCTGGCGCCTGGCCGTGGAGTCCGATGGCCCGATCGGCTTGGCCCTGTCGCGCCAGGACATCCCGGTGCTGGCTGAAACGGCGAACCTGGTCAATCTGGGCACCCTGGGCGCCAGCGTGGCCAAAGGGGCCTACGTGCTGGTGGAGCCACCCGATGGCACCACCCCGCAGATCGTGCTGGTCGGGACCGGGAGCGAGGTGCAGCACTGCGTCGGCGCGGCGTCCGAATTGGCCGGCCCAGGGGCCGGCATTGCCGCCAGAGTGGTGTCCATGCCCTGTTGGGAATGGTTCGACGCCCAGGATGAGGCCTATCGGTCCAGCGTGTTCCCGCCCGGCGTGCCGGTCCTCAGCGTGGAGGCCGGTTCCACCTTCGGCTGGAGCCGCTACGCCGACGCATCCATCGGGCTGGACCACTTCGGGGCCTCGGCACCGGGCGCGGTGGTCATGGAGAAGTTCGGCTTCACGATTGCCAATGTGGTCGAACGGGCACAGGCCCTTCTGGCCGAATCTACGCACACACTGCACTGAGCAAGGGAGTCCCTCATGACCCGTCTGCACGATCTCTACAACATCGGCGGCCAGAGCCCCTGGCTCGATAACCTCCGACGCGACTGGCTCAACAGCGGCCAATTGGCAGAGCTGGTGGCCAGCGGCGTGCGGGGCATCACGTCAAACCCGACCATCTTCGCCAACGCCATCAGCGGCCAGGACACCTATGACGAGCAGTTCCGCGCCCTCATGGCCGACCACACCGTGGAGAGCGCCTACTGGGAGCTGGCCATCACCGACATCAACCACGCCCTGGAGCTCCTGCGCCCCACCTACGACGCCAGCGACGGCGAGGACGGGTATGTCTCCCTTGAGGTGTCCCCCGCCCTGGCCCATGACACCGATGGGACCACCCGCGACGCCCGCATGCTCCATACCCGCATCGCTCAGCCCAACCTGTTGGTGAAGGTGCCGGCCACCAAGGAGGGCGTCCCGGCCATCGGCACCATGATCAGCGAGGGGCGCTCCATCAACGTCACCCTCATTTTCGGCATCGACCGTTACGACGAGGTCATGGAGGCCTACATCAGCGGCCTCGAAGCGCTCGTCAATGCGGGACGGGCCGCCGAGCTGCCCCATGTGGCCAGCGTGGCCTCGTTCTTCGTCAGCCGGGTCGATACCGAGATCGACCGCCGGCTGGACCAGTTGGGCACCCCGGCGGCCGCGGCGCTCAAGGGCAAGGCCGCGGTGGCCCAGGCCCAGGTGGCCTACGAGCATTTCCATACCGCCTTCTCCGGACCCCGCTGGGAGTCGCTCGACGCCCAGGGCGCCCGGGTGCAGCGCCCCTTGTGGGCCTCGACGTCGACCAAGAACCCGGCCTACCCCGACCTCCTCTACGTCGACAGCCTCATTGGCCCTTCTACGGTCAACACCATGCCGGACGGGACCATCGCCGCCTTTCTCGACCACGGAACGCTGCACCGGACCATTGACGCCGATCCCGAAGCTGCCGCCACCGTCCTGTCCGAACTGGCCGAGGCGGGTATCGACCTGGCTGACGTGGAACAGACGCTGGAGGATGAGGGCGTGCACTCGTTCGCCAAGTCCTTCGATGAGCTCCTGCAGTCCTTGAGCGACAAAGCGGCCACATTCACCGAGTAGGAGCAGAGTGGAATTCCCACCTCCGGTCGCATCGGTCCCGGCCGCCTTCACCGAGGTCCTCGTGGCGGACTTCGCCAGCCGCCCCGGCCGCCGCTTCTCGCTGGCCCTGTCGGGCGGACCGACGGCGCAGGCGTGCTACGAGCACCTGGCCACCATGACGGCGCCAGGCGGATCGGCGGCCGAGGCGATTGATTGGAGTCTGGTCGACGTGTACATGGGCGACGAGCGGATGGTGCCCCCCGATGACCCCGACGCCAACCAGCGTCTGGTCCGGGAGGCGTTGCTCGAGCCCGTCGGGCCCGTGGGCTCGTTCACCCCGATGCCCACCACGGCCGGCACGGTGACCGAATGCGTGCGGAGCTACCAAGCCACCATTGCCGCAGTCCTGGCCGGACCCGGACTCGACCTGATCCACCTGGGAGTCGGTCCCGACGGGCACACGGCTTCCCTGTTCCCGGGGTCGGCCACCCTCGACGCCGGCCCGGACGAACTGGTGGCGGCCACCGAGGATCCCAACGGGCGCAACCCGCACCCGCGGCTCACGCTGACGCTGCCGGCCATCAACGCCGCCCGTTGCGCCGTCTTCACGGTCTCGGGCGCATCCAAGGTCGAGGCCATAGCGGCGGCCCGGCGCGGGGACGACATTCCGGCCCTTCGGGTGCATGCCGAACGCATCATCTGGTTGGTGGACGCTGCTGCCGCCGGCCAGGACCCCTAGATTGGCCGTAATGCTCTCCGACGAGGACCTCCTTCACGCGCCACTCCCCGAGCTCACGGCATTGGCGCGGGCCATCCGTGACGAGGCGTACGGGCGCCGGATCACGTATTCGCCCAAGGTGTTCATTCCCCTGACGATGCTGTGCCGGGACCGCTGCGGGTACTGCACGTTCGCCAAGGCCCCGGCCCGGCTCACCTCCCCGTACCTGACCCCGGAGGAGGTGCTGTCGATTGCCCGGGCCGGCCAGGAGGCCGGGTGCACAGAGGCCCTGTTCACCCTGGGTGAGCGGCCGGAGTTGCGCTACCCCCTCGCACAGACGTGGCTGGAGGCCAACGGGTACGCCTCAACGGTGGACTACCTGGCCCATGTGTGCGGACTCGTCGTGCGAGAGACCGGACTCCTGCCCCACGCCAATGCGGGCGCGCTCTACCCGGACGAGCTCGAACAGCTGCGGTCTGTCACGGCCAGCCAGGGGATGATGCTCGAGACCCTGGTCGAGGAACTCCCGGCGCATCGCAGTGCACCCGACAAGGTCCCGGCCCGCCGCCTGTCGACCCTGGAAGCGGCCGGAGAACTCCATATTCCGTTCACCACGGGGATCCTGGTGGGCATCGGCAACGATCGGGCCGACCAGCTGGCCTCCCTGCATGCCATCGCCGCCACGCATGCCCGGCATGGCCACATCCAAGAGGTCATTGTGCAGAACTTCCTGCCCAAGACCGGCACCGCCATGGCCCGGGCCGAGGCCTGTGCGCCGGAGGACCTCGAGTGGGCCATTGCGGCCGCCCGCCTCATCCTGCCGCCCGACATCCACGTACAGGCGCCTCCCAATCTCTCCGACGATCTGGCTCCGCTCCTCGGGGCGGGCATCGATGATTGGGGCGGGGTGTCGCCGGTCACGGCCGACCATGTGAACCCAGAACGGGCCTGGCCGGCGGTGGACCTCCTGCGCCAAGCCACCGAAACAGCCGGTCACACTCTGGCCGCCCGCTTGACGATCTACCCGTCTTTCGCCCACCGGGCCGAGACATGGCTCCACGGCGACATGCGGTTTCCCGTCATGGATCTTTCCGATGCAGAAGGCCTGGCTCGTGATGCGGCCTGGTGCTCGGGTGGCGAAGTGGTGCCGCCGGAGCTCGTGAACGTGGCGTTGTCCTCGTCTCATTGCGGGTCCGCGTCTGTTCGGCCAGGCGGGCCAGTGGCCGAGGTGCTCGATGGGGTGGCTCTCGGCCAGGAAGTGGGGCTGGCCGAAATCGTGACCCTGTTCTCGGCTCGTGGTCCCGAAGTCCGCATGGTGGCCGAGGTGGCAGACGATCTACGCCGCCAGGTGGTCGGCGACGCCATCACGTTCGTCCAGAACCGGAACATCAACTACACCAACGTCTGCACGTTCAAGTGTCGTTTCTGTGCCTTCTCCAAGGGGCCGCTGTCACTGAACCTGCGGGGTGCCCCCTACCTCCTCGAACTCGATGAGATCACCCGACGGGTGGCCGAGGCTGAAGCGGAAGGGGCCACCGAGGTCTGCCTGCAGGGCGGCATCCATCCCGACTTCGACGGCGACTACTACGTCCATGTGCTGGGTGCGGTGCGGGCCGCGTCCGAAACGATCCACATTCACGGCTTCACGGCGCTCGAGGTCACCGAAGGGGCCCGGCGCTCGGAAGTCCCCCTGGCCGAGTACCTGATCCGTCTCAAAGAAGCCGGGCTCAAGACCCTTCCCGGGACGGCGGCGGAGATCCTCGACGACGACATCAGAGCCCTCATCTGTCCGGACAAGATCAACACGGAAGAGTGGCTCCACGCCCATCGGACGGCCCATTCGGTCGGCCTGCGATCGAACATCACCATCATGTTCGGTTCGGTGGAACAGCCGATCAGCTGGGCGCGTCATATGGTGCGCACACGGGACCTGCAGCGTGAGACCGGCGGGTTCACTGAATTCGTGCCGCTTCCCTTCGTGCATATGGCGACCCCGATCTACCTGCAACACAAGGCCCGCCGGGGACCGACCTTCCGTGAGACGCTCCTCATGCATGCAGTAGCCCGCATCGCCTACCACGGCGACATCGACAACATTCAGGTCAGTTGGGTGAAGATGGGCGTCGAAGGTTCCCGCCAGGTCCTCCGGGCCGGCGCCAACGACTTGGGTGGGACCCTGATGGACGAGAACATTTCGCGCGCGGCGGGAGCGACGCACGGGCAGCGCATGGGAGTCGCCGAGCTGGAGGCACTCGTAGCCCCTCTGGGGCGTCCCCTCGTACGACGCTCCACGCTGTACGCGATGGCGTGAGCGACGTCGCCGAGGAGTCAGGCCGGGCGGCTGCCTTCGAGTCTCTGGCCGACGGCCATCCGCTCTCGCCGGCCCAGGCACGCGAGCTCCAGGCCATGATCGGCTCGCTGGGCGATATGGCCAAAGAGGGCACGTCGGTGGGTGACCTGAAAATCGCCAGCGCGGCCCTGGCCGAAATGGCCGAGGCCTTCCGGGTGTTCCGGCCCTACCGCAACATCCGCAAGATCACCATGTTCGGCTCCGCCCGCACCAAGCCGGATGATCCGGTGTACAAGCTGGCCCGCGACCTGGCGGCCAATCTGGCCCGGGCCGACTGGATGGTCGTCACGGGCGCCGGCCCGGGCATCATGGCCGCCGGGCTCGAGGGCGCCGGACGCGAGCATGCCTTCGGCGTCAACATCCGGCTCCCCCATGAAGAAGGGGCCAATCCGTTCATCGCCCAGGATCCGAAACTTGTCGAGATGCGCTACTTCTTCACCCGCAAGCTCATGCTCATCAAAGAATCACACGCCTACGCCATCTTGCCCGGGGGATTCGGCACCCAGGACGAGTGCTTCGAACTCCTCACACTCCTGCAGACAGGCAAGGCCGAGCCGGCGCCGGTGGTCATGATGGAGACCCCCGGGGGCAATTACTGGAAAGGCTGGCTGCGCTTCCTCAATGAGGAGGCCATCGCGTCGGGATGGGTCTCCCCCGAGGATGCAGCCCTCTTCCGGGTGGCCACCACCGTGGAGGAAGCGGCGGCCGAGATCGTCGGTTTCTACCGCAACTACCACTCGTGCCGCTGGGTGGGCGACCTGCTGGTGCTCCGGATTCAGACCGCGCCGAGCAAGGCCGAACTGGCCGACCTCAATCGCCGCTTCTCCGATGTGGTCACCCGCGGTTCGATCAGGAGTGCCACGGCCTTTCCCCCCGAGCGCTCCAGCAACGATGTGCCGGACCTCCCCCGTCTGGCCCTGCGCTTCGACAAATGGCACTTCGCCCGGCTGCGCCTTCTCATCGACGCCATCAACGAGTGCACCGGGGCGCTGTAGCCACTGCGTCAGGCACTTCGGGGCATGCTCCACCTTGCTGGAACACAGTCGACGTGGGATATCTCGAACGATGGATGAATTTGCGGGAACTCCAACGTCCAACTGTATGAACCGTCGAGGTGCACCGAAGAGTGCAGGGGTAGAGCGAGCGAGAGGACCGGACCGTGTCAGAAGAAAGCAAGCCGATCGAAGTGTCACGCAGAATCGAAGCACCGGCAGCCCTCATCTTCAGCATTCTGGCGAACCCGCAACGTCACATGGATTTCGACGGTTCCGACATGCTCCGGGGAGCCGTCCTCGACCGTCCCATCTCCGACGTGGGCGACACCTTCACCATGAAGATGCATCGGCTCGGAGACGACTACCTCATGGTGAACTATGTGGTGGAGTTCGAGCCGGATCAGCGCATCTTTTGGGAACCGGCTCCCGGTGACCCTTCTCGGACTGAAGGAGATGATCCATCCAAAGTCGGCATCCCCGCGGGCTACCGCTGGGGCTACATCCTCACTCCCGACGGTGACGACGCCACCGTCGTCACCGAGGTCTTTGACTGCGGCACCGTGACGGAGGAGATACGCCAAGCCCTGTTGCACGATGGCGGGGAGTGGATCAACGGGAGCAATTCGATGCTTGAGTCCATGACAGCCAGCCTGGTGAGGCTCGAGAAGATCATCACCGAGTAGGTCCGTAGTACGTACCAGTAAGGGACACCTATGCTGCGGTGTCCATGAGGGTCCTGGTCACCGGATCCAGCGGCCTGATCGGCCAAGCCCTTTGCTCCTACCTCACCGAGGCTGAGCATCAGGTCGTCAGGGCGGTGCGTCGCCCGATTCGACCGGACGAATTCGCAGTTCGTTGGGATCCAGAAGCCGGCACGATGGACGCCGGTGAACTTGAAGGCGTGGACGCGGTCGTCAATCTCGCCGGCGCCGGGATCGGTGATAACCGCTGGAGTGAAGCCCGCAGACGAGTTCTCGTAGAGAGCCGTACTCGCTCGACTGCCCTTCTCGCCGCCGTGCTGTCCGGCCTGGATCGCAAACCTCGGGTGCTCCTGAGCGCGTCAGCCATTGGGATCTACGGCCAGCGAGCCGACGAGGTCCTCACCGAACAGAGTTCACCGGGTAGTGACTTTCTGGCGTCGCTCTGCGTGCGTTGGGAGAATGAAACCGCTCTCGCCGCCGAGGCCGGCATCAGAGTCGTCTGTGCCCGCACTGGCCTTGTGCTGAGCCGGCATGGGGGTGCGCTTGACAAGCTCTTGCCCTTGTTCAAGTTCGGCTTGGGCGGCAAGCTCGGGTCCGGGGCCCAGTGGTGGAGTTGGATCACGCTCGAGGACCAAATCCGGGCACTGGCGTGGCTCCTGGAGAACGACGTGCAGGGACCGGTGAATCTGACGGCGCCCAATCCCGTCACCAACCGCGAATTCACCCAGGTCCTGAGCACTGTCCTCTCCCGACCGGCGTGGCTATCGGTGCCCAGGTTCGGCCCGCGATTGCTGCTGGGGTCCGAGCTCGCCGATGCCCTGCTCTTCACCAGTGCCCGGGTCTTGCCCTCAGTCCTCGAATCGAGCGGCTTCGCCTTCTCCCACGCCACGTTGGGGGAAGGTCTCCGTCACGTGCTCCACCCGCCTGCACCTTGAACGTGCCCCCGTTCGGTTTACTCGGTCAAGCTACCGGTCCAGGAGGTACGACCCATTGGCAGATCTGCCCCGTGACCGCCGCTATGAGATCAAAGTCGCCGTCATAGTGGAGCAAGGAGACATGCATCTCCTCTGCGGCCGCCGCTACGAAGAGATCGGGGATCTTCTGCCCGCGCTGGCTGCGCTGGCTGCGCTAGCTGCGCTGGGCGAGTGAACGCTGCACCTCGAGGGCACGACGCATATGCGTCGACGTGGTGTCGACCACGTCGAAGGCTCCGAGGTCGGCGGCGAGGTGATCCCACTCCTCCGCCTTGCGCGCCGAGAATCCAACCTCAAGGTCACAGATGCTCGTTCGTTCGAGACGGCCGGTCACGGCGAGAGGGTTCCACGACCGAGCGCACTTCGGGCTTAGCGAGGCGCTTGAGCACACTCTGAGCTGCGAGGAGAGCGCCATCGTCGGCGTCGGGAATGTGGCCCGACCTAAGGGGCACCCTCACCCAGCACGGCAATGGCCTTTTCGACGGCCCGTCGAGCCCTCACGATGCGCCGTTCAATAGCCAGAGCGTCACCGGCTTCGAGTGAATCCGGATCACCCGAAGTGGCCCGGCGCAGGGCGTCCAGGGCCATGTCGGTCAACTCGTCCGCCATACCCTCCAGGCGTCCGGCCAGATCGGACATGGCCTCGGTGGCCGAAGTCACTTGGGCAACGTGACGGTCTCGACCTTGTATTCACCATCGGCAAAGGCCGCCCGCATGACCTTCTTGTCGAACTTGC
>Ga0302325_10013739_pt1 | contig 17260 bp, 16 predicted proteins | sample Palsa_T0_2_FD_201948 | JGI IMG/M metagenome (GOLD analysis project Ga0302325, IMG submission 201948) | Peat permafrost microbial communities from Stordalen Mire near Abisko, Sweden - Palsa_T0_2 | ecosystem: Environmental > Terrestrial > Soil > Palsa > Peat permafrost | place: Sweden: Abisko... | reverse complement strand
ACGTTGAACAAGAACATCGGCTCCACGCAGATCTCCATGCTCGCGCTTGCCAACGGGCAGCTCGACATGTACCCCGAGGACGTGGGGATCTTCAATGCCGACGTCGCGGGCGACTCAGCGGCCTTCCCGACCGCGCACGCCGCGTTCGAGACCGCTCAGCATTACGCACTGGCTCACGGCCTGCGGCTCTTGCGTCCGACGCCGTTCTCGGACAGCAACGCGATCGCCGTGCTCGCCGGCTACGGCGTCGAGCATCACCTGCGGACGATCGTCGACCTCGGCCCCCTCGAGAACATGCTGACCCTCGGCGCGCCCCTCCAGTTTCAGGACAGTTCGTCCGGATTGCCTGGGATCGAGTCGGCCTACGGCGTGGTTCCCGCGCACTTCCAGTCGGTCGCAGTTGGGCAGCAGTATCAGGCCCTCCAGGACGGCTCCGTGCAGGCCGCGGACGTATTCACGACCGACGCGCAGCTCGCCTCCGGCCAGTACGAGCTGCTCCGCGACCCCAGGCACGTGTTCGGATACGAGAATGTCGTCCCGGTCGTCTCCCAGCAGGCGCTGCTCGCCGAAGGCCCGGCGTTCGCGGACACGATCAACCGGGTCAGCGCCACGCTCACCACCGAGTCGATGCGGCTGCTCAATGCCGACGTCGAGGTCTACAACGAGACGCCCGCCTCCGTCGCCCGGCAGTTCCTGCTCACGCACGGGCTGCTGCCGCAATAGGCGCCAAGGCTCCAAAGCGTTCGTGTCGCCGGCCGACCACCTCAACGGCCGCTCGAGCCGAATCCCCCCACCCCGCGCTCCGAGCGCCCGAGCTCGTCCACCTCGATCACCAATGGGGTCTCGATCGCCACCAGCACCAGCTGCGCGATGCGGTCGCCGCCGACGATCTCGCACGGCTCGGCGCGATCGGTGTTGAGCAGTAGCACCCGGAGCTCGCCGCGGTAGCCAGAGTCCACCAGGCCCGGCGCGTTCACCAGCGCGATACCGTGGCGGTGGGCGAGGCCGGAGCGGGGCAGCACCAGGCCGGCCTGTCCGGGCGGGATCTCGACGGCGATTCCGGTGCGCAGCGAAGCGCGCTCCCCTGGCCCGATCGTGGCCCCCTCGAGCGCGTAGAGATCGAGACCGGCGTCGTCGCTGTGGGCTCGAGTCGGCAGCGTCGCGTCGGGGTGCAGGCGCCGGACGGGGAGTGTCATCCGGCGCGGCCGTCGGCTGCGAAGCGATCGTAGCGTCCGACGATCGCCGCCGGCAGACGCGCGGTCACGCGCACCCCGTCGGGTGTGTCCTCGCGCTCGAGATCCCCGGCCAGATCGTGCAGCTCGGCCAGCCTGCCGCCTTCGTCATAGGGCAACAGCAGCTCCACCTCGTGGAGGGTGCGCGCGAACTCGTCCTCGATCCGCTGCCCCAGGCGCTCGAGGCCCTCGCCCGTGACGGAGGAGACTATGACCGCGTCGGGGTGCCGTCGCGAGAGCTGTTCGATCCGTTCGGGATCGACGACGTCGGCCTTGTTCAGGACCAGGACGCGGGGGGCTTCGTCGGCGCCGATCTCGACCAGCACGTCCTCGACCGCCGCGGTCATCATCGTCAGGTCCTCTTCCGTGGCCGAGGCGTCCACCACATGGAGGATGAGGTCCGCCAGTCGCGTCTCCTCGAGCGTCGCGCCGAACGCGTCGACGAGCTGATGCGGGAGCTTGCGGATGAATCCGACGGTGTCGGTCAGTAGGTAGTCGCGGCCGCCGATGCGCAGCACTCGCGTGGTCGGGTCGAGGGTGTGAAAGAGGGCATCGCGAACGCCCACTTCGGCCCCGGTGAGGACGTTCAGGAGCGTCGACTTGCCCGCGTTCGTGTAGCCCGCGATGGCCACTGAGGGCAGATGCGCCCGGGCGCGCTCTGAGCGCATCACCCCCCGGCTCGAGCGGACATGGGCGAGCCGGCGCCGGAGCGCGGCGATCCGGTCGCGCGCGAGCCGGCGGTCGGTCTCGATCTGGGTCTCGCCCGGTCCCCGGGTGCCGATCCCGCCGCCTAGGCGCTCGAGGTGCGACCACAGGCCGCGCATCCGCGCGAGGTTGTATTCGAGCTGCGCGAGCTCCACTTGCAGCTTGCCGTCGGCGGTGTGGGCGTGACCGGCGAAGATGTCGAGGATCACCGCGGTCCGGTCGATCACCGGCATCCCGAGCGCCGCCTCGAGGTTGCGTTCCTGGCGGGGGGTGAGCTCGTCGTCGCAGGCCACGAGGTTCGCGTCGGCCGCGGCGAGCTCGACCTTCAGCTCCTCGAGCTTGCCGGCGCCGAGGTAGGTGTTCGGATGCGGGTGCTCGCGCCGCTGGACGAGCTCGCCGACGACGGCAGCGCCGGCGGTGTCGAGCAGCTCCCTGAGCTCTCCGAGCTCCTCGTCACCATGATCGGTGAGCACCGCGATCGCGAATGCGCGCTGACGCGCGCGGCCGGCCGTGGGGCGACCGTCGGGGGACTGGTTCGATTCCCGGGTGCGCCCGTGGCGGCTTCGCTGCACATCCTTCATGGTAGCCGCGCGGCGGGCGTCCAAATCAATCATCTAGTCTGCGCGCGATGGGATCGGACCGCGTCAGGATCGAGGTCGCCGACCACGTCGCGGTGGTCAGCTTGACCCGCGCGAAGAAGCACAACGCCATCGACGTGGCGATGTTCGAGGGCATCATCGGCGCCGCCGATCGGCTCACCCACGAGCCCGGCGTGCGGGCGGTGGTGATCCACGGCGAGGGCCCGAGCTTCTGCTCGGGCCTTGACCTGATCAGCATCATGTCCGACCCCGCCGGGCTGCCGCGGGTGATCGACGCGTTGCGCGCCGGCGTGCCGACGTGGCCCCAGCGTGCCGCCTACGACTGGGCGCGTGTGCCCGTGCCGGTGATCGCGGCGATACACGGCAGCTGCCTCGGCGGCGGCCTGCAGATCGCGCTCGGTGCGGACATCAGGATCGCCGCCCCCGACGCGCGCCTGTCGGTGATGGAGGTCAAGTGGGGGTTGGTCCCCGACATGGCGATCACCCGCACGCTGCCCCGCCTGGTCGGGATCGACGTGGCCAAGGAGCTCACGTTCACCGGCCGTGTGCTCAGCGGTGAGGAGGCGCGCTCCCTCGGGGTGGTTACCCGCGTGAGCGAGGATCCACTGGCCGAGGCCAAGCGGCTCGCCGCGGAGATCGCCGGCCACTCGCCGGACGCGATCCGGGCGGCCAAGCGCCTGTTCGACGAGGCGTGGGGCGGGACCGCGGAGGAGACGCTCGCGCTCGAGGCCGAGCTCCAGCTCGGCCTGTTCGGCTCGCCCAACCAGCTGGCCGCGGTGACTGCAGGGATGACCAAGCAGCCGCCAGAGTTCACCGACCCGGCGTAGGCGCCGCGTTTGACCGGCGGCGCCGCGCGCCGCGGCCAGACACCGCACACTGCGCGACCTGCATCCGGCGAAGCCAGCGCCGCGTAGCCGGGCCGCCCGCGGTCAGCGGTCACGACCACCGATCAGTGGTCAGTGGGGGAAGTAGAAGGTCCAGAAGCCCTTGACGGCCTCGTGCACGGCGAATCTCGAGGACGAGCGCCAGTCTCGCGGGACGGAACCGCTGAAGGACACCGAGATGCGTGTGAAGACGAGCGCCGACCTGTAGCGGTTGTTCCGTTGCAGGAAGCTCAGCTTACGCGGGGTGGACAGGCTGATCATGGCCGGGTAACCCGCCCAGGTCGTGACCTGCGCGCTCGCACTCGGCACCCAGTACTCGCCGCTCCCGCTGGCTCCGTGCGCGTTCCAGCGGTGCCACGAGATGCGGCTGTCCGCTCTCGGCCCGCTGGCGGTGCTGCCGCCGGTACCCCGGAAGAGCGGCCCGGCGACGCCCGTGCTCACGTTGACCGCCGGCACGATCGCCGCCGGACGCACGGCCAGCCCGTTCGGCGAGACGCCGAACTCGTCGATCGCCTTCGGCAGCGCAGCCGCCGAGGCGGTCGGCACCGGCGTCACACCCACCGCGGTCGCCGCCACCGCACCGACCAACAGCTTTCCAATCCTGCTGATCATGAAAGTTTCCCCGGTCTTGAGAAACAAGGCCTCACAGCTCATCACGAAGCGCCCCGGAACGCAAACCAGCGAGTGCCGCCCACGCGGCCGTGCCACACGCCAAGCCTCTGGCCCGGATCCAGACCGTGCAGATTCCGCCGTTTGCATACAGTAGGTATGGCATGCGAGCGGGCTCAGGTCTGGGGAACGGTCCCGGCTGTGGGCGCGGGCAATGAGGGACCTCGGCTCCGGCTGCCGGCGTCCGTCCGCGAGGCGGCGGTGGCGCGGAGCGGAAAGGATGCCCGCGCCGTGGTTCGGCGGCCGGTCAGGCGAGTGTCTTCTGGAACCAGTGGTCCGCGAACGGCTCGTCGTTGAACGCAGCCACCTCGATCCAGCCGGTCGACCGGTACAAGGACAGCGCCTCGGCGAGGACCGCGCTCGTTTCGATGTGCACGACCCGGGCCCCGCCAGCCCGCGCGCACGCCTCGAGCCGCTCCAATAGGCGACGGCCGAGTCCGAGCCCGCGGGCGCTGGGAGCGATCCACATCCGCTTGATCTCGGCTGGCCCGTCGACGTGGTGTTTCACGGCTCCGCAGCCGATCGCCTCGCCATCAAGGTAGGCGACGAAGAACTCGCCCGCGGGCGGTCTGAGCTCGTGCGGCAACGCGGTGGCGCCGTTGGAGGGATCAAAGCCCCTTCGCGAGCGGCGGTTGAGCTCGGCGACATACTCTCCGAGGCAGTACCGGGCATCCGCGCGCTCGGGATCGACCGTGGTGATCTGCACGCTAGCTGCGCTCAGCAGGCGTCGATGGACATGTATGTCTCACTCGACCCACACGTCGTCGACTTGCTCACCGTCGGCTTCGTGATGCGGGCCAAAAACGAGAAACTCAAGACCGTCAGGGCCTGCCTCAAAGGCGCGGACGACCTCAGGCGCAATCCGGATCGCGTCAAGCGTCCGGACATCGGCGATCTCGTCATCGAGCTTGACTCGCCCAGTGCCCGCGAGGATCACGTACACCTCCTCAGCGCGCGCGTGCCGATGAGCGAACGGTGAACGCTTCCCAGGCCGGAGGCGAAAGTGCGTCACACCCGTCTGCTCGGACTCAAGATCCACGCGTGCCACGCGTGCCTCCCATCGATCTCCGAAGCCGCCCAACGGCGCCGCGTCCTCGACATCGGCCAAGTTGATCTGCTTGTGTGGGCGTGGCATCTCATCCTCCAGGTCGACTATCAGATCCGATGATCCCAGCCCCGGCGCCGGCGCGGCTTGATTAGGTGCACGCGCGGGCTTCCCCTTTCCATGCAAACTCGGCAGCCAGAGCTCCCTGATCTCCCTGATTCCCGCCGGGTCGAGGCCGTTGGTCGGCTCGTCGAGGATCACCAGCTCTGGGTCGGGTAACAGCGCGGCGGCGATTCCCAGCCGCTGCTTCATCCCCAGCGAGTAAGCGCGCACGAGATCGTTCGCGCGATCTGACAGCTCGACCTGAGCAGACTGACTCTTACAGACGGCGCAGCCTCGCGACCGCCTCGAGCAGCCGGTCGTCCGGCGTGGTGAGCGAGATACGGAAGAACCCCTCACCGTTCGGGCCGTAGGCGCCGCCGGGCGAGATCACGACCGCGGCCTCCTCGAGCACGTGCTCGCAGTATGCGGCGGCCGACGCGAATCCGTCTGGGACCGGCGCCCAGATGTAGATCGTGCCCTTTGGCGGCGTGACCGCGACGCCGGCTTCCGCGAGCGCATCGCAGACGAGGTCGCGCCGCCGCTGGTAGACCGCGTTCATCGCCCGTACCTCAGCGTCCACCTCGGGAGCCAGCGCCGCCGCGCCGGCGAGCTGGACGGCGTCGAACAGTCCCGAGTCAATGTTGGACTTCAGCCGCCAGTAGGCCGCGATCGCGCCCGCGTTGCCGACGATCGCCGCGCACCGCCAGCCCGTCATGTTGTAGCCCTTGGAGAGCGAGAAGACCTCGACGCCGACCGCCTTGGCGCCCGGGGTGGCCAAAAAGGACGGCGCCACGTAGCCGTCGTAGGTGGTCTCGCTGTACGCGTTGTCGTGGACGACGAGCACGCCCGTCCGCTGCGCGAGCTCGACGACCTCCTCGAACAGGCCGTCGGGGAGGATCGCGCCGGTGGGGTTGTTTGGGTAATTGAGGAACAGCAACCGCGCGCGTTCGAGCGTCTCCTGGGGGATCGCGCCGAGATCGGGGGCGAAGCCGCGGTCTGGGAGCAGCGGCATCAGTGCGGCTTCGGCTCCGGCCATCACGGGGCCCCCCGTGTAGACCGGATAGCCCGGGTCGGCCGCGAGGGCAACGTCACCGGGATCGAGGAACGCGAGGTTCAGATTGAAGATGCACTCCTTGGCCCCGATCGCCGGCATCACCTCGGTCTCGGGATCGAGCGTGACCCCGAAGCGACGCTGGTAGAAAGCGGCGACGGCCTCGCGGAACTCCGCGCGGCCGCGGTTGGACGGGTAGCGGTGGGTGCCGGGATCGGCGACCGCGCGCTGCGCGGCCTGCACGATCGGGGCATAGGTCGGCATATCGGGGTCGCCGATCCCGAGGCTGATCACATCGATTCCCGCGGCGCGCTTGGCGGCGATCTTGCGCTCGAGCTCGGCGAACAGGTACGGCGGGATCCGCTCTAGGCGTCTACTCGGTCGCATGCAATTCCTCCAGGAACTCTGGGGTCAGCTGGCCCCGGAACACGGGCACGGCCCAGCCTGTCAGGTTTATGTCCAGGTCCTCCCCCACGTCGACTTCGAGCTCGCCGCCGTCGAGCACGACGGTGACCGGGGACTCGCCGCCCCGGACGACATAGGCCACCGCGGCCCCCGAGGCGCCGGTTCCGCTGGCCAGCGTCTCCCCCGCTCCGCGCTCGTAGATCCGGGCGCGGATCCGGCCCGGTGCGAGCGCGGCGAACCAGGAGACGTTCGTGCGGTTCGGGAACAGAGCGTGATGCTCGATCTCGGGCCCGAACTCGTTGAGGGCGAGCGAACCCAGTTCGGCAGCGTCGGCAACCTCGATCGAGCACTGCGGATTACCGACCTGCACGTGCTGGAAGCGCCAGGTTCGCCCCGCGGCGCTCAGCTCACCGCGGCCGTCCGGCTCGCCGTCGGGGTAGTCAGCTGACTGCAGTCTCGCCCGTCCCATGTCGACGGTGCAGGTGGTCGCGGAGGTGATCGTGGGTCGGATCTCGCCGGCGACGGTCTGGACCCGGAAGGTGTCGGCGTCGGTCCAACCGCGCCGGCGCAGATACAAGATCGCCTCGCGCGCCCCGTTTCCCGACAGCTCGGCCTCCGACCCGTCGGGGTTGAAGATCCGCAGCCGGGCAACGTAACCGGGCTCGTCGGGCGCGCAGAGCAGCACGATGCCGTCGGCGAACACTCCGGTGTGAGCGGCGCAGATGCGGCGCACGCGCGCGGGCGTGAGCTCCATCGGGAGATCTGCGGCCTCGAGGATCACGTAGTCATTGCCGAGGGCGTGCCACTTCTCGAACTTCACGCGCGGGCAGTCTACGAGGCCGAGCGCGCGGCGACCGGCTATCAGCGATGCCGGGCCGAGCGGCGAGTGCGGCGACGGCCGGCTGCGCGCGTGCTCTTTCCGGTGGTGAACGTCATCGGGGCGCTTTCCGCGACGCCGCTGGCGTTACGCGCGACGAGTCGCACGTGGTATGTGGTGTGAGGCGCTAGGCGGGTGAGGCGTGCAGCAACTCGGGTTGCCGCGCTGCCGGACACGGGCGTGCTGGCCGTGCTGTGCCGGTAGTTCCGCCCCGTGCCGTAAATGAAGTGGTACCTGACCGTGCTGCCCTGCACGTTGACCGTTGCCTTCAGTTTCGCGGCGTGCTGCCCGGTTGGCGTCGCCTTGACCGCGCTCACCGTCGGAGCGCTCGGCGCCTTGGTGGTGAGCGTGAAGTCATAGCCATAGGTTGTGCCGAAGGCGTTCTGCGCCGCCAGCCGGTAGTGGTAGGTCGTGCCCGCGGCGAGCCGCGACAGCGTCGAGGAGACGGAGACCGGCGCCTGCCCTGCCCCCGCATCGACCGTCGCGGTGCTCTGTCCGTACGCCGCGGTCGTGCCGTACTGCCACCAGTATTTGGTGTCGCTCCCGTTCGGATAGACGCCCGCCTTTAGCTGGGCGCTGGTGGCGCGGGTGCTCTGCGTGTAGTCGCCGCCGGTTTCGGGGCCTCCGATGCCGGGCGCGCCGGTGGTGACCGCGCCGGAGATGCTCCCGACGCCGGTCGGCCCGCTGTATCCGTGCCCGGCGATACAGATGTACGCGATCGAGATTGGGCAGGTGCCGTTGCTGTTACCGACCGGGTCGTTCAGCAGCGAGCTGTGCTGGTAGGCCCACGCCGGGGTCGCCGCGTTCGCTCCCGTGATCGCGTAGTACGCGGCGATCAGCGGAGCGGACTCACTGGTGCCGCCCATCAGCACCCATCCACCGTAGTTCGAGTCGTACACGTCCAAGCCGGTCTGTGGGTCCGCGTTCGCTGAGAGGTCCGTGTACGAGCGACCGCTGCAGCCGGCGTCCGACTGCCACGCCGGCTTGGTGATCGAGATGTCGCAACCAGAGCCGGAGTTCGACCACGCCTGCTCGGTGAACCCGCGGGCGCTCGCGATCCCGCTCGTGCTCGCGGGCAAGAGCTCGGTGCCCCCGGCGGCCGTAACGTTGGGCAGCGCCGCCGGGTACTGATTCTCGATCAGGCCGAGATAGCCGCTGTCGCCCGCTGCGGCGACCGTCGCGACTCCGGGAAACGAGTACTGGCCCGATGGCGGGGAGCTCGTCGGGCCTCCCCAGCTGTCGGAGATCTGAGTGGCCCCGAGCGCGTCCGCCTCTGCCTGCGCGGCCAGTAGATCGGAATAGCTGTCGCTGTTCGCTTCGACGAGCAGAATGTGACACCGCGGGCAGAGGGCGGTGACCGCGTCGAGGTCGAGCGAGATCTCGCTGCTCCAGCCGGAGCTCGCGGCCGGCAAGTTCTGACTGCCGTTCTGGCCCACCTTGCGGAAGCAGCCGTTCTGGCTGGAGCACGCGGGGAGACCGTAAGTGGACCGGTAGGTCGCGAGGTCGGACTCCGCGGTCGGGTCGTCGTATGCATCGACGATAGCCACGGTATCCCCCGCTCCGGCGGTCTGGGAGAGGTAGGAGAGGTCGTACGCCTGCTGCATGTAGGCGGGAGAGCCCGCCTGCGGCTCGGGTACGCCGGCGGGCACTGATCGCCGGGTGGAGAACCGAACGGCGGTACGGACTGGATCGGCGGATGCGGCGAGCCGCGGGTGCACCATCGCGTGGCCGGCCGACGTGACGAGCACCTGCGCGTAGCACGTCGCCCGCCTTGCCGACGCCGGCCGGCAGACGCTGCGCGTCGTGAGCTTTGAGGCGTCCTGCGCACCGGTCAGCGCGTCGGTTGTCCGTGTGAGCGAGCCGGCGGCGCTCGCGCCGGCCGGGGTCGCGAACGCGACGAGCGACATAGCCAAGATGAGGCTGGCGAATATGCGCCGGCCCCCGAGCGCTCGCGCGCTCGGGGACCAGCGATTTCGGGGGTGCCGCGGCGTCATAGGCGGGTCATCGACCGCCTCGACCGGGGGTCTCACTTCCCGCGGATTAGCTGGACTTGTGTTCGGGCTTCGAGCTACCGCACCGGTGAGATGCCGCTACGAATGCGCCGTAATCGGTCGTGTTTGGGGGGCGGCGGGGCGGGTTTGGGGGGCCGGGCCGCAGCGGCCGGGTTTGGGGGTCTGGGCGCGGCGGGCGGGTCTGGGGCGCGGGAGGTGGCGGGCGCGTCAGACGCAATGGCTCTCGCTCGGGCCGCCGGGGTCCGTGCCCGAGTGGCCGAAGTGGCGCTTGATGAGAAATCCTTGACCCTCAGGGATAAGTCATCACGCGCGCCGCGGGAGCCCCCGAACGCGCCCCGGGAGCCCCCGAATGCGTCCTGGGGGGTCTCACGCGGGCCCCGGGAGCCCCCACGATCAGCTCGGAGGTGTCCTACTCGAAAATGAAGGGAACCTGGCGCATCACTGGTCTTGCCAGAGAGCGATCACCGCATCGGCCACCGAGGAGGGCGGGCGGGCGGTGACGTCGATCACGTGGACGTCCGCGAGCTTGCGCATCCAGGTGAGCTGCCGGCGCGCGTAGTTGCGTGTCCGGCGCTTCATGGCCTCGACATCGCCGGCCAGCAGCTCGTTGAAGCCGAGCGCCTTACGGGCGGTTGCCGAGGCGCCCGCCGCGTTGGCGCGGCGGACCTCGTCCTCTGCCCCGGCGGCGACCATCGTCTCGACGCGAGCGTCGATGCTCGCATACAGCTGCTCGCGTTCCATCACCAGGCCCACGAGCAGGGTCGGCCGCCGCACGGTGGAGGTCCACAGCTCGGACTCGCCCTCGAGCGGCTCGAGCTCGCCGCCATCGAGCAACTCGAGGGCGCGGACGATCCGCTGCCGGTCGGCGGGATCGATCTCGGCCGCGGCCCAGGGCGCTCGCCCGGCGAGGTGAGCGTGCAGCGCCGACGCGCCGCGAGCCTCGAGCTCCGCCTGCCAGCGCTCGCGGACACCGGAAACCGGCGGTGGCCGGAAGGTCATCTCGGTCAGCGCCGCGCGCAGATACAGCCCGGTGCCCCCGACCACGACGGGACGGTGGCCGGCGGCGAGGAGGTCGTCGATTTCGGAGTGCGCAAGCTCCGCGTACTGGCCGGCGCTGAACGTGGCGTCGACCGGGAGGAACGAGATCAGCCGGTGCTCGAGCTGGGACCGCTCGGCCGGACCGGCAACTCCGGTCAGGATCTCGAGGCCCTGATAGACCTGTAGCGCGTCGGCGGAAACCGCGACCGGACGCTCGCCGCGCGCCCGCAGTCGATCGGCAAGCGCGATCGCGACGGCGGTCTTCCCGACGCCGGTTGGGCCGAATAGGGCGATGACATCGGGCGGCATCGAGCGGAGTATCGTGGAGCTATGCCCAGATCATCGGACGCATCCGTCGTCACGGTCGGGTCCGGGCTCGCCACCCACGGGGACGCACGGCTGGGCGCGGCTGAGGCGGCGGCGGCCGCCGCTGCCGGGCTTACCGGCCCACCGGACCTGGCGGTCGTGTTCGGAAGTGGCGCCCACGTCGCGACCCCCGAGGTGACGCTCGAGGCGGTCCAGGAGGTCCTCGGCGCTCCGGTGCTGATCGGCTGCGGCGCCGGTGGGGTGCTCGGCCGGGGACGCGAGCTCGAGGCGGGCACCGCGGTGGCGGTCTGGGCAGCGTCGTTCGGCGCCGGCGGCGAAGCCGTGGCATTTCACGCCAGCGTCGATGCGGACGCCGAGGACCTGACGATCGAGGGTCTGCCCGAGCTGGCGGGGGCGAGCGGCGTGATCCTGCTGCCGGACCCCTACTCGTTCCCCACCGACACGGTACTCGCCGAGCTGGCACGCCTCGCGCCCGGCGTGCCGGTGCTCGGCGGCCTCGCGAGCGCCCGCACGCTGGATGGCGAGGCGGCTCTGTTCCTCGGTGAGGAGGTCCACGAGCGCGGGGCGGTCGGAGTCCGGCTCGAGGGGATCGAGTTGCTGCCGTGCGTGTCCCAGGGCGCCGCGCCGCTCGGGCATGAAGTCACGATCACCGCCGCCGAAGGCCACGTCATCCACGAGCTCGCGGGCCGGCCCGCGCTCGAGACGATGGAGCAGATCATCTCCGAGCTCTCGCCACGGGAGCGATCGCTGATCGATGGCCAAGTGCTGCTCGGGATCGTCGTCGGCGGTGGTAAGCCCGAGTACGAGCAGGGGGACTTCCTCGTGCGGGCGATCCTCGGGGCCGACCCGGAATCGGGCAGGATCGCCGTCGGTGCCACGGTCCAGGAAGGCCAGGTGGTGCGCCTTCACGCCCGCGACGCGAGATCGGCCGACCGCGATCTGACGCATGCGCTCGGCGTGCGCGTCGAGGCGATGGCCGGGCGACCGGCCGCCGGCGCCCTGGTCTTCTCGTGCAATGGCCGAGGTCAGGGGATGTTCGGGGTTCCCGACCACGACGCTGCCGCGCTCGAGCGAGAGCTCGACGGGGCGCCGACCGCCGGGTTCTTCGCGGCCGGTGAGATCGGCCCCGTGGGCGGCCGGAGCTTCCTCCACGGCTTCACCGCCACCGTGGCCGTGTTCGCCGGGTGATGTGGCCGGGCCACCCGCCGGCGCGCTCACATCGACACAAGCGCACCGACGCGTGCGCGATCATCGGCGTGGCGGCTCTCGGTCTCGCCGTCGCTCTCACCGTGGTGCTCCTCCGCGCAGGCTCTGGTGCCGGCTCCGAGGCAGCGGCGCGGAGCCCCGCTCGCCGCGACGCAAGCCGGAGGGGCCCGCATGCGATCTCCGTCGTCCGTGCGGCCGCGGTCGGACGCGAGGTCTCCGTGTGGTTGCCGTACTGGAGCATGGCCGCCGCCTATGACTCGGCGATCGCGAATGCCGGCGTCGTCGGCACCGCGAGTCCGTTCTGGTACACGATCTCGGGTGACTCGCGGATCGAGGACGATTCGGGCGCGGGTGACCCCTCGGTCATCGGCGGTCTGCACGCGCGCGGGATCAAGGTGATCCCCACGGTTACGGAGTCCGACGACATGCAGGAATTCGACCGCTTGCTGGCGAGCCCTCCTCGGCGGTCCGCGATGGTGCGTGCCCTCGTGACGATCGCCAGGAGCCGCGATTACAACGGGGTGAACCTCGACTTCGAGGAGTTCGCCCTCGACCGCGCCCACCGCGCCGGGCCGGCCGACAAGGCCGCCGCGCTCTACCCGGCGTTCGTCGGCGACGTGTGCAGGGCCCTGCACACAATCGATCGCAGCTGCACGGTGACGGTCATGGCGAGGACAAGCGCCGCACGGGTCTACTGGCGCAACAAGCTCGCGACCTGGGTCTACGACTACAGCGCCCTCGCCGAGGTCGCCGACCGAGTCCAGATCATGGCCTACGACGAGCACGCGCCGGGCACGGCACCGGGGCCGGTCGCCCCGTTCCCATGGGTCGAGCAGGTGGTCCATTACACGAGCGCGACGATGCCGGTCGACAAGGTCGACCTGGCGCTGGCGGCCTACGGCTACGACTGGTCGCGGGGACAAACGTCGCCGATCACTTCTCGGCAGGCGGCTGAGCTGGTCGTTCAGACCGGCGCGTCGCCCAGCTGGAACGCCTCGCAGGCCGAGGAGACGTTTCACTACACCTCGCATCGGCGCCGGTACACCGTCTGGTATGAGAACGCGCGAGCAAACTACGACCGGGCGATCTTGGCCAAGGCGGCCGGGTTCGCGGGTGTCGAGGTGTGGTATGCGGGGGCAGAGGATCCCGCCGTGTGGCCGCTGCTGCGCGGGCTGTACGCCCGCTGACCTCGCGACCGCGGCGCCACGCTCCGAGGTTGCCGGATCGACCATCGGGTCTAGACTCGCGCCCCGTGGGCCTCGTGGATGGAAAGGTGCTCGTGACCGGTGCGACGGGCGGGATCGGTCAAGCGATCGCGCGTGCGTTCGCGGCCCGTGGGGCGACGCTCCAGCTCACGGGCCGCCGCGCCGATGTGCTTACGCCGCTGGCTGAGGAGACCGGAGGGCGGCCGCTCCCGTGCGATCTCGCGAGTCGGGCCGAGGTGGATCGGCTGATCGCCGCGGTCGGCGAGGTCGACGTGCTGGTCGCGAACGCCGCAGTGCCGGCGGCGGGGCTGCTGCTCGAGTACGACCAGCGAACCGTCGACAGCGTGCTCGAGGTCAACCTTCGCGCCCCGATTGCGCTCGCCCGCGGGCTCGCGCCGCGGATGGTGCAGCGAGGACGGGGGCACCTCGTGTTCATCTCCTCCCTTCAAGGCAGAGCGGCGACGCCGAACTCCTCGCTCTATGTCGCCACCAAGTTTGGCCTGCGCGGCTTCGCGCTGGCCCTGCGTGAGGATCTGCGCGCGGCCGGCGTCGGCGTGTCGGTGGTGATGCCGGGGTTCATCCGTGACGCCGGGATGTTCGCCGACTCCGGGGTGCGCCTGCCCTTCGGCGTTGGCACCCGGACGCCGCAACAGGTGGCCGCCGCGGTTATCGGGGCGATCGAGCGCGACCGCGCCGAGGTCGATGTCGCTCCGCCGGCGATGCGCGTCGGCGCCACGCTGGCGGGACTGGCGCCGGAGCTCTCCGCCGCGGTCAGCCGCCGGCTCGGCAGCCACGAGCTGGCCGCGGCGGTCGGTCAGGGCCAGCGCGAAAAGCGCTGAGGGGCGGCGGCACCGCCCGGCGGATCACCGCCACCGCCCGGCGGATCACCGCGATGGCAGTCGCGTGCAGCGGCGGCGCTCAGTGCGCGGTCGTGGTCGGCTCGTGCACGGTCGTCGTCGCCTCGTGCTCGCCGGTAACCGTCGCCACCGCGGCGATGATCTCATCCGCGAGTTTGGCTCCATCGCCGGTGCGCTCGGGCGTGGCCTGGATGCGCACGACGATGTCTTCTCCGTCGATCTCCTGCAGCAGCACGCGAGGCTCCGCCCGAGTAGGCGTGCTGATGTTCTGGTCGAGCATCGCCTGGACGGTCGAGGCGCGGATCCCGCTGCTGAGTCGCACCGTCACGTCAACGGGGTCGGGCTCGCGGACGGGCACTACCACCGAGCTCAGCACGACGGTGTTGGGGATCATCACCATGTCCTGGCCGCGAGCCAGCGTCGTGTAGAGCAGGCCGAGCGAGCTGACGATCCCGTCGATCGGACCCCCGAGCTGGCCCGCCTGGAGCCGCACGCGCATCCCCACCCGGAACGGCCGCGCGCTTAGCAGGACCATGCCGGCGAACAGGTTCCCCAGCGTCTGCTGCGCCGCGAGCCCGATCACGATCGCCGTGATCGAGCCTCCGAACGCCAGGGTCGTTACCGGTACTTGGAGGATCCTGAGCGCTCCGATCAGCGTGATCGCGACCGTCGCGAGGCGGATCAGGAAGCCGACCGTCCCGGCCGTGCTCGGATCCATGCGGCGGAAGAACGTCGGCGCCGCGGCACGCCCGATATCCCGCGCGAACGCCCACCCGAGGGCGGCGATGGCGATCGCCGCGGCGACATGTACCGATGTCCTGTGATGTTGGCGCGCGTGGCGGCCGACGCCGGTCGTGTAGTGGCCAAAGTAGTGGTTGAGGACTAGGACGCCGGCGAGCAGGACCACCAGGATCACCGCCTGGCGGCGCGCTTTGCGGATCGCCTGCTGGCTCACATGCTGCGCGAGGCCGACGTTTTCCCAGGCGTCGCTGCGCGTCTCGAACATCCACTCGCGCTTCGTGTCATCGTCATGTCGGAATGGGTTTCGCATAAAAGATCTCGCGGGCCGTCAAACGCCGCTCTTATACGTACCGCAAGGCGGCCGTCCGGTTGCGCCGGTCCGCCGTGACGTTGATCACAGGCACGCCGTCGCACTCCTCTCGTTCAGAATAGCCGCTGCTGGGGATCCGCTCGCGCCTGCCGTGCGACCGGTCGCTCGGTGCGCCTCGACCCCCGCATCCGGCTCGCGGGCGTCCTGTCGGGTCCGCCAACAAGCACTGCCAGCCGCCGCCGCTCGCTCACGGGCGCATACGCGCCCTTTCGGTACAGGTCCTGGTAGCGGTCGATCAGGTCGGGTCGATGGTTCCGGAGCCATGCGAAGAACAGGTCTCTAACTTCCCCCCTCAGGTGCAGGGCAATCCCCGACACGAACGAGGCGCCGGCCTCGGTGGCGAGCTCGACGATCCGCGCAACCTGCTCTGGTGAGTCGTTGATGCCCGGCATCAGCGGCGCGATCAGGACGCCGGTTTCGATCCCGGCACGCGTCAGCTCGGCAACCGCTTCCAGCCGCGCGCGCGGATTCGGCGTATGTGGCTCGGTCGCCCTCCACGCGCGTTCGTCGAGCGTTGGCACCGACAGCGCGGCGCTGAAGCTCGTACGGTCGGCGATCTCCCGCATCAGCGCCAGGTCGCGCAGCAGCAGCGGCGACTTGGTCAGCACCGAGCACGGGTTGCCCGCGTCCCTGAGCGCCTCCCAGATGCCGGGCATCAGCCGGTAGCGGCCCTCGACCCACTGGTACGGGTCCGTGTTGGTGCCGAGCGCAACATGCTCGCCCTCCCACTTCGGTCGCGCGAGCTCGGCACGCAGCAGCTCGGGAGCATTGACTTTTACGACGATCTCCTTCTCGAAGTCCCGCCCTGCGTCGAAGTCGAGGTAGCGGTGGGTGGGGCGCGCGAAGCAGTACAGGCACGAATGCGTGCATCCCCGGTACGGATTGACGGTCCACCGGAACGGCATCTGCGACGCCTCGGGAACCCGGTTGAGGATCGACTTGGCACGAACCTCGTAAAACCGGGTGTCGAGGGCCTCGGGAGCCCGAAATCGGCGCACCACTGCCGGCTCGCGGTAGCCGGGTAGGCGGGCGCGTTCGTCCTCGTCAACGGTCAGGTTCTCCCATCGCACGAACGTATGTTCCCACTGAAACCGGACGTATGCGTCCGCGCCCCCAGCCCGGTAAACGCCCACCGCGGCGCGTGAGCGCCGATTGAGGGTTGCCCTCAAGCTGTTCTCAAGCGCAGCCGATAAATGCACTGCAACAGTCCTCCCTCCGCCAAAGCTCGAGCGCGGGTCCCTTGGGTCCGCGCTCGAGTTGTTTTTCGCCCGGATGCCGGCTCTGGTGGCAGCTCGGGCGCCGTCTCCTTGAAGCGTGGGCCCCGGGCCGTCAGGCGCGTCGGATCGCCGGCTACATCCGGCCGAGTCGCCATCGCGGCTCAGCGCCCCGACGAAGCAGATACTCGAAGTGAGCGAGTTGCAGCGCGACTGCCTCCGCCGCTGCGGCGAGATCCGGGTCGGGCTTCGCGGGCGCGCGGCTGAGCAGCTCGAGAACGCCGCTCGCCTCCGTCCCATGGCGAATCGGCACGAGCAGCGCTGCCTGCATTCCCACGCCGGCGGCCGCGGAGAGGTGGGCGTCCCTGGTCGTCCCGAGTTCGCTGTGCCAGGTCGAGTGATCCGCGGTTCCGGCTCGACCGACCGCGGTCTCTGTCGGCGACTGCCGCCCCTGCCAGGTCGCGGTCTCGAACAACCCGAGCTGCTCCGGTGTCGCGCTCCACATCGCCGTGCACCGCAGCGTGGTCGTTCGCTCCTCGGTGCACCATGCGATGACCGCGTCCCAGCCGCCTTCGGAGCCGAGGATCCGGATCGCGTCCTTCAGTCCCGTCCTCCACTCCGAGGCGCCGGCCAGCGATGCCGTCAGCGCGCGCTGGGCCCGGTGGCTCCAGCCGAGACTCGCCGCCGGCGATGGTGAAACTGCCACCGGGGCAGGCCTGCC
>Ga0302325_10013736_pt1 | contig 17262 bp, 13 predicted proteins | sample Palsa_T0_2_FD_201948 | JGI IMG/M metagenome (GOLD analysis project Ga0302325, IMG submission 201948) | Peat permafrost microbial communities from Stordalen Mire near Abisko, Sweden - Palsa_T0_2 | ecosystem: Environmental > Terrestrial > Soil > Palsa > Peat permafrost | place: Sweden: Abisko... | reverse complement strand
AACGAGCTGCCGCAGGTCGAACGGCTCGGCCGGGCGCACGTCCTCGCCTTCCATCTTGGCGAGCAGCACCAGGTTGTCGATCAGCGTGCGCATCCGCGCGCCTTCGACCGAGATCGACGAGAAGATGCGGCGCGAACGCTCGTCACCGGCGTCGGCTTTGCGCCGCAAGAGGTCGATGTAGCCCAGCACGATCGTCAGCGGCGTGCGCAGCTCGTGTCCCGCGTCGGCGACGAACTGCCGCATCTGCGTCTCGGCCTGCGCGCGCTCGGCGAAGGCGCTGGCGACCTGCGTCGCCGCCGCGTTGTAGGCCAGCGCGATGGCGTCGAACTCACTCTTGCCGGCGACGGCGATGGGCTGCGGCGTGAAGTCCCGCGCGGCGAAGCGCTGCAGCGCGTGCGTCACCTCGATCAGCGGGCGCAGCACCTGCGTGGTGATGTAGCGGCCGACCAGCCAGGCCAGAACGCCGGCGATCGAGCCGACCAGCAGCACGCCGAACAGCAGCCAGAGCGCGACGCGTTGGGTCGCGTCGGGATCCGGCAGGATGCGCACGAAGCCGCCCTCGAGATCGACGCGCTGCAGGTGCGCACCGAACGCCGTTTCCAGCGCGAAGCCGACGGTGCTGCCCTCGAGGTGCATCACCGCCGGATCGATGTAGGTCACGCGGCCGTTCATGACCAGCGGCACGCGCGACGCACCCGGTCCCGCACCGGCTCGACCGCCCGGCTGCTGCGCGCTGCTCAGCGGGCCCTGTCGAATCAAGATCGGCAAGCTCGTACCGCTGTGACCCGGCACGTGCGTCGGATCGTGCGGCGACTGTCCGAAGGCGAAGATGCGCAGCCCGGGCCGGCTCAACCGGGTCTCGACCTCGATCGCCGCCGGGATGAAGGCTTCGTGGCGCGCGGCGGCTCGCACCGCGAACGCCTGGACCTCGCGCGCGTCGGCGTCGACGCCGTCTTGGATGACGTGGACGTAGACATCGAGCCCGACGACCGCGAACGCGCCGATGACCACGACGACCAGCGTGACCGCCGCCGCCACGTACCAGCCGGTCAGCCGCCGCGAGAACTTGGTGAACATGCTCGGGTGGTGGAGTTAATGAGCGCGCAGCGCGTAGCCTGCGCCGCGGATCGTGCGGATCAGCTTGGGGTCGAAGCCGGCGTCGATCTTGGCGCGCAGGTACGACACGTAGGTCTCGACCGCGCCGGGGCCGACGTCGCGGTCCGTCCCCCAGACGAGGTCGAGCAGCTGATCGCGGGTGAACACGCGCTCGGGGTTGCGCACGAAGGTCAGCAGCAGCGCGTACTCGCGGGCCGACAGATCGATCCGGCGGTCGCCGCGTTTGACGTCGCGCCGGTCGAGGTCGATCGAGAGGTCGGCGTAAGACACGATCGACGGCTGCTCGAGGCGCGGGCGCCGCAGCGCCGAGTGCAGCCGTGCGACGAGCTCGGACATCTCGAACGGCTTGGAGACGTAGTCGTCGGCGCCGCGCCGTAAGCCGCTGATGCGGTCGTCGGTGTCGGCCTTCGCGCTGAGCATCAGGATCGGCGCCTCGGTGATGCGGCGCAGCATCGGCAGCAGCTCGAGGCCGTCGACGAACGGCAGCATCACGTCGAGCACGATCGCGTCGGGCCGGAAGTCGCGCACGAGCTGCAGCCCGGTTCGTCCGTCGGCGGCGGTGCGCACCTCGAAGCCGTCTTCACCCAGCCCGAGCTCGAGCAGCTCGCGCAGATGCCGTTCGTCGTCGATGACGACGATGCGAGGTGCGGCCATGACTACTGTTTCACGCTCCCTCCGCCGGTACCGAGATCCGGCGCGCGGACCACGAAGATGCCGACGTTCGGAGCGTAGTTGAGCAGGCTGGGGAATCCCCCTCGCCGTCCGCCGCCGGGCCGCGGCGACGTACTGGGCTCAGGGCTGGGCGCCGTTGCCGGGGCGCCGCTCGCGCCGGGCGCGGGCGAGGTAGCCGCCACGGCTTGGGCCGCCGCGGCGACGTCGTAGCCTTTGGCCTTCGCTTCGGCCGGCGTCAACACGGTGCCGTACGCGCAAGACGCGAGCGCGCGCAGCGGCTCGAGCGCGGCGATCAGCTCGGGCGACGGGCTGAACTGCGGGCGCGGCGACTCGTTGGGGTTCGGCGCCACGTTGACCTCGGGCTGGAAGCCGGGCGGCGGACCACCGGGACCGCCCGCGCCACCGGCGCCGCTGCGCCCACCGCCGCGCCCACCGCGCTGTCCACCACCGTTGCCGCCGCCGTTCTGCTGGCCGCCGCGCAGCACGCCTTCGGGGATCTTCGGTCCCAGACCGAACCACCACGTGCCCTTCGGGTCGCCGCGCGGCGTGATGGTGATACCGTCGACCTCCGGCAGCGGTTGGCCGGCGGCGTACGCGTCGGCTGCGGTCTTGAGCTGGGCGAGGACTTTCTGCGCGGGGGCCTGCAGCGTGGACGTGCACTCCGGACGCACCGTCGCGACGGACAGCGGATCGGTCCCCGCCGGCGGCGGGATGAACTTGAGCTGGCCGAAGCCGAGCCCGCCGCCGCGCTGCAGCTGCGCGGTCTGCGCGGCGGCCGTGGCAGCCTGCGCGCTGCGCGACGGGCGCGAGAAACCGGCGCCCGGCCGCGCGCCGGTGTTGAACGAGTACGTCACGGTGTACGAGCGCGGCGCGTTGGGGCGGGCGGCCTGCAGCAGCTGGCCGCCGCCGCTGAGCGGGATTGGTACCGCGTACTGCTCGGTCGAGAAGAAGCCCGATTCGGTGTTGAAGAGGTTGGCCGCGAACACCGTGACGCGCCCGATCCCGAGCGGATGTGAGATCCCGACGTTGACCAGCGCGTACGGCGAGATGTACTGGTTGTTGCCCGGCCCGACGTAGTGTACGTTGGCCAAGAACTCGAGCTGCCAGCGCGGGTACAGCGCGTCGATGGTGAGGTTGCCGGTGTGCAGTGGCCGGCCGGGCAACTGGTTGCCCAAGATCAGCGTGCTGTCGAAGCCGAGGTACGCTGGATCGGCCCCCAGAACGTCGGCGACGCTGGTGGTGTACGACGGAATGAGCACGACGTTCTTGCCGATGCCGATGTTCGCTTGCGCGGTGAAGCCTTGGTACAGCCGCGTCGTGCCGCCGATCGGTTCGGAGACATAGACGTTCGGCGTCGCGGCACCCGGACAGACGTCGCCGAAATACCCGACGACGGCCTGATAGTACGCGTTGTAGAACGGGTTGTTCGGATCGGTCAGCCCGAGGCTGTCGGCGGTGAGCGACGCGTTGATCAGCTGGTTGGCCTGCGTCTGCCGGTACGTGTCGATGGAGAACTGACCGTGCGGCCACTGGTGCGTCCACGACACGTCGTAGCTCGTGGCCGACTGTTTCGACGGCAAATCGCCGGGGCCGCTGACCTGCGCCGTCCCGGCCACGCAGTTCACTCGCGCGGACGTCGGGTCGCTGAACGAGCGGATGAGGCCGGCGGCAGGCTGCGAGCTGCCCACCGACACGGAAGCGTTGTATTCGTCGGGACTTTGCGGCCGCCAGTCCGCGCTGAACCCGCCGAGCAGCGACTCGCCCGCGCCGGTCGTGCCGGCATACGACACGTTCGGGCCGAGCGAGAGCCGGTCGTTGACCTTGAACGAGTCCGACAGCTGGGCCTGACGCGACGCGACGGCGTCGAGACCCGGCGTGACGAAGCCGCTGCCGCCGACGAGCGGCGTGAACGTGGTCACCGAGGCGTACGTCGAGGCCGTCAGCGTGATCGTGTGCTTGTCGCGCGTCAGCGTCGCGCTCCCGGCGACACCGCGCGCGAGCGTGTCCGTTTGGGTTGCGAGCGGGTTGCTCATCGGAACTTCGGCGGACGACCCGCAGCCGTAGACCGGAACCAGCGGCGTCGAGCCCGGGCACTCCAATTCGAACCGCGCCAGGTCGTTGGACAACCCCTGGTTGTTGTTGACGTAAGTGGTGAGGGTAACCGCCGTGTCGCCGATCAGCGACTGGACCGTGCCGTAAGCGAACTGGAACTTGCTCGTGCTGCCGTTGTCCGGACCGATCCCGCACGGCAGCGGCGTGACGAACGAGGTGCACAGCGACGCGATGGACTGATTGTTCTCCAGCGCGGTGAACATCAGCGTGGTGCGATCGGTCAGCGCGTAGCGCAGCTTGAGGTAGTCGCCGATGTTCGCGCTCTCGCCGGCGTGCGGGTAGGTCAGGCCGCTCTCATCCTCGTAGTCCTGGAACGTCAGCGGATTGTTCCCGGCGCGCTTGGTGTAGAGCACCGCGATCCCGAGCTTGCCGATCGAACCCGTCTCACCGAGCTGGTAGTTGTACTTGTCGAACGTGCCGTACGACGACGCGAGCATCGACTGCCAGGTCTGCGTCGGCTGCAGCGTGCGGAAGTTCACCGAGCCGCCCAGCGCGCCGGCGGTCGCGCCGAAGCTCACACCGGCACCGGTGAACAGGTCGGTGTTGATCGAACGCAGGTTGACGGCCGAGCCCGGCGCACCGAGCGGGATCCCGTCGAGCGTGATCGCGGTCTGCGACTCGTCGTGACCGCGCAGCGAGATCGTCTGCGGCGCGTCGGGATCGTTCGAGCTCTGCGTGACGTCGACGCCGCCGACCGTGCCGAGGGCGTCGAGCAGCGAGTCGGAGATGCGGCGCACCGCGCTGTCCTGATCGACGTCCGTCGTCGTCACCGTCACGCGCGCGCGCACGGTGCCGATGACCTTCAGACCGCTGGTGTTGGTGTTCGAGCTCGTGTTGGTCGACGTCCCGGTCGCCGCCGTCTGCGACGACGGCGGCGTGAACGTCGCGAGGTCGACGTTCACGTCGACCTCCTTCTGGCCGAGCACCTCGAACTGAGCCGAGGTGACGCCGGTGTAGCCGCCCTTCCCGACGCGCACCCGATACAGGCCGCTGGGGACGTCGGTGTACTTGACGATCCCGCTCTTGTTGGTCAGCGCGCTGGCCACGGTCGGACCGATCAGGAACACGCGCGCGTTGGCGAGCGTGGTCGTACCGTCGGATCCGTGCACGGTGATCTGAATGATCCCCGTCGTGTCCGAGCTCTGTGCGGCGGCCGGTTCGATCGTGCCGGCGGCCATGGCAAAAGCGAGCGCTAGCGCTGTCCAGGCACCGGCGGGCCTATTCATATCGAGCGGAATCCTGCCATTGGGGTCTGCGGTAATCCTGGGAACGTACCGCTTATAAGGATCGTCTAACCGCGCTGTGCAGCAATGGCCGCCAAGAAGCGCGCGCCGAAGTCGGCCAACTTCTTTTCCCCGACCCCGCTGATCGCACGCAGCTGCGCCGGCGTGCGCGGCAGGTCGCGCGCCATTGCGCGCAAGACCGCGTCGCTGAAGACGACGTACGGCGGCACGTCGCGCTCGGCCGCGATCTCGCGGCGCAGCGCGCGCAGCACGGCAAAGAGATCGCGGTCGTAGGTGTCGTCTCCATCGACGGGAGCCGATACCGCCGACCGGCCGCGCCGTCCCGTGGGCTGCCCGAGCGAGGGTTGCGGCGCCGCGGCGCGCACGACCACCGCACTGCGGTCGGCCAGCGCGCGGCGGCCCGCGTCGGTGAGCGCGACGATGTTGTGGCGGGCCGGATCCTGCGCGAGAAAGCCCAGCCGGACCAGCTCGTCGGCGAGGTGCCGCCAGACCGCTCGGGTGCGGTCGCGCCCGATCCCATAGGTCGACAGGCGGTCGTGATACCAGCGGTCGACCTTGTCGGTCTTCGCGCCGACGAGCACGTCGATCACGTGGGTGACGCCGAAAGCCTGTCCTGAGCGTGTCGAAGGGCCCGAGCCGCCGGGCGCCGAGACCCGGTAGACGCACGACAACAGCTTCTGCGCGTCGACGGTCGCGTCGAACGACGCGCGCGGCTGCAGGCAGTTGTCGCAGTTGCCGCACTGCGCGTGCGGGTAGCTCTCGCCGAAATACGCCAGCAGCTCTTGGCGGCGGCAGCCGTTGGAATAGGCGAAGCGTTTGACCCGTTCGAGCTGCGCGCGCGCTGCCGCGCGTTCGCTCTCCGGCTTCTCTTCGGCGAAGCGCTCGATGCGCGCGATGTCGCCGTAGGCGAAGAACCAGACGCAGTCGGCCGGCAAACCGTCGCGACCGGCGCGGCCCGTCTCCTGGTAGTATCCTTCGAGGCTGCGCGGGACGTCCCAGTGCACCACGAAGCGGATGTTGGACTTGTCGATCCCCATCCCGAACGCGATCGTCGCGCACATCACCCGCACGTCGTCGCGAATGAACGCCTCTTGCCGCTTCGTGCGCGTCGCCGCATCGAGCCCGGCGTGGTACGCCAGCGCGGGAATGCCGGCGGCGTCGAGCGCGTCGGCCAGCTTGTCGGCGTTGGCGCGGCTGCCGGCATAGACGATTCCCGCCTCGTCGTCGGGCCGCGCGCGCAGCCAGCGAATCAAACCGTCGACCGAACGCGCCGCGTGCTGCACGCGGTAGGTGAGGTTCGCGCGGTCGAACGACGCGACGTGCACAGCCGGCGCGCGCAGTCCGAGCTGGCTGACGACGTCGTCGCGCACGCGCGCGGTCGCCGTCGCCGTGAACGCGCAGAACGGCAGGTCGGGGAAACGCTCGCGCAGCGGCGCGATGCGCCGGTACTCCGGCCGAAAGTCGTGGCCCCACTCGCTGATGCAGTGCGCTTCGTCGACCACGAACCGCGCGACGTTCCAGCGCGCGAGGTCGTCGGCGAAACCGGGCAGCGTGAGCCGCTCGGGCGCGACGTACAACAGCTTGTAGGCATCGCGCTCGAGACCGTCGAGCCGGCGGCGCAATTCGGGCCACGCCAGCGACGAGTTCAACGCGGTGGCGGGGATGCCGGCGGTGTCGAGTGCGTCGACCTGATCCTTCATCAGCGCGATCAACGGCGAGATCACCACCGTCAGACCCGGCGTCAGGATGGCCGGCAACTGATAGCACAGCGATTTCCCGCCACCGGTCGGCAACAGCGCGAACACGTCGCGCCCGGCGAGCACGTCGCGGACGATCTCCTCTTGCGACGGACGAAAGGTCGGAAACCCGAACCACCGCTCGAGGGCTTCGCGCAGCTCCGCCGTTCGAACAGCCATCACCGCCACCGTTTCGCCGTCTGCGACATCGCGCCCGTCCAACAAGTGTGTGTTCGGGCTGCGCCCGAGCCACACTCGCGTTCGGCCTACGGCCGATCCGCCGGTTTTTGACTGTGGTCGATGTTCTTGAACTGTGTTGGAGGGAAAGCGGGCACTTCATGGCGTATCACTGGTTGTCCCGGCTCGTCGCAAGAAGGGGTGTGAGTTGCGACTTGGCGTTTTCCACCGGCTCCTCTCGGAGTGGGCCGAGAAGCCGTGCGTTCTGACGGTTTCCATCGTGTCGGCCGGCAGCGCGATCCGGATCGCGGGAATCCTGCGATCGTATTACAGCCTCTCCTCGCTGCACGGCTGGGCGCTCGTCCCGCCGCAGCAGCATGGCGGTTTCGCTACCGTGCGGCTGACGCAGCTCAACCTCGCCGAGGCGACGCAGCGCGACGTCGTCCTCGACGGGCACGGGCGCCGGCTGCGGTTCGCCTGCGGCGACGAACCCGTCTTCGAGCTCGAACGCGACGACGCGACGTTGACCGCGCCGCCGCGCGTCACGCGCAACGGCCGCTATCTCTACGTCGGTGGTCGCCGGCGGCCGGTGCCCGAGTCGTGGATGCTGCAGTGAACGCGCCGCGATAGGAGTTCGCGCCCGCGCGCGCTACACCGTCGGCGATGCTGCTCGCCGTCGCGTCGCTCCTCGAAGCCGTCGCCGGCGCTCGCGCCCTGGCGCGAATGGCCGCGACCGCCGGCGGTGCGCCGCTCGCGCGCGCGGCGGCGGCGCCGCCGGCCGGAACGCTCGCCGCGATCGTTCCGACGCTCGACGAGGAGCGCCGCGTCGGTCGCGCGCTGGCCGCGTTGTCGGCGTCGGGTGCGGAGGTCGGCGAGATCGTAGTCGTCGACGGCGGCTCGACCGACGGGACGCGCGCGGTCGTCGAGGCCGCGGCCCTACGCGATCCGCGCGTTCGGTTTCTCAGCGCGCCGCCGTTGCCGGCGGGCTGGAACGGCAAAGCCTGGAACCTGCAGGTCGGGCTCGACGCGACGTCCGCGCCGTGGGTCGCGACGGTCGATGCGGACGTGCGCGTCGGCGCGACGCTGCTCGGCGACGCGGTCGCGCGCGCGCGCGCCGACGGGTTGAGCGCGCTCAGCGTCGCGACGCGCCAAGAGCTGCCCGATGCGGTCGCCGCGCTGCTGCATCCGGCATTGTTGACGACGCTCGTCTACCGCGCGGGCCTGCCGAACGTCGCGACCGGAGATCCCTCGAAAGTGCAGGCCAACGGCCAGGTCATGGTCGCGCGGCGTGACGCACTGCGCGACGCCGGCGCGCTGCGAGCGGCGCGCGACTCGCGCTGCGAGGACGTCACGATCGCGCGCGTTCTGGCCGCGGCCGGCGGCCGCGTCGGGTTCTACGAAGGCGACGCGGTGGTGCGCATGCACGAATCGTGGCGCGAGTGCGCCGCCGGATGGCCGCGCTCGCTGACGCTGCGCGATCGCTTCGTCTCGCCGGCCCGACTGGCGCTGACGCTCGGCGAGCTGCTCTTCGCGCAGGGGCTGCCGCTGCCCATGCTGTTGCTGCTGATCGCGCTGGGCGATCGCGTTCCGCTCGGTCGCGCGGCGACGGCGATCGCCGCCGCACTGACCGTTGCGCGCGCCGGCGTGCTGATCGGAACGCGCCGGGCGTACGTCCGTCCGTCGCTCGCGTACTGGTTCTCACCGCTGGCCGATCTGCCGGCCGTGGCGCTGCTGACGGCGAGCGCGCTGCGGCGCCGCCACGTGTGGCGCGGCCGGGTGCTCAACGTCGAGACGGCGAGCTGATGCGCGTCGCCTGGACCATCACCTGGCTGCACGTCCTCGCGCTCGTGCTGGGGCTGTTCGGCATCCTGGTCGCGATCCCGCATCCCGAGCTCTGGGCGCACGACCCCAACGGCAGCGCGATCTTCCGGCTGGCGATCGACAAGACCGGCGGAACCGCGATGGTGCTCGGCGCGCTCGCGATGTTGACCTACGGCTGGTCGGCGCTCGGCCCGCGCCGAACGCTGCTGTTCTTCGTCGCCGCGACCGTGCTGTCGGCGACGGCGGAACTGATCGGCACGCAAACCGGCTGGCCGTTCGGCGGCTACGAGTACACGAATTTCCTCGGCCCCAAGCTGCTCGGCCGGGTCCCCGTCGCGGTGCCGCTGTCGTGGTTCACCATGGGCTTCGCGTCGCTGGTGCTGTCGGGCGCGTTCGTCGCGGCGCGCGCGTCGCGCCGCCCCGTCCTGACGGCGATCCTGCTGGCGACCTGGCTGTTGACGGCCTGGGATCTGGTGCTCGATCCTTCGATGGCCGCGCCGCAGATGCAGTACGTGCACTTTTGGATCTGGCACGAGAGCGGCCCGTACTTCGGCATGCCGCTGCGCAACCTGGCCGGCTGGCTCGTCACCGGCCTGGCGTTCATTGCGATCGGACGCGGATCGTGGAACGAGCGGCTGGCGCCGCCGGTGCCCTTGCGGTTGCCGTTCACCGTGTACGCGGTCAACGTCGGCTGGTCCATGGCGCTCGCGGTGTCGGCCGGCATGTGGCCGACCGCGCTGGCCGGAATCGCGCTGGCGCTGATTCCGGCCGCACTCTGCGTGCGCGCTGCCCCGCCGCCGGCTCCGCTGCCCGCGCGGTGAGCTATCCGCCGATCGGCGCGATCGGGCCGCGCATCCTCGCCTGGTGGTCGTTGCGCACGCAGACCGAGTCGGTCGAGATCGAAGGGCTCGAACACGTCCCGGCGGCCGGTCCGGTTCTGATCGTGTCGCGCCACGTCCACCATCTGCTCGACGGTGCGGTGCTCATCCGTTACCTGCGCCGCAACGTCCACATCGTGGTCGGCTTGGACTGGGCGGCCAACCCGCGCGAACGACGCTGGATGGAGCGCCTCTGCCGGTGGGCCGCCTGGCCGATCGTGCTGCGCCCGCAAAGCATGGCAGCGAGCGGCGCCTATTCGGTTGACGAGGTTGCGCGCTATCTGCGTTCCGGGCTGCGCGACGCCGCGGCGCTGCTGCGCGACGGGCACGTCGTGGCGGTATTTCCGGAGGGCTATCCCCTGATCGAGCCCGAGCGCGCGCCTTCGGCGATGCGTGCGCAGGACGACGGCGGCGTCCTACCGTTCGCGGCCGGGTTTCGCAACATCGTCCGGCTCGCCGAGCGGAACGGCGCGCGCGACGTCGCGATCGTCCCGGTTGGTTTCGCCTACGCGCGCGAGGAATTGAAGTGGCGCATTCGCGCGCGGTTCGGCGCGCCGATGGCGGCGGACGCGTCGGTCGAGTCCGCCGAGCGCGCGGTCCGCGAGCTATCGCGCTGAGCGCGGCTCGGTCAGGTTCAGTCGCAGCGCGGGTCGGTGAACGAACCGCGTTTGCGCGCCGCCATCAGGGCGTCGGTGATCTCGCCTTCGCCCGAGCGCTTCGAGAGCACGCAGTTCGCGCCGGCGAACCGCAGCCGGTCGGCGCGAGCCCCCTGGCGGTCGGTGTAGGCGCAGATGAACGCGCGCGGCAACGCGGCGCGCATCGCGCTCACGGCGTCAGCCGGATCGACGTCGAGAAAGTCGGTGTCGACGAACAGCGCCTCGGGATGACTCGCCCGGATGTCGTCGACGTCCAACGTCGGAGCGACCCGCACCACGCGAAGCTCGGCAGCCGCCAGCACGTCGCTCAGGTAAGGAATGAAAAGCGACTGCGGCTCTACGAGGTAAGAGTCCACTCATTCCCGATACCGCGCAGTGTTACGGTCCTAACGAGGCCTTGCGCCCCACTGAGCGGCTAGTCTCTCGGCCCAACGGCGAGCCGAGCAGGCGACGGAATCAGCCCTCGGAGGCAACCAGGTCGATGGCGGATCGGCCGAAGGCCGAACGCGAGTGTTGGCGCACTTTGCGCCAACACACTAGGCGAGGCCGGTCTTGATGGCGTGGACCGCGGCTTGGGTGCGCGCGGTGATGTTGAGCTTGGCGAAGATGCGGCTGATGTGGTTCTTGACCGTCTTCTCGGAGAGGTGCAGCTTCGCGCTGATCTCCTTGTTCGACATCCCGCGGGCGATCAGCCGGATGATCTCGGTCTCGCGAACCGAGAGCTCGTTCTGAGCGGTGCGGCCGAAGCCGCTCGACCGGCGCTTGAGGACGCCGCCGGCGACCCGGGGGTCGACGTACGGATGGCCGCTCGCGACGCTCTTGACCGCGCGCATCAGCTCGGCCGGCAAAATGTCCTTGACCACGTAGCCGTCGGCACCGGCGCTCAGGCAGCGCTGCATCACCTCGGGCTGCACGTGCGTCGACAGGACGCAGACCTTCGCCTGGGGCGCCAGCTCGCGGCAGGTCCGCATCGCCTCGGAGAATTCCTGATTGTGGCCGTCCAAGTCGAGGACGATCAGATCGGGGCGCAGGCGGCGCAGCGGCGCGTTGGCAACGCAGTCCGCGTCACCGACCACCTCGATGTCGGCGTCGCTCGCCAGCACCTGGCACAGCGCCTTCCCGAACAGCGCCTGGCCCTCGATCACGAGGATCCGGACCGGTTTGCTCAGCGACGGGGTGGTGGCGGTGATCGTGTTCAGCATCGTGCTGCTTTCCTCTAGTCCTTTGGGTAAGGGCCGTTTGGGCTAACGCGGCCATACATACTGTCGCCTGAATAGGTGACGGATGCACTCCCCTAATCTGAGGGTTTTCGGCCTAGCGCGTCGGGCAAGAGCCGATTTGGGTCGTCCGGGCCGCCTTCAAGGGGGCATGAGACGCGGGCGGAAGTGGAAACGACAGCACCGTGCCGCCTCGCCGAACGTCTCCGGCCGCAGCCGTGATCACCGCCGTTCCGGAAGCCGATCGCGCCCGCGCCTTCGTCGCCGACCTGCGCCGCCGCGTCAAGGCGACCTACGTCGTGTTCAGCCGGTACGACCAGTCGGGACTGCAAACCGAGATGGTCCTCAACGAGGACCACGGCAACCCCGCGCGCCAGGCCGAATGGCTCCAGGCGGAGCGGCTCCTCCAGTCGCGGTCGGAGGCCGTGGTCCCGCGGCTGGGCGACGCGATGATCGCGCTCGACGGGATGCGCGGGCTGGTGGCAGTCTACGGGATCGACGACACGATCTTCGGCCTCGCGATCGTCGCCCGCCCCCGCGCCTTCACCGCCGACGAGCGCGCGGCGCTGGAAGGGACGCTGCGGGCCGGGTCCGAGCTGATGCGCCGGCTGGCGAATTTCGACGGCGAGCAGAGCGCGCAAGAGCGGACGGCCGAGCGTGCCTCGCCGGCGCAGTACGTCCTGCGGCGTGATTTTACCGTCGAGTCGCGCTGGATCCCCGACGACGATCCCAACGACGTGCTCCAGAGCATCCTCGAGCTCTCGGTCGACGCGCTGCCGCCGGTGGTCGAGGGCGCCGTCCGAGGCGTCACCGCCTCGTGGACCGACGACCCGGCGACCTGGACGCCCGAGACCGTGGTGCCGTTGCCGTTCATGGTCGTCCGCGTCGCGCCGCTCACCGGGACGGCCGGTCCGAAGATCGGCGTGCTGGTCGAACGCTACCGTTCGCGCAACCCGCTGCGCCTGGCGGCCGAGAAGTTCGCCATGAGCTCGCGTGAGCTCGAGGTGCTCTCACTGGTCCTCAAAGGCTTCGGCACGCCGCAAATCGCCAGCACGCTCGACATCGCCGAGTCGACCGCCCACGATCACATCAAACGCATGATGCTCAAGACGCGCGCCCGCAACCGCGTCGAGCTCGCCGCCAAGACCCTCGGCTGGCGCGGCGCCTCGTAACACTACGGCGCGGACGAACCAGAAAGCGCGGCGCGGACGAAACCCAAATGTCACGCTGAGCTCCGTCGAAGCGCGAACGATCGTAGCATGCCGGTCACGGGTCGGCGCCTGCGTTGAATCGTGCCGTCGGCCTGAGCTCCGTCGAAGGCCGACCGCCGCTTATGCGCACATGAGAATGCGATCGCGCGCGGCGAGCGGTGGCGGTCGTCCTTCGCCTCGCTCAGGACGACGGCGCGATCGGGATACGCGACGTTCGGTGATTGGCTGGCCGCGATCGTTCGCGCTTCGACGGAGCTCAGCGTGACATCGGGATCGTTCGCGCTTCCCTTTCGCGCATGACGTCACCGTGCGCGTGACGTCACCGTGCGCGTGACATCACCAAACGGAAGAGCCTCGCTCCTTGGAGCGAGGCCCAACCTCTCGCGCGACGAGACCACCACCAAGTCGTAACTCGTCGCGCCGCTCGTGCCCGAAGGGTTCGCCCGCAGGCGAACCCACTAGGCCGTGTTCGGCAGCTCTTTGAGGGCGGGGACGCCGGAGGCGAAGTAGTCGCTGTAGTCGTCGACCTTGGTGGTCGAACGGTTCACGACCGTCCCGATCAGGTCGTGGACGCCGACCGCTTCGAGCCGCGCCATCGCCTTGCGCGTCGAGCGCATGTCGGTTTGGCCGGCCGATACGATCATCACGGTGCCGTCGGTCTTCGCCGCGACAATCGCCGCGTCGAACACAGGCACGAGCGCCGGCGCGTCGACGATCACGGTGACGTAGCGCTCGCGCGCCTCGCGCAGCAGCGCGTCGAAGCGATTCGACTGCAGCAGCTTGATCGGATTGGGCGAGTGCGTTCCGCTGGTGAGCACGTCGACGCCGGGCCGGTCGGTGCGCTGCACCGCTTGCGCGAACGACGCGCGGCCGACCAGGACGTCGCTGAGCCCGAGCTCGTTGGGCACCTCGAACTTGCGGTGCAGCGACGGGCGGCGCATGTCGGCATCGATCACCAGCACGCGCGCTTCGCGCTCGATGCTCGAGACCGCGATCTCGCCGAACGCACCCGCCACGTTCATCGCGACGGTCGACTTTCCGTCGCCCTTGAGCGGGCTGGTGATCGTGACGGTCCGCAGCGGACGGTCGGTGCTGTAGCGCATGGCCAGCACGAGCTGGAAGTACGACTCGAGGGCGGCGTTGCGCACGTTGACCGGAATCGCCGCCGCGCCGTCGCCCGACGGCAGCATCGGAACCGAGGCCAGCACGGGCAGCTGCAGATCGTTCTCGACGTCGCGCTCGTCGCGGATCCGGCCGTCGAACCAGTCGATCAGGAACACGATGCCGAGCCCGAGCAGCACGCCGACCACCGCCGCGATGAGCAGGTTGACCAACAGGTGCGGCGACTTGACCGCCAAGTCGGCCGACGCCGGCGCGGTGACCGTGACGTCGCTGATCCCGGTCGCGCGCGACACGGTCGCATCGTTGTACTTCTGCTGCAGCGCGTTGTAGACGTCTTCGTCGAGCTTGGCGGTGCGCTTGAGCTCGGCCAGCTTCGCGGTCTGCGCCGGCAGCCTGGCCAGCTGCGGATTGATCGCGCGGCGCTGCTTGGCGAGAAGGGTGAGCTCTGCCGCATCGCTGACGCTCATCGCGCGCGCCGCGGCGAGCTGCTGCCCAATCGTCTGATAGACCGGGTTCGCGATCGTGTTGACGGTCGAGACGATGGTCGGCGGCGTGCTGGCGATCTGACGCTTCACGGCGGCGATCTGCTGCTTGAGGTTGATCACCATCGGGTGCGAGTCGGTGTACTGCTGCTGCGCGCCGGCGAGCTGGCCTTGGTACTGCGCGAGCTCTTGGTTGAGCTGCAAGAGGACCGGGTTCTGCACGACGCTCTGACCGCCGCCGGTGGTCGACTTCATCGCGCCCAGCTGCGACGAGAGCGACGCGACCTGCGTGTCGGCTTGCTCCTTCTCCAGCTGCGTCGCGTTGATCTTCGCATCGATCGCCGAGGCCGAGTTCACCACCGTCGCCGTCTCCGTCGGCAGGTCGGCGATGCCGTGGTCGGCTTCGTACTTGCTGACCGCGCCTTCAGCTTGCTGCAGGTTGCGCTGCGCTTCGGGCAGCTGCTTGGCCAGAAAGTCCAGCGCGCCGGAGGCCTGTCCGGACACCAGTTGCGCCTCGCGGGCGACGAACACGCTCGCGAAGTCGTTGGCGATCTGAGCCGACGTGTCGGGATTGTTCCAGGTGACGGCCAGCGAGATGATGTTGGTGTTGGGGACGGGCTTGACGTGCACGGCGGCCTGCAGCGTGCGCACGTCGGTCTTGAGGCCGAGATCGTCGATCACGTGCTGGACGACCGGGGTCTCGCTGATCAGCTCGGCGTAGGTCTCGGCCGACTGCGCGGCGTTGGCCATCATGAGCGCGTTGAGGATCGGCAGTCCGGTTTGCGCCTCCTGCGGGGTCGATGCCGTGCCGGGATTGCCGGCGATCATCTTGACGTCGGTGGTGTACTTCTTGGGCGTCAGGATCGTCACGATGAACACCGCGCCGATCACGCCCAGCACGATGTACGCGAACAGCTTGCGGCGGCGCGACAGCGTGCCGACGAAGCTCTGCCAGAGTGCTATCGGATCGACGTCGTTCGAGCGCTGCTGCGGGATCGGGCTGGCGAGCGGGATGCTGTTGCCGGACAGCCGGGCGGGTTCGTACATGGATTCCTTTCCTAGAACCCGATCAATCGTCCAAGGATGCCGAGCAGCCCGGCCGATACCGGACTGATCCCGTGCGCCTCGGGGACGTAGACCTTGTCGTCTTGCACCAAGATCGGATCGAACCGCTGGTCGCCTTTTTCGAGCGCCAGATACAAGTTGACCGTGTACGCGGTCGATACACCGCTGACAGGATCCTTGCGGCTGATGATGACGCGGTTGAGGTCGGGGCGCGACGCCGCGTCGGCGCCGGCCCGTGCGATGGCCATCGACAGGTGGTCGCCTTTGTTGATCTCGACGTTGCCCGGGCGCGAGACCGCCCCGAGCACCTGCACGCGAATCGTCTCGCCGCCGGTGACGTAGACGATCGCGTTGTCTTCGAGCTCGACGTTCTGCGACGCGTCGCCGTCGTGCAGCAGCTTCTGCAGGTTGACCGGGGTCATCGTGCCGTCGGTCTCCGAGACGCGCGCGATCGGGTACTCGCCGGTTGACGCGACGCCGGACGCCGCGGCGATCGCGTCGGCGACGTGCGCGCCGCTGCGCACGTTGTACTTGCCCGGCGCTTTGACGTTGCCCAGCACCATCACGCCGATCGTGCCCTGCTGCTGCATCGCGACCGAGACGTTGGGGTGCTTGAGGTACTTCTTGAGCGCCGACGCCACCGAGTCACGGGCCTCGGCGACCGACATGCCGGCGACGAGCACGCGGCCGACCAGCGGGTACTGGATCGTGCCGTCGGCTTGCACGACGGCCGTCTGGGTGAGGTCGGGATGCTCGAACACCGTGATCGACAGCGTGTCACCCGCATGGATCGTCGAGGACACGGTCGCCGGTGTGGTGCTCGTCGTCGTCGGCTGCTGGATCACCGGTGTCGGCGAGTTGAGCGGGCCGGGTTCGGTGCTCTGCGCCCCCGCGCCGTGTGCCGCGGCGAGCAGGAGCCCGGTCGCGGCGGCGACGACTGCAACCACACGATGGGGCAAGCGAGCGGTCATGACGATTCCTCGGAATCGAACGGGAAGAAATGGCGCTGGAAAGTGGGAGCGTTGCTCGTTGCGGCGGCGCTGTTCTGGATCGCCACCAGCGACGTCGTGTACGAGATCACGTCACCCGGTGAGCTCTCATTCCACGTGCTGCTCCGAAAAGCATACAGCATCGCCGCTTTTGCGCTGGTGGGGTTCATGGCCGACAGAGCGCTCGGTCCGAGCGCTCGGCCGGTGCTGCGCGGCGCGCTGCTGGTCGGCGCGTACTCCGCTGCGATCGAGGTCGCCCAAGCCTGGCTCGGCTCGAAAGAGGGGCTGGCCTGGAACGTGTTCGACACGCTGTGCGGCGTCGTGGGTGGCGCGCTCGGCGCGAACGCGGGGCGCATCATCCGCTCGCGCAGGAGCAGCTGAAGCCCTCGCGGTTCAAATCCTTTCGGTTCATGCTAGGTCACGACTCCTTTCGTGTCCGGCAACGATCCTTCGCTGGCGCTAGGGGCAGGGGGGCGGCGGCGGGCAGCCGCACATGTTGAACGTCGGCACTCCGGGGGCCGTGACACTCGATGTCCCGGGCGACGCCGGAATCACAGAGTTGCCGCTGTGCACGATGAACGGCAGCAGCGCCGCCAGCGGAAGCAGGCTGAAGTGGTGGGCCGCGGCGACGACCGGCGGCGGCGGCACGGCGGCGGCCGGCGCGATCGGGACCGTCCCGGTGACGACCGAGGCGACCTGCTGCGGCTGCGGCTGCGGGAACGACTGCGCGTGGGCGACGTAGTGCGGACCGCTCGGATAAGCGA
>Ga0302325_10013734_pt1 | contig 17266 bp, 14 predicted proteins | sample Palsa_T0_2_FD_201948 | JGI IMG/M metagenome (GOLD analysis project Ga0302325, IMG submission 201948) | Peat permafrost microbial communities from Stordalen Mire near Abisko, Sweden - Palsa_T0_2 | ecosystem: Environmental > Terrestrial > Soil > Palsa > Peat permafrost | place: Sweden: Abisko... | reverse complement strand
CGCCGGCCGGGTCCGCCGACTCGCTTTCGCGACGACGGCCCCTCGCTGATCGAGGCTTCGCCTGGCTGGCGCTGGCGGCCGGCCTCCTCGTCCTCGCCATCCTCATCGGGATCGCGGCCTCGACCGCCCAGCAGGGCTCGAACTGGTTCTCCACCGCTGGTTTCAAGGGGATCTTCTCCACCGTCTGGGACGTCGGCAACAACCAGTTCGGCATGATGTCCTTCGTCTTCGGCACCGTGCTCACCTCGGTGATCGCGATCGTCATCTCGATCCCGGTCAGCATCAGCGTCGCGCTGCTGCTGACCGAGGTGGTGCCGCGCCGTTGGGGGCAGCCGATCATCATCATCATCGACCTGCTCGCCGTGGTGCCGTCGGTCGTCTGGGGCCTGTGGGGCATCCTCGTCCTTGAACCCTGGATCTCTCCGATCTACGCGTCGATCGCCTCGGGCGTCCATGGCATCCCGGTGCTCGACAACCTGTTCGGCGAATCCAACGGAGGGGTCAGCGGCGCTTCGTTCTTCACCTGCGGTCTCGTCTTGGCCATCATGATCACGCCGATCATCACCTCGCTGTCGCGCGAGGTCATCGCGACCGTGCCCGCCATCGACAAGGAGGGCGCGTACGCGCTCGGCGCCACCCGGTGGGAGATGATCCGCGGCGCCGTCTGGCCGCACAGCCAGGCCGGCGTGGTCAGCGCGATCCTGGTCGGCCTGGGCCGGGCGATGGGCGAGACGATCGCGGCCGCCCTCCTGATCGGCTCGTCCGTCCAGGTCACGTCGCACCTGTTCGTCCCCGGCTACTCCATCCCGGCGGTCATCGCGAACGAGTTCGGTGAGGCCTCGGGCGAATTCCGATCGGCGCTGATCGGCCTCGGCCTGGTCCTGTTCGTGATCACGATCCTCGTCAACCTAGTCGCCCGCGCGGTCGTGGATCGCTCCACGCGGCGGAGCAGGGGGGCCTGATGGCCGTCTCCGACCAGCCGACCATCGACCTGCGCGAGCCGGGTGGCTGGCGGCGCAATAAAAACAACCTCGCGACCGGTCTGATGTACCTCGCGTTCGTGATCATCCTGATCCCGCTCGGCCTGGTGATCTTCGAGGTGATCGCCAAGGGCGCCAAGGCGATCTCCTGGCAGTTCCTCACCAATAGCACCATCCCGCCGAACGTGATGCCCCTTGGCCAAGGCGGCATGGGCGCGGCTGTCGTCGGCACCCTCGAGATAACCGGCTTCGCCGCGCTGATCGCGGTGCCGCTTGGCATCCTCGGCGCGGTCTACATCAGCGAGTACGGGGGCCGGAGTTGGCTGTCCGGGCTCATCTCGTTCATGTCGAGCGTGATGGTCGGCGTACCGTCGATCGTGATGGGCCTGTTCATCTTCACGGTGTGGGTGATTCCGCACGGGCTCACAGGGGACTCGGGCCTGGCGGGCTCGTTCGCTCTGGCCTGCCTGATGCTGCCGCTGATCATCCGCTCCACCTACGAGATGCTGCTGCTGGTGCCGAACCACCTGCGGGAGGCCAGCTACGCCCTCGGCGCCACCAAGTCGCGGGTCACGCTGACCGTGGTGCTGCCCTCCGCGCTCAGCGGCATCGTCAGCGGCTCGCTCCTCGCCATCGCCCGCGCCGCGGGCGAGACGGCGCCGCTGCTGTTCACCATCGGCGCGGTCGAGTCCACCAACTCGAACCTGTTCAGCGGCGCCACCACGGCCCTGCCCTCGCAGATCTTCACCAACGCGCTGTCGCCCTACACCGGCGCTGAGGAACGTGCCTGGGGCTGCGCGCTCACGCTCATCGCTATCGCGTTTATCCTGTTGTTTGTCGCCCGCATCGTCACCGCTCGATTCACCCGCTACACGCGCTAGGGATTTCCATGGAACAGCCTGAGCAGAAAATCAAGCTGACGCTGCCGGAGACAACGACCGCATCGCCCGAGAAGCAGGAAAGTTTCACCGGCGCGTCCGTCTTCGACGCGAAGAACGTCTCCATCTACTACAGCGCCTTCCGCGCCGTGACCGATGTCTCGCTGACGATCTACGAGAACGAGATCACCGCGTTCATCGGCCCCTCCGGCTGCGGCAAGACCACGGTCCTGCGCACGCTGAACCGGATGAACGACCTCATCGTCGGCGCCCGGGTCGAGGGTGACATCTACTACCGGGGCGCGTCGCTCTACGAGCGCTCGGTCTCGCCCACGGCCGTCCGCCGCCGCATCGGCATGGTCTTTCAGAAGCCGAACCCGTTCCCCAAGTCGATCTACGACAACGTCGCCTACGGGCCGAAGATCAACGGCATCCGCGGCAAGGACAAGCTGGACGAGATCGTCGAGCGGTCACTGCGCCAGGCCGCCCTCTGGGACGAGGTCAAGAACCGGCTGAACAAGTCGGCCCTCGGCATGTCCGGCGGCCAGCAGCAGCGCCTCTGCATCGCCCGCACGCTCTCGGTCGAGCCCGATGTCGTGCTGATGGACGAGCCCTGCTCGGCGCTCGACCCGATCGCGACCGGCCGCATCGAGGACCTGATGCAGGAGATCAAGTCCAAGTACACGATCGTCATCGTCACGCACAACATGCAGCAGGCGACGCGGGTCAGCGACCGCACCGCCTTCTACTCGGTGCTGCGCGACGACAAGAGCGACACCCGCACCGGCGTCCTGGTCGAATACGGCCGCACCCAGCAGATCTTCGAGGACCCGCACGACAGCCGCACGCAGGCGTACGTGACCGGCCGCGTGGGGTAAAGATCGAATTCAGCATGAGTAACGGGCGCGGCTTACTCAAGCCGGGCCCGTTACTGTTTACCAGGTGGCCGGCTTACGCGCTGGTCGGCCCGGGGTTGGGGATGTTCCCGGTGCCGGCCAGGTAGACGACGCGGCGGGCGATGTTGACCGCGTGCGCGCCGAGCCGTTCGTAGTCCCGCGCCGCCAGCGTCATCTCCATCGTCACCGGAACCGACATCTGCCCGGAGGCGAGCTCGGCGAACAGGCTGGCGTGCAGATCGTCCAGCTCCTCGTCCCGCTCCTCCAGCGCAAGCGCGGCCGACCGGTCACGCTGGTACCAGGCGTCGGCGGCCGAGCGCCACATCGAGGACGCGAGATCGCCCATCGCCTCGACCAGGCCGCTAGCGCGCGGGGAGAGGTCGCCGCTGAAGATGCGGTTGGCCCGGGCGGCGATGTGCACCACCAGGTCGTGGGAGCGCTCGAGCTCGGGCACGATCCGCAGCACCGACAGCAGGAACCGCAGGTCCGACGCGACCGGCGCCTGCAGCACGATCTCCCGGTTGACCAGCTCCTCGACCTCGCGGTAGAGCGCGTCGATCTCGCGGTCGCGCGCGATCAACGCCGTGAGCGCCTCCCCGTCATAGTTCAGCACCGCCCGGGTGGCGGTGGGCAGATCCTCGGCCACCATCGCGAATAGCTCGATGACCTTGCTCTCGATCTCCTCGAGTTTGTTCTCGAACTCCTGCCGCTGCTCAGTCACGCGATAAAGCGTACTGCGGGCATATCCACCGGCAGGGGACCGCAGCATGACGGCAGCCTGTCCGGCCGGTTAACCGCAGGCCAGCAGCAGCCGAAGGCTCACCGCGGCGGTTCACCGGCCGCAGGGCGACGACCCGGTCGGCCCGCGCCGCGACCTCCTCGTCGTGCGTGATGACGATCGTCGTCCGCCCCGCCATGACCGGCCTGAGCAGCCGCAGCACGCCTCGGGCATCGTCCGGGCTCAGCCCCGCGGTGGGCTCGTCGAGCACCAGCACCGGGGTGTCGCGCAGGGTCGCGCGGGCGATGGCGATCCGCTGCCGCTGACCGCCCGACAGCAGGCGGCCGCGCTGGCCGACGACCGTCTCGTAGCCGTCGGGCAGCGCGCTCACGAACTCGTGGGCGCCGGCCGCCCGGGCCGCGGCCACGATCTCGGCCGGGACGGCTCCCCGCTTGCCGTACCCGATGTTGTCGGCGATCGTCCCGGAGAAGAGCAGGCTCTCCTGCTGCAGCAGGGTGATGTTGTACCGGAGCGTGCGCAGCGACAGGCCGCGGACGTCGACCCCGTCGAGCAGGATGCGGCCGGCGTCGGCGTCGTAGAACCGGAGCAGCAGCTTGGCGATGGTCGACTTGCCCGAGCCGCTCGGCCCGACGATGGCCACCAGCTGGCCCGGTCGGGCCTGGAAGGACAGGTCCCTCAGCACCGGCCTGCCCGACTCCGGGTACGCGAACGACACGCCGTCGAACACGACGGCGCCGCGGCCCCGCACCCGCGCCCTGACGGCGGCCCGGTCGGGTACGGCCGACCGCGTGTCGAGGATCTCGGCCACGCGGGCAACGCTCTCGCCCGCCGCCGAGACCGCCAGCCGATAGCCGGCCAGACCCTGCACCGGCGGGTACAGGTAGGCCAGCAGGATCGCGAACGCGAGCAGGCCGCCAAGGGTGATCGCGCCGCGGGTCAGCTCCCAGGCGCCGAAGCCGAACACCGACAGCACGCACAGCGTCTCGACCACGTAGACGGCAGGCGCGTAAATGGCGCCCAGCCGGATCTGCGCCATCCTCGCCCGCAGCCATGAGTCGCCCTCCGCGTGCAGCCGCCTGAACTCGGTCGTCTCCCGGTTGAACGCCTGCACCAGCGACTGGTTGGACAGGGTCTCCTCGATCGCGCTTGTGAGCCTGCCGGTCAGCATCCGCTCGCGTTCGGCCGCGCGGGCGATCCGGCCCGAGAAGCCGCGCGAGGCCACCCAGAACACCGGTGCCACCGCCCCCGCCACCAGCGCGAGCTGCCAGCTCACGACGAACGCGGCCGCCGTGAACAGCGCCGCGCTCACGGCCGAGGTGGCCACGCCGAGCGCGCCCGACGAGGCGACCCCCTCGACCACCGCCACGTCATCGGTGAGACGGACCATCAGGTCCCCCAGGTGCCTGGTGTCGAAGAAGTCGGGCGACAGCCGCTGCGCGTGCGCGACCAGGTCGTCCCGCAGGCGCAGCGCGAACCGCTCGCTGGCGAGCGAGGTCAGGTACTCGGCGAAGAACATCGCCAGCGCCGCCACGGCCACCACCGCGAGCCACCACGCGGCCAGCCGCCAGAACCCGGCCAGGTGCGCCGCCGCGAGCACGCGGTTGGTGATGACGCTGAACAGCATGACCGTCGCCAGCTCGCACCCGGCGACGGCGAGCATGGCCAGGCCGCCGAGCGTCAGCCTGCGCCGGTCCCCCTTGGTGTAGGGCCAGAATCGCCTGATCACGGCAAGCGCTTCGGTCATGGATTTTCCCCTCTTCAGCCGGAGAGCCGGCGGCTCGCGCCGCCGGCTCCCTCGGTTCAGCCGGTGTTCTCGACCGAGAACTCGCTAGCAGGGCTTCTTGGGAGCCCCGGGCGTGGACGGGCGACCGGGCGTGCCCGACCCGATGGGCGGCTTCCCCTTGAGGAAGGGGCCGGCCTTGGGCGCGCCGAGCGGCTTGGGGGCGATCCCGGTCGGGCGCGGAAGGGGTGGGCGGAGACTCATGATTACTCCTACATTGTCGGTTTTGCCGGAGTTATCCAGCACCATCACCCACACAGTAGGAACGGTTTTTCTCAGCACCATCTCGCGCAGATACGAGATCACTCGGATGGCGGCGGCGCCGCCGCGGCTGAGCAGATCCGCAGAGCAAGCCCTGATCAGATGATCAAGTGGCCGACGATGATGTGGCGGAAGACGAAGATACTAAGCGCTGAGCGTCAGCCGGCTGGGGCGGTTTCGGACTCTGCCTGGAAGGCTCCGTGACGCCGGTTTCGGCTGCGTAGCTGCTTCCTTGCGGGCCCGCGAGATGAGATGATTTGGCGTTATGTGCCGTCCGGCCCGGTGCGACGAGGGCCGGACGGGCGCCGTATTCCGGGTCGATAAGGAGTGCTGATGACCGTGGCGCGTCCCGGGCTCAATCAGCGCGAGGGAACGCTGCCAGGCGGCGCCGATGCCGGTCCGACGGTTGCGCGGATGCGGCTGGGGGCGCGGCTGCGCCGCCTGCGCGAGGAAGCGGAGATATCCCGCGAGGACGCCAGCGTGGCGATCCGGTCATCGGCGTCGAAGATCAGCCGCATAGAGCTCGGCCGCACCTCGATCAAGGTGCAGGACCTGACCGACCTGCTGAGGTTGTACGGCGCCGACAAGGCGGACCGGGAGAGCCTGCTGGCGCTGTCCCGTCACGGCAGCGTGGCCGGCTGGTGGCAGGACTACGGCGACTCGGCGCCGACCTGGCTCAAGCCCTATCTGGGCCTCGAGCAGGCGGCAACGCTCATCCGCAGCTACGACGCCCAGCTTGTTCCTGGCCTGCTGCAGACGTCCGAGTACGCCAGGGCGGTGTTCACGCTGCCCGGCGGCTCGGCCGGGGAGCGAGCAGAACGGCAGCTCGCGCTGCGGATGCGGCGCCAGGAGATCCTGCACCGGGCCGACCCGCCGCACCTGTGGGCGGTGATCGACGAGGCCGCGCTGCGCCGCCCGGTCGGCAGCGCCGAGGTCATGCGCGCGCAGATCGAGCACCTGCTCGAGATGAGCCGGCTGCGCCACGTCAACATCCAGGTGCTGCCGTTCCGCGCCGGCGGCCACGCCGCCGGGGGCGGCCCCGTCATCCTGCTCCGGTTCGCCGGGGACCAGCTTCCCGACGTGGTCTTCCTCGAACAGCTCGCGAGCGCGATCTACCCGTCAAGCCCGACCGAGCTGGCGTACTACTGGGACATCCTCAATCACCTCGCCACCAAGGCCGACCCGCCGATCGCCAGCGCCATGGTCCTCGACCAGATCCGCCGGGAACTCTGACCGCATCCCGGCTCCGGGGACGACCGTAACGCCGCCTGCGGCGCGAACTGCGTCCGGTACAGCCCCGCGTACACCCCGGCCGCCGCGAGCAGCTCGTCGTGCGTCCCGCGTTCGATGATCTGCCCGCCGTCGACGACGAGGATCTGGTCCGCCGCTCGGACCGTAGAGAGCCGGTGCGCGATCACCAGCGAGGTCCGCCCGGCCAGCGCGGTCGCCAGTGCCCGCTGGATCGCCGCCTCGGATTCGGAGTCCAGGTGCGCGGTCGCCTCGTCGAGCACCACCACCGACGGGGCCTTGAGCAGCAGACCTGCGCACGCTCACCGCCACCGGTGCCAGCGGCATGACCAGGCGGACGATCACCGCCGCCACCGCCGCCGCGCTCGGCCTGCTCGGCGCGATCCTGGGCACGGCCGGCGCGGTGATCGCCGCCATGGCGTGGACGCACAGCGGCCTGACGGCAACGGCGGGCAGCGTGCCCCCCAGCGACCTCCTGATCCTGCTGATCGGGCTGCCGCTGGTCGCCGCCGTCGGCGGCTGGCTGTTCGCCGGGCGTGAGCCGCCCGCGCTCGCCAGGAAGCCGCTTGAGTAAGGCCTGACCGGGACGAGGCCAGATCCGCACCGGGTGCCGCGGGCAGCGGGCAGCGGGGTTGATTCCGCTGCCCGCGGCACGGCGGTGATCAGGTGGCGGGGAAGTTGAAGTAGTGCAGGCTGACGTAGGGCGGATCACCGCCGGCCCCGGAGACGAACTCCAGGTACACGTTGTGCGTGCCGGTGACGGTGGAGATGTTGGCCGGGATCGTCTCCCAGGACGACCAGCCGCCGGTATTACCTACGGCGAAGCTGCCGACCGGGGTGTTCGACGGATTGTCGAGCACCACCTCGACCAGGCCGCTGACGCCGCCGGCGGCGCCGGATGCGACCCTGGCGTCGAACTGGGTCGACCCGCTGGTCCCGAAGTTGACGTTGCCGTACTCCAGGTAGTCGCCGTTCTCCAGCTGCGCGACCTGGTTGCCGTCCACCCCGCTCGGGTTGCTGTCGCCGGTGGCCGAGGTGACGTTGATCGTGCCCTGGCTGGCGGAGTAGCAGTCGGCCGAGATGTCCGAGGTCGCGGTCGTGGTGCAGGACGTGCCGCCGCCGCTGCCACTGCCGCCGCCCCCGCCGCTGCTACCGCTGCCGGCCGTGGTGTAGACGGCGACGTAGCCGACGCTCATCGACCCGCCCGAGCTGGTCGAGCTCGACGGCGAGGTGCAGCCGCAGATGGCGTTGGGGTAAGCGCCGCCCATCGCCAGGTCGAGGATGAGGAAGAAGCCGTGGTCGACGGCCGCCTCCCAGGTCGACGTGCCGACCTGGCTCTCGGTCACGGTGTAGTAGGCGGTCCCGTTGAGGTAGTAGGTGATGGACTCGTCGCTCGTATCGGTGCGGTTGACGATGGCCGAGTAGGTGTTGTAGCCGGTCTGGCAGCCGGAGCAGGCCTGGAGGCCGCTGCTGAGGCCGGTCGTCTCGTTGCAGGGGCCGCCCGGGTCGACCCCGCAGTGCAGGGTGCCCGAGTGCTCGGACAGCGCGTTGACGTCTTCCATGATGTCGATCTCGCCCGTTGACGGCCAGTTCGAGCAGTCCATCGTGCCGGACGTCCCGGCCCCGCTGGACCGGAACCCGGCCCCGAGCATCCAGAAGGCCGGCCAGTAGCCAAGGCCGCTCGACGGGTTCGGCTGCTTGATGGAGGCGGTGACCTCCATCTCGCCGCCGGCCGGCGCCTCGAAGTCGTCGGCCGCCGTCTCGATCCGGCCCGACGTCCACGATCCGCCCGAGTCCACCGCGGTGATGTTCAGGTGGCCGTTCCCGTCCTCGGAGACGTTCGCGGTCGAGTTGGTGTCGCTCTCGACCTCGCCGGTGCCCCAGTTCCCGGTGCAGCCGGTCCCCGAGTACTGGGTGCCGATGTCATCGGTCCAGTTGGAGTCGACGCCGGACCCGGCCGCGCCGGAGAAACTGTCGCTGAACGCCGTCGTCCAGCCGGACGGCGGCGATGGAACCGTGGTAGCGGACGCCGATGGCGCCGCCCCGATGACGGCCGCCAGTACGGCCGCCGGACCGAGGGCGAGCACCGCGGTCATGGAGACCACGCGGCGCCGTCGCCCTTTTCCCTTCCGTGCCCCCCATGGATTGGCCCCCCGCCACACCTGCGCGATGAGGTGGCTTCTCATGAACAATCTCCTTCCGGGGGCGAGGCCCTTTGAACCTGCCCTAATCGTTGTGCCTGCGGCCGGCAGCCGCAGCTGGCACGGATGACGAGCTGGGTGGGCAGTACGTCGACTGCCGGTGTGAGCGCCGGATTGTCGAGCCGGGCGAGCACGCGATGGGTGGCGCGGCTGCCGAGCACACGGAACGGCTGGCTGACCGTCGTCAGCTGCGGATCGATGACCCGGCTGGCGTGCACGTCGTCGAACCCGGTCACCGCCACATCGGCCGGGATCCGGGCGCCGGCCCGCTGGAGTTCGCGCAGCACGCCGATCGCCATCTGGTCGTTCGCGCACACCACGGCGTCCGGCAGGGACTTGCGGGCGAGCAGGGTCTGGGCGGCCGCGATGCCGCTGTCCTCGGAGAAGTCTCCCTGGATGACCGCGGAGATGCCGCTGCCGGGGCTGGCCGCGACCGCCTGCTCGAACGCGAGCCGCCGTTCGGCCGCGTCCGGCGCGTCCTTCGGGCCGGCCACGAAGCAGAGCCGGTGATACTGGTGCTGCTGCGTCAGGTGCCGGGTCACGGCGGTCATGCCGCCGATGTTGTCGACCAGGAAGACGTCGACCGCGCTCTGGTCGCGGCGCCCGGCGATGACGACGACGGGTATCTGCTCGGCCAGGGCGCGCAGTTCCCCCTGGTCGAGGAATTCCTCGGTGATGATCAGGCCGTCGACCTGGCCGGCCAGCGCCCGCACCCGCTTGCCGAACAGCTCGCCCGGGCTGCCGAACGTCAGCAGCAGCGAGTACTCGGTGCCGCGGAGGACGTTCTCGGTCGCGTGCACGATGTGGTCGATGAACAGCAGGCTGGTGCGCTCGATGTCGATCTCGTCGCCGCCGCGGTCCACCCCCACCAGCCCGATGATGTCCTTCCGGCGCCGGGTAAGGCCGCGGGCCGACGCGTCGGGGACGAAGCCGAGCGTCTCGATGACGGCAAGCACCCGCTGGCGCGTAGTGGGATGCACCAGGTCGGACCCGCGCAGCACCCGCGACACGGTGGCGGTCGACACCGCCGCCACCCGGGCGACGTCGTAGATCGTCGTCATGCGGATCCGATCGACATGAGTAGCGCCTGCCTCGTGATGTCACCGCTTACATTGCCTCTTACCAGGGCACAGTAGAAATCCATGTAAGCGCTGTCAATATCTCGATCGGCATTTTTCGCGGCCAATCGCCAAGACGCTGGTCAGGCACGATCGATCTAGTGCGGCTGACCAACCCGCGCACCGCCCGGCGCCCGGCGGTCCCGGCGCTCATCTCGACCGTCCTCGCCAGCGGCTCGAGATCGCTCGCGGTGGCGCGGCCAGAGGAAACCACCGTCCGTTCCGAATAAAAGCTTTTTGTGAACGGACGGTGGCGCCTCCCGTCACCTCCATTCCCCCTGAACGTTGGCCGAGCCGAACCGTACATCAAGGCCCAAGAAAGCCTAATGCGGACATTGGGTCGGTAATTCATGCCCCGATGGAGGGTGGATGACAAATTTGTAAGCATCGGCTTTGAACCATAAGTCCGGTTGATACGTGAATGAAAACGAGTGGAGAGTGGCGGCGTTGTGGTCGACGGCTGAACGGTGCAACCCCTGGCGGAGGTATGGTGCGCAACTTGGCACTTTCACGGATCGGCGGCGCGGATGGCCAGGGCGGACGCCAGGCACGCGTCCTGCTCGTCGATGACGAGCAGGCGATACGTACTGCGCTCAGCCGTGCGCTGGTCGCCGAGGGCCTCGCGATCGAGCTGGCCGAGAGCGGCTCAGAAGGGCTGCGCCGAGCCCTTACTGAGGCCTTTGACCTGGTCATCCTGGACCTACGGATGTCCGGCATGGATGGCCTGGCGGTGCTGCGGCAACTGCAGCGCGACCGGCCTTGGCAGCCGGTCATGGTGCTCTCCTGCCTGGCCGACGTGCGGTCCAAGGTGGACTGCTTCGAGCTCGGCGCGCGGGATTACCTGACCAAGCCGTTCTCGCTCGCCGAGCTGCTCGCCCGGGTGCGTAACCAGGTCCGCGGTGACCGCTGTGAGCAGGTGATGCGGGTAGGGGAGCTCAGGCTGCACGTCGGCCGGATGGAGGCGGACATCGGCCGCGGTCCGCTGCCGCTCACGCGCCTGGAGTTCCTGGTGCTCAGGGAGCTGATGGACCACGCCGGCCAGTCGGTGTCGAAGGGACAGCTGCTCGCCTCGGTGTGGGGCTATGACTTCGAGCCTGACTCCAACATCGTCGGTGTGTGCGTGCGGCGGCTGAGGTCGAAGTTCGGCAACCACCTCATCATGACGGTAAGGGGTGAGGGGTATCAGCTCACTGCCGGATGACTTGGGTCCGCGCCACGGCCTTCACGAGATCGGGCGCGGGAAGCTGAAAGTGACGTGGGCGGCCCTGTGCCTGCTAAACCTCGCCGCGATCGCGGTCTGGCCGTCCGAGCACACAATCCCGTTTCACCTTGTATCGATCGGTTTCGCGCTGCTTTACGGATTCCGGGTCCTGCCCGCTGCCCCGGAGCTGTGGGGGCTCGGGATCGTCATCATCACGACCTTCACCGGGCTTAGCCTCGACCTCCTGCACGATGCCCATTCGGTCGAGGAGATCGCCGATACGCCGCTGCTGGCCGCGATGTTCGTGGCGACCGTGTGGCACGCCAACCGGAGGATCACCGCCGACCGCGAGCTGCGCCTTATCGGCGAGAAGAACGCGCGCCTGCTCTCCGCGCAGCGCCGGTTCCTCCAGGACGCGTCGCATCAACTGCGGACTCCCATCACGATAGCGCTCACCTATGCCGAGCTGCTCGCCCGCGACCTGTCCGGAAGCGAGGAGCTCAGGGACATCCAGGTGGTGATCGCCGAGATGACCCTGCTGCGCCGCCTGAGCGAACGCCTGCTCGTCATCGCGGCGGCCGAGGACCCGGACTTCCTGCGGACCGAGCCGGTCATGCTCGACCAGTTCGCCACGGATGTCATCGAACGCTGGCGGCCTACCGCACAGCGCCGCTGGAAGCTCGGGCGGCTTGACTATGCGACCGTGCTCGCGGATGTCGAGCGGCTCGGCCTCGCGGTTGACGCGCTGCTGGAAAACGCGGTCAAGCACACCTCCGCCGACGACGTCATCGAGCTGTCCGTCATCAGCGATGTGCCAGGCACAGTGCGCCTGGTCGTCGGCGACGCCGGCGTCGGCATCGGAGCTGACGAACTCCAGCACGTCTTCGAAAGGTTCCGCACCGGAAGCAGCGCCAGCGGAATCCGCGGCACCGGGCTCGGGCTCGCGCTGGTGCGCGCGGTCGCGAACGCACACGGCGGGTCCGCCGCCGTCCGCAGCACCCCGGGAAAGGGCAGTGAGTTCGAGATCGTGCTTCCGGTCGCCGCAAACCTCCAAATCGCATCGTAGATTGCCGCTCCGGAACCCGGCCGGACTGCACTTAAACCACTGTTCCGTGGTCAGGTCATTTCGCCCTTAGCGGCGCACCGGCGGGCTGCGCATTTGGCTTGTGCGGTCAAAACACAATGATTACAAATTTATCACGAAAATATCACGAAAATATCACGCGCATTTGCGTGTTTCCTCCGGACCGGCCGCGCTACGATCAAAAAAATTAGGTTAGCCTTAGCTAAGTTGGAGGAACAAGTGCGGCTTTACCTGGTCGCTTCCAAGCCAACCGACTCCGTCGTTTTCGGCTTCCTTCCCGCGGCCGCCCGGCTCGGCCTTGACGTCACCCTGCTCACTGACCAGCCGGCCGCGCACGAGCGTGCCCGGGCCGACGCGCGGCTGCTGCCGCGCCCGGGCTGCCTGCCCGATGTCGGGTGGCATCAGGCCGACACGGCACCCGCCCGGGTCGTGGAGTGCGACGTCTGGGACGCTCAGGGGCTGATCCGCGCGATCGCGGCGCGGCCGGCCGCGGACGCGATCTTCTCCAACTCCGACCATCTACAGACGCAGACGGCGCTGGCGGCGGCCTACTTCGGCCTGCCGGGCAAGGACTGGCGCTCTGCGCTGCGGGCCAAGAACAAGTCGCTCATGCGACGCCGCCTGGCGCAGACGGGGACCGAACGGGTCGCCGCGGCCGAGATCCGGCCCGATGCCGCCCACCCGCTTCGCCGCCTGTCGTATCCGGTCGTTCTCAAGCCGTCCGAGGGGGTGGCGAGCGAGGACGTCGTGCTCGTGGGCGACCCTGACGAACTGGCGGAGCGATGCGCGGAGATCTTCGCCCGCCGCCCGGGCGAGACCCTGCTGGCCGAGGAGTACCTGCCCGGTGACCTGCGGACCATGGAGACGTTGGGCGACGGCGTGACCACCTGGGTGCTCGGTGGGTTCCGTACCCGGCTCTCGCCCGCCCCGTTCTTCATCGAGGAGCGGCTCACCTGGGAGGCGTGGGTCCCGGGCGCGGCCACGAGGCACGTTCTGGCCGCGCTGGGCGACCTCGGGGTCTCGTTCGGCGCGTGCCATACCGAGTACGTGATCGACGTCGAACATGGCCCGCGGCTGATCGAGGTGAATGACCGGCTGATCGGCGACCACTGTGACTTCGTTCTCAGCGACCTGCTCGGAGTTGACCTGTTCGAGCTCGCCTTGCGGATCAGCCTGGGGGAACGCCTGCCGCCCGAGCCGCCGGTCAGTCATGGCCATGCCATTGTCGACTACGTGGTGGCGGACGCACCCGGCGTGCTCGCCGCGTCGCCTCCCGCAGGCGGGCAGGAGGGCACCGAGCCCGGCGTCACGGTCTCCTACTGGCCGATGCGTGCCATCGGCGATCGCATCGAGCTCACCCACGCCAACCGGGATTACCTCGGCGTGATCAGCGCGATTGGCGCGCAGCCGGCCGACGTGGAGGTCTCCGTCGCGGCGGTGCGCGCCACCGGACGCTGGGAGATCCGGCGATGATCGCCGACCGCGAGCTGGCGGCCGGGACCGAGCCAAGGACCGAGCATGAGCTGGCCGCCCGGGTGATCGACACGCTGCTCAGAGAGGACTACGCGGGCCTTTCCCTGCGGGTGCGCCTGAGCCAGGGAATCCCTGCCCTGCATCTTCCGGCCGCTCAGGGCGTGGCCGGGCTCGTGCTACCGCTCGAACGCGACGGGTTCCTAGCCGACCTGCGGATCAGCCGGGCCGCCTGCCCGCAGCTGGCCCTTGACGATGTGGACTCGGTGCTGGCAGCGGTCAGCGACCCGGTGGACAGCGCCGGGGTCGCGTCGTTCGCTGAGGAATGCCGACAGGCGCTTGCCACCCTCGAGCTGCGGGAACGCTGCCTTCCTGGCATACGCGCCGGGCTCGCCGGTCGCGGGCGCACGAGTCCAGGGACCTGGTGCGGGGCGAGCGGCATGCTCGCCTACGAAGCGCTCGCCGCCGCCATGCCCCATCCCGTCTACCCGACCTCAGCATGCAGGCGCGGGCTGGGCGAGGACGATTCGCTGCACTACACGCCTGAGTTCCGGCCGGAGTTCGGGCTCCGCTGGGCAGCGGTTCCGCGCTCCCGCCTGACCACGGCCGGATGGCATGACCGTCTCCCGCCCTGGTGGCCGGTTCCCGCCGAGGCGGGCCTGCCGGAGTCCCTCGCCGCAACCCACGACCTGATGCCGGTTCACCCGCTCACCGCACGCCACCAGCTTGCCCGCGCCCTCCATGAGGCCGGGCTGACCAGGCCGGGGGCCGGAGGGCAGGCGGCGGACCGGGCGATGATCGCGCCTGGCACCTGCCTGCGGGTCACCCCCACGCTGTCCACCCGGACGGTGGCTGTCGTCGGCCAGCCCCGCAGCCATCTCAAGCTGCCGCTCCCGACGAGCACCCTGGGCCTGCTGAACCGCCGTCTCATCATGCCGGGCACCCTGGCGGACGGCGCTCTCGTGCGGAGCATCCTGGCCACCATCACCCGCGCTGACGAGATGCTCGGGGGCCTGCTGCTGGCCGATGAGGGCACCTACGCGCACGCAGGCCATCCCTACCTAGCCTGCCTGCTGCGTCAGCTCCCGGCCGGCCTGGAGAGCTGCCGGATAGTCTCGCTCGGCGCGCTGCTGGCGCCGGGCCCCGACGCCGACGCGTTGACCGGTCGGCCCCTTGTCATCGAGGACCTCGCCCGCTGGGCGTCGGCCGGGGACGGGCCGGGGCTGTTCGGCGCGTACCTTGAGGTGCTGTTTGACACGCATGTCGGGCTGCTTACCCGGTACGGCATCGCCCTGGAGGCCCACCAGCAGAACACCGCGCTGGTGCTCGCCCAGCCAGGCGAGGCCGCCCGCGGGCGGGCGCAGGCTCGCCTGCTGGTGAAGGACTTCGATGGCACGCTGATCCATCTTCCGCGCCTGAAGTCGGCGCTGGGACCCGATGGCCCCGACGAGTCGGCGTTCTCGGATCCGCGCCTCATCACACAGTCGGATGACGAGCTGGCCGACGTCTTCATCACGATCATCGTGCACCTGTGCGCGGGCGCCCTCGCCTTTGGTCTCGCCGAAAGGGGCGTCGCGCCACTGCCGGACCTGCTTGCCATGATCAGGCAGCGGCTGGCAGCCGCGCTTGACCGGCAGGCCGGCTGGCCCGCGGCCGCCGTGCTGCGGGCACGTGTGCTCGACGCGGACCGCCTGCCGGGCAAGTCGATGGTGACGGCGGGCACCCTGGTCGCTAAATCGCGCACCGGGGCCAGCGACATCAACAAGTTCTACGGCACAAGCGGCCCCAACTACCTGAAAGTCAACGCCGACCTGAGGAGCTGTGCGTGGACCCCGACGCGCTGACCGCCCAGTCACTGCTGAACTGCCTGGTACGTGAGGTATCAGCCCCGGAGCAGCAGGCGTGGGAGAGCGGCGGTCACCTGATGGTCCGCCTGGCCAGATCGGACCAGCTGCTGCGGGCCACCAGCCGGCGGCCATCGGCCGGGCTCGGCCCGCGCCTGACCGGTGAGGTGCAGCGGCAGGACGGTAACTCCTGGCATCCGATCGGCTGGGAAGAGCTGGCCCGCCTCATCGCGGAAGAGCTGACGCTGGCCACCGGCACCGCCAATGCGGAGTTCGCGGCGCAGGTGCGCAGCAGCCATGCTGCGATCACCGCGATCGTGCAGGCCAGGCTACCCAGGCAGGGCCTGGGCAGCGCTCAAGTCGGTCCCGCGGGGCGGGATGCCGCAGGGCGGGAAGACACCGGAGATCCCCGCATCGATCGGTACCTGACCAGCGAGCAGGCGCTGATCGCGGGGCACCGGTTCCACCCTGCGCCCAAGGCACGCGACGGCAGCGTGCGCGACTGGCTGCGCTTCGCGCCCGAGGCGCGGGCAAGCTTCCGGTTGCGCTTCCTCGCGGTCCGCGACAGGGCGCTGGACACCGATGGCGACACCAGCGCCCTCGACGCGCTCGGCGCCCCGGAGCCGCCGCCGGGGTACCGGGTGCTGCCGACCCATCCCTGGCAGCTCCGCCTGCTGGCGCGGCGGCCGTGGCTGCGGCGGGCGCTCCGGGATCGCCTGCTGGTCGACCTCGGCGAGGGGCCGCGAAAGGTGGTGCCGACGTCCTCGGTGCGAACCGTCTACGATCCGGCGGCCGACGTCTTCTGCAAGTTCAGCCTGAATGTGCGGATCACCAACTGCGTCCGCAAGAACTCCTGGTACGAGCTCGCCGGCGCGGTCGCCCTGACCGGGCTGCTCGCCCCGGTTGCGGGCGACCTGGCGGAGCGCTTCCCCGGCACCGTCGTGCTCGGCGAGCCCGGGTACCGTACCGCCGCGCTGGCGAGCCGGGAAGCGGCCGAGGGACTCGGGGTGATCGTCAGGGACGGCCTGCGCGGCTGGCTTGCCCCGGGCGTGACCCCGCTGCTCGCCGCGTCGCTGGCAGAGCCACTAGGCGCCGCCGACGGAGTACTCGACAACCGTAGCCCCGACTGGCTGCTCGGCTGGTGGGAGGCTTATCTGCGCAAGGTAGCCCCTCCGGTGCTGCATGCGCTCTTCGGCCACGGGGTGGTGTTCGAGCCGCACCTGCAGAACGTCCTCGTCGGGGTGGATTCCGACGGGCTGCCGGTGCAGGCCGTCTTCCGTGACCTCGAGGGAGTCAAGCTGATCTCGCCCCGTCATGACGCGCTGCTGGCGACGCTGAAACCCGGCGTCGCCGGCGCCCTCGCCTATGACTTCGAGCGCGGCTGGAGCCGCGTCGCGTACTGCTTGTTCGTCAACCACCTGGCCGAGATCGCCGCGGCCATCACCGACCGTCATCCCGACGCGGAGGATCAGCTTGAGGCGGACCTGTGGAACTGCGCGCGCGGCGTCCTGGTGGGGTTCGCTCGTGATCACGACTGGCCTCCGCAGCTGCGGGCGATGCTGGCCG
>Ga0302325_10013727_pt1 | contig 17271 bp, 11 predicted proteins | sample Palsa_T0_2_FD_201948 | JGI IMG/M metagenome (GOLD analysis project Ga0302325, IMG submission 201948) | Peat permafrost microbial communities from Stordalen Mire near Abisko, Sweden - Palsa_T0_2 | ecosystem: Environmental > Terrestrial > Soil > Palsa > Peat permafrost | place: Sweden: Abisko... | reverse complement strand
CCCCTGGGCTCCTTTTGGGGGTATGTCGACGAGGGCGTAAACCCTCAAACGGGAAATATCAACTTCAAGGACCTCAACCACGACGGCGTGATCGATCCGGATAACGACAGGACCTTCATCGGGAGCGCGCTGCCCAAGTTCACGTTTGGCTTTTCGAACCAGCTGAACTTTCATCGGTTCGAGCTGAATATGCTCATCGACGGGGTCTATGGGAACAAGATCTTCGACGCCACCCGTATGGAGACGGAGGATATGACCGATATGGTCAATCAAACCACCGCAGTATTGAGGAGATGGGAAAAACCGGGTGACATCACCGATATTCCGAGGGCCTTTTATGGGAGCGCCGCTCCGCCCAATTCCGTGCCGAACTACAGCATCTCCTCACGATGGGTGGAAAACGGTTCCTTCGTACGGTTCCGGCAAATGACGCTGGCCTATAACCTCGATAAGAGTTGGGTCTCGAAGGCGGGTTTCTCCGGGATCCGCCTCTATGTGACTCTGCAAAACATGTTTATCATCACGGGGTATAAAGGCTATTCTCCCGAATTGAATGTAACCACAAGCACTGGCACCAACCTGGCCACACAAGAGGGATTCGATCACGGGACGTACCCTCAGGCAAAATCGGTCACCTTTGGTCTCAATGTATCGTTGTAACCTATAAAACTACAATTATGCAAATTAGATATATCGTGCTTTTGGGAATCGTGCTGGTAATGGCTGGTTGTAAGAAAAGTTTCTTGGATCAGACACCGCAGAACACCCTCACCTCCGATGATTTCAAAAGCGCTTCCGATGCCGAAGCGGCCATCGTAGGCTGTTATTCCCTGATGGCTAACTATAACTATTGGTATTACGCCTGGAATTATCTGATTGACGGCGATGTTCGCGCTGATAACTGCTATTCCGGGGGTAGCGCGCCGGATATCGATGGGGTGGATAACTTCACTTCGGTGGCGACGGACAATCAACCCATATCCGAGGATTGGTATGAATTGTATATGGAGATCGGTGCGACCAATAGTGTGTTGGACAATGTGCCGGGCATCACCGACCCAAAATTGACGGCTACCCTGAAGGCGCAGTACCTGGGTGAGGCTAAATTTTTGAGAGCGTATCACTATTCTCACCTGGTCAGGAACTATGGCCCTGTGGTCCTCCAATTGCACACGATTGCCGTAGATCCCAATGCACTGAAGTCACGTAGCCCTGTAGACAGCGTTTATACCCAGATCATCCAGGACTTGAAAGACGCTGAAGCCTCGCTGCCCGCGACCTATCCCGACCAGGCCTCCGGCCACAGCCGGGCTACGCAGGGCGCTGCCGAAGCGGTGCTGGCCAAGGTCTATGCACAGATGGGCGACTACACCGACTGTTTGACTTATTGCAACAAGGTGCTGCCCCAGCAATATGGCGGTACGGGCACGGCCGGTTATACCTTGCTCCCCAATTATGACTGGCTCTTCGACAGCCAGCACAAAAACAGCGCGGAGTCTATTTTCGAGCTTCAGCACACCGAAGGGACCATAACACACGGATATGCCATGGGTTTGATGCTGCCGCCCTCCATCGATGCGCAATACTGGGTCAAGTTCGCCCCTCCTACCCAGGACCTCGTGGCGGCTTTTAAGGCGGCAGGGGATTCGGTTCGTTATAACTCTTCTATCACCTGGCAATATAACGGACCCGGTACCGCCAACCCCGTGGCGAGCCCCACGCATTATGGTCCTTACGATACCATTCCTTATGTCTGGAAAGTCGGCAGGGATTTCCCCGGCGGATTCAGCGGTGGAAGCGGCGATAACCTGGTCTTGCTTCGGCTGGCGGATATCATCCTGCTTAAGGCGGAAGCCTTGAATGCCCTGAACCAAACGGGCGACGCCATTCCACTGGTGAACGCCATCCGGGCCCGGGTGAGCCTGGCGCCGATAACGGTCTCGTCTCAACCGGACGTGGCGCTGGCCATCCTCAACGAGCGCCGGCTGGAGTTAGCCTTTGAAGGCGAGCGCTGGTATGATCTGTTGCGTTACGGCGCGCAATACACGATCAACCTGATGAATAGCCAGGTGGACGGGAATGGAGTTAGCCTGGGTTACCAGGTGACGACGGACCGACTGCTATTTCCTATCCCGCAAGCCGATAGGGATAATAATCCCAATCTTTCGCAGAATCCGGGGTATTGATCCCCGTTTCGTAAATTCTACCATCATGAAAAAATGTCTTTTCTTTTTTGTTTTTTTTGGTTTTGCGGTGGGTCTGCACGCACAGCAGAAAACAGCTTTCCAGACCGGCAGTCCATGGATCCCACAAATCGACGTACGCAGCGATATGGCCATCGTGTATGGCGCGGATGATCATCCGGGGATGACTTTCGAGCAACGGGTACAGTCGTGGCGGGACCATGGCTATACGGCAGGTTTTATGACCGGCATTGCCTGGGGCAGCTATCCCGATTATTTTCTGGGTAAGTGGGATGGGATAAATCACCTGGGCGTGGGACAGGTGACGCAAAAGGGCGATACCATTTGGCATGGGAAGAACATGCCTTATATCGTCCCGGTGACGTCATTCATCGAATACATGAAGACGGCTGTGGTAAAGCGGGTGATCGATGCCGGAATTACCACCGTATTCTTAGAGGAGCCGGAGTTCTGGGCCCGGGCCGGCTATAGCGCGCCTTTCAAGGAAGAATGGCAGAAATTCTATGGTTTTCCCTGGCGGCCGCAGGATGCGTCGGCGGAAAATACCTACCTGTCCAACAAGTTGAAATATCACCTGTATTATGAAGCCATCCGTCAGGTCTCCGATTATGCGAAGGCCTATGCTAAAAGCAAGGGGCTGGATGTAAAGCTGTATATCGCTACCCATAGCCTTGTGAACTATTCTTCGTGGTCGATCGTGAGCCCGGAAGCCAGTCTGGCTTCGCTGCCGGGTATCGACGGATATATCGCGCAGGTATGGACGGGAACGGCGCGGGAGCCGACTTATTTTGATGGTACCCGAAAGGAAAGGGTCTTCGAGAATGCCTTTCTGGAGTATGGCTCCGTGCTGAGCATGACCGCGCCTACAGGCCGGCAGGTCTATTTTCTTACCGATCCTATCGAGGACCGGGCCAAGGATTGGGCCGATTACAAAAAGAACTACCAGGCGACGTTCACAGCCAAGATCCTGTATCCATCGATCGATCATTACGAGGTGATGCCCTGGCCGGAGCGCATCTATACCCATCCATATAAATTGGCGAACAGCGATTCGGCCGTCCTCATACCCAGGTATTACTCCACACAAATGCAGGTCATGATCAATGTGCTGAATGCGATGCCGCTCTCTGCAAACGTGGTGAATGGGGCCGGATCGATCGGCGTGCTGATGAGCAATTCGCTGATGTTTCAGCGTTTTCCCACGCACGATGGCTATGACGACCCGCAGTTCTCCAATTTTTATGGTCAGACGCTGCCGCTGGTGAAACGCGGCATACCGGTGCAGACTGTCCATATGGAGAACCTGGCTTATCCCGCGACATTGGATAAGATAAAGGTGCTGGTGATGAGCTATTCGAATATGAAGCCGGATTCTGCTAAAGTACACACTTTCCTCGCCGACTGGGTCCGTCGTGGAGGGGTACTGGTGTATTGCGGCAAGGATGAGGACCCCTATCAGCGTGTCATGGAATGGTGGGATACGAAGGGAAATCATTTTACCGCACCTTCGCAGGATCTTTTCAAACGACTGGGTATTGATAGTAGCGGCGGGCGCGGGCGGTATACCGTGGGCAAAGGCTTCGTGTACGTGATCCGGCAGGATCCCAAGGAGTTTGTTTTGCACACCGGAGGAGACAGTGGGTACGTGCGGACGATCCAACAGGCCTATGAGGAGGGCGCCAAGACGGGACCGCTGCTATTTAAAAACAATTTCTACCTCGAGCGGGGACCTTATGATATTGTAGCCGTCTTGGATGAGAACCCGGAGAGCCATCCTTATGTGGTCGACGGTCCGGTGATCGATCTCTTCGATCCGCAATTGCCGGTGTTGCCGAAGAAGACTGTGTCACCGGGAGAACAGACTTTGTTATTTGATCTGAAGCGGGTTGGTGACAAGGGCCGACCCCAGGTGCTCGCCTCGGCTTCCAGGACCTATTCCGAAGAGGTGAGCCACAACAGCTATTCCTTTGTCGCCAAAAGCCCTGTGAATACGCGGAATAGCGCCCGCGTACTATTGCCTTCGTCGCCTGTTACCGTGACGGTGACCGGGGCGGATGGTCAGCCGTTATCGAACGTGGATCTTTCCTGGGATGCCGGTTCACACACCGAGTACCTTGGCTTTGATAACAGCCCCAATGGGGTTCGGGTTACACTCAACTGGTAAGCCAAAAATTTTTTCAATCTGACTAAGGGTAAAGCGCTGAATCATGACTCAATGGTATAAAGCACCCTATTGGGTCATAACGATGATTTGAAAACAATTTTTTAAACCAATTAAGCTGCCATGTTGAAATTAAAGCAATTTGCACTTTTAGTGCAAAGAAGGAAGCTCTTTTTCTTTTTCCTACTCTTTTTAGGCGCTTCCAATTTTTCGTTTGCCCAGGATAAAATTACAGTAAGTGGGACAGTCGCATCTGATAGCAGCCAACCGCTTTCCAGTGTGTCGATCGGCATTAAAGGTCAGGCCGGGGGCACCACCTCAGCGGCAGATGGGACATTCACGATTAGAGTTAACAAAGGTCAGACCTTGGTTTTTTCCATTGTCGGCTACCAGGGAAGGGAGATCAAAGTTGACCAGGAAACAACAGGATTGTCCGTAAAACTCACTTCGAAAAGTACGGGTCTGAATGATGTAGTGGTCATTGGTTACGGCACCCAAAAAATAAAAGACGTGACGTCATCTATCAGCGCCGTTAACCTCAGCGATGAAAGAGAGCGGCCGATAGTAAACATCATGCAGGAGTTGGCAGGCAAGGCTGCCGGTGTACAGGTACAGCAGTTCAACGGTGCGCCAGGACAGGATTTTCAGGTACTCATCCGGGGTTTTACCTCTTTAAGTGGCAATGCAACACCTGTCTACGTAGTGGATGGTATTGTCGGCTATAATATTGCCACGCTCGACGTCAACAATATTGCCAGCATCACAATTTTAAAAGATGCCTCGGCAACGGGTATCTATGGCGTCGCCGGATCTACCAACGGCGTAGTTGAGATAACGACTAAAAAAGGAGTAAGCGGCGCGCCAAAAATCGATGCCGATTTCGCGCAAGGCATTCAGTCTGTTACTAAAATCCTTCCTGTGCTCAACGGGGTTCAACTGCATCAATTACAGGTTGATGAATACACTAATGCCGGTGAAGCCAGCGATACGTCGGGTATCCGGCTGCCCGCTAACTGGCAAAACGTCAATAACAACTGGCAAAAACTGCTATTCAGAACTGCCCCGCTCACCAGGGCGAGTGTCCGGCTTTCCGGCGGCAGTCAAAGCGGAAATTATGCCCTTAGCCTTGGCTATTTGAACCAGGACGGTATCATGCCGACCATTTTTTCACAAAAATTTTTAGTAGGGATCACCGCAGAACAGAGTTTGAACAAATGGTTCACGATCGGTGGCAGGGCTGACTACGTTAGACAAACAGTCGGTAATATGCCAGCCGGGACGCAGGGTACTACGGGACATGGTGGTGGAGGTTCCGGCGCCGTCACCGGAGCAGCCGTCGCCTATTCCCCTTACGAGCCCGAGAAAGACCCCACAACCGGTTATTTCGCGGTCGACAATAGCAATGGCCAGGCCATACCCAATCCATTAGGTCAATTGTATGGCACTTCGGATAAAACAGTCTATAATATTGTGAATGTCGAAGGGCACCTTGTCGTTCATCTGCCCTTTCATATCTCTTACACCAACCGGATCTCGGCGGAAATCTCGGATAATTTCGAAAACATAATCCAGGACCCCACGGTTACTTCCGGTGCCGCTGCGGTCGGCGGAACGGCTGTTTACAACACCATCGACAATTTCACCTGGCTCTGGGATAATATCCTCGATTATCACAACTCATTCGGTAAACACAATCTGGACGTCATCGCAGGCCTTACCGCCCAAAAATGGCAAGATCAGTACGCAGAAACGGGCGGTAGCGGTTTTCCCCTCGCCGGTATTTATTCGATCTCGAGTGCCAGTACCAGGTCCACAACCCAGGATCTTGGCACCTACGATAAATGGTCAAAATATTCCCAGTATGGCAGGGTCATGTATAATTACGACTCGAGATATCTTGCAACAGCAACGATCAGAAGGGACGGTTCTTCGCAATTGGGTCTCCACAATCAATACGCCACCTTTCCGGCAGGCTCCGTGGGATGGCGGATCATCAATGAAGATTTCATGAAGGGTCAAAACCTCTTCAGCGATCTGAAAATCCGTGCGGGTTACGGAGAGACCGGAAATTTGCCAAGCGCCTATTATCCCTCTTATGATGTATTGAACGTGGCGTCCGGACAATATACGTACGACGCAGGCGGTGCCTCCTACCCTGGTTTGGGATTGAACGGAACGGCTGCCAACCCCGATATCAAATGGGAGGAGACCAAACAATTAAATATTGGTACAGATATCGCGTTTTTTGTCAATCGTTTACGCGTTACTGCTGATTATTACGATAAACAGACCACCAACTTAATTTATACATCCAACCTTCCCTCTTCTACGGGACAAAGCAATGTGGTTGTAAACCTGCCCGGAAAAGTGGTAAATCACGGTCTTGAAATATCGCTTGGTGGGGACATCTTTACGCACAGTTCCATCACGTGGACAAGCAATTTCAATATCTCGTTTAACAGCAATAAGATCAGGGCAAACATCACCCCCATACAAGGTACCAGCATTCCTTCCGGTACCGTCACCTGGTTGAAAAATGGCTACTCTGTCGGATCTATGTTCGGATATATCTCGCAGGGAGTCGATCCGCAAACCGGCTATATCAAGTATGCTGATCCCGGCAAGACTGGCGCCGCCGAAAACAATCTGTATCTGGGCAAGGCGCTGCCCACGGCATTCGGTGGATTTAGCAACAACGTAGGCTATAAAAACTTTTCATTGGATGTGTTGATCGAGTATTGCTGGGGCAACAAAGTCTTCAATGCGAACCGCTATGAAGAAGAGGGGATGTATGACCTCACCAATCAGCTATCGACAACCTTACACCGATGGAGGACCCCGGGCGATAAAACCAGTCTACCCCTTGCGATATTGGGTGAAAACTCCTCAAATCAGGCCAATAATCCTTATGAAAATGGGAATGACAACGTATCGAACCGTTATGTAGAAAACGGCTCCTTTGTAAGATTGAGAAATGTGTCCCTTTCTTATAACATTGCCGCGATCAACTTCGTAAGATCCATAGGTATAAAATCCCTCCGGGCCTATGTCGCCGGTGAAAACCTGGTCACGATCACCAAATATTCAGGCTACGCTCCTGATCTGAATATAGGCGGAACGTCGCCCAGCACACAAGGCGTTGACTTCGGCGTCTATCCGCTGGCCAAAACGATTACGTTCGGTTTAAACGTCGGATTCTAATACAAAACAGCTTGCTTGAATTTAAAATGTGAAAAAATGAAAAACAAAAATATATTATACCTGTTGTTGACTGCGGTGCCTCTTCTGGGCGTTACAGCATGTAAAAAGACCTTTTTAAATATTACGCCACCCAATCAAGTGTCCACTTCATCTGCGAATACGCTTGCCGGGCTTCAGGATATTTTGAATAACTGTTTTGAACAAATGGCAGACGCCAACGGGCATTTTTATCCATGGTTCGTATTAGTAAACGAAGACGTTCGGTCGGACAATAGTTTCGACGGGCAAACAGACAACAACGCCAGTGAGGGGGTCACCGCGTGCGATAACTTTACAGACAATGCCACTACCACCGAGGGAAGAGGCTGGAGTGAGTTGTATGGGATGATCGGCAATTGCAACCTCCTGATAGATGTCGCCGCCAAAACCAGTTCCGATGCCGCGTTAACAGACTCGGCAAGAAATCAAATGGTGGCTTCGGCCAAATTTCTGAGAGCGATGCATTATTTCAACCTGGTAAAAGCATATGGCGGTGTAATCCTTTCGGTGCATACCTATTCAAACGACACGACCGTTGAAGTACCCCGTTCTACCGCAGCAAATTGCTATACCCAGATCATTTCCGACTTAACAGACGCCATCTCAGTCCTGCCGGTCAGTTATCCTGGCATAGTAAACCAACATACAAGAGCCACAAAACAAGCGGCACAGGCCTTATTAGCAAGCGTATATGCACAAGAGGGCGACTACGCCGACTGCCTTACCACCTGTAATGCCTTATTGCCCGCGACATACGGCGGCACGGGTACGAGCGGAGCCAGCCTGGTTAGTCGTTTTGCCGATCTATTCGATGATGTCAATTCGACGAACACTACGGAGTCCTTCTTCGAAATTCAGCACGTGGGCGGCACCAATGCACCCACCCGCAACTTCGCCACCTGGCTCATCGCTCCTTCGGATTATAATCTGACCATACCTTCTCCGTTCACCAAATTTGTTACGCCCACCCAGGATCTGGTCAATGACTACGTAAGCTCCGGAGACACCGTCAGAATGAATGGCGTAATGGTTATTGAGAACGATTCGACCGACTTCCTTGGAACAGCGTTCTTCGACAATCCGAATCATTATCCTACTACCGCGTTGACACAAATCCCCTATTTCATTACAAGAGGCCAGCATATTCAAGGTGGCTCGTATAGTTCCGGCGGTAGTCAAAGTGTTATTGTGCTTCGGTTAGCAGATGCTATTTTGCTAAAAGCAGAAGCATTGAACAATACCGGCAATACGGCCGATGCCATCCCGCTGGTCAATGCGATCAGAGCAAGGGCAAAACTTCCGGCATTAACGGTAACTGCCGAGAGTGACGTTGCGCTCGCCATATTGCACGAAAGAAGATTGGAATTTGCAGGACAAGGCTATCGTTGGAGCGATCTGCGGAGATATGGTTCTCAGTATACGATCGACCTCATGAATAGCTTCACGGATTATTTGGGAAATAAACTGTATAATATAACCTCCAATAATCTGCTAGAGGCAATCCCGATTGATGAATTGGAAGCCGACCCGGTTTGCGGCCAAAACCCCGGGTACTAGAGAAATAATATCGACAATGATTGTTAAAACTTTTAGAAGCGTTGCTTTTGCAACGCTTCTTTTCACACTTTATTCGGGCGACGCAAATAGTCAGCCGTCGGAAAAGCCGGAAAAGACGACTTTTCAAACCGGGGGCGCCTGGAAACCCACCACGGATACCAGATCCGATGTGGCGATAGTGTATGGTGTGTCTGACCGCCGGGAGATGACTTTTGAACAACGGGTACAATCGTGGCGCGACAAGGGCTACACCGCCGCTTTTATGACAGGAATCGCCTGGGGCGGTTATCAGGACTATTTTACGGGGAAATGGGACGGCTCGCCCCATTTTGATGAAGCGCAGGTGGAGCAGACCGGCGATACTATCTGGCATGGACATTTGACGCCCTATATCGTGCCGACCAAAAACTTTTTGACCTATTTTAAGGAAAAGATCATCAAACGTGTTATCGATGCCGGTATAGATGCCATTTACCTGGAAGAGCCTGAATTTTGGGCACGTGCAGGATACAGCGCCGCTTTTAAAAAAGAATGGAAGGATTATTATGGTTTTGACTGGCGCCCGCAACATGAATCGGCTGAGAATACCTACCTGGCTAATAAATTAAAATATCATCTCTATTACAGAGCGTTGGAGGACGCGCTCACATACGCGAAAACCTATGGCAAAAGCAAAGGGATGAATGTGCGCTGCTACGTAGCTACTCACTCGCTTATAAACTACTCGATGTGGCAGATCGTCAGTCCCGAGGCCAGCCTGGCTTCGTTGCCTAGCGTAGACGGATACATTGTGCAATCATGGACCGGCACAGCGCGGGAACCAAATTATTTTAACGGTATATCTGAATCGCGGACTTTTGAGACCGCCTTCCTGGAATATGGATGTATGCGCTCGATGACTGTTCCTACTAATCGAAAGCTTTTTTTTGAAAACGACCCCGTTGAGGACGTACGTCGGGACTGGAGCGATTATAAAAGGAATTACGAAACCACTTTTGCGGCGGAGCTCTTCTATCCTGACATCGACAACTATGAGGTGATGCCCTGGCCCGATCGCATATTTGATGGTCAATATTATGTCAGCAGGACCAGTAGTGAAAAGGCGCCTATGCCCAGGTCATATTCAACACAGCTGCTGGTGATGATCAATTCGCTGAACAAGATGCCCATTTCGGATAATAAAACCTCCGGAACGCAGGGCATCAGTGTGCTGATGGGCAATTCGCTTATGTTTCAGCAGCTTCCCACACATGATAATGGGAAGGCCTTCGAAAATCCCTACTTCTCGAATTTCTATGAGACTTCGGGCATGTATCATCGCTATTTCTCAAACACCAGGTTGGCAGACCCGCTATTATCCAATTTTTATGGCGAGGCGTTGCCATTCCTTGAAAGAGGGGTTCCTGTCAACATCGTTCATTTGGAAAATGTCGGCTATGAAAAAGCGTTCAACGATACCAGGATCCTGTTGATGTCTTATTCAAACATGAAGCCGCTCACTGAAAAAGCGCATGAGCAGTTAGCGCAGTGGGTGCGTAATGGCGGTATTATCGTTTATTCCGGACGGGATGACGATCCGTTTCAGTCCGTTAAAGAATGGTGGAATTCGGATGGAAAGACATATAGTTGTCCCGCGGACGATCTGTTTGAGAAATTGGGTATTGGCCGCGCGCCCAAAGAAGGCACCTACCCCGTTGGCAAAGGCAGCATCTGCATCATCCGGAAAGACCCTAAGGAATACGTACTCGAAGCGGGCGGCGACAAGCCTCTTCGCGAAAAAGTGGAGCAGCTCTACAAAGTTGAATATAAAAACAACCTCTATCTCCGCCGCGGCCCTTATGAGATCATATCGGTGCTGAACGAAGCAGAAAATGCTGATCCCTATGTGATCAAGGGAAAGCTGGTTGATCTTTTTGATCCCAACCTGCCAGTGTTGTCCGAGAAAAAGATAAACCCGGGGGAACAGGCTTTCTTGTACAATATTGGACGGGTAACGAATCCGGGTACACCCCAGGTACTTGCGTCGGCGGCACGTGTATATGAAGAGAAGATCGGAAAGAAAAGCTATTCTTTTGTAGTCAAAAGTCCGGTCAACACAACAAATGTGATGCGGATTTTACTGCCCGCGGAGCCGAAAAAAGTTACCGTTATCGACGGGAGGGGAAAATCGATCACCGATGTGACAACTTCCTGGGATGCGGGTAGCAAAACAAATTTTCTGCGTTTTGAGAACGACCCGGAGGGGGTAAGGGTGGAGCTCGGGTGGCGGTGAAATGGTTTGATTTTCATAATTTTGATTTTATGGTCAAAGTCTATGAAACCTCCTGGAATGCATATCCGCCTCTTTCTTATGAAAGGCGCGATTATTATAAGATAGTACTGGCGACGGACGATGTTACCATCAACTACGGCGATCAGACTTTTGACCTGTCGGACACCTTCTTGTTTTTTAGCAACCCGCATGTTCCTTATTCGGTTACCCAGCGGGCTATAAAAAAAACCGGGTTTGTCTGTTTGTTTACCGAGGAATTTATCGCGGGCAGGGAACTATCGGAGATTCTTAAGGTTTCATCGTTGTATAGCTTTGATGGCAGGCCCGTCATCCCGGTTGATGATGAACAGGCCGGTTTTTTTGGCAATATTTTCCGGAAGATGCTGTCTGTATATCTGGGCGATTATGCATACAAAGAGTCGATGCTAAGGAATTGCATCCATCTCATGATCCATGAAGCATTGAGGATTCAGCCACAGGGTCTGCCTGTTCAAAAAAATGCCGCTGCGAGAATTACACATCTCTTTACCGAATTGCTGGAAAGACAATTTCCAATAGAAAACACGGACAACCCGCTCAAGTTGAGGGCCGCCCAGGATTATGCGGAAAGCCTTTCTGTTCATGTAAACTACCTGAACCGGTCCGTGAAGGAGGTCACGGGGAAGCCCACTTCCGTGCATATTTCAGAACGGATAGTAGCGGAGGCGAAAGCGCTTTTGCAACATACCGACTGGAGCGTCGCGGATATTGCCTACGGCCTGGGGTTTGAATATCCGACATACTTCAACAACTATTTCAAGCGGTCAACCGGGGTCACGCCGGGGTCCTACAGAAGAAAATGAGGTTTGAAAATCATACTTTTTGGTTTGATTGTCGTTAGCAAGACGCTTCTATTTGCCCGGAACTTCGGGTCATAAAATAGTAGTTATGGCTAAAGAACAGAAAAAGCGGATCGCCCTCGTCACGGGGGCCAATCAAGGGGTTGGACTTCAGGTTGCAAAAGAACTCGTGGCAAGCGGGCTTACCGTGCTGGTTGGATCGCGCAACCATGAGCGTGGCGAAGCGGCGGCGCGGGAGATCGGAACAGGCGCCATCGCCATCCAAATCGATGTAACGGATCAGGCTTCGATCGCTGCGGCCGCGGCATTCATCCGTAAGGAGTTTGGCCGTCTCGACCTGCTCGTCAATAACGCGGCTATATCGAATACAAAAAAGGGTAATCTGTCTCTGCAAGAATACGCCGGTACGGTGGTGGCAAGCAAGGTATCCCTGGATGAAGTACGCGCGGTATGGGAGACGAACGTTTTCGGCGTTCTCGCCGTTTACCAGGCGATGCTGCCGCTTCTCCGCGAGTCGTCTGATGCCCGCATCGTCAATGTGTCGAGCGGCGTTGGGTCGCTGACGGATAACGCGAACCCGGCTTTTCCCTATCGCCCGTTCTTTAGCGCCGTATATCCTGCATCTAAAACGGCGCTCAACGCCGTAACACTCGCGATGATGGTCGAGTTGGAGTCGACGGGGATCAAAGTCAACCTGGTTTCGCCTGCCTTTACCAAGACAGCGCTCAATGGCTTTGAAGGCACGGCGTCTGTCGAAGATGGTTCCCGCGAGGTTGTTCGGGTTGCGTTGCTCGGTCCGGACGGACCGACAGGCACTTTCACGAGTTGGGATAACAAAACGATCCCGTGGTGAACCGGTGAGCTATTCGGCGTGTGCGCCATGCCGTATTGTGGCATAATATTTGCAAAATAGTGTGCTACCTTAATCTGTGCAATACTATGAGAACCAAAGCCATTCTTGCTGCCTTACCGCTTATTATTATTTCTGCCGGCTGTAAAAAAGAAGTCAAAAAAACGGCTTCACCCGGGCCAATCAACTACAGTAACTATGCTAACGGGGGCGTTAACCTCGAAATCGTGAATTCCGACCCCGATGACTACACAGATGATCAGTTGTACGTTGGCGTTATGGGTGCTACTACCGGGACGAACTCCCAAAGTGCCTACATCGACTTAAAAACGGGAAAGACGGTTCTTCTGACCGATCTCAGCGCCCTTCCACAGGTCGTTAATCCGAACAATCCGTCGGATGGCGGTAAATTTATCGTTATCAGCACGAAAATGTCCGATATGCCGGTTGATCCGGCTACGGGTCATCATTCCATTCCGCTTCCCTTTATTCAGAGTGGACGCATTCTGCTTTCTATTGGCAAGCCGCTCTATTACTTTATCAATCCCGGAGGTACCAGTCTGGGTGCTCCGATCAAGAGCACCAGTGCTACTGACGCGAACTATGGAACCGTTTTTGATTTCATGGAATTCACGTATTATTCTACCGGTAGCGGTGCACGGGTCTTTGCCAATACCTCCCGGGTTGATGAATATGCCATCTCCATGGGCTTTGAACTCAACGCACTCCAGGGAACGACGGGAACCATACAAAGGGCGGGGGAACTCATGACCCATAAAAATACTATCCAGGCTTTTCTGAATTTTAATAAGCCGGCTGACTATAACCAGTGCTACCGGTCTTTTTTTCAGGACATCGTCAATCCGGGCAGCATGACGGACGCATCGAATAATCAAATATTTACCCAGACGGCTACTTACCAGCATTTTCAAACCTATATCGATAGCATCTGGCAGAATTATAAAAGCAAGGACTTGTTGATGGTCTTAGGTAGCGGAAACGTCGGCAGTACAGATTCAAACCTGGTTATCCGGGGAAGGGTAGACAGCAATAATGTTTTCAATTTCACGCAAGGGACGAAGGGCGGAGCTCTTCCCATCAAACCTACCACATCAGACGTATTAGGTGGGAACGCCAGCACCGGAGCCTTTAATAATTCTTCTTTGAATGGAACACCGGGACACGAGCTGGATAATTCCCTCCGTGTAACATTTGTGGCAGCCCTAAACAGGCACAGCATATTCACCGATGCCGCGGTGGGACAGATCCAATACCCGGAGGACGTGTCGAAATTCTACAAAACAGATCCTTACAATTATTATGCGGCATTCTGGCATGCTCCGGGTATTTCGTACAATGGCTTGCAATATGCGTTTTCCTATGACGACGATGCCAACCAGTCTTCGACTATCGTTGGAGATAATCCCGCATATTGTACCTTGTATTTTGGTCCGGTCCCCAGTAACTAGTTGTTGTCTACTCATCTCTTACCCAATGTCCATGGGAATTTGATTTCGGGGGTTGGTAGAATAATATTATCAGGCAGAAAATCGGCCCAAGTTACTAAAATAATTAGTAAATTACATTGCACGCGGCACGCAAAAGGTCGAGGTTCTCTTTTAGAGAACTATTCAAAATAATCATTACCTTTGTTATGAAAGTTCATTTGATCCGGAAGGAAACTATTGAGGACTTCGCCCATGAAAGCGCCAGGAGTAAGCCTTCGTTTGAGGAGTTCATGGAAAAATTAAGGCATGCAGATTGGGAAAAGCCCACTGACATGAAAGAGACTTTTAGTGCAACGGATCTTTTGGGCAGGAGTTCAAACCGAGTCGTTTTCAATATTGGCGGAAATACTTACAGGATGATTTGTAAATATGCATTTGGGGATAACCAGGTTCACCTTTTTATATGCTGGATAGGAACGCATGCGGAGTATACCAGGTTGTTTGATGACAAATTGCAATACACTGTAAGTGAATATTCAATCATAGGATCATGGAAAAAATGAAATACAAAATTATTAGAACCAAAACTCAATATGGCGAATATTGCAAAAAACTGGAAGACCTGGTATTTTCCGGTTCAAAAGATAGCGGCATAAAAGACGAGATCGACCTGCTTACCGTATTAATTGAGAAATGGGACGCCGAGCATAATACTTTTGACGAAATTGACCCGATTCGGCTACTTCATTCTTTCATGGAAGATCACAAGCTTAAACCAAAGGACCTGGTGACGATCCTCGGAGTAAGTAAAGGCTACGTCTCCGAGATCCTGCATTATAAGAAGGGGCTGTCTAAAGAAGTAATTCGCCGGCTGGCTGATTATTTCAAAGTCACCCAGGAAACGTTTAACAGGCCTTATAAGCTTGTTTCGCTTGTCAACGCTTAAGACCCCACTACTTTTCTATCAACGCGGCAAGCGCATCCTTGTCCTGGATCTGCGACATCCATTGAATAGCGCCCGGCTTGTACTGGCCGGCTTTGTCGATGAGCGCGTAGCCGGGATAACCGTTGAATGAGAAATAACTGGATAACTCCGCATCCAGTGTTTCGTCTATAAGAAAGTGGACACCCGGCTGTTTCAATTCGACCACCTTGGACTTCCACTTGCTTTCGCTGGAGTTGCTGGTGGTGCACAGGTACACAAAAACGACCGGCAGGTCTTTGGATGTTTCCTGTAGTTCTTTGGAATGAGGCATTTCGCCGAGACAGGGCGCGCACCAGGTGGCCCACCGATCGATGACAATAGCCTTGCCCGGAAAGCTCTGTTTTAGCTTCTGCACGAAATCAAGCGCCTTTATACTTTCTGCTTTGTATAGACTGGCGCCGAAAGTCGTTTCTATCATCGGCTTGCCAAAGCTGGGCAGTGCAGTACCCCCCGACGATCTCGCCAGGGTTTGATTGATCTCGGCCAATTTGGCGCTGGTGCTCGCCCATTCTTTCTTTTCAACCGACATACACCAGGCTGTTTTCATGCTGCCGGCTATCTTTTCCCACGCAACCTTTTGTTCGCTCACATCCGTGCTGGTATTCAATCTGAGCTTCAGGTAATCGGCCTTGGCAGGCGGGAACAGGCTGTCGAGGCGTTGTACAGTTCTGTCAATCGAAGCTTTCGCACCCTTTTCACCGGGCATGTTTTCGACATAGGTGGCCAGATACGAGTAAAATGTCGTGCCACTGTTCGACACAAAGAAAGATTTGTGTTGTTTGATCTTTTGCCAAAGGACATCATTCATGGCCTTCCCCCAATACCTGGTACAGATTTGCCCGTAGAACTCCGACATCCGCTCATTCTCCAGCATCCAGCTGTAGGGCGAGGGGTTGGCGGCGATGTATTGCGCCTGGATGCTTCCCAGGGAGTCATACAACCCCTTATAGAGCGGCACCAGGCTGTCCGGCGCTGCCCGGGAAACCATCAACATGTTTATTTTGCCGGATAGATCCAGTTGCTCGGGGCGCTTGAAGAGTATATAGTTGTTTAAGTAGACATTCAACGGACCGTCCGTACCCAGGTATCGGACCCCATCACCGTTAAAGGAGACGCCATCCTTTACCGGCTTGATCTTTTGCATGTCCAGTTCGACATAGAGATCCGAATTGGCGCAAAGCCCGGCGTAGAAGTAGTCCCCCACGCCAAACCAGATCTGTTGATAGGGGAGGGCATAATCCAGTTCAAGGGCAAAACTCCCATCCGGTTGAGCGGTGGTGGTTTTTTTGTTCCACATTTGGGCGAAAGGGGTGACGATCGAATATGTGATAAGTAGATTTTTGGCTTCCCCGGCCTGCAGGTTCAGCAGTTTGCCGCTTACTTTTGGGACACTGCGGCTGGCGTACACGCCGTTGAAGGCTGCATCTTCGGGTGCAACTACGTTGGACGGGATCTGGCTTTTGACGGTCGCGGAGACCCAAAGCAGGAGGGATAACAGGCAAAGCTTTCTCATGTAATAAGGTTGTTTGTTTTAAAGATAACAAATCGACCTTGCTTTTAGACACGATTTAATAAAAAAGAGGCGTCAATTCCGAGCTTTTGATGTGCGGCTTTTAAAAAGGCGACATCGGGGACCCTCTTGCCTGTGAGTATCTGTGATAATTTAGGTTCACTGAGACCCATCAATTTGGCCAATTCCTTTTGCTTGAGCTTTC
>Ga0302325_10013726_pt1 | contig 17271 bp, 16 predicted proteins | sample Palsa_T0_2_FD_201948 | JGI IMG/M metagenome (GOLD analysis project Ga0302325, IMG submission 201948) | Peat permafrost microbial communities from Stordalen Mire near Abisko, Sweden - Palsa_T0_2 | ecosystem: Environmental > Terrestrial > Soil > Palsa > Peat permafrost | place: Sweden: Abisko... | reverse complement strand
GACGAATTGCTCGCCAGGTCCCACGCCCCCGTCAATTAATTTCTTTCGCCCAGCTCAGATCGACGCCCTCGCGCCGATCGGCGAAACCGATCACCGCTCCCGCGCTGTTGCGCTGGAACACGCGCACGGTGCGCGGGCGTCCGGGAGTAAAGAACACATCGCCGCTTTCCACCAGCAGGATCTGCGGCGCCCTGCCCGCGCGCTCCACCACCAAGTGATCGCCGTCGCGGCGAATGGTCTGCACGGTCTTGGCGCTCAAGCGGTAGCGACCCTCGAAGCCTGCCAGCGCATCGGCCGAGCTCACGCCGGCGGGCGGGTCAATGGGCACGCTGAAAGTCTCGGACCCCGCCAGCCGCCAGCCTGCCGGGGTGCGCCGCCAGGTGTCGGTGGTGCGATAGTGGGCGTGCAGCTCGTGCCCTTCCACAGTCTCGTACTCGTCCTGAATGTACGTGGTGACCGCGAACGCGCCAAAGTCCTGCGACTGAAATTCCACGATGTTGATTTTCCCTGAGTAACCCGCGGGCAGCGGCTCGAGGTCCGCCAGGAATTGCTTGCGCGTCTTGACCAGATTGTCCTCGGTGGCATAGATCAAGGCGGGATCGGTGTAACGTTCCCACACCGTCCGATCGCCGGGCGCGAGCGCGTCCGCCATCTCCTGGGTGAGCTGCTTCAAGGTGCTATCTGTCGCGCCGGCATCGGCGTGGCTCGCCGCCGCGACAAGACCCAGAACGGCTGCGAGCAATAGTCGTGTCATGGCAATTCTCTCCTTGATCTAGCGCAGCTCCACGGCGACGCGCTGGCTGATGCCGCAGAGCAGCTCGTAGGGAATGGTATCGGCCCACACGGCAATTTCCTCGACCGGCAATCCGGCGCCCCACAGGATGACCGGATCGCCCAGCGCGGGCACGCGCGCAAGCTCGGTCACATCGATCCCGATCATGTCCATGGAGACCCGCCCGGCGAGCGGCGCGCGCTCGCCATTCACCAGCACGGGGGCACCGGAGGCAAGGTTGCGTGGATAGCCGTCCCCATAGCCGATGGCCGCCACCGCCAGGCGCGTCGGGCGCGCAGCGCTCCAGTCGCCGCCATAGCCCACCTGCTCGCCGACCTCGAGTTGCTTGATCGCGATGACCTGCGAGCGCAGGGTCATGGCGGACCTTAAGCCGAAATCCGCGCCGATCGAGCCTGCGAACGGCGACACCCCGTACAGCAGCAGGCCGGGCCGCACCCAATCGGCCTGCGCCTCGGGGTAGCTGAGCATGCCGGCGGAATTCACGATGCTGCGCTCGCCCGCCAGAGACTCGGTTGCCGCGGCAAACCGCGCCAGTTGCTCCGACGTGGCGGGCCGCTCCGGCGCATCCGCCGAGGCCAAATGGGTGAACAGATTCACCGGTGCCTGCACCGCGGGCAGCGTGTTGAGCGCGGCGAGCGCGGCCTGGAAAGCCGCGCCCTTGAAACCCAGCCGGTTCATGCCGCTATCGAGCTTGAGCCACACCTTGAAGCGCACGCCGGGCGAAGCCGCGCGCAACAGATCGATTTGCTCCGGCGTGTGCACCACCAGCTCGAAGCGCGCCGCTGCCGCCGCGTCGAGCTGCTCGCGGTCGAACACCCCCTCGAGCAGCACCGTGGGCGTATCGATGCCGGCCTGGCGCAGCGTGAGCCCTTCATCGACCCGCGCCACCGCGAAGGAATCGGCGGACTGGAGCGCGCGGGCCACGGCAATGAGCCCATGGCCGTAGGCATTGGCCTTGATCACGGCCATGACCCGCGAGCGCGGCGCCCAGCGCCTGATCACCTGCAAATTGTGATGAAGCGCGGCGGAATCGATCGCCGCGCTGACCATCGGTGTCACCGGAATACGCCCTCGGCGTAGGATTCCGGCGCGAAATTCTCGAACTTGGTGTATTGGCCGAGGAAGGTAAGCTGAACGTCGCCGGTCGGGCCGTTGCGCTGCTTGGCCACGATGATGTCCGCGATGCCCTTGCGCGTGGTGTTCTGATCGTACTGCTCTTCGCGATAGATCAGCAGGATCAGGTCCGCGTCCTGTTCGAGCGCGCCGCTCTCGCGCAGATCCGACATCACCGGCTTCTTCTCGGTGCGCTGCTCGACGCCGCGATTGAGCTGCGACACGGCGATGACCGGCACCTTCAGCTCCTTGGCCAGCGCCTTCAGCGAGCGCGAGATTTCCGAGATCTCGGTGGCGCGATTCTCCTTGGTGCCGGCGACCTGCATGAGCTGCAGATAGTCGACGACGATCAAATCCAGCCCGCGCTCGCGCTTCAGGCGGCGCGCGCGCGCGCGCACCTCGGTGGGCGTGAGCGCCGGGGTGTCATCGACGAATATCCTGGCGCTGCCGAGCTGCGTCATGGCCGAGTCGATGCGCGGCCAATCCTCCTCGGTCAAGCGGCCCGAGCGCAGATGGCCCTGATTGATGCGTCCGAGCGATGAAATCATGCGCAGCGTGAGCGACTCCGCCGACATTTCCATGCTGAAGATCGCCGTCGACATGTTGGCGCCGAGCGCGGCGTTCTCCGCAATATTCACCGCCAGCGTGGTCTTGCCCATCGATGGGCGGCCGGCGACGATGATCAGGTCGCCCGGCTGCAGCCCGGAGGTCATCTCATCGAGCTTCTTGAAGCCGGTCGCAACACCGGTCATTTTGCCGTCGGAGTGATACAGCTCGTCGATTCGATTGACGACTTCGGGAAGGATGTTCTTCACCACCCTGAACCCCACCTTGCCGCGGGAACCGCGTTCGGCGATCTCGAACACCGCGCGCTCGGCATCGTCGACGATCTCGCGCGCTTCGCGCCCTTCGGGCTCGAGCGCGCTGCTGGCGATGGCATTGCCCGCCGTGATCAGCTGGCGCAGCACCGAACGCTCGCGCACGATGTCGGCGTAGGCGCGAATATTGGCGGCCGTGGGAGTGTCGCGGGCCAGGGATCCCAAGTAGGACAGGCCGCCGACCTGCTCGAGCAGCCCCTGGCTCTCCAGATGCCCCGACAGGGTCACGGCATCGCAGGGCTGATTGCGCTCGATCAAGCCGGCGACCGCCGCGAAGATCAGGCGATGGTCATTGCGATAGAAATCCTCGGCGAGCACCCGGTCCGCGACCTGGTCCCAGGCGGCGGAATCCAGCATCAAGCCACCGAGCACCGATTGCTCCGCCTCGATCGAATGCGGCGGCAGCCGCAATCCGTCGACGGTTCCCAAGGATCGATTGCTGACGCGATCGGGCACGTGCAAAGCCTGCGCGACGCGGCTTTGCCGGCCGCTACTCTTCGGCGACGATAGTGACCGTCAAGGTCACATTAACGTCGGTGTGCAGGTGCAGCTGCACCTGATGCACGCCGGCGGAGCGGATCGGTCCGGTCGGCATGCGCACTTCGCTGCGGCTGATCGGATGCCCGGCCCTAACCGCGGCCTCCGCGATGTCGGCCGTGCCGATCGATCCGAACAGCTTGCCTTCCGCGCCCGCCTTCGCCGTCAGTTCCAGGCTGAAGCCCTCGAACTTGGCGGCGCGCGCCTGCGCCGCGGCGAGCTCATGCCCGGCCTTGGCCTCGAGTTCATGGCGCTGCGCCTCGAACTTCGCGATATTGGCGGCGGTCGCGAGCGTCGCCCTGCCGGTGGGCACCAGATAATTCCGCGCGTAACCGGATTTGACCTTGACGCGGTCGCCGATGACACCGAGGTTCGCGACCTTTTGCAACAGTATGATTTCCATGTGCTAGCTCGCCGGACTAATGCTGATCGGTGTAGGGCAGCAGGGCCAGGAATCGCGCGCGCCGGATCGCAAGCTGCAGCTGGCGCTGGTAATGCGCGCGCGTGCCCGTGATGCGGCTGGGAACGATCTTACCCGTTTCCGTGACATAGCTCTTGAGCGTCGCAAGATCCTTGTAGTCGATCTGCTTGACGTCGTCGGCCGTGAATCGGCAAAACTTCTTGCGGCGAAAAAAACGTGCCATCTGGTTCTCCTTTACCGCATGCCCATGGGCATGTCGTCATCGTCGCCCTCATCGCCGAAGTCATCGTGGCGCCGGGCGCTCTCATCCGGAGCTCGCGCCATCGGCGAGGCCTCGGTAACCGCCTCGTCCATCTTGACCACCAGATTGCGCAGCACCGCATCGCTGAAGCGGAACGAGCCGGTGAGCTCGGCCAGGGTTTTCTGGTCGCATTCGATGTTGAGCAATATGTAATGCGCCTTATGGACCTTGGCGATGGGGAAGGTCAGCTGGCGCCGGCCCCAATCCTCGAAGCGGTGCACGGTGCCGCCGCCGGCGCTGATCATGCCCCGGTAGCGATCCACCATTGCAGGAACTTGTTCGCTCTGGTCCGGGTGGACCAAGAGCACTATTTCATAATGCCGCATGTAGGCTCCCTATGGATTTAGCCTCCCGTTGCGAGCGGTGAGGCAAGGAGTTAAGCCGGGCAGCCGGCGAAAAGAGCGCGAAGGATACGCGCAACTTGCCGGAATGGTCAACTGCACGCCGATTTCGCGACGCGTTTCCCGGACCTGGGGCTGCCGAGCGCCTACTGTAAGCCCATGGTCAGCCAGTGGAACAGCGAATACGGGCTCGTGGTGAGCATCGGCCTGGTGCTGGCATTCCTGTTTACGGTCGATGGGCTGCGCTCGGTGCATTCACGCCTGCCGAAGAAGCTCCCGGTGGTCGCCAACGCCCTGCTGAGCCGGGCGGAACAGGTGCTGTACGGGCGCCTGGTGCGCGCATTTCCCGGGCATGTAGTGCTGGCGCAGGTCGCGCTGTCGCAGCTCCTGATGGTCGACCGCGCGCAGGCCGGATCGAGCGCGCAGGCCATCCGCAATAGATTTCAGCAGCTGGTCGCGGACTTCGTGATCTGCGCGCCGGATTTTTCGGCGCTCGCCGTGGTCGAGCTCGATGACCGCTCGCACCAGCGCGAATCGCGCCGCGAACAGGATCAGCGCAAGGATGCATTCGTGCAGGCGGCGGGACTGAAGATGATTCGGGTGTCGGTTGCCGACCTGCCGAACGAGGCGGCTTTGAAGGCCCTGTTGGCGGTCACGCCCGCCGCCTCCTCCACCGCGCAGCTACGCCCCGCCTCCAGATCCGGCGCTCACAGCAGCAGCTGATGGGCGCGGATGCGCTCGACGGCGCTCGCTGACAGCGACGCCCGCGCCGCGAAATCCGGCCACGCCGCCACTGCCTCGCGCACCTGCGCCAGCAGCTTGGACGCCGCCCCGATCTGGAAACGGTCCGCCAGCAACAGCAGATCCGCGCGCCCGATGTCGTTGTACTTGCCGTTCACCGCAATCAGGTGCTGGTAGGTCCACGCGCCCTTCGGGTTGTAGGCGTAGATCAGATCATAGGCCGGCGCCAGCGCCCACTGGTCGGGAGCGTTGAGGATGAATGAAATGTTCTTGCTGTGATCGTCGCAGTTCGAGGCCATCACGTTGAATGCGACGCGCCGGAACGCCTGCTCGAAGGCGGCCGCCGGCATCTGCAGCCGGCGCATGGCGCTGAAAAGCTGGCTGTAGTCGTGCGCTCCGCGGGCCTTGTAGTCGAGCTGCGCCAAGCCGCACAGAGTCTGGGTATGCAGCTTGTGGTTGCCGTCGCGGTCGAAGCGCTTGGTCATGAAGTGCGCCCGGCCGTCCTGTTCCAGCAGCCGGCAGGGCGACATGTGAATCCCCGCCTGCACGGCCATCAAATGATAGGCGTATTCGATGCGCCCGTGCCCCTGCGGCTCACCCAGCTCGGTGTCCGTGCCGATGCCGTCGAATTTCAAAATCCAGTGCTCGAAGCCGGGATCGACATCGAATTGCCCGGCGCGAATTTCATGGGTGCGCGGATTCCATGCAATCACCGCCTTGGCGCGCGCGCCGCCGGCCGAGGTGCCGACGGATAATAGTTGTTTAAGCGCCGTGGCCGCAGCCGCAGCCGGGCGACGCAGGCTTTCGATGAGCTCGGAGAGCACGATGGCTGCGGCGCGGCCGGGTCCGGGCCCGCGCACCGGCCGAAATTCGAGCGCACCCATGGCGCGCTTTCCCATGTACGCCAACCGATCCAGCGCCGTGATATCCGCAGCCGCGAGGCCTTGATTGGCCATCCACGCGTTGATCAAGTGGTTGCCGAAATCATCCGGCAGCGAGTCGGCAAGCATGGCCGGCAGGCGCTTATAGGTCGGCTCGGAGAGTCCCGGAAAAATAAAAGGGCCGCGGTGCGCCGCGGCGAGCGGCATGGCCAGCGGCGCAAGCTCGATTCCTGTGCGGATGAATGCCGGGGCATATTCGAACGCGTAAAACCCCAGCTTCGGATCCAAGGCCACGGCGCCGACCAGCTGATCCCAGGCGCGCACTTCGACGCTGTCGATGGGCCTATGCATCGAGCCGCGGCCGGCGGGCACGCCGCGGCTCGCGAATGCCCTTCTTCAGCATCTGCATGGGGCTGATGGACACTGCGGGGAGCAGCGCCTCCAGCCAATCTGTCTTTTGCAGAGCGCGCAGCAGCTTGATGAGCGAATTGACGCGCGCGCCCTTGCCGGACTCGAGGTGCTTCAGGGCGTTGAGCGACAGTCCCGCGCTATCGGCCAGGGATTTTTGGTCGAGATTCTTGAGCAGCCGCAGTTCGCGCAGACGCGAGCCCAGGAGTTGCTCCAGCTCATGGCTGGTTCTATCTATGTGCATTTATAGCCTCAATACGGTCCATATGAGGGGTAATGCTATTATATAGCCCCTTTTAAAGCTATAAGTGTCCTGATTTCCTCTGTCGACAGGCCTCGAATAGGGCGATGCCGGCCGCCACCGATACATTCAACGAGGCCACCTGGCCTGCCATCGGAATTCGCGCCAGAAAGTCGCAGCGATCGCGCGTCAGGCGGCGCATGCCGCTGCCCTCCGCTCCCAGCACCAAGGCCAGCGGACGCTTCAGGTCCACCGCATACAGCGTCGTGGGCGCGCCATCGTCGGTGCCCACCACCCAGACGCCGCGCGCCTTGAGCGCATCCAGGGTGCGCGCAAGATTGGTGACCGAGACAACCGGAATGAACTCGGCCGCGCCCGCCGCCACCTTGCGAACCACACCGTCCACGGTGGCTGCCCGATCCTTGGGTATGACGACGGCATGCACGCCCGCGGCGTCGGCGGTACGCAGACAGGCGCCAAGATTATGCGGATCGGTCACTCCATCCAGAATGAGCAACAGCGGATCCTGCTTAAGATCCTCGAGCGCCTCGAGCGTCTGGATCAGATCGTGCTCGTCCCAGGACTTCAGCGGCCGAAGCGCGGCGACCGCGCCCTGGTGGACCACCTCGCCCACCAGCTTGGTCAATGCATCCACGGGCACCGACTGCACACTCACGCCGACCGCCTGCGCGCGCTCTTTCAGCTCTTGCACCCGCGCGTCATCGCGCGGCTGCGCCACCCAAAGCTCCAACAAGCGTTCCGGCGAGCGTTCAATCACCGCGCCGATGGCGTGCAGGCCGTAGACGAAATGGCGCTTCGAATCAGCCACGCCCGCCGCGCCCACCGCGACCACCGCGCCCGCCACGCTTAGGCTGTCGCCGCGCACCACCACCGCCGCCGCCACCGCCACCACCGCGCCGCGGCGCGCGCACCGTACCGCCGGAAACTGCGCCGCTGGCATCCAGCAATTCAAAATCGACCTGGCGCTGGGCGAGGTCCACCCGGCTCAAGCGCACGCGCACGCTGTCGCCCATCTGCCAGCGCCGGCCGGTTCGCCGGCCCACCAGGCCCATGCCGCCCTGCTCGAGCGCCCAATAATCGCCCGGGATCGTCGAGATGTGCACCAGGCCGTCGATGGGCATTTCCTTCAATTGCACGAAGATGCCGAACTCCAGCGCGCTGGTGATCACGGCATCGAAGGTCTCGCCGACGCGCGGCTCGAGATACAGGCACTTCAGGTAGCTCATGACGTCGCGCGCGGCATCGTCGGCGCGCCGCTCGCGTTGCGAGCTCTCCGCTCCGAGGGTCTGCAATTCCGCCGGGCTGTAGCGATGCCCGGACGCTGAAGCGGGCAGCATCGCCGCCTTGATCGCGCGATGCACCAGCAGATCCGGATAGCGCCGAATCGGCGAGGTGAAGTGCGCGTACTCCTCCAGCGCCAGCCCGAAGTGGCCGATGTTGGTCTGCTGATAGACCGCCTGCGCCAGCGAGCGAATGACCAGCCCTTCCAGCAATTGGCCATCGGGCCGCGCCACCAGGCGCTCGATCAGCTGGCGAAATTCCCGCGGGCTGGGCTTCTCGGAGAACGCCGTGCCCACTTGCAGCGCATTCAAGACCTTCTGCAATTCGGTCACGCGCTTATCCTCGGGCTGACCATGCACCCGATACAGGCTGCCGACCTTCGCCAGGCGCAGCGCCACTGCCGCTTCGACGTTCGCGGCGATCATGCACTCCTCGATCAGCCGATGCGCGTCGTTGCGCGTCACCGCATAGAATCCCTCGATCGTGCCGTCGCTGCCGATGCGCGCCTTGACTTCGCCGCCGCGGAAATCCAGCGCGCCGCGCGCGTCGCGCGCCGTCTTGAGCGCGCCGTACGCGGTATACAGCGCTTGCAGCGACTCGCGCACCGGCGGCGACAGCCCGGCATCGCTGCCCGGGTTTTCCAGAAAGCGCCAGGCTTGATCGTAGGTGAGGCGCACATGCGAGCGAATCACCGCCTCGTAGAAGCGGCTCTTGCCCGGCCTGCCGCCCTTGCCGATGCGCATGTCGCAGACGAAGGCCAGGCGCTCCACGCGCGGCATCAGCGAGCACAAATGATTGGATAGATTCTCCGGCAACATCGGCAGGACCCGGTCCGGAAAATACACGGAGGTGGCGCGCGAACGCGCCTCCTGATCGAGCGCGGACCCGTAGCGCACGTAGTTGCTCACATCGGCGATGGCGACGACCAGCCGCCAGCCGCCGCCGCGCAGCGCCTCGGCATACACCGCATCGTCGAAGTCCCTGGCGTCTTCGCCATCGATGGTGACCAAGGGCAGATCGCGAAGATCCTCGCGACCGGCGCGATCCGCCTCGAGCACCTCGGGCGCGAAGCTCTTTGCCTCGCGCAACACCTCGGGCGGAAATTCCTGCGGCAGGTCATGGCGCAAAATCGCGAAGCGCGCGGCCAGATCGGACGGACGCAGGTCATCCAGCAACTCGACGATGCGTCCCTGCGCCGGGGCTTCGCCCTGCGGTCGCTTGGTGACCTCGACCACCACGTGCGCGCCATCCGCGGCGCCGTGCCGATCGCGCGCCGCGACCTCCACCGCATACCAATGCCCCGGGTCCTCCGGCTCGACCCGGCCATTGCCGTGCGCGGCATGCCAGATGCCGCCGATGCGCGGCGGCGAATCTTCGGTGCGCCGTATCAGGCGCGCGATGCGCCGGCCGCGCTCATTCATGCCGACGGCCAGCACCTCGACGCGGTCGTTGTGCATCAGCGTTGCGGTGTCGGCTCGCGCCAGCACCAAGGGAGCGGAGCCATCGTCCGGCATGACCAGGACTTCGCCGTTGGCGCGTCCGCGCACCCGCCCGGCCACACGCTCGCCCTCGCCGGCGGCGGCAAAACCGTTCGGGCCGGAAACCGCCTGGCCGTCGCGCACCATTGCCGCCAGGCGCTTGGCCAAAGCGTCGCGCTGCGCGTCGGTGTGCAGCCCCAGGCGCTTGGCAATGCGCACCGCGCTCAACGGCTCGGGAGCCTCCGATAAATGCTTTAGCAGCAGCTCGCGGCTGGCGATCGGGTCGGCGTAGCGCGACTTCTCGCGCTCGATGTTCGGATCCTGGGCCCGCCAATCCGCGGGCGCGGCGGGGTTTTGGGGCGGGCGGGCGCGCTTGGACATTGATTCACGGTATCAGCTTTGCCTTGGCTGTGCGGGCATTCCGTCCGGCTTCGGTCCGCCGGTTGCCCAGTCGAGCAACTGCGCGACATGCAACACCGGGAGCGTGCTGCTGCGCGCGATCTGCACCATGCAGCCCACATTCCCGGTCGCGATCACGTCGGGTTCGAGGCGCTCAAGGTTGGCGCTTTTGCGCGTGCCCAGTTGCGCCGCGATCTCGGGCTGAAGAATATTGTAGACACCGGCCGAGCCGCAGCACAGATGCGCCTCGGCCGGCAGCCGCACCTCGAAGCCGGCGGCGGCGAGCACGCGCGCCGGGATGCCCTGCAGCCGTTGCCCGTGCTGCGAGGAGCACGGCGGGTGATAGGCCACCCGAACGCTGCGCGCTTCGACCGCGGGTAAGCCGATCCGATCGAACAGCTCGGTAATGTCGCAGGCCAGAGAGGAAATGCGCGCCGCTTTCGCCGCATAGCGCGGATCCTCGCGCAGCAAATAGCCGTAGTCGCGAATCACGGTTCCACAGCCCGAGGCGGTCACCACGATGGCCTCGAGCGATCCCGCTTCGACCTCGCGATGCCAGGCATCGACATTGGCACGCGCCATTCTCAATGCCTCATCCTCGCGGCCCAGATGATGCGGCAGCGCGCCGCAACAGCCCTCGGACGCGCGCACGATGCTGCATCCCGCGCGCCGCAGCAGGCGCGCGGCGGACGCCTGAATTTGCGGATCCAGCACCGGCTCGACACAGCCGCAGGCCAGGCCGACGCGCAACGACTTCTCCGCTGTGCGCTCGACAGGCTCCGCGGGCGCGCGCGGCGCCGACCGGCTCATTCGCAGCAGCGTGCTCAAGGGCCGCAAGCTCGGAACGCGCTCGATCAGTCCGGCTAAAGGTCGCACCGCGGCGCCGAGGCGCAGCGCCAGGCGCAGCCGGCCAGGGTGAGGCAGGATGGCGCTCAGGGCCGCGCGCAGCAGCCGATCGCGCAGCGGCCGGCGGTAGTGCTCTTCCACATAGGCCCGGCCTTTATCGATGATGCGCCGATAGCTCACGCCGGATGGACATGCCGTCTCGCAGGCGAGGCAGGACAGGCAGCGGTCCAGATGTTTCACCACCTGCACCGAGGGCTGGGCGGAATTCTCCAGCATCTCCTTGATGAGATAGATGCGCCCGCGCGGGCTATCCAGCTCGTTGCCAAGCAGCACGTAGGTGGGACAGGTCGAGGTGCACATGCCACAGTGCACGCAGCCACGAATTGCACCGGCCGCGGCCGCCGTGGCCGAATCCTCGAGCTGCTGCGGGGCGAACTTGGTTTGCATTAAAGCCCCGCGCCCGGATTCAATCCCGGGTTGAGGATGCCCAGCGGATCGAACGCCGATTTCACCCGCGACTGCAGCCGATCAAGTGCCGCGTCGCTCGCGCTTGCGCGGCTGCTCGCGACCGCCGAGCGCACCAGCACCGCGTGGCCTGAGTGCTCGGCCGCGAGCCGGGGGACCGAGGCCTCACTCGTCTGCGTTTCCGGCAGCGCCGCCCACACCAAGCCGCCCGCCCAATCGGCGACGCAACGCGCGCCGGCCTGCTTGAGCGCGTCGGTCAATTTCCAGGCAGCCGCGGGCGGCAGCGAAATTCGCCACAGCACATGCGCGGCCTTCGGCAGCATGTCCAGCGCGCGCAGCCGCTGCCAAAATGCGCGGCTCTCCTCGGCCTCGAGCAGCTCGACCGGGCCGGCATCGCCGAGCGCGCGCGCCAGCTCCAGGCAACGCGACTCCACCGACGGACCGAAGCCCTCGATGCGCAGGCCTGTGATCGCCTCGCTGCACAGATGCGCGGCCGCGGACACCGCCGCTCGCGAGCCAACCGCGAGAGTCAGCGCGCGGTTGGCGGCGGCGCCGTCGAGATCCCCTAGCAGCAGTGTTTTTTCCGCCCGCGGTCGCGGCAGCACGCGTAAGGTGAGCGAGGTCAGTACGGCCAGCGTGCCCCAGGATCCGGCCATCAGCTTCGGTAAATCGAAGCCCGTGACATTCTTGACCACGGCGGCGCCGCCCTTGAATGCCTCGCCGCGTCCCGACACTGCGCTGAAACCCAAGATGTGATCGCGCGCGGCGCCGGCCGATATTCTGCGCGGGCCGGAAACATTGCCGGCAATGATGCCGCCCAGAGTCGCGCGGCCTGTAGGTTCGCCGAACAACGGCCCATGGTCGAAGGGCTCGAAGGCCAGCATCTGCTGCCGTTGCGCGAGCGCGGCCTCGATCTCCGCCAGGGGTGTACCGGCGCGCGCGGTCACCACCAGTTCGTCCGGATCGTAATCGGTGATGCCGGTAATCGCGGTCATATCCAGGGTCGCCGCCGCATCTTGCAGCCACATGCTGCGCTTCGAACCGCCGCCGCAGACTGCCAGCGTGCGCCGCTCGGCCGCGGCCTCGCGGACAATTGCTTCGACCTCACTCGCTGAGGCGGGCGTGTAGCGCAACTGTGCAGCCATGGTCAGAAGCGCGGGATGTCCGGAAACGGCAGCGCACCGCGGTGCACGTGCACTCGCCCGAGCTCCGCGCAGCGATGCAGGGTGGGAAATACCTTGCCGGGGTTCAGCAGCATCCCGGGGTCGAATGCGCACTTGACCCTTTGCTGATGCGCCAGGTCGACCGCGCTGAACATTTCTCCCATCAGGTCGCGCTTCTCCACTCCGACGCCGTGCTCGCCGGTCAACACACCGCCCATGGCCACGCATGCGCGCAGGATCTCGGCGCCCAGGGCCTCCGCCCGCTCGAGCTGCCCCGGTTCGTTGGCATCGTAGAGGATCAGCGGATGCAGATTGCCGTCGCCGGCATGAAAGACATTCGCGACCCGCAAGCCATGGCGGCCCGACATCTCGGCCATGCGCGTCAGCATCTCCGGAAGGCGGCGGCGCGGGATGGTGCCGTCGATGCAATAAAAATCCGGCGCCAGGCGTCCGATCGCCGGAAATGCCGCCTTGCGGCCAGCCCAGAATCGCAGGCGCTCGTCCTCGCCTTGCGAAATCCTCGAGGTGGTGGCGCCATTCTTCGCGGCAATGCCTTCGAGCACGCCGATCAGGTGGCCGCATTCCGCCTCGGGTCCGTCGACTTCGATGATGAGCAGCGCCGCGACATCGCGCGGATAGCCCGACGCGACGAAATCCTCGGCCGCATTGATGGCGGTGCGATCCATCATTTCCATTCCGGCCGGAATGATGCCATGCGCGATGACGTCGGCGACGCACTGCGCCGCGGAATCGACGCTGGGGAAGCCCAGGAGAATGGCCCGCGCCGCTTCTGGTTTGGGCAGCAGCTTCAAGGTCACCTCGGTGACCACGCCGAGCAGGCCCTCGGAGCCGATCACCACGCCGAGCAAGTCGTAGCCCGGCGCATCCAGGCCCCGGCCGCCGAGGCGCAGGATTTCTCCGTTCATCAGCACCAGGGTCAGTCCGAGCACATTGTGCGAGGTCATGCCGTATTTCAGGCAGTGCACGCCGCCAGAATTCTCCGCGACGTTGCCGCCGATGGTGCAGGCAACTTGACTGGAAGGATCCGGGGCGTAGTAAAAGCCGCGCGCCGCCGCCGCCTGCGACACCGCGAGATTTGTCACGCCTGGCTGCACTATCGCCACCCTATTGTCGTAGTCGAGCTCGAGGATGCGGTTCAGCCTGCTGAGCCCCAGCAAGATGCCGTCCGCGAGCGGCAGCGCGCCCCCCGACAGCGAGGTGCCCGCACCGCGCGGCACCACCTTGACGTCACGCTCATTGCACCAACGCAGCACGGCCGCCACTTGATCGGTGCGCTCGGGCAGCACTACCAGCATGGGCACCTGGCGGTAGGCGGTCAGCCCGTCGGATTCGAACGGCCGCAACTCGTCGGCATGATCCATGACGCCTTCGGCCGGCACGATTTTGCGCATGGCGGCAATGATTTCGGCGCGGCGCCCGAGAGTCGCCGCATCGGGCGTCGGCATCGTCAGGGACATGGATTTTTCAGCTCTGTGCGCACAGGGGGAAGTGCGGGGATGTTTTTGCGCGAATTCAGCGGCCCTGTCAACCGCGCGCCCGCCACAGGGGCCAGGCACTTAAAATTGACAAGCTCCGAGGGTCTGCGTAGATTTCTGCGCCTCGCGAGACGGACCCATCTTGCCCAGGTGGCGGAACTGGTAGACGCGCTGGTTTCAGGTACCAGTGGAGCAATTCGTGGAGGTTCGAGTCCTCTCCTGGGCACCAAAATCAATAACTTATAGAGTACCTCTAAGGCGGTACTTTATCGGTAGCGCAACGCGCGCCGAATGCCGCTCGAGGCATTCTGGAAGTCCTCGTCGGCGATGCGCACCAGATCCCGGCCCTGATTCTTCGCCTGATACAGGGCCGAATCGGCGCGGGCGATGAGATCGTCCAGCGACTTCACGTCATGCTCATAGGTGGCAAGGCCCGCGCTCAACGAGACCTGCAGGCCGACGCCGGACGGCGGCAAGGGAATGTTCAGCACCTTCGAGCGCAGCCGCTCCAGGGTGGCGAGCGCCAGGTCGAGCGTCGCCGCGGGCATCACCAGCAGGAATTCCTCCCCGCCCCAGCGCCCGAGAATATCGGTGGCGCGCAGGGTCTCCCGGCCGGCGACGGCGAACGCCTGCAATACGTGATCGCCCGCTGCATGTCCGCAGCGATCGTTGATGACCTTGAAGTGATCCATGTCGATGATGGCGATGGTCAGCGGCGTCTGGGTGGACGATGCGCTCGACAGCGCCGCGGTCGCGAGTTCCGCGGTGCGCCGGCGATTCGGCAACCCGGTCAAGCTGTCCTGGCTCGCGAGCTTCACCAGCTGCTGACGAAAGCTCAGGTTGGCGACCAGGAAGTAAATCAGCAGGGCGATCACCACGATGCCCAATACCACGACGATGGCATTCCAGCGCAGCTGCTGCGCCTGGCGCTTCGACTGTTCCTGCGAGGACAGCAGATCCCGCTGCAGAGCCGTGTTGCGCTCGACCTCCCGATCGGTATCGAAGCGGGCGCGCAGGGTTCCGACCTGCCGGGTGCGCTCGATCTCGTTTTCCGCCTCGTAGCGCGCCAGGTACTCGTCAAGATCCAGGTAGGCGGCCTGGTAATTTCTCAATGCGGCATTGGCGCGCGCGCGCCATTCGAATACCGGAGCGACGTTGCTGGCCGGTATGTCGGCGCCGTTCTGATCCAGGGCGCCGTTCAAGCGCGACAGCGCTTTGTCGGGCCGCCCCTCGGCCAGGTCGATGCGCGCCAGCAGCACTTCGGTTTCCTTCGCATCGTGCGTGGAATGGACCGCGGTGAATGCGCGCAGCGCGTTCTCGCATACTCGCCTGGCCCGCGTCGGCTTGCCGAGTTCGATCAGCGACTCGCAGGTGCGCAGGTCGGCGAAGGCAATCCCCTGCTTGTCGTCAACTTGAACGCTCAGGTTGCGCGACTGCGTGAATTGATCGATGGCGGCGGAGTACTGTCCCATCAGCTTGAGAATCTGTCCGCGCATGAACCTCGCGGTCGAAATGCTCAAGGTGGCGCCCTGCGCGGTATCCCAGTCGATCACCTCTTGGTTGAGTGCCAGCGCCTGCTCGTAATCGCCCATGCCGCGCATGACCAGGGAGAGCATTTCGGCGGCGGATACGCGTGCCTCCGTCATCGCGGGCGACATGCTGGCGCGATACGCCTGCATCAGGCCGACAACCGCCAGATCGGCCCGCGCCTGGCGGAACTGAAGCAGACCGCGCACCACCAGCAGGCAGGTGTCCGCCAGGGATCCGCGCGCTTGCAGATTGCGTGCCGATTCGATGGATGCGATTGCACTGTCAATGCCCGCCTGGTCATAGACGCTTTCCGCTTGCGCTGACAGCAGGTCCAAGTGCACGGGATCGTTCGGGCTGGTTGCGATCTTCAGCCCGTTCCGCGCGGCTTCGCGCGCGGCGTCGTCAACCTCGAGAATGTTGTAGGCCTGAGCCTCGACGTCATACAAAGAGGCGATCCGATGCATGTCCGGCTGCGCCTCGCGTCGGGCCGCCTCCAGCTGGCTCTCGGTCTCCTTCAGCGCCTTGGTGGCATTCTCCGCGACCCTGGCCTCGAGCTTGCGGATTTCAGGATCGGGATTGCGCAGGCAGCTCGCGTGCACCGGCGAAAACCCGGCCAGCAGCGCAAGAGCAAGCGCCTGACAGAGCCGAAGCGCTGCTGTTTTCGGGGCGCACAGGCCCCTGTACCCGGTAATGGACATAGCGATTCGAAAGGTACTGGGTTGTCCAGCCGCAGACGAGCGCGAGTGTCACGGTTTCGGCGCTCGGCAAGGACTGTGAACCACGTCGCGGCGCGCCAGAAAGCAAGTGCATAAACGTCCCGACTTTATGTCGTCCGGCGCCGACATATTCGAGCATATCGATCGTTTAACATGCGAGTCCACCGTATGGTCAGGAGACCACGCCCATGTTCATGAACATCGCCATTGCCCCGATTGTCGCCCTGATCGCCGGAATCCTGATTCTCATCGTGCCGCGGCTGTTGAACTACATCGTCGCCCTGTACCTGATCGTCATCGGGCTGCTGGGGCTATTCGGCAGCGGCGGCTCCTGGCACCTGCATTAGAGAACGCGCCCAAGCAGTGTGCCGTTCGGGCTTCCAAGCCCGGTGCACGCGTCCCAGCCGAGCGTGGCGTCGAAGTCGCCGTTGTTGCCCGAAGTAATGTCGCGAAGTGCCTGCGGGTTCTGATAGAGCTGTGGGTTTATGAAACCCGCATTCTTGCCCAAAGCCTGGTTGACGCGCGCGATCAGCGCGGCCCACAGTGGCGCCACCGCGCTGGTGCCGCCGATGACCGTGTCTTGGCCATCGATGCGCACATCATAGCCCGTGTCCGGATCGGCATCGCCGGCCACGTCCGGCACGCCGCGCATCGCGAGTGGCGCGGACGTGCCTTGGCGCTCGGCGCTCAAGCCCGCCTGCCAGCTCGGCGTCGCGAAGAAACTGCTGACCCCGCCGCCGCTGGCTCCGCCGGAAGCCCCGTCGTTCCACACCACTTCGCTATCGATCGTGCTCTGGGTGCCGCGCAGGCTGGTGCCGCCGCAGGCCAGCACATGCGGGCTGGAGGCGGGAAAGTCGACATGGTCCCCGCTCGCCACCGCATCGCTCGAGCCGCTGTCGCCGGAGGCGATGCACACGGTTAGTCCCATCGTGGCCGCGGCCTGGAAGGCCTCGTCCATCGCAGTCATCGCCTGCGCCGTCCAGGTCGATTCCGCTCCGCCCCAGCTGATGGAAATGACATCGGGGTGATTGCTGGTGTCGTGGATCGCCGTGGTGATGGCGTCGAGAAAGCCGGCGTCGGTGTTCGGGGCAAAGTACACCGCGATGCTCGCCCCCGGAGCGATCGCTCCCACCATCTCGATGTCGAGCATGACTTCGCCATCCGGACCGTCCGCATTCCCCGTCGGGCTATTGGTGGCCTGATCCACCGATACCGCCGTGA